>Ga0326727_10014820_pt1 | contig 16882 bp, 11 predicted proteins | sample MB2enrmetagenome_FD_207643 | JGI IMG/M metagenome (GOLD analysis project Ga0326727, IMG submission 207643) | Lab enriched peat soil microbial communities from McLean, Ithaca, NY, United States - MB29MY | ecosystem: Environmental > Terrestrial > Soil > Wetlands > Peat | place: USA: New York...
CTGAAGAACGGGATGGCGTCCTACCCCGTGGGCGCGACTCTGCTCTACGATTCCATCCCGGAGATGGAAGAGCGCGAAACGCGCATGAAGGCGACGGCGTTCTTCCGCACTCTCGGTGTGGAAGCGGAGAAGCCCACCGCGGTGCCGCGCGAGCCGGTGGGCGTTGGGGTGAAACTGCTGCTCGCCGATAACGACGATTGCTTCATCCACACGTTGGCCAACTACGCGCGGCAAACGGGCGCGGAAGTGGTGACGTATCGCGCCGGATTCCCGCCCGAGCTGATCGAGCAGGTGGCGCCCAGCTTGATTCTTATTTCTCCCGGCCCCGGACGCCCGCGCGACTTCGGCGTGCCCGATCTGGTGCTGACCGCCGTGCGGCTGGGTGTTCCCGTATTTGGCGTGTGCCTGGGATTGCAGGGAATCGTGGAGGCGTTCGGCGGCGAGCTGGGCGTGCTCGATTACCCCATGCACGGCAAGCCGTCGACGGTGCGCCATCGCGGCGTGGGCGTGTTCGAAGGATTGCCCGAAGAATTCCAGGTGGGGCGTTACCATTCGCTCTTCGCGCGGCGCGAGACTTTCCCGTCGTGCCTGGAAGTGACGGCCGAGACGGAAGACGGCGTCATCATGGGAGTACGCCATCGCGAATTGCCGATCGAAGCGGTGCAGTTCCATCCCGAATCGATCCTGACGGCGGAGAACGGGCACGGGCTTCGGCTGATGGAGAACGCGGTCAGGCTGGGCAGGCTGGCGCTGCGGTAGTTACTCCAGCACGAATTCGCGCGGCGTGAGCGGAGGCGTGGGTCCAGCGGTGGTTTTCCGGCGATCCTGCACCGTTGGCGTGATTTTCAGGGTCATGCCAGTGACGGTGCCCATGCCGTTCGCTTGGGCAGTTCGAACGAAGCTCCGGATGGCGGCCTCCTGCGCGCTCAAAGCGGCGTCCCATTGGCGGCGCAATTGGGCATCGTTTTGAAATTCGATGGTGCTCTGCGGTTGCAACAGATTCTCGACCTGCGGTTCCGGCAGGCGAACCAGCATGGCGAGGTATCCGATGCGAATTCTCTGCCGGTCGACCATTCCCCGGCACACCCCGAAACCCTTCTGTACGTCGGTAGGGACTACAAAGCGCCGATAGTAGGCATCTTCAGGCCCGCGGGCCAGCAGTACGTCGCCGGCGATTGCGGAATCGACGAGTCTGTAGGTGCCGATCGGCGGAAAGCCTTTCGGCATGACCAGACCGCCGTCCGAGCATATACCGCCGCCCGTGCCGCCGCCGTAACCGGAATGGTCGCCCGGGTCCCGCAAGTCGAACGCATGCGAAATCTCCACTTCGCTCAATGTGCTTGAAAAAAGGGCCTGCGATTTACGCGCCAGCAGGAGGTTATTTACGGCCAGCCACTGAACCGGATCCGACGATCCTTCACGTAAGCGGAGCAGCGAGTTTTCGGCACTTGGATCGCGCGCGAGCAGGATGATGACCGTCGTGCGCCAGCTCTCTTCGAATGGCTCCAGCAACGCCGCCGGCACGGTAGTTTCCGATTGGATCGCGGCGTCAAAGAGGGTGGCGAGGTAGCCGTATTCCTCGGTGACCGGCATGGCATCGCGCAGGGCGGAGGCGGCGCGGAAAGCCTCGATCAGCGACTCCTTCGACTCATCGGATTCCAGACGGCCGGCAAAGTAGGCGCCCCACGCCTTGTCCCGCCACGGCGGCGATTCCAGCAGGTGGCGCGCGCGGGCCGCTTCGCTGTCGGGAAGAGACTGGGCGCCGGCGCCGAGGGCGAGTGCGAGTAAAAGGCACGCGAGCCGCATGACTAAGGGACGCATGGAACGGACAAATGGTGACAGGGGGCCTTCATGCCGCGGAGTGACGCTCACGTTCTGAAGTCGCCCCAATTTCGACGGTGGCGAGGAGATTAGGCTGAGCCCAGCTTTGCAAAAAGCGGATTTAAGCCCCAGATGAACACGGATAAGAAATCGCCGGTCTTATCCGGGTGAACCGGTGTCCATCCGCGGCCCATAATGTTCTGCCTGGACCGAAAGGAGAGCTCATCCTGATTCCACCAGATCGGGAGCTTTGCAATTCCGGTAGGACCGGGAAATTGACTTGAACCTATTTCGCTTCCGGGACCGCTCCCTCGCGGTCGCGGCTCATTATTGGCACAGTTCAAGAGTTCGGCCGCAGACTGAGGGTCTGCGCCACGATTCTACGGCATCTGCGGGCTGGCTGTCTCCAGAATCCGGGCGACCCACTCGGCGTGGGGCCGGCCCGAGCTTCGCAGGGCCTTCAATTCGCGATCGACGTCATACTCCACGCGGCGGATCGACGGCTCGCCATCGTCCAATACAAGGTATGACGCCCGCCGGTCGCCATCGTGAGGGAGCCCCACGCTGCCGCTATTGGCCACCACCACGCCGGAAATCCTGCGCAGGTACGGCCGATGAATGTGCCCGTACACCACTAGCGGCCGCCCGAGGGGAGCGTATGCCGATTCGAGCTCGCTGTCGGCAGCGCTGTCCAAGGGCGCGCGCCAGGCAGTATCGGGACGGGCATGCACCAGAGCGAAATGCTCGCGCATTTGCTCGCGTGGAAGAGCGCGCAGCCACGCCAGCCGCTCCGCTCCGATCCTCTGGCGAACGTCCGCCGCCATCTCCTCAATGGCATCCCACATCGACTTCAGCTGCGGCAATGCACCGGCGAATCGCGTGAGCGACTGGGGATCGAACAGCATCTCGTCGGTGTTCCCGACAACCCCTTGCCACCCGAGATCGCGAATCCGGTCCAGCACCTCGCAGGGGCTCGATCCGTTATCGCCGAGATCGCCTCCGTGGAGGATCAGGTCGGGTGAAGTCTCCCGCAGATCGGCCACGACCGCTTCCAGGGCGGTGAGATTACCGTGGATGTCGGAGACGATGGCCGTGCGCATTACTCTTCCAGGCCGCGCCGCTGGAGTTCTTCGTCATAAGCGCGATCGATACGCTCCAGGCGGTCGTAGAGCCCGCAGAAGGCATACTGCGGCTCCATTACGCGCAGTTCCTCGTCGGAGAGCATTTCCAGATGAGCTTTCCACTGCGCCTCGAATTCGGCGTTGAAAATGTCGCGGTCGAGCACGCTGGTGGCGCGGTGAATCAATCTGCCCGGCACCAGGACGCGCCATCGAAATCGCTGCTCACCCTCCGCTCCGGGCTCCTCGTAAAGTTCCATGTGAGCAGGAATTCCGGCAGCTTCCAGCACGTCACGCGCTTGGGCGACCTCGGCGGAATATGAGTCTCTTCCGCGAGTGACATAGTTCGAATAGGCTTCCGCGGCGTCGTCCAGCCAGTCGAGTTCGACTTCCTCGTCTTTGGGACCGCTCGACCTGCGGACGGGCGCCGGCACGGAAGCTTTCCGCCCTTCGATCTCATCGTCATAAATCCGCCGTGCGGCCTCCACCAGGTCCTCGCGATTGATTTCGCGGAGTTCTTCGTCCGACATGGCGGCGTAATGCTGGCGGAGGAATTCGATGTCCAGTTGCATGGTTATAAGTTAGCGCCCTCCGCCTCATGACGCCACAGGCGATGCGTCCGTTTCCCATTAATGGGGCATCGCTTGCATCACGGGGGGACGGTCGTGGACGTCCTCCAGTTGAGGCAAGAGGCTCCGCTCCAAGCTTGCGCCCAGAGACGCCTGAACCGCCCTTGAGAGGGGGGATCGGCGCAAAGATGTGGTGCCCAGGGGCGAGACAGTAGGAAGACCGCTTTGACCGCCCGGTCGAAGAACCGATAGTGGGGCGGGTCCCCAGACCCGCAGCCGAGCCCCCTGGCTCGGCCCTATCCGGCCGGACGTGGGCGTCCGCCCCTCCCGGGCAGTTTTTTCTCGCCTTGGGTGGCGCAGCGGTTCTGTAACGCCATCCTGCCTCAACCGCACGATCTCGCAAGACCTGCTGTTTTTTTGGGGAACCTTCCCTGCGGGACTACGTCTTTTCTGACGATGAGCACATTTCTTTCCGACGTGACCTATGCCCTTCGAACCCTGCGGTCGAATGCCGGGTTCACAGCTGTCGCCGTGGCCGCCCTGGCCCTCGGAATCGGCGCCAATACAGCCATATTTACGGTTGTTGACGGCGTGATGCTCGCGCCCCTGCCCTACCCGCAGGCTGACCGGTTGGTTCGCCTCGGGCGCAAATACCCCGCCGGCAACGGCTACTCCAATTCCATCCCCAAATACATGGTCTGGCGCAACAACGACGTGTTCGCAACCATGACTCTGTATGAACAAGGCGGTATCGGGATGAACCTCGGCGCCGGCGACCACCCCGAGCAGGCCAAGGTCAGCCACGTCTCCAGGGATTACTTCCAGGTTTTCGGTTCGTTACCGGCCATTGGCCGCACTTTCAGCGAAGCCGAGGATGTGCCCCACGGCGCTCCCGTGGCAGTGCTTAGCGATCGGCTGTGGAGGAACCGCCTGGGGGCCGATCCGCAGATCGTCGGCCGTACCGTCCTGCTCAATAACCAGCCGTACACCGTGATCGGCATCATGCCCAAAGGCTTTGAGTCGAATCCTCCGATGGACATCTGGCTGCCGTTGCAGGCCGACCCGTCCAGCACCAACCAGGGCCACTACCTGGCGGCGGCCGCGCGTCTCAAACCGGATGTTTCTATCGAGCAGGCGCGCGGCGCCATGAAGGTGCTGGGCGAGCGGTTCCGCGCGCAAAACTCCAAATGGATGGACCCCAGTGAGAGCGTGGCCGTCGTTCCCATGAAAGACTCGATGGTGGAAGACGTCCGGCTGGCGCTATTGATTCTGCTGGGCGCGGTGGGATTCGTGCTGCTGATTGCCTGCGCCAATGTGGCCAACCTGCTGCTGGCGCGCGCGGCCGTCCGCCAGAAAGAACTGGCCATCCGTGCCGCCATCGGCGCCAGCCGATGGCGCGTGGTCCGGCAACTGCTCACGGAGAGTGTGATTCTGGCCGGCGCGGGGGCGGTGCTGGGATTTGCGATCGGCGCGGCGGGCGTGCGCGCGCTGCTGATGTTCGCTCCCGGCAACATACCGCGGCTCACCGAAACCGACGGCCTCAATCAGACCCTGCCGCTGCTCGATTGGCGGGTGGCCGGCTTCACCATCGGGATCGCCGCGGTCACCGCGATTCTATTCGGCCTGTTCCCGGCGCTCTCCTTCTCCAATCCGGACCTGGCGTCCACGCTGAAAGAAGGCGGGCGTACCGGCGGCGGCACGATCGGCCGGCGCTCGCGCGCTTTCCTGGTGGTCGCCGAAGTGGCGCTGGCGCTGGTGCTGGTTACCGGCGCGACTCTGCTCATCCGCACGTTCAGCGGACTGCGATCCGTGAATCCCGGCCTGAATCCTCACAACGTTCTGGTGCTCGAGACGTCCCTCGGCGGCGGCACGTTCGATTCCACCGCGAAGGTCGATCAGTTCGTCCGCCAGGCAGTGCCGCGTCTGGAAGCGCTGCCCAGCGTGCAATCGGCCGCCTCTGCCCTCATGCTGCCGCTCAGTGGCGCCGATGTCGATCTGCCCTTCAACATTGCCGGACGCCCCACTCCCAAGAGCGGATACGATGGCGACGAGCAATGGCGGTCCGTCTCCGCGCACTACTTCCGGACATTACAGATTCCCTTGCTGCGGGGACGCGTTTTCACGGAATCCGATTCCGGCGGCGCGCCGCCAGTGGTGATCGTCAACCAGGCGATGGTCAAGAAATATTGGAAGGGGCAGGATCCCGTGGGACAGGTGATCGTCATCGGCAGGGGGCTCGGACCGCAGTTCGAAGATCCACCCCGCCAGGTGGTCGGCATTGTCGGCACGGTGCGGGAAACCGGCCTGGATGCGGTCGACCAGGGCGTGATGTATATTCCGCAGGGCCAGGTGCCCGAAGGACTCACCAAACTGGCGAACGGCCTCATCCCGCTCGCTTGGGCGATCCGGTCGGCGGGCGATCCTCTGGCATTGCGCGCCGCCGTGGAGCGCGAGTTCCGCGCGGTGGACGGGATGATCGCGCCCTCGCACGTGCGCACCATGGACCAGATGATTGCCGATTCGCTCTCGCGGCAGAATTTCAACGCGCTATTGCTCACCATTTTCGCGGCCATCGCGCTGCTGTTGGCGGCGATCGGGATTTACGGCCTGATGTCGTACTCGGTGGAACAGCGCCTGCAGGAGATCGGCATCCGCGTGGCTCTCGGTGCGTCGCGCGCCGATGTGCTTCGCATGATGGTGCTGCAAGGCATGAAACTCGCGGCCATCGGGATCGTTGTGGGGTTAGCGGCGGCGTATGCGGCCACGCGGGTGCTGGTCACATTGCTGTTCGGAGTCAAAGCCACCGATCCCTACACCTTCGTGGCGGTTGCGGTGATGGTGGCGATTGTCGCCATGCTGGCATCCATGGTTCCGGCGCGCCGCGCCGCGGGCATTGCCCCATCGGTGGCGTTGCGCCATCAGTAGTTGCACTCTGCTCCATTCAGCGGCAGAAGCCCTATATGAAGTTCGCAACCGTCATAGGCGTGACTGCGATCGCATGTTCGGCGACAACGGCGGCGGTGCAGTCCAGTACGGTGAACGTTCGGTCAGCAATCCAAGGAACACGTCGGTGGGCGTGAATGGCCGGCTGCAGATCAATGCCCAAGTGCCGACCGGAGTGACGCCCGGACCTACTGTACCGCTGACGGTGACGGTTGGCGGAGTCAGCGCACGTTAAGGCCGGGCTGTCGCCCGGCTGGGCAAGCTAAAGCTTACCCCACATCAGAAAAGCCGGCGATTTTGTGGGTTAAGCTTCAGCCTGTCCCCGCGAGCGGAGCTCGCTCTGGCCCGTCGGCCATGATGCGCTCCCTCACGGTTGCGGCGCAAAAAGGAGCGGTCGCGATTGGGTCGTGAATCGAGTCACCTACCTCCTTTCGCCCCGCGCATAACGCCGACGCCGTGCCACCGGCCACCCCCTCAAAGCGATTTGGACGGAATCCCCAATTGGGTCTGATTGTTTGATATGCTCTTTCATCAACCCCTATGTCCAGAAAGACACTTGTCCTCGCATTGTTGTTTTTGCTTGTTTCCGTGCTGCTCGTCGCCCAGCAGCCGATGGAGCGGATCGACCTGAACGTGATCCACAAGCTCAAGACCGCGGAACTCGGCGGTGGCGGTTTCGGCGGCGGCCGCGGCGCCCCGCGCCCGGTGCCCATCATGGAAACCATGTACAGCCTCACCGACCGCTACGGCCCGCGCCTCACCAATTCGCCGCAATTCCGCGCTGCCGGTGAATGGGCCGTCGGGCAGCTCAAGGAATGGGGCCTTAGCAACGTTCATCTGGAAAAATGGTCCACCGTGCCGCCTCCGCAGGCGCCCGGCGAGACTGCGGGAGGACGCGCGCCCCGCGCCGCCATCCCCAGTTGGGAGATGACCGAGTACGAAGGGGCCATGGTATCGCCCACCTACATGCCCCTCATCGGTTACCCGCAGGCCTGGTGCGGCAGCACCGATGGCAAAGTCACGGGCGACGCCGTCATGGTTGCCAACCCGGCCACCATGGCCGACATGGACAAGCTGCATGGAACCCTGAAGGGCAAGATTGTCCTGCTGGGCACCGGCCCGCTCGATCTGGATTTCCCCGAGAAGCCTCTCGGCACGCGCTACACCGATGCCGAGCTGAGCGAGCTGGTTCCGGAGCCGCTTCCCACCGGCGGCGCCGGACGCGGCGGTGCGGGACGGGGCGGACGCGGCGGGCCGGCGCTCTCCGACGAAGAGCAGCGCGCGGTCACGGCGCGGCTGGCCACTTTCTGGAAGGAGGAAGGCGCCCTGGTTATCGTCTCGGCCAACGGCACTACGCGCGGCTCCAGCGGCGTAGTCCCCTCCAGTAATGGCTCGCCGCGGAACGGCGATCCCACCAAGAACGTCCCGTCGATTTCGGTCACGGCCGAGAATTTCAACCGCGTCGCCCGCTTGCTGGCGCATAGCGTTCCCGTGAAGCTCGCCTTCAATGTCCAGACCAAGTTCGATATGGCGCAGACCGATTCGTTCAACGTGATCGCCGAGATTCCGGGTACCAGCAAGCCGAACGAGCTGGTGATGGTGGGCGGCCACTTCGACTCCTGGCACATGGGCACCGGCGCCACCGACAACGGAGCCGGCAGCGCCATCGCCATGGAAGTGATGCGCCTCCTGAAGTCGACCAATTTGAAGATGGACCGCACCGTCCGTATGGCTCTGTGGGGCGGTGAGGAAGAAGGACTGCTGGGCTCCGCCGCTTACGTCAAGGAGCATTTCGCCGATCCGGCTACCATGAAAACTACCGCCGAACACGACGGCTTCGCCGGCTATTTCAATATCGATAACGGCACCGGCAGGATTCGCGGCGTGTATCTGCAGGGCAACGAGATGATGCGGCCCATCTTCGAGCAATGGTTCGCCGCCATCAAGGACCTCACACCGGGCGTCATCACCAGCCGCAACACCGGCGGCACCGACCACCTCTCTTTCGACGGCGTGGGACTGCCGGGCTTCCAGTTCATTCAGGACCCGATGGACTACGACTCCCGCACCCACCACACGAACATGGATACCTACGAACGGATCCAGCAGGCCGACATGGAGCAGATGGCGATCGTCGAAGCGTTCTTCGTGTACCAGGCGGCCACCCGGCCCGAGAAATTGCCCCGCAAGGACCTGCCGGAGCCGCGCGCCACGGGTGGACGCGGCGCGTCGGGTAATTAGCCGTCGACGACCCCGCAACGTGAAGCGTCGCGGCTGAGCGGAAGCACCAGCCCTGGAGTTGTAGCCCGCAACGGCTTATGATGGCATTGCGGACATGAAGATCCTGATCGTTTCCGACCTGCATGCCAATCTGGAAGCGGTGGAAGCTCTGCCTAAGGATTTCGACCGCCTTTGGGTTCTGGGAGATCTGGTGAACTACGGCCCAGACCCGAGGGAAGTCGTCGAATTCGTGCGTGAAAATGCCTCGGTCGTAATGCGCGGCAACCACGATCATGCCATTGGATTCGATGAGGACCCGCGCTGTTCGGCGCCGTTTCGCCGCATGGCGGAGGAGATGCGCCGCTACACGCGTTCGGTGCTGGGAGAAGAACATCGAAAATACTTGCGGGGACTTCCGTTACTGGCAACCGTCGCGGCAGACGGCCGCCGGGTGCTGTTCTGCCATGCGACCCCTTCGGACCCGCTGTTCGCGTATCGCCCACAGGATTCGGATCTATGGCTCGCGGACGAGGTTGACCGCGCCATCCATGTCGAGCTCGTCGGCCACACGCACTTGCCGTTTCGGCGCGCATTGCCGGAGCGCCTCATCGTCAACCCCGGCAGCGTGGGGCAGCCCAAGCATGGCCGGGCCGAGGCCTGCTACGCCCTCTGGCAGGATGGCAAGATCGCCCTGGCCTCGGCCCCATACGACTTCGACCGGACCATCGACAAGCTGCGCGATCTCCGCTTGTCTCCTACGGTATTCGAAGACCTCGCCCAGGTGTTGCGGACCGGGAGCGCGGTCGCGGACGTCAGCGCCATTCCCAATCGATGAGACCCGGCTTTACGGCCTTCATGGCGTTGACAAACAACTCCGGGCCGCCGTATGGATTGATATCTGCCGATAACTTGCGGCTTGTGCCTGCGAGGTGTGAAGATCTTCGAAGGGTGATCTGTTTCGCCCCGTGCGAGAGTTCCGTTTTGCCTTTCAGGATCACGGACAGTTCCAGGTAAATGAAAGAGACCAGCGCCAATTTTCAGGGCAAAAAACCGGCGATGTTCTACGTGACGCTCGTGCTCACGTCATTCCTCGTTTGGATTGCGCTCTGGAGCTTTTTTGGCAAGACCGTTACCGGCTTTGTTATTTTCCAATGGCCTATTCCGTTCATTTGGGTAGGATGGTTCGGTGCATTTCTGATGGCCATGGGGAGATTTTGGGGATGGAATGACGATGATCTTCCGGTCGAGCTATTCCTGCCGCTGCTAATGATGGTCAGTGGAGCGTGGCAGTCCTTCATGCTGCATCATGCCGGCCATCCACCGTCCGTCGATGAAATGTTGTTAGCTTTCGATAGAATCTTCGGCTATCCCGAGTACTTCCTGGGACGAATATTCTCGTCGGCTCCGGTCATCCAAGTTGTTGCCAAGGCAGTCTATGTGATGCTGGTCATGCCTGCGGTTGTCGTCTATCTTGCGCTCAGAGATGGCAGGCTGCGCAGAAGACTATGTGCTTCGTTTGCATTGATGGGATTAAGCGGAGCGATTTTCTATCACTTCTGCCCTGCGGCCGGGCCGATATATGTCTTCCGCGATTACCCATGGACTGTCCCAACGTCGACTCCCGAGGTGAAGTTTATACCTCATCTTGTCTTCAATGCGGTCCCCAGCCTCCATATGGCAATGGCGATGCTGGCGCTGCTGTATTCGCGATATTGTTCCAGACTGTGTCAAGCGTTCGGTTGGGTGTGCCTTGTACTGACCGTTTTGGTGACTCTTGGACTCGGCGAGCATTATGTCATCGACTTGATTTTGGGTGTTCCATTCATCGTCGCCATTGACAGTGTGTGGGATCGACGTCTGAGAAGGAAAGCCTACGGATGCTTTCTGCTGCTCCTGGTGTGGGAGTTCGCTCTCTGTCACGGGCTGGCTTTGCAAGTTCCCACTCCCGTAGGCCTGTTGCTGTGTTGCATAACCCTGGCCGTACCCTTCGCTCCGTTTGGCCCAGGCTCAGATTCAAGTATTAAGCAAGTATCTGCGCTGACGTTCAAGTGTCTCAAATGGCTAGGCCGGCACCGGCTTCTAGTGGTGGAGAACCGCTGACCCCACAATCGGCTTCGGATAAAATCTACGGCGCCGGAAAACTGGCTTTAGGCACTTTGATAAAGGCTGGTGAGAGCGGTGCGCGGGGCCTGATCAGGGCACATACGCTCCCGGAATTAATTGAACAGCCGATCTTCTGCCCTGCTGAACTTGTCGAAAGGAAGCGCGCGGATCAAATCCGCGAAGGAACCATGCCTACCCCGAACGTGGCCAGGTTTGAGGAGGCGCCTGCAACCGCGCGAAGGTCGACGCCGTCACGAGAACGGAGGCGAACAGAGAAAGCGAGATGACCGGAAGCGGGCATTCCCCAATACGCTTTTTACTCTTCCAGCGTCTCGCGAACCGTTCAGCCGGTCCTATACTCGACTAGGGAGCCGGTTTGAATGGCGCCCGCGATGTGACCGGCTCCCGGACACCCTCGTGTCGCTCCACCAAGAGAAATCCGTAGACGATGGCTTCGGTGCGGGTGGCTTTCCATAGCTCCATCCACAGCGGGATGTCTTTTTCGCAAATCGATCCCCTGGCTAGATTTTGGGCCAGGAATCCGTCTGGCGACTTGCGGGCAAGTTCCGTTACGGCGACATCGAATTGATTTTCGGTGGCGCCCAGCCAGCGGCGTACACGTTGTTCCAATCTCTCCCCTTCGCGGTCGGACGCCAGCAGAATCGCGTAGAATTGTCCGCCCGGCCGAAGGAACAGAGGTAAGCTTTCGATCGAGCCACGAAGAACCGTCTCGCCATCTTCGCCACCATCGGCGAAGGCGTATGGCGATTGCGGCTGTGGAACCCACGGCAGATGGAATGCGATGCGGTCGAAGGTCAGGCCCTCCACCGGTTTGTAGAGATCGCCTTCCAGCACGGTCACATTGTCCAATCCGGCCAGGCGGCAGTTTAGTCTGGCAAAGTGAACCGCGCGGGCTTCGATGTCGGTGGCCCACACGCGCCGCGCGCGCCGCGCGCCCACGATGGCTCCGATCCCCGAACCTGTGCCGATCTCCAGCATCGCGTCGCATGGAGCAGATGGCAAGCTTGCCAGATACCGGAGCGTGTTGTCGAAGACGGGCGGGTACACAAAGTCCGGCGGCAGCGGGTAATCCGAGCCGTCCGGGGAGCAGCCTCGATCGCAAACCATCAACTCTTCCCCAACCGGCACAACCGCGACGGTGGCGTAAACCATAGCGGGGCGCTCAGTGTCGCGGGCAATCAGGCCCAGCCGGTCGAGCAAAGCCAGCGCGTCGGCTGGGAGCCCGGCTTCGCTGGCGCATAGGCCCTCGTTGAACAGGCGAACGAGCGTGTCCAGCCGGCCAGGCATGGCGTCAATCTCTTCCAGCCAGGAAAGCGGATAGCCTTCGAGGTCCGGCATGCCAAAACGCTGGCAGATCGCCGTCTCGTCATACCCGGCGAACAACACGCGGAGCGCCTTCAGATCCTCGTCTGAAGAGGCGGTAGGTTCGTAGCGGCGCCATGGGTTAAAGCCGCCGTCCGTTGTCATGTCCTTAGAAGCATACCATCAGACCTCGCATCGCGTGAGCTCAATTGACAGGGGTCGCAAAACCGCGGATAGTCAGGGTGATGAAACTCAGGAATACCGCTTTCGCCACGTTGGCCGTCTGCGGGGTCGCCGCCATGCGTCGATGTCCGGCTTTACGGCAGAAAGCATATACGTCCCTCCCAGGCTCTAGCAGCGTGGCGCCGGACGCCCGATTCGCGCGCGGCGCCTCGCCGTGCCCCTTCGTATGACGTATGTGCCAGCGGGTCCAAGGGGATCCGCGCGGGACTTGACATGCACAACTCCGGAGCGTCCGCCCAACAGGGGCGTTCCACTTTCCCCGGAAAGTGGTAGTGCCATCTTGAACCTTCCTGACCACTTTCACCCTGGGGTTTTCGGCGAGCGGCAGGAAGCGCAGAATTCAGTCTTCAAGGAAGGACCACATGGCAACCGCAGCAGTAATCGACTTCGGGTCTTTTTCGAGCCTCTCGGGGGCCGAGCGGGTTCAGTCACGGTTGGGATCGCGGATCGAACCCGGCGAGTTCATGGGCCCCGGTGCGACCGGTGCGCGACGGGATTTGACGGGATCGTGCGGTCAAGCCCGGCGCTGCGCGCCGTCCTAAATCAAGTTCGGAAACGGCGCCAACCGGAATCCGGCGGTTGACGAAGAGTGCGTCCCCACGATTTCGACTATTGCCGCAAGAACGAATTCCCATTCCGAGCCCCTGCAGCTTCGGCACATCTGTCAGCACGTGCCGGAGGCGCCGAAGCACGTTCGGCCGGGATTCTCGTAAGTATCTGATTCCATGCGAGCGCAGCATGGTTCGCTGAGTGCTCCCCAGAGAACCGTAGGATGTTGGGGCACCAACCACTGGCCGTTTCGCAAGCACCGCCTGCCGCCGTCCCGGCGATTGGCCGCAGCTTTCCAATAGGGGCCACGCTGGTACCCAGCGGCGTCAACTTTTCACTCTTCTCACAGAGCGCGACCGGCCTCGAACTGCTGTTGTTCGATCGGGTCGATGATGCTCGTCCGTCACGAGTCATTCCGATCGATCCTTGCACGAACCGCACGTACCACTATTGGCACGTATTCGTGCCCGGGGTGGAAGCAGGTCAGATCTACGGATTCCGGGCCTATGGTCCGTTCGAACCGGACCGGGGGCTCAGATTCGATCCGTCCAAGCTGTTGCTGGACCCGTATGGTCGCGCCATCGTCGTCCCAAAGAACTATAGCCGTGAAGCAGCGCGCCTGAAAGAAGACAACACCGCAACGGCGATGAAGAGCGTCGTTACGGACCCCCAAGCGTATGACTGGGAAGGCGACATGCCCCTGAAGCGACCTTGGTCGCGCACCATCATTTACGAGATGCATGTGCGCGGCTTCACCGCGCATCCCAGCTCGCAGCTGACGGAATCCAAACGCGGCACATACGCCGGACTGGTCCAGAAGATTCCCTATCTGCGGAAGTTGGGCATCACTGCGGTCGAACTGCTTCCCGTCTTTCAGTTCGATGTTCAGGATGCCCCCCGCGACCGGACGAACTATTGGGGATACTCACCAGTGTCATTCTTTGCACCGCACCAGTCATACAGCTCCCGTCGGGAACCGTTAGGCTCGGTAGTCGAATTTCGGGATATGGTGAAGGCGCTGCACCGAGCCGGCATCGAAGTCATTCTCGACGTCGTCTTCAATCACACGGCGGAAGGTGGATACGATGGCCCGACACAGTGTTTCCGAGGCCTGGATAATTGCACTTACTACCTGCTGGAAGAAGACCGCTCGCGTTACGCGAACTTCACAGGCACGGGGAACACGCTGAATGCCAACCATCCGGTTGTACGGCGCATGATTGTGGACAGCCTACGCTACTGGGTGGAAGAAATGCATGTGGATGGCTTCCGCTTCGATCTTGCATCCATCCTGGCGCGCGATTCATCCGGGGCAGTGATGTCGAATCCTCCTGTGCTTCGGGACATCGAGTCCGACCCGGCGCTGGCGGGTACGAAGATGATCGCGGAGGCATGGGATGCGGCAGGACTCTATCAGGTCGGCAATTTCGCGGGCGACAGTTGGAAGGAGTGGAACGACCGGTTTCGCGACGACATTCGGGACTTCTTCCGTGGCGCGAATGATTCGGTGGGACGCGCCGCCGATCGTCTGCTCGGCAGCCCAAGCATCTATGGCGCGAAGCAGCGCGAACTGGAGGAGAGCATCAACTTCGTTGCGTGCCACGACGGCTTCACAATGAACGATCTCGTCTCTTATGACCACAAGCACAATGAAGAGAACGGCGAGGAGAACCGCGATGGATCTAACGTAAACCGGAGCTGGAACTGCGACGCCGAAGGTCCGACGGACGATCCTGCAATCGAGAGGCTGCGGAATCGGCAGGTGAAGAACTTCTTCACGGCCGTCATGTTGTCCGGCGGTGTGCCCATGTTTGTTATGGGCGATGAGGTGAGGCGCAGCCAGCGCGGCAACAATAACCCCTACTGCCAGGATAACGAGACAAGTTGGTTCGACTGGCGCCTGCCCTCCAAACATGCGGATGTCTTCCGGTTCGTAAACCTGCTGATTGAGCGCCGTCTCGTGCGCGACGTAGAACATGAACGCCGGCGAGTAAGTTTGAGCCGCGTCCTGGACGAGACGAAACATGCCTGGCACGGTCTGAGAGTCAATCAGCCGGACTGGTCGCCTTTCTCGCATACCATCGCCCTCAGCGGGGAACTGAAGAACGAAGGGGTATTGGTGCACATCATTCTGAATGCCTATTGGGAACCTCTCGAATTCGAACTTCCGGCTTTGAAGGACCGAAAAGAGAACTGGCGGCGGTGGATCGATACCGCGTTGGATCCGCCGCATGAGATTTGCGAATGGAATGCGGAGCAACCAGTTCCAGGGACAACATATCGTGCCGGCGCACGTTCCGTGGTAGTGCTCATCGCAGGCAACGGACGAATGCCGGACATTTCAACTGAAGTTCGATCATGACCATCTAAGACCGGTGTGTAAAAGGAACGTGAGATGACAAGAAGAGATCTTCTCGAAACGACAATAGCAAAAGTGCCTCAGAGTACCAACGGCTCATCGCGGATTTCAGAATTGCTGCGACAGTATGGCTGCGGTCCGATACCTTTCGTGGGAACAGAGAACGCCTTCTATGAGCGGCATTTGATTTTCGACAGAGTGATCGACCCGAAGGTGGCGACGGCGCGGGAGCGCTTCGAAGCATTTGCCCATTCCGTCCGTGACATCCTCGCGCAACGTTGGGTGCTGACCAAGAAGACATACGAAAGGGAAAACCCAAAACGGATTTACTATCTTTCGATGGAGTTTCTCATCGGGCGTTCTGCCGCGAACAATATAACCAACCTGCTACTTGATCCTCTGGTTCAGCAGGCCGCGCACGAAGAGGGCATCGACTGGCTCAGTCTGATCGAGGAGGAGCCCGACGCCGGGCTGGGAAATGGGGGATTGGGCCGTCTGGCGGCATGCTTCCTCGATTCAATGGCCACCATGCAGCTACCCGCGACCGGTTACGGCCTGCGATACGAATACGGCATGTTCCGGCAATCCATTGTGAACGGCTGGCAGAAGGAGAACGCCGACAACTGGCTTCGCCAGTCCGATCCCTGGGAGGTTGCGCGGCCGATCGAAAGGGTGGAGGTCAAGCTGAATTGCTCGATCCAGGTTAGAGGCGGCCGATTTGAAGTGATCCCTGGCCGGCCATCGAGCCTATACGGCATTCCGTACGATCGTCCAGTGGTGGGCCACGGAGGGAAAACGATCAACACTCTGCGCCTGTGGGCCGCGGCGGCGCCTGACTATTTCCATTTTGAGGAGTTCGGGAACGGAGACTTCATCGGAGCTCTGGGCACGAGTCTGGAAGCGGAATCTCTCACGCGCGTACTGTACCCGGATGACTCCACGACCATAGGGCGCCAACTGCGGTTCCTGCAGGAATACTTCCTGGTTGCTTGTTCGCTGGCCGACGTTATACGCCGGTTCCGGCGCCTGCACAACGATTGGGACAGACTGCCCGAGAAGGCAGCGATACAAATGAATGACACACATCCTGCCATGGCGGTCGCCGAGCTGATGCGAATTCTGCTGGATGACGCCCACTTGGGCTGGGAGGAAGCCTGGAGCCTGACCAGGAGGACGCTGGCCTATACCAATCACACGCTGCTGCCGGAAGCCTTGGAGAAGTGGCCGGTGGAAGGGTTTGAGGTCCTGGTGCCGCGGCAACTGGAGATCATCTACGAAATCAACCGGAGACTCCTTGAGGACACCCGCAAGCGTTTTCCCGGGGACGAGGGCCGCGTCGAACGCGTGAGCTTGATCGAGGAGGGGACGGAGCGCAAGATCCGGATGGCCAACCTGGCCATTGTTGGTTCTCACAGTACGAACGGCGTTGCGGCTGTCCATTCGAAGCTGTTACGAACCTCCACCGTGAAAGATCTCGCGGACATGTTCCCGGAACGCTTCAACAACAAAACCAATGGAGTGACGCCGCGCCGGTGGCTGCTACAAGCCAATCCCTGGTTGTCGAGCGCCATCACGGCAGCGATCGGCGATGGGTGGATCACCGACCTTAGCGAACTTTCGAAGCTGAAGCCGCT
>Ga0326727_10014821_pt1 | contig 16881 bp, 13 predicted proteins | sample MB2enrmetagenome_FD_207643 | JGI IMG/M metagenome (GOLD analysis project Ga0326727, IMG submission 207643) | Lab enriched peat soil microbial communities from McLean, Ithaca, NY, United States - MB29MY | ecosystem: Environmental > Terrestrial > Soil > Wetlands > Peat | place: USA: New York...
ATAGCGTCCACAATATAAGGCCGCCCAGCGATACCCGTTCGACGGTGAATCCCGTCAACGTGGCGACGACGTGCTCGCGCTGCCACTCCGATGCGGCCTACATGAAGGCGTACGGCATTCCCACCGACCAGTATGCGAAGTACAGCACGAGCGTGCATCATGAGGCGCTGGCCGTGCGCGGCGATTTGAGCGCGCCCACCTGCACGACGTGCCATGGAAACCATGGCGCGGCGCCGCCGGGAGTGGACAAGGTGCAGAATGTGTGCGCCACGTGCCACGTATTCCAGGCCCAGTTGTACGCCAAGAGCACGCACAGCAAGGCGTTTGAAAAGCTTTCCCTTCCGGGATGCGTAGTTTGCCACACCAATCACGCCATCCACCAGCCATCCGATGCCATGCTGGGCACCGGCCCGGAGGGCGTCTGCATAGGCTGCCACAAACCGGGCGACCCGTGCGAGCAGGACAGGGAAAAGATACAAGGCAGCCTGATTCAACTGGACGGGGCGATCAAGAACGCCGACCAGGCACTGCATCTCGCCGAGTCTTCCGGAATGGAAGTGAGCGCGGCGCTGCTTAGCCAGGACCAGGCCAGGGATTCATTGACCAAGGCGCGGGTCACAGTCCACAGCTTCCAGCCGGATTTGGTGAACCAGGATGTTCAAGCCGGCCTGAAGATCGCCGCCAGCAACGAGAAGGCGGGCAAGGACGCGATGATTGAGCGCAACCACCGGCGCATCGGGCTCGGCCTTTGCCTGATCGCCATCGCGATCATGCTGGCTGGGCTTTGGCTCTATCTCAGGAAGATAGAAAGTACGAAATAGGGAACACAGATCAGAGATGATTTACATTGGCTCGGTTCTTCGAATCAGCGGATAACATCCTGACTTTAGGGCGCAGGGATCGCTAGCGCTTGTATGTATTGAATGACAGCCGTAACTGAATTTGGCAAGGAAATGGGGAATCGGGGCGAAGCTGGAACCGATTTCCGTGCGATCTGTTCTTTGATCACCGAGCCCGATTTCAGGGCGCTATCGCATTTTCGGAATTACTGTAGACCGAAAGCACGCCGTTCAAGTGGCTTTTTCCTCAAGAAAAAGCCACTTTGCACGCTTCTTGAAAAGTCTAGGTTGATTCCGAAAATGCCGTAGTTACTAAAAGCTTTGGTGCGAAAGGACAATATGAGTAGTCAAGGGGTTGTACAAGCAAGTCAGGCTGAAGTATCCACTCCGGCCGGTGCCTGGACAGTTGTATGGTGTTTATTCCTCGTCGGCGATGTGGGCTGTTTTAACTTCATGAAGGTTCCGCCGCTCATGCCGGTTCTTATCGACCACTTCAAGTTGAGTCTGGCCCGCGCGGGATTGATGATGTCCCTCATTGGCGTAAGCGGATTGCTGCTGGTGCTGCCGGCAGGGATTTTCGTTACGAAGTATGGAATTAAAGTCGGTGCGCTTATCGCCATGGCCTTCTCCACTGCCGGATGTTTGCTGGGAGCGGTGGCTGCCAGCTACCCCGTTTTTTTGTTCAGCCGAGGACTTGAGGGAATATCCTTCTCTCTACTGGCAGTTGTCGGAGGCACTGCTGCCGGCATCTGGTTTCCCCCGCAGAAGATCGGGATGCCAATGGGGGTCATGTGCTCAAGCATGGGGATAAGCGGAATTCTCGCAATGGCGATTGCTCCGAAGCTGGCACAGAGTTTTGGGTGGCAGTCCGTTTGGTGGATCACCGGGGTTTTGTCGTTTTTGTCGCTTTTGGCTGTCGCGATCTTTGTGCGTATGCCTCCCTGGATGAATGCTGCGGCTGCGGTGCGTACGCCTCCCTGGATGAATGTCGCGGCTCGGGCAGAAGAGGGCGCAAGGAAAAAGGCGGGCCTCGGTGAGGCCTTCGCGAATCGCAATATCTGGTTGGTGTCAGCGGCTTTCCTTCTCTTCTATATTCCCAACAGCGCGTTGGGCACCTACTACGTTGACTATCTAACTAAATCTCAGGGGTTCACCAATGTAGGGGCCGGGCTGTTGAATTGTTTCAGCATGGTGGGCCTGCTGATCGGTGCTCCGCTGGGCGGATATCTGCTTAGCAAAGTCAGAAGCTTCAAACTGGTCTTAACCGTGAATGGTTTGCTGCTCGGCCTGTTGTCTCTCGTGCCATTTCATATCTCAGGGATACTGGTGCCGATCTGGTTGTTGCTGTTCGGCGTCTTTGCCGCGGGTGTTGTCTCCACGGTATGTTTAGCTGCGGTGCCGAAAGTTTTGGTCAAGCCCGAGTTGGTTGGAATGGGAATGGCGATTGCCGGATTCGGAATGAATCTTGCGGGAATCGTCGCCGCGCCGTACTTTGGCGCGATCGTGGATCGGGCAGGGTGGAATGCCGGAGCCTATGCCTTGATTCCAGCGGTCCTGCTCGGATTCATCGCAAACTGGATGACGAGGTATGCGAAATAGTGCAGAGCATTTATAGCCAGGCGGTGCGGTGAAAATGAGGTTGTCGGCGAGCACGAAGGCCGTGCCGCACCGGTGGGCTAAAAATGGATGGGACTCAACCGCTCCACCACTGCTGGCGCTATAGGCGCCATCGCATTTTCGGAATACTGTAGACCGAAAGCACGCCCTTCAAGTGGCTTTTTCCTCAAGAAAAAGCCACTTTGCACGCTTCTTGAAAAGTCTACGTTGATTCCGAAAATGCCGTAGTTACTAAGAGCTTTGGTGCGAAAGGACAATATGAGTAGTCAAGGGGTTGTACAAGCAAGTCCGCCTGAAGTATCCATTCCGGCCGGCGCCTGGAAAGTTTTCGGGTTTTTGTACTTCGGGAGCGCTGTGAGCTGTATTAACCTCATGAAGGTTCCGCCGCTCATGCCGGTTCTTATCGGCTACTTCAAGGTGGATCTGGCCAGCGCGGGATTGATGATGTCCGTTATTGGCATCACCGGACTGCTGCTGGCGCTGCCGGCAGGGATTTTCGTTATGAGGTGTGGAATTAAGGTCGTCGGCGTTATCGCCATGGCCTGCTCCATTGCCGGATGTTTGCTGGGAGCGATGGCTGCCAGCTACCCTGTTTTTCTGGTGAGCCGCGGATTTGACGGAATATCCTTCTCTCTGCTGGCAGTTGTGGGAGCCACTTGCAACGGCGTTTGGTTTCCTCCCCGGAAGGTAGGGATAGCAATGGGGATGAGTGCCACCTGCGTTGGAGCAGGCGGATTTCCCGCAACGCTGCTGGCTCCGCTGCTGGCACAGCATTTTGGCTGGCAGTCCGTTTGGTGGGTCAGCGGGGTTTTGTCGTTCTTGGCGCTTTTGAGCGTCGCGTTCTTTGTGCGTATGCCTCCCTGGATGAATGCTGCGGCTGCGGTGCGTACGCCTCCCTGGATGAATTCTGCGGCTGCGGCAAGAGCGGGCGCAATGAAGAAGGCGGGCCTCCGTGAGGGCTTCGCTAATCGCAATATCTGGTTGGTATCGGCGGCGTTTCTTCTCCTCTATATTCCCTACAACGCATTCTCCACCTTCTACGTCACCTATTTAACTAAGGCTCAGGGCTTCACCCTGGCAAGGGCCGGGGCGTTAAACAGTTTCAGCATGGTAGGCCTGCTGATCGGTGCCCCGCTGGGCGGATATCTGCTCAGCAAAGTCAGAAGCTTCAAACTGATCGCAATGGTGAATGGATTGCTGCTCGACTTGTTGTCTCTGGTGCCATTTCATATCTCAGGGATCCTGGTGCCGATCTGGATGTTGCTGTTCGGCGTCTTTGGCGCGGGTATTGTCTCCACGGTAAATTTGGCTGCGGTGCCGAAAGTTATGGTCAAGCCCGAGTTGGTTGGAGTCGGAATAGCGATTGCCGCATTCGGAATGAATCTTGCGGGAATTGTCGGCGCGCCGTATTTTGGCGCGATCGTGGAACGCGCAGGGTGGAATGCCGGAGCCTATGCCCTGATTCCATCTGTCCTGCTTGGGTTAATCGCAACTTGGATGACGAGGTATGGGGAATAGTGCAGAGCATTTATAGCCGGGCGGTGCGGTGAAAATGAGGTTGTTGGCGAGCACGAAGGCCGTGGAGCGGTATTGGCCCGCCCATTGGCTCCAGCATTGGAGTGCTGTTTGCCGCACTGGCGTGAGGCTTTACTTTGCCTGCGCGATCGCTTCGACAGACGGAATTGCCGGCGGAATCGCATCCATGGGGAAGCCGAGCCGCTTCCACTCGTCGTAGCCGCCGCGCAGCGGGCGCACGCGCTCAATCCCCAGGTTGTGCAGTGTCATGGCGGTTTTGGCCGCGGTAGCCTCGCTGGGGCAGGTGCAAAAGAGCACGATGTCGCGGTCGCGCGGGATTTCCTGATGGCGCGTGGTGAGAGCTTCCGGCGAAATATGCTGCGCGCCTGGCAGAGTAAAGGGATCGGGCAACAGTTCGAGCGGGTGACGCAGGTCCACGATGAAGACCTCTTCGCCGGCATCGAGGCGGCGCTTCAGCTCTTCGGGCTCGAGGCGCGCGGCGGCAAGAGATCTGAGCACCATGCGGCGGTGCCAGACGCGAATCAGGAAAAAGCCTGCAATGCCCAGGAGCAGCAGCGCGCCTGAGAAGCGGCCGGCCCAGTTGAGCAGGTAGAGATTGCGTTTGAGCAGGTCGCCGAAGAAGCGGCCCGCGGCCAGCAACACACTCACCCACAAAGCGCAGCCGATGCAGTCGTAGAGGAGGAATTGCCCAATCGGCATGCCGTTCTGCCCGGCCACCGGGGCGGTGAGAAGTCCGAGCCCGGGAATGAACTTGGCAAAGATCAACAGGCGGCCGCGGCGCTTGCCAAAGGAATCCTGGGTGCGGCGGACACAGGTGGTTGGCTCCAGCGACAGCTTGCAGAGAAGGCGCAGCACATGGTGCCCATGACTGCGCCCGATGAGGAACCATACGCTGTCGGCGGTGAGCGCGGCCGCGAGGCTGGCTGCGACCGCCAGCGGAAAGCTGATGGGGCCGTCAACCGAGAGCGCTCCGGCGGCCAGCAGCACCGGAGTGGCCGGCAACGGAAAGCCCAACAACGCCACCAGAACCCAGGCAAAGAGCAGAAGGTAGCCGTACGTCAAGAGTACGTGCGTGGGTAGTTCCATGGCTAGAGCGTCCTGAGCGAGTCGTGCAGGAAATCAGACCGTCCGAATCCGGGAGCTTGCGCGGGCTTGCGCAGGCGGCCTCGCTCTATGTGATGATGCTGGGCGGGATTCGTTGCAAAGGCCGGGAGCGCTCGTGGAATCGAGCTGCAAAAAGCCGCCCGCAGGCGGCTTTTCGTTCACTTGGGAGAAAACGGCGCTGCTACTGCTCCCCCGGCGTGGACTTCTCGGGCGCCGGAGGTGCCGTGACGGGCGCAGCTGCGGGCGCGGTCTGGGCTTCCTGGTTCTTCGTCGCGAAGTAATCGTGGTCCCAGAGATCCTTGTAGAACGTGCCGGTAAGCTCGGCGGCGCGCGGACCGAAGGTGGGCCTACCGCCCTCGAGGAAGAACACCGTCACCAGGCTGCCCTGTGGCGAGTCGGAATAGGAAGCAAACCAGCCGAAACGCGTCCCGTTGTCGGAGCAGGTTCCGGTCTTGCCAAAGACAGGCAGCTCACGAAAGTTGGCGCGCAAACGGCGCGCGGTTCCGTACTCGACAGCGCCGGCCATGCCGTCTTCGAGGTCGGGAACATATTTGGCGATATCGAGCGTGCGCTTGACCTTAGGCTGGAACGCGGCCGCCTCATCTGGAGTCGTGGGATGCTGCAGGTAGTAGAGTGTTCCGCCGTTGGCTATGGCGGCCACAAATGCGCCCAGTTGCAGCGGAGTGAGGGAAACCCCCTGGCCGAAGCTGCACATGCGCGCGACGCCACCCTCTGAGTCAGGAATGGGCTCGTCGGGATATTCGCCGAGCTGCTCGCCTTGAATGTTGTAGCCGGCGAGTTCGCCCAAGCCGAACTGCGTGGCGTAGTGGCGTACGCGATCAAAACCTAACTCGCGGCCCAACTCCTCAAAGTAGAGGTTGTTGCTCTTAGCCAGCGCCTGGGTCATATTCATGCGGAAGCCGTCCAGCTTGACCATCGTGTCGCGCGTGACCAGCCCCTCAGAGAGCGCAGCCAACGCCACCGTGAGCTTGATGGTGGAACAGGGCTCAGCGCCCGGCGAGAGCGCCAGCTTCTGGTTGACCATGGCCAGGATGCGCCCATTGGAGGGATCGATGACGACGGCGGTGCCGTTCATGTCGCCCAGGGCGTCGATCGCCGCCTGACGCACGATCGGATCCTCACCCGCCGCTACGTCGCCCTCGCCCATTTCACCTTGAATAAAGGAGCTGGCCGTGAAGCGTTCGTAATAGCGATGGCGGCGGGTAACAGAAACCCGGTGTACGTGCGCCGTTGCTGCGCTCGTCGTAGTCCGGCTGGACGTGGCCGTTTTCGCCGGCGCGCGGGCCGCGGATCTGTGCACGGTTGTTGTGTGAACCGAGGCAGCGTTTGAGGTGCGATGAACCGTGGTTGCGCTGTGAGCCGTGGAAGAGTGAACGCCGGAAACGCGAGAATCGGAAGCGTGAGAGGTCGTTTGGTGGGCAGCGCTGGCCTGGGTGGCCGCCGGTTTGGCCGTGTGCGTCACGGCGTGATGCGTAGCGGTGGTGTGATGCGATTCCGACAGATGTTGCTGCGATTGCGCTTTAGAGTGATGCAGGGTATGCTGCGGCGCGTCCAGCGCCGCCACGCGGGCAGCGCCCGCGGCAAGGGGAATCAAGGCTAATCCAGTAGTGCAAACGCGGAACAAATTCATCCAGCAATATCCTCTCGACCTTGGATTAAGTGCCGCGCGTCCGCTCATCTGGCCACGCACTTCCTACTGCTATGCCGCGCCCTGCTTCCTCAAGTGCCTCAGGCGCGGCCACTTACGTCTACTGGCTTCGCCGTTTTCTCTGAGGGCGACCGCCCCGTCGAGGGCCAGACGCCCGGCCGGCGATTCCTTACATTCAAGTTAACCCGGAAAAACAGAATTCCACCTGAACTTTCAGACGGTCCGGATCAAAGTTTTGGTGCCTTTTGTAACACCACTATACCGCTTTTTCTCCCATTTTGGAACCCAACCCTCCCACGGGCAGTGTCCCAGCTCACTCCATTTGACTCTCAGGCGCTATCGCATTTCTCGGATTGGTATAGAGCAAAGCCACCACTGCGCGCCACCTGGTGACTCTACAGGAATCCGAGAAATGCCTTAAAACTGCACCCGGCGCAAGAATGTGGGAACGTCGAGATCGCGCTCGGGCTCCCCGCCCGGTTCAGGAAAAAGCGACGGCTCAGGCTGCGAGCAGGGCACCGCCGGCTCCGGCCCGCCGCGTGGAACTTCATTGAAATCCGCGGCGTAGTCCCTGGGCTGGGACGCGCACTGCGAGTCCCCCTCCATCGCGTCAAACCGCCGCTCCGCCGGGGCGGCTGCACTCTCCTGCTCCATCCCAAAATCCATTGCATGGTTCTCGGTAGCTCTTGGGGGCACTGCCATGCTCACCGTGGTCGCCACGCCTGGCGCCGCGGCGGCAAAGAAGAACGTTTCGTCTGCGCTTTCCGCTGTGTCTTCGTCCTCGCTCATGAAGCGCGCAGGCTTTGGAGCGGGCGCAGGATTCGGATCCTTTTCGCGCATCCAGTTGCCTGGCGCAACCACAGGCACCGACACAATGGGTGCTTCTTCCACGTTCAACATGCGCGCGCGCCGCTCCGGCATCTGGTCGCGAAAGCCGGTGGCGATCACGGTGACTTTCATCTCCTCGCCCATCTTCTCGTCCAGCACTGCGCCGAAGATAATGTTGGCGTCTTCATGCGCCGCCGACTGGATGAGCGACGACGCCTCGTTCACCTCGGAGAGCTTGAGCGTGCTCGACCCGGTGATATTGATTAAGATGCCGCGCGCACCGTCGATGGCGCCCGCTTCCAGCAGCGGCGAAGCCATAGCTGCCTGCGCGGCTTCCACGGCGCGGTTGGCCCCGGAGCGCACCGCAGTACCCATCACCGCGTGGCCCATTCCCGCCATGGTCGTCTTCACGTCGGCAAAGTCGCGGTTGATGATGCCGGGGATGGTGATGATGTCGCTGATGCCCTGCACGCCCTGGCGCAGCACGTCATCGGCGATGCGGAAGCTCTCGAAGAATCCCGCGTCTTTGGCCACGGCCAGCAGCTTCTCATTGGGGATCACGATCATGGTGTCGACGCTCTCGATCAGCTCTTTGAGTCCGCGCTCGGCCTGCATCAGGCGGCGCTTGCCCTCGAAGGCAAACGGCCGCGTGATGACAGCGACAGTGAGGATGCCCATCTCGCTGGCCAGCGAAGCGATGACCGGCGCGGCGCCGGTGCCTGTGCCGCCGCCGAGGCCCGCCGTGACAAACACCATGTCCGCGCCTTCCAGCGCCTCGATGATCTTTTCCGAGTCCTCCAGCGCTGCGCGCCGGCCAATGTCGGGATTGGAGCCCGCGCCCAGCCCCGAGGTGAGGCGCACGCCCAGTTGCAGCTTGACGGGCGCCTGCGACAGCTTGAGCGCCTGCACGTCGGTATTGGCGGCGATAAACTCCACGCCCTCCATGTGGGCCTGGATCATGCGGTTGACGGCATTGCTGCCGCCGCCACCCACGCCGATGACCTTGATCTTGGCGCCGTGCAAGGGCTCTTCGTGATATTGAATTCTCATCTCTCCGGCTTCGTTGATAGGCTGTTCCATTTGGACTGTGTTCTCCTCGTCTGCGATTTCCTGCTCAACTCTCTATTCCCTATTCCCTGGTCCCTATTCCCTGTTTTTCAAAAACTGGCTGCAAACATAGCGCGCAATTTGGCGCGCAAACTGTTGTCCTCGGCGGCACGCGTCATTCTGGTTCGATGGGCGTAGAGAACCATCCCGATGGCTACGGCGTAGGCCGGGTGGTTCAAATCCGCCGGCATCTGCGACAGACGCACCGGCATCCCCGTACGCGCCGGTACGCGCAACTGGCTCTCGGTCACGTCCAGCATGCCCGGCAGCATGGCTCCGCCGCCCGTGAGCACGCAACCCGCGCCCAGCGCATCCACCACGCCGCCATAGCGCAGGCTCTCTTTCACGTAATAGAGCAACTCGCGCGCGCGCGGCTCCAGAATCTCCGCCATGGTGCGCAGCGGCAGAGTGGCCGCGGCGCCCTGCGCGTTGACGATTTCGATCTCGGCGAGCTGCGGAACCGCGGTCACCACGGCGTTGCCATACTGGCGCTTGAGCTCCTCGGCCTGCGCAACCGGCAACTGCAAGCCGATGGCGAGGTCGTTGGTAAAGTGCGCCCCGCCGATGGGCACCGAAGCGGTATACGCCACCGCACCTTCGAAAAACACCGCCAGATCGCTGGAGTGTGCGCCGATGTCGAGCAGGCAGACGCCAAGCTCGCGTTCATCCGCCGAAAGCGTGCACTCGGCGGCAGCTAGCGGCTCCAGCACCGCCTCTGAAACCTCAAGTCCCGCGCGGTTGGCGCAGGTGACCGTGCTTTGCAGCGCGCTGCCGCCGCAGGTGGCGATGTGCAAATCCACTTCAAGCCGCTGGCCCACCATGCCCACAGGATCGAAGATACCGGCCTGGTCGTCGAGGATGAACTGGCGCGGCAGCAGGTGCAGAATCTCGCGATCGGCGGGGCGCTCGATGGCGCGCGCGCGATCCACCGCGGCGCGCACATCTTCATGTGTAATCTCGCGCATGCCCCGGCCGAGCTGGATTCCGCCACGTGTGTTCAAGCCGCGAATGTGCGGCCCGCCCACGCCCACGACGCACTCGTCGATATTGGTGCGGGCCGCGCGCTCGGCCTGCTCGCTGGCCTCGCGCACCGCTTTTGCCGCAGGGCCCAACTCCGCGATCAGGCCCTTGCGCATGCCCGCCGACTCCACGACGCCGTGGCCGCGATAGCGCAGCACCTGCTCGTTCACATCGGCAACCAGAACGCGCGTCGACGCGCTGCCGATGTCGAGCACCACAATCGCGTTGTCCTGCTTTTGGCTCATCGCATTCACCCGCCCTGCGCGCCGGCTGGGGCCGGAAGGGTTGTGGAGGCTGGACTCCGCATGCCTGTATTCAGTGCAGCGGTCCGCTTCTGCGGGGCCGCCGCACGCTTCTTCGTCTGCGTCGGTTTGCTCTTCTTTGTTGGCGGCGCCGCGCCCGCTGCGGGTTTCACTGCCACAAGCCCCGGCGTAGACGTGGCCGCAGGACCGCCGGCAGCGGACGGGGTGGACGCGCCTGCAGCACTGTCGCCGCCCGCATTCGTATCCAAGGTTTCCTTGCCCGACGCCATCTGCAGCACCACCTGCTGCTCGTAGCGCAGATCTACCGACGCAAGATGAGGATACTGCTGGCGCCACTCCGCAATGTGCGCCTGATAGCGCTGGTAACGCTCAAGGAAATGATCTTCGCCAAAGTGCGCCAGAATGTCGGCGCCCTGCTCCGGCATCAGCACGCGCGCGTCTTCGGGATCGGTCAGGTCGATCTCGGAAATCTGTTCGGAGTTGTGCTTGCCGTCGGCGTCCAGCTCCGCCATCAGCCGCAGATACACCGCCATGCGCGCCTTGCGCGACTCCGCCGGGTCGCCGGGATCGATGCCCGTCAGCACCGGAAACGAATAGTGGCGCTCGGCCATGGTCTTCGCCGCCATGGTCAGCAGAACGCCGTTGGGGTCGACGAGACCGACCTGCTCGCCCGTGCGCGTAAATGCCACTGGCTTGCGCTCGACAATTGCGATGCGAATCCGATCGGGCAGCAACCGCATCACCGTGGCCTGCTCGATCCATGGAATCTGTTCCAGTTGCTTTCGCCGCTCGCTCAAGGGAACAAAAAAGATGTTGCGCCCGATGTCCTCGCCGAAGACGGGCAGCATCTGGGCGCGAGTCACTTCGGTCAGCCCGCTGGTTTGAATATCGCTGCTCCCGGCGATGCGGAAGCGCGCATCGCGCTCGATGTAGTGTTTAAGCAGGAGGCCTGCAGTCGTCAGCCCGCCGAGCACGATGAGCGCGCCCAGCGTGAGAAACACACGTCCTACGGTGCTGGCCGGCCGCCACCAGGGTTTCTTCGGTCCTCCGAAGCGATCGGCGGTGGGGCGCAGAACGCCGTCACCGTCCGGATCGCCGAACTCCAGTGGCATGCCGGGCAGGGCGCGCCTGCCTGTTATGACAGAGCGGAATTGCCCCGGCTGGGACGCGTCCTCCCGCGTGCGCCTGGAGCGGATCGCCGCCGGCGGGTCGCCATCCCACAATAGTGGCCGATTTGTGGTATTCCCTTGATTCGCCACGCCTGAGCAGGGTCGTGAGAGTCGCCAGCTTTCACTATAGCCCGGAGGTGTGCGGCTGTTTTCCGCAGGAGCGATGGGGGGAACCCGCGCCGTTACGGGGTGGAAAGCAGAGGGCAAAGAACAGAGATCAAGAGCTACGCTTCCAGCGCCGCCAGGATTTGCGGCGCCAGTTGGCCCACGCTGCCGGCACCGAGCGTCAGAATCAGGTCGCCTTCGCGGGCTTCGGCGGCAACGGTTGCGACGGCCTCGGCAAACCCCTGCGCAAACTCGACGCGCGGGCCTTGAATGCGCTCCGCGAGCCGCTCGGCCGTCACTCCGGGAATGGGTTCCTCGCTCGCCGCGTAGATGGGCAGTACAACAACGGTGTCGGCATCAGTAAATGCGCCGCTGAATTCATCCAAAAGGTCTGCAGTGCGCGAGTACCGGTGGGGCTGGAAGACGACGTGAATCCTGGCGGGCGAGCAGGCGCGAGCGGCGGCGAGCGTAGCGCGAATCTCAGTGGGATGGTGGCCGTAATCGTCGACAACTGTCACACCGCGCGACTCGCCGCGCTGCTGAAAGCGCCGGTCGACGCCGCGAAAATTGCGCAGGCCCTCGGCAATCTTTTCCGGCGAAACTTCAAGCTGGCGCGCAATGGCCACGGCCGCCGTAGCGTTCAGCACATTGTGCTGCCCTGGCACGTGCAGACCGAACGGTCCCAGCGGTCCTGCGGCCGTGTGCACCAGAAAGCGCGAGAAGCTGCTTCCCTGCCCTGCCTTCTGCCCCACGTCAAACAGTTCCAGCCGGAAGTCGGCCTCCGCAGCCTCGCCGTAGGTGAACACGCGTCGCCGCGCGCGCGGAAGAATCCCCTTCAGCAGCGCATTGTCCAGGCAAGCCGTCACTGCACCGTAAAACGGCACGCGGTCCATGAAATCAAGGAAGGCGCGCTCCACATCGGCCATGTCGTGGTAGCAATCCATGTGCTCGCGGTCGAGATTTGTAATGACCGCCAGAATGGGCGAGAGTTTGAGAAACGACCGGTCGCTCTCGTCGGCCTCAGCCACGAGATACTGCGTGGTGCCCAGCCGCGCGTTGGAGCCGAGCGCATCCACGCGGCCGCCCACGACGACCGTGGGATCGAGGCCACCCGCTGCTAGAACCGAGGCCACCATCGATGTGGTGGTGGTCTTGCCGTGCATGCCGGCGATGGCGATGCCGTACTTGAGACGCATGAGCTCGGCCAGCATCTCCGCGCGCTGGATCACGGGAATCTTGCGGGCGTGGGCCTCGAGCACCTCGGGATTGTTCGCGTTGACCGCCGAGCTCGTCACCACCACCGTTGCGCCAGCGACGTTGGCCGCGTTGTGGCCTTCATAAACAGCCGCGCCCAGTTGCGCCAGCCGGTCGGTCACCGCGCTGCGCTTGAGATCGGAGCCGGAGACCTTCATGCCCAGGTTGAGCAGTATCTCGGCAATGCCGCTCATGCCGATGCCGCCGATACCGATGAAGTGCGCGTGCTGCGATGTGGCAAACATGAGGATGAAACTTCACTGTAACAGTTGACAGAGATCAGAGAACAGAGAGCAGGGATCAGCTGTCAATGATCAGATGTCGAGTGCCAGGAACGGGCCTTCGGGTCAAGGCCAGGCGCAGCGGTGAGCACGGCGGCTGGTCGAAGCGCGAAAAACTGATCTCTGATCTCTGACCCCTGATCTCCGCTCACAGCAGCGTGTAGTCGAAGTCGTAGAAGTGCTGCGCGTTCTCGATCTTGATGGTGAAGGTGCCCGCGATACCCTTCAGCTCGCCCGTTCCCGAGCCCGGCACGACGATCACCTGCATTTTGGGACCGCTTGCATCGATGGTGGCAAAGTGTTGCAGCGCGAAGCTGCCGTGCTTGCCATTCAGCGTGCCGGTGACGACCTCGATGGCCACGTATCCCGCCGCCCCTTTCGTGTATTCGCCAGCGCCGAACATCTCGCCCTTACTCGTCGCTTCCAGGTCGCCGTGAATCTGCTTGTTGCTGGAATAGCGGCTCAATCCTTCGGCGGGCGCGGGCGTGAGCGGATGTAAGTCGACGGTGAAAGTTCCGTGAGCATGGTGCATGGGGATCTCCTTTGTCTGTGCAGGGATTTGCGGCGCGGCGAATACGAGTGCGGCTAGTACGGCGGTGAGGAGCGGCATCATTCGGATTTCAGGATATCGCGCCAGCCCTGAGGCGGCGCTTTTTCGCGCCTATAGCATTTCTCGGATTGGCATAGAGCGAAGCCACCGCTGCCTCGTGGATTTTTCCTCAAGAAGAATCCACATTGCACGTCACTTGGTGACTCTACAGAAATCCGAGAAATGTTGTAAAGCACGCGCTATCAACCCCAATTCCCAAGAAAGTTGCGGCCCTTTCTCGTCTCCGGGCCCGCGACCTTTCTCGCCGCCGGTGTTTGCATAGGACAAGAACGGCGGGCCCGGGAAGCGGTAAGAACCAAGCTTCCAGGTGGCAGAAGCCGGAGTGGTTCAGAAGAATGCACCGCTGGAATGGAGGGTTTATGGGCAGCATGAAGAAGTGGATGTTAGGAGCAGCATTGGCAGTCGGAACTCTGGGCTTGGCCGCAGCGCCCGCCCAGGCAGCTCGAGTTGGAGTGTACGTGGGAGTCGGCGCGCCGGGTTACATTCCGGCCTGCCCCGGACCCGGATATGTTTGGGTTGGCGGCTACTGGGCGAACGGCTACTGGGTGCCAGGTTATTGGAGCTACGTCGGCGTTGGCCCCGTGATTCGCGGCGGCGTGGTGATTGGCCACGGACCGTATCACGGCCGCCACTTCCGCAGGTAGCTAAACCTTCTGCTGCCTGCAAGATGCGGCCTCTCCAAAGCTGGAGAGGCCGCTTTCTCTGCACCATTTTCCGTCTGCAAGCGTCTCACAGAGTGTGGGGTGACTCTCCTGGGAGTTACCGCAAAATCAAGGAGATGCGAAAACTTGTTGCACTTTCGAACGCGGTGGTCGATTCTTTCACCAGACCGCAACAAAACGGCGAAAATGCTGTTTAAGTAATTGGAAGCCGGCCTGAAGCAGAAACAAGAGGCCGGGAGGTGCTGAGGCCGGAGGCGACTCCGGGTCCCAGTCCGGGCAAGGCAAGGACAGGGCGGCACAAGGAGGATGTTATGCGGAAACTCCGCTTGGTTCTATTGGCAATGCTTGCAGTTTTGCCGTTCGCCGTCATGGCGAATGCCCAGGTCGCAGTTGGAGTAGGCGTCGGCCCCGCGGTTGTGGATCCCGGATATTACGGCTATTACGGCCCACCGGATTGCGAGTGGGGCTACTACTCTTATTACCCGTATGCCTGCGCCCCTTACGGCTATTACGGTCCCGACTGGTTTTACGGCGGCGTCTTTATCGGCGTCGGCCCGTGGTACGGCTGGGGCGGCAGATATGGCTGGGGCCGTGGTGGCTGGGGCCGTGGTGGCTGGGGCCGCGGTGGCTGGGGCCGCGGTGGATACGGCTACGGGGGACATGGCTATGCTGGCGGCGCACGTGGCTATGCCGGTGGCGCGCGTGGTTATGCCGGAGGTGGCATAGCGCATGGATATAGCGGCGGCGCACGCAGCGGCGGCGGCGCACGCGGTGGCGGCGGAGGCGGCTTCCACGGCGGTGGCGGAGGCGGCTTCCACGGCGGTGGCGGCGGCGGCGGCCATGGTGGTGGCGGCGGACACCGGTGATCCCGGAAGTTTGTTGACAAAAGGCCCGTCTGCTTCGGCAGGCGGGCTTTTTTCTTGCCCGCAAATTCGCGTCTCGCGCGGCTCGATGGCCACGCTAACTCCGCTAGCCCGCTGACTCGCTAACTCGCTGACCTGCTCTTTGCTGCCAGTGCCACAACCCTGGCGGCAATGCGCTCGGCGGCCCCAGGATGCGCCTGGGTGCGGGCAGCGGCGCCCATGGTAGCCAGCCGCGCAGGAGTAGTGAGCAGCCCGATGAGCGCGGCAAGCACCTTCTCGGGAATCTGAAGCTCCTTCTCCTGCAGCATAACGGCCGCGCCGGCTGTCACCATGGCTTCGGCATTGCGGCGCTGGTGCTCGTCGGCGGCGGCGGCAAAAGGCACCAGCAGCGCGGGTTTGCCGGCCGCGGCCAGTTCCGCCACAGTGGATGCGCCGCTGCGCGACATCACCAGATGCGCGCGGGCAAACCGCTTTGGCATATCGTCGAGGAACGGGCTCACCTGCCAGCGCGAGGGATCGGCGCCGGTGGCTGCGTAGGCCGCTTCAGTTGCCACGGCATTGCGCGCCCCGCTCTGGTGCAGAACTGTGAGGCCCGGGACCGCGCACAAAAGCGCCGGCAGCAATTGCGGCAGATACGTGTTGAAGATGCGCGCGCCCAGCGAACCGCCAAAGATCAGCAGATGCGGGTCGCCCGTGGGCGGCTGCAGCGAGAAGAACTCCGGACGCACCGGAACGCCGGTGACCTCGACGTTGTGGAACCACTTGGCTGCCGCGGGAAAATTGACGGCCGCGGCTTGCACTCTTCTGCCCACCAGACGGTTGGCCAAGCCGGGCATGGCATTGGGCTCGAAGGCCATGGCGGGGATCTTGAGCCAAAGCGCCGCCGCCATCGCCGGACCTGAGGCGTAGCCGCCCACGCCCAGAACCGCGCCAGGCTGGAACTCGCGGATCAGGCGTTTGCATGCGGCGATGCTTGCCGGCAGACGGGAAAGGGTTCGCAACCGGGTGGACAACGATACGTTTTTGAGCTGGCCCACATCGACCAGCCGCAGCAGGAAGCCGGCTTCGGGCACCAGGCGCACTTCCAGCCCCCGCGCCGTGCCCACAAACAACACCTCGGCTCCGTGGCGCTCAACCAGCTCGCGCGCCACGGCCAAGGCCGGAATAATGTGGCCGCCGGTGCCTCCACCGGCAATAAGAATGCGTAGTTCCGACAACTTTTCACCTGGGTCGATTGGCGCCTGTGGACTAGAAGTTCTCACAGAAAACCTGCGACCACTCGCGCGCCTCTTGGCAATAACCTTGGCCTACGGAAACGCCGTACCCACTTATATTCGAGACAACCCCAATATTGAGCAGGCCACCCGGACTTGGACGATGCTCCCAGTTGATCTGCTTAATGTCAAACTTCGTGTACTTAATATCGAAGAGTAAAGCCACGTTACTCGGCCTGGGATTCCCATAGTCGTTATATCCTCCACCAATATCGCCTACAATGTGAAAAACTAGATCGTCTTCGCCGCTGCTTTGCTGCTGCTCATGCTTCATAATTTCTTCCATGTCGCTAGGGGCGAGGGAAAGGAAGAAATCGTCATCAGACCCTTTCCGTAATTTCAAGGTGATATTGAGTTCGTTGCGTCCGTCCACCACTGAAAAATGATGGTCCATGACGTTATCAGGATAGGTGAATCCGGGGCCGTTGGAATCGCTGCTACACCCGCGAACAAAGGCGAACACAGCAAACCCGATGAGAAATAGGACCAAGCAACCGCCAAACGCTCCATCATTTGGACGGGTTTGGGAGTTCATTCATTTCCGCCTTTCGCCGAGGCCCCCTCGCATTTCGCTCTTCGGGCTGTGCATTGGCCCGTTCTGCCGGGACCTAAGTCGGGCGATGGAGCTTGTGATCTTTCCCATCTTCATGGAACTCTAAGTCCCCCGTTCCATGCTTTTT
>Ga0326727_10014822_pt1 | contig 16881 bp, 17 predicted proteins | sample MB2enrmetagenome_FD_207643 | JGI IMG/M metagenome (GOLD analysis project Ga0326727, IMG submission 207643) | Lab enriched peat soil microbial communities from McLean, Ithaca, NY, United States - MB29MY | ecosystem: Environmental > Terrestrial > Soil > Wetlands > Peat | place: USA: New York...
TGTTCAAGGCCTCATCGACGCGCCTTCCCACGGGCGGTACTTCAATTCGGCCATTCGGGGGTGCTTCCAATGCCATCGCTTATCTTAGCGCTTATGGGCGGACGCCCTCGTCCGCTTCGGACCCACTGGTCCGGTTCACCGTCACAAGAGAGACGAGGGTCGACGCGCGATTCAGGACACCAACTGAGGGCGAAACTTCACACCGCTGCTACACTCACTGCTACTGCGACCGGCTCCATCGCACAAGGTAGCTCGGCCTGCTCCAGTGCCTGGCACTCCTGCTCGAGTTCCTCCGCCACCTGGCGCGAATAGATCACGAAATGATGCGCCGACAGCAGCACCATGAATCCGAGCCACATCTTCGCCGGGTCGCTCGCCCAGTTCCACGTCATGAGCCAGAGAAACTTCCAGTACGCCCGCCGGTAGCTCGATCGCACTCCCTGCCGCCACATGGAAGCGAACAGCACACGCAGGTTGTAGGACCATGGCAGGCTGGGAGGCCGCTGCCCGCGCGGGTGCCACGCTTCGAGCGAGCGAAACGCGCGCTTGAAAAACGGTTCCGCTTCGTACAACCCGGCCAGCAGACGGCTGAGCCCCCGCAGTAGCACCTGGGGCGGCAGGATTGTACGGAAATTCGGAACACTGAAATTGGAGGTGGCCTGGCTGCTCTCGATCAGGCGGCCTTCGCGTTCCATCCGGTCGTACAGGGCTGTGGTGGGCGGCGCCATCAGCATGCCCGCCATGGCCCAAGCGATGGCCGTCCGGTCAATGAACTCCAGTTGCCGATCGAAAATGCCCTCGTCGTCGGAGTCAAAGCCCACAATGAATCCGCCCAGTACCCACAGGCCAGCCTGCTGGATCACGCGAATCTGCTCGGCGTTATCGTGGCGCAGGTTTTGAAACTTCTTCGTCTCCTTCAGCGCCGCTCCCGATGGCGTCTCGATGCCGATGAACACGTACATGAAATTCGCATTCACCATGGTGGCCAGCAGCTCGGGCCGGTCCGCCAGATCGATCGACGCTTCGGTGTAGAACGAGAACGGCCGATTGTGCCGATCCTGCCAGGCAGCCAGGTCGCGGGTCAGCAGCAAGGCCTGCTGATAATTTCCGATGAAATTGTCGTCCACAATGAATACTTCGTTGCGCCAGCCCAGCTCGCGCAGCGTGTCGAGTTCCGCGATCACCTGCGCCGATGTCTTCATCCGCGGCCGCCGCCCGTAGATCGTGATGATGTCGCAGAATTCGCATTGAAACGGGCACCCGCGCGAGTACTGCACGGGCATCGACGTGTACTTGTCCCTGCGCAGCAGATCGTAGCGCGGCACCGGGCTCCGCGTCATATCGGGCTTGTCGGAGATGCGGTACAAGCGGCGCGCCGTACCCTGTTCGAGCGCTACCGCAATGTCCGCAAACGCCTCCTCGGCTTCCCCAGCCAGCACATGGTCCGCTTCCAGAAGTAGCAGCTCCGGTTGGGTACTGGCCCACGGCCCGCCAATGAAGGTTCGCCGCCTAAGCGCGCGCGCACGCGCCAGAATCGCCCGGGCGTCCACCCGTTGCGCGTGCATGGCACTCACCATCACGAGGTCCGCCCAGAGCATGTCTTCATCGCGCACTTCTTCGACTGCATGATCGATCAGGCGTATATTCCACGTGGCCGGACATAGCGCCGCCACCGTGATCAGGCCCAGAGGCGGCGTCATCGCCCGCTCCGGAATCATCTCCAGCACGCCCTCGAATCCCCAGAAGGACGGCGGAAATTTCGGCCAGATCATGAGTACTTTCAGGTTCGCGCCCAACGGCGGAAGGCAGTCCGACGGACCCGCGTCCGGCAGGACCAGGAAGGGTGCAGCAGATTCGCTATGAGGCGCGTGCATTGGCCGAATGATGGTATGCCTTTTCGAGGCTGCGGTCAAGCCCAGATTTTGCAGGGGGTTAAGCAGACAAACGTCCCGCTGATGGGATCCATCGCGGGGAAGCGTTCTACCGCGACAGCCCCACGCGGTGGAGGAGCTCAACAAAGCGCGGTTCGGATCGCAGCGGATCGAAGGCTGGTTCGACTCCCATCTCCGTCATCGCAAGCTGGCGTTCCGTGTAGGCTCTTTCCAGACAATCGAGAGCTTTGCCCCTTTCGCCGAGCCGGGAATAGAGCACGGCCAGTCCGTAGCTGGTGACGTACGCCTCCGGGGGATTGTCCTTTGTTCGGGACAATTCGAGAAGTTGCTCCCAGTAGCCGCGTGGGCCCCGAGTCGCTAGTGCCTGCCGCGCAGAGCCGCTGCTTTCGTAAGGGCGTCCTCGGGATCCTCTCCTGCGAGTGTTCGCGCTTTAGTCTCTTCAGTGATGGCTTCGTCGAAATTTCCCATGTAGGTGTGTAGGTGAGCGAGGCGCACGTGGTTGATGGTGAAGTTGGGATCCAATCGGTTAGCCTTCTGCAATTGGGAGAGGGCCTCGGCATACCGGCGCGCCCACAAGTAGCTGCGGCCCAGGAAGGATTGAATGGGCAGTGACAGCGGGTCGAGATCTACGGCAGTCTTCATCTCGGCAATAGCCTCCTCATGACGGCCGAACGGGGAGAGATAGCTGTTGGAATAAAAGAGGTGGGCGTAGGCATCGCTGGGGTTAAGCTCGATTGCGCGGCGGTACTCCCATGCGGCGGTGGGCCAATCGAACTCATAGTGCGCCTTGACGAATGCCAGCGTGGTGTGGGCTTTGGCAAGGGATTCGTCAAGCGCGAGCGCACGGGTCGCGGCTGTCAGCGCCTTCGGCATGCTTTCGGCCGGTCTCAGCACGTCGAAGACGGGAGCGAGACTGTAAACGCGCGCGAGTCCGGCATAACCCGGAGCGTAGTTCGGGTAAATGTCTATCGCGTGCTGGAAGTTAGCCAGGGCAAGTTCGATGCTTTTTCGCGTCCGCTGATTTGACGCCTGTAAGCCTAGCAGGTAGGCTTCGTGTGCTTCGGCGTTAACCGCAGGCGTGCCAGCCAGCCGCGCCGTGATTTGCTGAGAAAGCGTGAGCTGGATCTTGCCGGCGATGGCGCGGGCCACGTCGCTCTGTAGTTTGAGCACATCGGTCAAATCCCGGTCGAAGCTGTCGGCCCAGATATGGGTCTGGTCGCTGGTTTGGATGAGCTGTGCCGTGACACGGACCCTCTCACCCCCGCGTCGTACGCTTCCCTCGAGCACGTAGTTGACACCCAGCTCCCGCGCGATCTGCGCTGTATCTTTGCGGGCGCTTTTGTACTGCATGGCCGAAGTGCGCGCGATCACGCCCAGTCGGCCCCGGGTCGAGACTGCCGAGTTGCGTAATCATTTCCTCGGTCATGCCGTCGGCGAAGTACTCCTGGTTCGGGTCCCCACTCAGGTTCAGAAAGGGCAGAACGACGAGCATCACCTTGCCGGTACGGGCTCCGGAGTGTCGCGGAATATACGACCGCACGGCGAGAGCGGAGAGGAGGATCGCCGCGCCCGCTCCAAGCCAAAGCGGCCAGTGGGGCGATCCCCGGTTCCCGCCGGAAAGGACCCCGGGCGATGGGGCCGATGAGGTGGCTTCTCCGGCAGCGGGTTCCGGCTCGATCCCCGGCGGAGCGAAGCGGTAACCCTTGCCAGGGACGGTGTGTAGCAACCGCGGCTTCACCGGGTTATCCTTCAGGGCCTGGCGAATCTTGCGCACGGCGGTGTTCACACTGTTTTCGCTGTCGACAAAAACGTCTTTGCCCCATATCCGCTCGATGATCTCTTGGCGAGTCACCAGTTGGCCGCGCCGTTCGGCCAACAGGAACAACAGATCCAGCGGGATGCGCTCGAGGCGTATGGTCCGGCCCGCGCGCCGTAGCTGATAGGCGTTGGAATCGAGTTCGAAGTCCTCGAATCGGAAAATCTTCACGAGCATCGCTGGCTCACTAACGGATCTTGTCATTGTACGTGGGTCTAGCCGTCTCGCATAACTCCCGGAGCTTCAGCGTGTTGCCGGTACACGAAAACTCCAGCAAATCTTCAGACGATCTCCATTGGACCTCTCAGTCTGACCGGCGAGGATGCGCCCTGCGTCGCCATTCCCCAAACGGGAATGACGTCAGGAGGAGATAACTCATGAAGACTCTGTTTTTCAACGGAATGTTCCCGGTAGCGATGGCTTTGCTGGTACTCGCAGGCGCGGCCCGGGCGCAAGACAATGGCTGCCAAAACCTCACACTTCGAGGCGACTATGCTTTCACGGTCTCGGGACAGATTCTCAATGCGGATGGAACTACCACCACGCGCAACGGGGTGGCGCTGACGCATTTCAATGGGGATGGCACTTTGACACAGGTGGACTACGTCACGACCCTGACGCCCGGACACACACCGCCAGGCGGCATCGATACTGCCCCCGTTATTCGAACGGGTGAGACTGGCACTTACACAGTCAATTCAGACTGCACCGGCAGCGCCGAGATCGATTTTCCGCCGTTTCCCGGTGGAGCGGTCATTAAGCTGATTTTCGTCCTGGGAAATCATGCCGAAACCATCCACACGGTTGTTTCCTCGCTCACGCCGCCCGGAGCGCCTGGCCCCGTTCCCGTCTCGATCCGCAGCGACGGCGAGAAACTCGGGGTAGCCCCGAGTATCGCGAGTGAAACGGACGCGGAGGGAGGACAAGGGCACAAGAAATGAACTAATCGCCCTACCCACTCACCCTCTTCAACTGCCCGCAAGCCGCGAAAATATCCCGTCCTCGCGGCTTGCGGATGAAACACGGCATCGCGCGCCGTATCATCGCTTGAAACGAGAGCACGCGCTCGGTATCTGGCGTCTTGTAGGGAATCCCCGGCCCCGGATTGAGCGCGATCAGGTTCACTTTGCAGTTCAGGTTGGCCAGCAGCTTCACCACGCGGCGGGCGTCGGCGTCGGTGTCGTTGACGCCCTTGAGCAACACGTACTCGAAGGTCAGCTTCTCCCACGGCCGCAGGGGGAACGCCCGGCAGGCATCCAGCAGATCCTTGAGATGGTACTTGCGCGTGATGGGCATCAGCTCCTGCCGCATCTCTTCCGTTGAGGCGTTGAGCGAAACCGCGAGCTTCGGCCGCACCGGCTCCTCGCCCAGTTCCGCGATCTTGGGGACAATCCCCGCCGTCGAGAGCGTAATGCGCTTCTCCGACAATCCCACGCCGCGCGGGTCGACGAGTATGCGCGTCGCCTTCACCACGTTGGGCAGGTTCAGCAGCGGCTCACCCATCCCCATCATGACGACGTTCAGCCGTGCACCCTGGCCCAGCAACCCGTTGTCGCGCGCGACGTAGAGCACCTGGCCCACAATCTCGCCCGCCGTCAGGTTGCGCTCCAGGCCCATCAGCGCCGTCATGCAGAACTTGCAATCCACGGGGCAGCCCACCTGGCTCGAGATGCACAGCGTATCGCGCGTCTCCTCCGGCATCCACACCGTCTCGACCGTCCGGCCGTCATCGAGGCGCAGCAGATAACGGCGGGTTCCGTCACTCGATTCAAATCGGTGCTCGGCTGTCGGCTGCCCAACGGTATGCTCGGCGGCGAGGCGGTCGCGAAGAGCCCCTGGAAGGGTGATAATCTTAATTAAATCAGCGACTTGCGAGTGATACAGGGCTTCGTAGACCTGGCGGGCGCGAAACTCGGGCTGTTCCGGTCCCAGAGCCTCCTGGATTTCGCTAACTTCCATGCCTAGAAGGGGTTGCGGCATTTTCCTTCAGTCTAGCACGGCCCGCTGCGGTGGCGTGGAAAGGCCCAAAAATGGTAAAAAGGATGCAGGATTCCCGCCGGCTTTCTCATGGAAAATTCGCCAGCCGCAGTTCGAGAGATAGAAACCACCACGTTGCCGAACGGTGTTCGCGTGATCAGCGAAACCATGCCGCATGTGCGTTCGGTTTCAGTGGGCATCTGGGTGGGGACCGGGTCGCGCCGCGAAACGCCCGAGCAAAACGGGCTTTCCCACTTCATCGAGCACATGGTGTTCAAAGGAACGTCCAAGCGCTCGGCGGAAGATATCGCGCGGTCGGTCGATTCCATTGGCGGCAATCTCGATGCTTTCACCTCCAAGGAGATGGTCTGCTTCAACACCAAGGTGCTCGACCAGCACCTGCCTTTGTCCTTCGACGTGCTCGGCGATCTGGTGCTCAATCCTCTGTTCCGTGAAGAGGACATGGACAAGGAAAAGGGCGTCATCCTCGAAGAGCTCAAGATGGACGAGGACAATCCCGACTACCTGGTCCACGAGATTTTCTCTTCGAACTTCTGGAAAGATCATCCGCTGGGAAAGCCAATCCTGGGCACGCGTGAGACGGTGAAGCGCTTCGACCGCCAGATGATGGAGAGTTACTACCATCACGCGTACTCACCGATGAACCTGGTCATCACCGCGGCCGGAAATCTGACCCACAAAGTTCTGACGGACCTCGCCGGCGAGCATTTCGCGTCGATGAAACCCTACGACCCGCTCCCGGCCGAGCGCCCGCCCGTTACCCATGCGCGCATCGCGCTGCGCAACAAGAAGTCGCTCGAGCAGGTGCATCTCTGCATGGGCGTGCCGTCTTATCCGATTCCTCACGAGGATCGCTTCGGCTGCTATGTGCTGAACACGCTGCTGGGCGGAGGTATGAGCTCGCGTTTGTTCCAGAATATTCGCGAGCGCCAGGGTCTGGCCTACGCCGTATTTTCCGAGCTGAATCCTTACCGCGACACCGGCTGCTTGTCGATTTATGCGGGGACGTCGATCGAGAGCGTGGGCAAGGTGATCGAGTCCATCCTAAAGGAATTTCAGCAGCTCAAGCAGGAGCGGATCACCGACGAGGAACTCCGCCGCGCCAAGGATCATCTGAAGGGCTCGTTGATGCTCGGCCTGGAATCGACCTCGAGCCGCATGTCCAACCTGGCGCGCCAGGAGATGTACTTCCACCGCTTCTTCACCTTGGACGAGTTGGCGGAGTCCATCGAGCAGGTCACCGCCGACGACGTGCAGCGCATCGCGCAGACCTTCTTCGACCAGAAGCACATCGCCCTCACGGTGCTCGGCAACCTCAACGGGTTCAAGATCGGCAGAGAAGAACTCAGGTGCTAGGTTCTAGGTGTTAGGTGCTAGCACCCCAACTCCCGAGCACGCGAAGACTCCCGAGCGCCCAACCTAACACCTAGAACCTAGCACCTAACCCGTCTCGATAAATTAATCAAAACTTCATGAAACGCCCGTGATTTCGCGGCGGTCCACTGCTGTATACTACCAAGATCCAGGAATAGGAGAACCGAAGCTTGGTCTGCGGGTTCAACGACGCTAGATTGCGAATCGCCGTCGAAGAAAAGGCCCGGGCCTTCGGCTGCGCGGAAGCCATTTCAAATCTGGCCATTATAGATGCCGTTCGCTTCCTCCAACATAGGGAGCGATGCACGCCGTGTTTCGGTTGGGAGTCTCCGTTGATCCCGTTGCCAGAGGGCACGACGACCCCAGCGGGAATCGACAGGCAGAAACTGTGCGGTGTGTTGGACTGTTACTGGAAGTCGCCTTGCGACACCCATCGAATCATGCCCACCGCTTCTCTGGAGGAATGTATGGACGAAGAGTTGGTGCGCGATATGGAGGAAACTATTCAGGAGGCGCCGGTTGGCGGTCCGGCTGGTGCTGCTCCGGCCGTTGATCAGCCTGCCCTACTGCCAGACCCGACGCGAAAGCAGGAAGCCATCGCCGCTCAGGCGCGCAGTGGCGACGAACAGGCCGCCGCTCAGATCCTCAGCCGGATGGCGGAGAGCGCCAACACTTTCTTGTCGGCGGTCCAGGAACTGGTGCGGCAGGGCTCCGGCTGGAGGAGTGCCGTCGGACAGCAACTGGACGGCCTCACCCACCGTTTCGACCAGTTGGCGGAAGTGGTTTTCGGGCAACAGGTCGTCAATGGCGTGGTACAGGAAAGATACGAGGAACTTTGTGAAGCGGTCGCTGCCACGCGGGAAGCGGACGCACGCCAGCAATCCGACATTCAAGCGCTTCGCGAGGGCACGCGAGAGCGGATGGATTGGTTTTCCGGGCGCTTGGAAGAGCTCGCGGTGCAACAGGCCGTGCAGCGTGAGGAGTTCTCGGAGTTGCAGGTTAAGGTCGATAGCCTGACGCATCTGAAAGCGGCGGTGGCGGATCTATCGTCAAGACTCGATGCCTGGTGCGAGCGCCTTGACGGCCAGGGGGAAGCACTGCATACGCTGTGTGAGGCGCAGAATCAGCGGGCTGCGGCTTTGGACCAAGTCGTGGACGTTCTGAGCCGCCTAAAGACGGCGTCGGCCACGCCGCCCCTCACGATGTAGCAATTCTGCCTACATCCCCAACAAGTTCAATTGCAGCTTGGTGTATTCGTGCTCTTCCGCCCATACACTGAGCGCGACCGTGGCGAGTTCTTCGACCACCGGCACCGCCAAGCCATTCTTGGTAAGATCCACCGACTTGATGTAGGTGCGGCAGGTGTCGCAGGCCTCGATGCGGACGTGCGCGAACTGTTCCGCAGTGTAGACCGGCAGTTGGCGCTCGGCCTCTTCGCCGCAATGCGGGCACAGCAGGCGGCGGAAATCCCACTCGGTGGAGCAGAGGGAGCATATCAGGGAGCGTTTGCCGCCCTCGCCCTCGCCGCGCAAAACGGCAACCTGTGGCCGCTCGCCGCAGAATGGGCAGTCAGCTTGAACCACGCCCACGACCGTGTCACTCTGGCTGGCTTGAAATTCGAAAAAGGGCTGCAACAGGGCGCGCGAAAGAAGGCTTCCTCCTCGCCGGGATTGTGGTTGGCAAGAACTTCCCGCCATTTCGTTTGATCTTGCGCAATTTCGCCCGCTACGCGGGCCAGCGGTGCCGGGCCGGCGTGTTTCGCGAGCGATAGCAGGGCAGAGAAATGCCGCAGAAGAACTGAAACGTCCGGATGTCGGTGCCGGGCGGCCTTGAGCTCTCCGTAGATGGTTTTCTGGAGCCGCGCGACTTCGCTATAAAATCGCAGGATCTCGGCAGCGGGCTCATGCGGCCTGGCTAGTTCCTCGGCCCGCTCAATGCGGCGGTCCCACGGGAACGCGCTCATCTCCTTGTCGCGGGCGCACCGGTGACCCGGTTGTACCAGAGACGGTGATGCATTTTCGCCCACGCTGGCGATACTTCGCCGCGAATGATCGAAGTGAATCCGCCCCGCACCATGGCCGTGCCCATATAAACGTGGATGATGAACGCGCCGATGCTCACTAGCGCGGCGCTGACGTGCAGCAGCACGGCGGCGTAACGAAGGAATCGCAGACGCCAGGGGATCATCTCGGGAAACCACAACGCCGCGCCGGAAATCAGCATGATGATCCCGGCCCAGAGCATGGCCCAGAAAAAGTACTTCTGCCCGAGGTTGAAGCGGTCGATGGGCGGCAGGTCTTCGTCCTCGTTGCGGATGTAGTGCGGCATCGCTTTCTCCCACGCAAGATCCGGCGCGGTGATGCGCATATCGCTGTGCCAGATCTTGAGCATCCGGAGCAGCACACCCGTGAACAGGAGACCGGCCCAGGGATGCCAGTACCGGGCGGTGGGCGCGCCTCCCAGCAGAATCGCGATCCAGAACAGATGCGGGGAATAGAATGCCAGGCCCGTGAGCAACTGGTAGACGTACGTTAGGCCCGCCACCCAATGGATCACACGCTCGGCGAGCGTGTAGCGCAGAATCCGGCCGGCCGAATGCGCTTCGTTCATGGCTCGCCCTCCGCCTGCTCCTCTTTCACTTGCTTCGGTCCGAAACGCAAATAATGTAGCGTCACGCCAATAAGGCCGCCGATCATGGCCACATTGCCAAGCCACTTGAGCGGCCCCTTCCAGAGCTTGACGGTCCACGGCACGTGCGGATTGGCCGGCAGCCCGCCGTAGGCTTCAGGATTATTGATGTCGTGCAGGACGTAGATCACATGTGTGCCGCCGACCCCTGGAGGATCGTACACGCCCGCGTTGGTGTGCGACGTGTGCTCGCGCAACTGCTGGGCGCGGCGTTCGGCGAGATCCTTCATATCGTCTTTGCTGCCGAAGTGAAGGCAGCCGGTGGGGCAGGCCTTGATGCAGGCAGGCTCCAACCCCACGCCCACACGGTCCGAGCACAGCGTACACTTGTGGACCTTCTTGGTCTCCGGGTTGAACTTGGGAATATTGAACGGGCAACCGGTGACGCAATACTGGCAGCCGATGCAATATTCCTGCTGGAAATCGACGATGCCATTGGCGTATTGCACGATGGCGCCATCGGCCGGGCAGGCGCGCAGGCAGCCGGGGTCGGCGCAGTGCATGCACTGGTCCTTGCGCATCAGCCAACTGAATGTTCCGTCGCTCGCCGTGTGCTCATTGAAGCGAATCAGGTTGTAATAGTTCCATGCCAGATCGGGCATGGTCTGGTACGTATTGTCGAAAACGGTTTGGCGGAACGGGTAGCCGTTCCATTCCAGACACGCGACCTCACAGGCCTTGCAGCCGATGCAGGTCGTAACGTCGACAACTTTGCAGACATCGTAATCGCGCGATGCGTCGCGGCCCGGTACTGGCCCGGCGTGACCGGAGATGGCTTTGATTTGGAGCGGTCCGTTGCTCATCTATGCCCTCTCGATCTTCACCAGAAAGCCCTTGAACTCCGGCGTGTATGCGTTGGGATCGGTCACGGCCGGCGAGAGCTGGTTCGCCATGGTGAGACCGGTTCTGCCCTCGTCTTCCGCGATGCCGCGATAGCCCCAGTGAATCGGGATGCCGATCTGGTACGTTTTCTTGCCGTCCACCATCATCGGCTTGATGCGGCGCGTGACCATGGCCTTGGCGATGTGGTGCCCGCGAGCACTGCTCACTTTGATCCTTTCGCCCCCGCGGAGTCCCAGATCGTTAGCGAGCTCGGCGGGAATCTCGACGAATGGTTCGGGCACCAACTGGACGTTCATCGGATTGTTCTTGGTCCAGTAATGATAATGTTCGGTCAGCCGGTACGTGGTGCAGATGATGTTGTACCCTTCAGCGGGCGTGCCGAACTTGTCGCGATCCGTCGTGAATCGCTTGGCCAGCGGATTGTGCGTTTGCTGCGGATGCAGCGGGTTCTCGATGGGGCTCTCGGTCGGCTCGTAATGCTCGGGGAACGGACCATCTGCCATGCCCGCAAGCGGGACGAAGAGGCGCCCGATGCCCTCGGGGTTCATGATGAACGGACCCATGTGGTCCTTGGGCGGCGAATCCGCTTTGAAATCGGGCACGTCATTGCCCACCCACTTCTGTTGCCCTTCGTTCCACCACACCTGCGCGCGATCCGGGTCCCACGGCTTGCCGGAGAGATCGCACGATGCGCGGTTGTACAGCACGCGGCGATTCGCCGGCCAGGACCACGCCCAGTTCGGATAGATGCCCTGGCCGGACGGATCTTCCGTGCCGCGCCGCTGCATCTGCGCGCCGGCTTCAGTCCAGGAGCCGCAAAACAGCCAGTTGCCGGATGCCGTCGAGCCATCGTCGCGCAGCCACGCGAATCCCGGCAGTTGCTGTCCCGCTTTGATGGTTTGATTGAGCTTGGGATCCGTCACGTCGGCGAGCGCGCGGCCGTTAATCTCCTTAGCGATTTCGGAGAGCGATGGATTGTACGGGTCGGTGTAATTCCAGGTCGCGTGAAGAACGGGATCGGGAAACTTACCGCCCTCCTTCTGATACAGCTCGCGCACCTTGAGGAAAATGCGCGCCAGGATTTCCTGATCGAGCTTGGCAAGCCCAGGCGGCGGCACGGCGGCGCTTTTCCATTGCAGCCAGCGCGCCGAGTTCACGAACGTCCCGTCCTTCTCAGCGAAGCCGGCGCCAGGCACGCGGTAGACCGTCGTTTGGATCTGCTTCATCTCGTCCGTCGTAATCCCCGGAGATCGCCAGAATTCGCTCGTCTCGTCGGGATAGATTTCGCAGACCACCAGCCATTCGGCCTTCTTCAGCGCGTCAATGTTCTTGGACGAGTTCGGGCCAATGGCCACGCCGTTCATGCCGAACGCCAGCAGACCCTTGATGTGGCCGCGATACATGTCGTCCCAAATCTCGGCCCAGGAATAACGGCGGTCGATTTTGGGCAGGTAATGGAAGGCCCAGTCATTTCCCTTCTTGGCCTGTTCGCCGTACATGGCCTTGAGGAACGAGACCGCGAACTTCGGCGTGTTGGACCAGTAGTTGAAGGAATCCCAAGGGCCCGGCTTCGCCGGTTTCGGCGTAGTGCGCGCGAGGTACGCCTTGAGATCCACGTCCGCCGGGTTCGGGACCTTGAGATAGCCGGGCAGGAGATCGAACACGCCGGCCATGTCCGTAGCGCCCTGAATGTTGGAATGCCCGCGTAACGCATTCACTCCGCCGCCTGCGCGGCCAATATTGCCCAGCAGCAGTTGCAGCATCGCTGCCGTGCGGATGGTCTGCGTGCCGGAACTATGCTGCGTCCAGCCCACGGCGTAAATGACGGTGCCCGCCTTCTTCATGTCGCCGTCTTTGCGGATGGAAGTGAACAGTTCGGCGGCTTTCAGAAACTGGTCCTTGGGAACGCCGGTGATGCGCTCGACCATCTCGGGTGTGTAGCGCGAGAAATGTTTCCGCATCAATTGAAACACGCAGCGTGGATGCTCGAGCGTCAGGTCGTAAGCCACGTTCGCCGGTAGCGCCGGCGGATTCGCCGACGCCCCGCCGTCACCCGGCGTGTCAGCCTTGCCCTTGAGATCTCCGCCCTCTTCGTAGTTCCACGTGGCTTTGTCGTAGGTATGCGCCGCTGCGTCGAAACCCGAGTACACGCCGTCTTCGGGAAGTTTGAATCCCTTCCTCACGATGAACGCGGCGTTGGTGTATTGAACCAGGTAGTCCTTCGCGACGCGGTTGTTTTCAATCGCGTAGTGAATGATGCCGCCGAGCAACGCGATGTCCGAACCCACGCGAATCTGCACGAACAGGTCCGACGTCGCCGCCGTGCGCGTAAAGCGCGGGTCCACGACAATCATCTTGGCGTTGCGATTGCGTTTAGCTTCAATAGCCCACTTGAAGCCGCAAGGGTGGTTCTCGGCCGGATTGCCACCCATGATCAACATCATGTCGGTGTTCTTGATGTCGACCCAGCCATTGGTCATCGCACCGCGTCCGAATGTGGGCCCCAAACTGGAGACCGTGGGGCCGTGTCAAACACGGGCCTGGTTTTCCAGGTAGCAGACCCCCAGGCTGCGCATGCTCTTGACCACCAGATAATTGAACTCGTTGGTATCGGTGCAGCCGCCGTTCCAGGCAATGCCTTCGCAGCGGTTGACTGTGCGGCCCTGCGCGTCTTTTTCGACGAACGTCTCGTCGCGCGTCTTCTTAATGCGCTGCGCGATCTCGTCAATCGCCTGGTCCCAGCCGATGTCTTCCCAATGATCGGAACCCGGCCGCCGCACCTGCGGCTTGAGCAGCCGCCGCTCGTTCAGGATGTCTTGCATCAACGACGAGCCCTTGGGGCAGAGCGTGCCGCGATTGATCGGATGGTCCGGGTCGCCCTCGACGTGTATCACCTGCGCCGTGACGTTCTTTGCCTTGTCGCCGAGCGTGTGAATAATCACGCCGCAACTGACCGAGCAGTACGGGCACGTGGAGCGCGTCTCCGTCGTGCGTGCAATTTTCAATTCTCTGGACTGCGCGTAGGCGGGCTTTAAGTCGAAACCCAGGACCGAGGCGACTGCGCCGCCAGCGCCAATCTTGAAGAAGGCTCTACGAGTGGGCATCAAATGACGCTCCTTTTACCAGCCTTGGGAGATGGTCTTATTTTTAATGCCCGAAGCTCACTCTGTCAACTGGGCAGTCTCCCTGGAATCAACGGTCGTCGGTCGAACCGAGCGACTTAGCTGCCCCTTCCGGGTCCTCCACTGTCTTGAGCAGCGTGTTCACGTCGAGCTTGACTTGGACTACCGTCGCTTGATTGCGCTCGAAGGTCGCGATCAGCATTTTGGCCGACTTTCCGCTTTCGTCCGCGTAAATGTACGTCGCTTCCCCGTTGCGGCGGGAGTGAACGCGAACCAACGGATGGAGGCCGGACACCCCGGACATAACACGGTCGAGCTCGGCTGGGTCTCCGGATGCACGGGAGGAGTCGAGATTCTCGAACACTGCCAGCTTGAATTCGCCCGCACCTGCCGGCCGGCGCACCTTGACGAAGAAATCCGCCACGCCCAGAAATGGAATGTGCGTCTGCTTGGTTCCGTAGTGCGATTCAATGGCTTTCACAACGCGGTCGAATTGCGCATCCCCCGCGACGGCGGCGCTGCACACGGCTAGAAACGCGGCAAGCAATCGGAATCTCATTTCTGCTCCTTCAGGCCCGCAGTCACGTCGAGTTCCGGAATGTGGAACTGGCCACCCAGTTGCGTCAGTTGCGCGGGGTCGATTGTTCCCACGACGTTCACGATCGTCAGCTCTGTTGGCTCGGCGCTGATGACCACAATGCCGCCCAGGGTGCCGCTTCCCGCGGTCTTGAAGTACACGTCGACGTCGTTACCGTGGCGTTTCGATCGCACGCCCACCACACGTGCCCAGGTTGGCGGCTGGAACTGGGTGCGAACCGCGTCCACATCCGCCTTGTTGTACTCCCCTTCTCCGGCGAATTGGTAACTCCGAATGTAGATACCTTCCAACCCGGCAAGCAGCTTCTTCACCTTGGCATTCGTCTCCTCTTTGTCGGAGACAAACTTCGCCGCCAGCCGTAGCATGGAACCGTCCAAGGTCACATCCACCGACTCCACGGCCTTTGCCGAAAGCGCGTCCAGATTTGCCGGCAGCTTGATTTCCTGGGCACAGAGCGGAACCAACGCCACTACCATCATTATTGCGATTCTCATGATTTCTCCTCACTCACAAGACAAATACGCGCGACCGCCCATCGGAGAGGCACTTTTTGAGGGAAGTTACAAAGATAAAAGCGGATGTGGCACGGACAAGCTGCCCTACGGTGGGCAAGCGATCACTCTTTGTCGTACACCAGCTGAAGGAATGGCTTTTCTTGGCCGATCTTCCACCAAGAGAATGTGAGCGTCGTGTTGTCGGCAGATACGTGATATTGGAATACTTGCGTCACTTTGTTGCTCTTTCGATCCGCGATAAGCACCTTGTAAGTGGCCCCATCGATCTTCTTCGAGACAAATATAATGCCATGGCCATCAAGGACTCCTGGGTAAGCCGTACCGTCGAATGTCTGAGGCGCTCCCAAGCGCATTGTGCTTCCTTTGCCAAAATCGGTTTCGCTCTCGTACATGTAACCGTCCCGATGGGCTTTATAGGTTGTGCGGCCGCTTTTGGCCTTCGGCCCGTCGCCAAAATCAGATTTGTCAACGTTGAGTGTCCATTTTCCAATAAATGGATCTGCGGCCCACACCGCAGACCATAGGGATAAAAGCACCGGAAGCAGTCTCGTTAATCGCATTTCGCTCTCCCGGACCCGCGATGGTCCAAGTCGCCGATACTGTGGTACGTTTGTTGTGATTCTAGGCGTCTAAGAGCGCTGATTGCAAGCACGGCAGCTTCTTATGAGGTGCCCGCCGCGGAAAACCCATCGGCGGCACCGCCTGACCCGAAAGCGATTAGACGTTCTTGAGTATGGCTAGCAATGCGCAGAGCTTTGCTTCATACTCAGGTACCTTGCATATGATGAGCAATCGGTCGTGGGGGTTCTCGTTCCTGGCGCCGGCCATCTGGCTGACCGTCGCCGTGGCGGCCGCGCAGCCATCACCCACTCTGCGGCCCGTCCCGCGATTCCCACTCAGTGCCGATCCGCTTACCATTACACGGCCCGTGGAGGCGGGTAAGCCATTCACCATCGCCGGGGAACACGGCGCCATCCTCGGCGAACAGAGTGGCATCTTCGAAGCGTGGTTGTACCCGGTGAAGATTCTGAGCCAGTTTCGGATTATCGCGGAAATGGCGGATTTCCCCGTACCGGTCGACGTGAACAAGCTGGCCTCCGTCATCGAAGTCTCGCCCGCCATGACGACCGTCACTTATTCCGACGCCGCCTTCACCGTGAAGCAGCGAATGTTCGCCACGCGCGGCGACAGCGCGGGCATCATCGTGCTCTTTGAAATCGCCGCCGTCCGGCCCATGCGTCTGACCTTTCGCTTTAAGCCCGAAATGCTTCGCATGTGGCCCGCGCCCAACTTCGGTGTTCCGGGCGCCGACTGGGAGAATGGCGGATATTACACGCTGGGCACCGACAACCCGGATTTTTTCGCCGCCGTGGCTATGCCCGGAGCAAAGCCCGGCGTCTTGCCTCCTTACCAGGATCACCCGCAGGCGTATTCTCCCGAATGGACGCTTGCCTTTGACCCGAAAACGGATTCAAACCTGTCCTTTCCCTTGCTGATTGCGATGGGCGACCCGAAAGTAAATCCGGAGCGCCAGCTCGCCGCCCTCAATGATCGCGTTCACGAGCTTTATGCGAAGACACAGGACTACTACGCGCATTTCTTCGACACGCGTCTGACCGCCGAAACACCGGATGCGGATTTCGACCGTGCCCTGGGCTGGGCTGCCGTCGCCATCGATCAGGGGCGCGTCAAGTTTCACGACGAAAATGGCCTGGTGGCGGGCTATTTTGAGTCCGGCGATTCCGCGCGGCCCGGATATGGTTGGTTTTTCGGCCGCGATTCGCTCTGGACCTCATACGCCGTCAATAGCTACGGGGATTTCGAGCTGACCCGGCAGGCGCTCGAATTCCTGACTCGGCGGCAGCGCGCCGACGGCAAAATCATGCACGAGTTTTCCCAAACCGCTGACCTAGCAGCCCGTCGATAAAGTCTCGATTTGACGGGGCGAGGACTGATATCGATTCTTCGTGCGAAAGGCGCGGTCCGACGGCATGGGAGGCCCGAGTGGCTGAAGTGCCGTCTTTGCGGCTTGCGT
>Ga0326727_10014823_pt1 | contig 16881 bp, 6 predicted proteins | sample MB2enrmetagenome_FD_207643 | JGI IMG/M metagenome (GOLD analysis project Ga0326727, IMG submission 207643) | Lab enriched peat soil microbial communities from McLean, Ithaca, NY, United States - MB29MY | ecosystem: Environmental > Terrestrial > Soil > Wetlands > Peat | place: USA: New York...
CCCGGCCCGGTCGCCCGCGGCGACCGCTCAACCGTCCGACAGTACGCCGTGCCGCAGCCTCAACGAAACGATCTGCGTCTCCATCACGAACGGGAGCGTCCCGAACATCATCCCCGGCCCGGGAAGCCATGTCTCCTCGGTCGAACCGCTCCCGAACCAGACGATCTCGCTCTGGGTCCGCTCCGAGTTCAGCCTCGTCTGGGGGGGCAACGTCCCGACGAGCGGCCCGCATTCGCCGCTCTCCCTCAACGCGACCGGTGTCCTGTGGAACGGCGTCCCGTACTACAGCGAGTCGGACGGGACGGTCTGGCATCCTACCGGGAACACCTGGTGGAGCTACGGACCGACCGGGGTCAACAAGACGTTCCCGTACTACTACGCCCTCACCTTCTCGACACGGTCCGTCGCCGGGACCGCGAACTTCTTCCCGGGGATGGTGCTCACCTGGTGGATCTACTTCGTCCAGAACACGAGCGGGGTGTACACCCACTGGTCGACCGTTCCGTTCCAGTTCACTTTCGGAGGGGCGTGGCCCGCCTCCCCGTATCCGGGAGCGGCCCAGTACGGCGGGAGCGGGGCCGTAGAGGAGGACCTCGCGGTCTCCCAGACGCCGCTCGCCCCGAACTACAACGACGGCGTGACCGTCACGATCTCCACGACCCCGCAGGACCTTTTCACGGGAGCGGCGATCGGAGGGGCGTACGTGGACGTCACGGAGTCGGCCCCGAACGGCGCGGTCCTGAACGCCACGACCATCTCCATGTCGCTGTCGATCGAAGGTTCGGTCGGGTCCCCGAACGGGACCGCTCTCCTCCCCGCCTCGCTCGCCCATTCCCCGGGGGCGCTCATCACCTATCGGATCACGGCCTGGGACATGAGCCAGTACGTGCCGGGGCAGGTCGGCCCCGACGCGATCACGACCGCCACGTTCAACTACACGGTGAACGGGAACGGAACGTTTTCGAGCGGGATCTTCGCGAACGACCTCGCGCTCGCAACGGTCCCCGGTCTTCCGGGCTTCAACGGACAGTCGTCGGGGTACATCGCGGCGGGGATGCCGGTCGCGCTCGAGCTCGCGAGCAAGTCAACGACCACCGCGATCGAGGCGGCGGAGGCCGACATCACGTTCACGTACCCTGGGATCGGTGAGTCGGTAGCGCTTCGGGTCCCGCTCCAGCGGGTCAACTCGACGCACTTCGTTGGGTCGATCCCGGCGCTACCGCTCGGCTCCCAGGTCAGCTTTGAGATCGTCGCCTGGGACTTCTCTCAGGACCGTGAGGTATCGACCAACTACACCTACGCGACGGAACCGCTCAACGACTTCTTCGCCACCATTCCGTCGAACTCCACGTTCTTCGTCGTCTACGTCTACGACAACAGTACCGGCCGTTGGGTCACGAACGCGCAGGTGACGATCACGGGGGTCGTTGGGTCCGGCTACATCCGCTCGGAGTCGCAGACGTTCGGCGGGGTGACGTACCCGAACGCGACGGCCGGGCCGTTCGTGCCGCTCCTCGTGAGCGCCGGCACGAGCTACCACATCATCGTGAACGACTCGGCGTTCCTGCCGGCGGGTGAGACGTTCGCCCCGAGCGTCGACCTCTCGCTCGTGATGCCCCACGCACCCACCCGCACCGGGATCCTCATGGTCGGGTCGAACTACGTCGTCGCGGAATCCGGGCCCAGCCTCTACTTCTGGCTCAACCAGACGTACTCCTCGTTGACCTACTCGCCGGGGACCGGGATCTCGACCTCCCTCCTGGTCGAGTCCGGGCTCGGGCTCGGAGCGCTCGCGCTCGCGGGGATCCCCCTCTACTACTGGTGGGCGACGATCCGTGCCCGACGGGCGGAGCAGGAACGGAGGATCACCCTGTGAAGCGGGTCGGTTCCGCCTTCGCGGTAGCGGTCCTCGCCCTCGGCGTGGTCCTCGTCACGCTCCTGGCGGGATTGGCGGTCCCCCCGTCCCCGACCTCGACCGTGCTCACGATCCCCGGGTCGGCGACCGTGGGGTCCGCCCATGCCGCTTCCCCGCTCCTCGGCGGCTCGTCCGGGGCGCCTACACCCTCGGGTGGAAGCGCACCGACCGTGCCGGCGAACCATCCCTCGGGGACGGACCCACCCGCGTCCGCCTCCGCGCTCGCGTCCCCGCACCCCGCGACCAGCGGCTGGCACACCTCGAACTTCTTTGAGGACGTACGGGTGAACTTCTACGAGACGGGACTTCCGCTCGGGTTCCAGGAGGTCCCATACGTGAACACCCTCCCCTCGAGCGTCCTCGGCTTCTACGTGAACATCACCGCGGCGGCCCCCCTCCTGTTCGCCAACATGACGATCTGGGGGAACCAGTGGCCCGGGACGAACACGAGCGCAACGATCAACGGCTTCTCCCCGACGGCGCCCGCCCTTCGGCCGATGGTGATCAACTCGACCGACCCCGCCGAGGCGAGCTTCCACTTCGACAACTACCGGTTCTTCTGGCCGGGGTCGACGGTGTCGTTCAACATCACCGTGGTCGGGCAGAACTCGACCCCGTCCCTCGTGAAGTCGGCCTCGAACGTGAGCGTCGTCGAGAACTACCCCGGCGGCTTCTCGGACGCGGCCACCTGGATGTTCACGGTCGCGAGCCCGTGGGAGTCACCCACCTTCGCGAACGACATCCAGATCGTGACCACCCCGAACGTCCTCGGCCCGGTCGTCTACGCACCGAACCCGCGCCAGTCCCTCGAGGTCACGATCGAATCGGTCCCCGTGAACGGGGTCGCGACCCCGATCCCGGCCGCCACGCTCGACCTTCAGGTGAACCTCAACGGCACGGCCTCGGCCGCCGCGATCCCGTTCGGCCCCGTGAACCATGCCGTGATGAGCCTGACCTCGCCGATCGGCCCGTACGGCGGCGCGACGGTGAGCTTCAGCGTGTCCGCGTGGCTCCCCTGGGAGGGGGGCCGGGTCGACCTCATCAACAGCTCCGTGGTCAACTTCACATGGTCCCCGAACGGGGGATGGTGGCACCCACTCGCGGGCCTGCTCGGCAACCTCGAGCTCGTCACCAGTCCCACCTTGACGCCCTCGAGCGGCACGCTCCCCGGGAACGCGCTCACCCTTGCCACGGACCAGCCGGTGACCGTCACCATCCATGAGCCGATCGAGAACGTCACGATCGCCTCGACGCAGGTCATCTACACGTTCACGGACGGCGGCGCCTCGCGCGTCGGCACGATACCGATGACGGCCGTGAGCGCGAACACCTCCTCCTTGACGATCCCCGGGCTCCCGCCCTACGGTGCGCTCACCTTCTCCATCACGGCGAAGGACATCTACGGGAACCCGATCTCGTCGGGCAACTTCAGCTACTCCGAGGCCGGCCCCACGAACCCGAGCTTGCCCGCCGGCCAGGGTCTTCTCTTCGTGGAGGTCCTCGACCTCTCCACCGGGGGACTCGTACCGTCGTTCGCCTTCTCCGTTGGGAACGCGACGTGGTCGGTCAACGGCACCGCGAACACCCTCGGCTTCGCCACGCCGTCCCTGCCCGGCTCGACCGTGCCGGTCCGCCTCGCGTTCGGGTCGTACCTCGTCTCCGTCAACGCCTTCGGCTCGGAGAAGACGGCCGCGATCGAGCTCTCGCCGAGCTCTCCGACCCCCACGGTCGTGTTCATCGGGGAGTCTCACCCTCTGCCGATCGCGACCACGAACACGCTATCCGCCGAGTCGATCGCCGCGATCGCCGGCCTCGTCGCGGCGTCGGTGGTCACGCTACCGCTCGTCCTCTGGTTCGAGGAGCGCCGGGCCAAGGCCGAGGAAGAGCAGCGGCGCATCATCTTCTAGGAATCACCCCAAGGAAGCAAGTAGGAGAGAACCGACATGAGCGCGAACGACCCGAACGCCGCGACCCGACCGCCGAGCGCGTCCGATGGGACCCCCACGCCCGCGCCGGGCGCCGGGGCGGCTGAAATGGGGGGAGATGCCGCGTCGCTCTCGCAGCCCTCCGCGGCCCCCGGGACCCTCCAAGGGACCCCTCCCCGAGCCGCCTCGCCGCGGCGGCCGGTGCTCGGCTCCGACAAGCCGTCCGTGGGCCGCCCGACCCGGACGTTCTATGCGTTCGTCCTCACGGGCATCCTCCTGATGGCGGTCGGTGGCACGCTGGCCGCAACGTACTACCCGGACGTCGCGCACTCCACGAACGCCTCCACGTTCCTCACGAACTCCGGCGCTGAGGTCTGGAGCGGCAACCCTACCGTCCAGATCGTGCGCCTCACGAGCACTTCGCTCTCCGCGGGCCAGACGGTCGTCATCCAGGACACGGTCGACTCCGCGACGTACAATGCGACGTCAGATACCACCGCGCTTACCTTCCGGTCGATCGATAACCTCCCGGCGAACGAGAAGGCCGCTCAGGCGGGCACGGCCCAGGACCTGTTCGGGACGCTCAAGGGCCACCCCTCGTGGATCAGCGCCGGCACGGCGGTCGTGTTCACGTTCACGATCGTCCAGGCGACCCTCCCCGCCGCAGGGAGCTCCTCGGCCACGAGCTACTTCACGTTGGACGCCGCGGCGGATGCGACGCAGGCGGCCCTCGCCTCGGGGACGACCGGCGCGGCCGCGGTGGCGATCGACCCGGTCCATGTCCAGGCGTACCCGGCGATCCTCTACGACGGCCTCTTCTACTTCCTGATCGCGGTCGGGGCGGCGCTCGCGCTCGTCGGCTTCCTCTTCCACGAGAGGATCGAGAGCTGGTTCCGGCGCCAGACCAAGGAACCGAACAACCTCGTCGTCGGCCTGATGGGCGGCACCATGCTCTTCGGCGGCTTCTTCATGCCGTTCTACCCCTGGCCGTACGTCCTGTTCTTCGTCGGCGCCGTCATGGGGCTTGCGTGGAAGTTCCCTCAGCTCGCCCTGATGTTGATGGTCCTCCTGGTCGTCCCGGAGGTCGCCTACCAGTCCGGCGCGCTCGGGTTCATCTTCCTCTTCGCGATGATCCCGGTGCTGTTCGCCTCGCTCCTCGACTGGCGGTTCGGCCTCGGGACCGTGCTCACCCTCTTCCTCGCGCCGGTCGGCCTCTCGTTCTCCGTGCCGATCTTCCTCGGCCTCGTCTTTTCCCTCTACCTCGGGCTCGCGGTGGCGGTCGCCGGCGGCCTCTTGATCGGGCTCTTCGTCACGCTCGGGAACCTTCCGGTGCTGGGCTACCTCGTCGGACCGAGCCCGAGCGCGGGCCATACGCTCGTCGCCGGCCACACGGCCGCTCTGCTCCCGACGATCCCGATGGAGATGTTCAGCTTCAACAATGTCGGGCAGGCCTACGCGAACCTGCTCTCGCCGAACTTCTCCGTCCTCACCTCGGGCGCCGCCGGCATCGGCTCGCTCGCCATCCCGCTCGTCGAGGTCGCGGCCTGGTGCCTCGCGGTCTGGTGGCTCCACCGAGCGCTCACCGACCGCGAGCACCAGACGATGAGCGCCCTCACGAGCTCCTCCGCCGTCGGCGGCGTCGCGATCGCCGCGGCGACCGTCGGCGCGCTCCTCGCCTTCAACTACGGGACCGGGCCCTGGATGCTGATCGTGCTCCTGTTCGTCCCGGCCGTGATGACCGCGGCGACCGGCTCGCTGATCCTTAAGGACGAGTTCGAGGCGTACTTCACGAGCCGCCTCGGCGGGACGAGCGTGGGAACGCGCATCGCCGAGATGAAGGGCCTCACGAAGGTCACGTTCGAGATGGTGGGCGGCCTCCACGATGTCAAGGCCGACATCAAGGAGTCGATGGTGATCCCGCTCATGCGGCGGGACATCACGGCCCGGTTCCGCCTCGAGCCGCCGAAGGGGATCCTCCTGTTCGGCCCGCCCGGCTGCGGGAAGACGATGCTGATGAAGGCGCTCGCGACCGAGCTCGGCGTCGAGATGATCTCGATCAAGTCGTCCGACGTCATGAGCAAGTGGTACGGCGAGTCCGAGAACAAGATCGCGGACCTCCTGAGGACCGCGCGCGAGCGGGCGCCGTGCATCCTCTTCATGGATGAGATCGACGCGGTCGCCAAGCGCCGCGACATGTACACGGCGGACGACGTCACGCCGCGCCTGCTCTCGATCCTGCTCGCGGAGATGGACGGGATCGACAAGTCGGCCGGGGTCATCGTCGTCGGGTCGACGAACAAGCCCGACCTCATCGACCCCGCGCTGATGCGGCCCGGCCGTCTCGACAAGATCATCTACGTCCCGCCCCCCGACTACAACGAGCGGATGGAGATCGCTCACGTACACTTGCTCGGTCGGCCGGTGAACCGGTCGATCGACCTCGCGGAGATCGCGAAGCGGACCGAGCGGTTCAGCGGCGCCGACATCGCGAACGTCGTCCGGGAGGCCGCGACCATGGCCGTCCGACGCGAGATGACGACGAACGTCGCGAGCCCGATCATCATGGACGACTTTTTGCACGTCCTTCCCCGGATCAAGCCGTCGATCTCGCTACGGATGATCGCCGAGTACGAGACGATGAAGCTCGACTACGAGCGGAAGATGCACCAGTCGGTGCGGGCGGAGCGCAAGGTCATCGTCCGGTGGGACGACGTCGGCGGCCTCCTCGACATCAAGCAGGCGCTGCGCGAGTACGTCGAGCTGCCCCTCCAACGGCCGGAGCTGATGGAGAGCTACCGGATCAAATCCGGCCGCGGGATCCTCCTCTTCGGTCCTCCGGGCTGCGGGAAGACGCATGTGATGCGGGCCGCGGCGAACGAGCTCAACGTTCCGATGCAGATCGTCTCGGGACCCGAGCTCGTGAGCGCGCTCGCCGGCCAGTCCGAGGCGGCGGTCCGGGACGTCCTCTACCGCGCCCGAGAGAACGCCCCCTCGATCGTCTTCTTCGACGAGATCGATGCGCTCGCCGGCCGGGAGTCGATGCGGACGCCCGAGGTCTCTCGGGCCGTGAGCCAGTTCCTGACGGAGATGGACGGGCTCCGACCGAAGGACAAGGTGATGATCATCGCGACGACGAACCGGCCGCAGACCCTCGACCCTGCGCTCCTTCGGCCCGGGCGGTTCGACAAGATCCTCTACGTACCGCCCCCGGACGAGACGGCCCGTGCGGACATCTTCCGCATCCACCTCAAAGGCGTTCCCACGGACGGCGCGATCGATACCCTCGCGCTCGCCCGTCTCACCGAGCGCTGGTCGGGCGCCGACATCGCGAACGCCGTCGACGAGGCGAAGCTGATCGCGATCCGGACGCAGCTCGGGGCGGAAGCACGTCGCGCGGCCGCCGGGAGCGGAGCAGAGTACTTCGCGACCTCCCCGATCCCGAAGGCGGTCAGCGCCACGGAGACCCCGTTGGAGATCGTGGGCGTGCGCCAGTCGGACCTCCTGAAGGCCGTGTCGCAGACCCGCTCGAGCATCACGCCGGAGACCCTCGCGTGGGCGGAGGAGTTCATCCGATTGTATGGGACGCGGGGATAGAGAGGGGCGATCCCTCCGGTCGAGGTTCGCCCGTAGCCGCCGAGCGCTGACGCCGTCCCCCCCGCAGCCGCCGGGCCGTCGTTCCACGCCGGGCGCCTTCCCGTCGTACGCGTACGCCGCGGTGGGGACCCTCGGCGTCCTCCTGCTCGTGCTCGGGATCTGGACGCCGTTCCTCGCGTCGGTCCCGGGCGCGGCCTACCTGCGGGTCGTGGTCGCGATCGCGGGCGGCGCGCTCGCCGCCTTCGGCTGGATACGGCTCGACCAGCGGCGGCGCGGGTCGAGCCGCGGACCGCCGACCCCTCCCCGTGGCATCGAGGGCATGTCGTCGTTCGAGGTCTACTCGCCCCGCGGGGACGACCGCGCTTCCGGCCCGCGGCCGAAGACCGAGGGATTCGTCGCCCCGCCCGCCCACCCGGGTGCGGGTCTCTTCTCCGACCACCGGACCCGGCGGCTTCGCTGGGCCGTCCTCGCCCTCGTGGCCGTGCTCCTCGTCGCGCCGGGGCTCCCCTCCGTTTCGACGGCCGTGTCGGCCGGCTCCGGGGCACGGGCCGCCTCCTCGCCTGCACCGGCGACGCCCTCCCCGACCACGGTCGTCACGGCACCGTCGGCGGGGCCGGTCCCGGTCTGCTCGCTCACCTACCCACCCCTGTACTCGACGTTCGGAGGGTTCTATCCGCCGCTCCCGCAGTACTCCCAGCAGTCGCCGTGCAAGACCGCGCATGACGAGGTCCATCTCACCTTCTCGTCGAACGTCGACCCGTCCGGCCAGCGCTTCCGAGTGCCGGTCTACCTGCCGGCGTCCGGGAACCCCGGCCAGAGCGCGACCTACGGCGACTTCTACCTCGGGATGGTCGTGGCGGGAGACCCGAACTCGGTCGACCACCAGTCGTACGCCGAGCTGGCGTTCACCCCGGGGGGGAACGCGAGCAGCTTCTCCTGGCGGGTCGGCGTCGCGGTCTGGTCCCTCCTCCTGAACACCAACTGCTCGACGGGCGGCGCCCACCCGGCCGTTTCCGGGCTCAACCTCTCCTTCGCGAACTCCTTCGGATGCGTCCAGGACCAGGTCAACAGCTCGAGCGGGAAGGTCCTGGACCCAGCGGTCCCGGGAGGCCAGTGGGCGAACGTGACGATGATCGGAGGCGCCTCCGGGGCGAGCGCCCCCCTCAGCATCTACTTCAACGACTCGACGGACGCCGCCTACTCGACGTCGTTCACGTTCTCCTCAGCGCACACCGGCAGCTACGCGTTCTATCCGGCGTTCGGCGTCGCGTGCCCGACCCGCTGCGTCCTCAACTGGTCGACCCCGTTCGGCCTCGGTGTCGGGGCCGACCTCTGCGAGTCCGCCACGTGCTTCTCCTACAACGCGACCGCGCAGAGCGAGGCCCCGCCGTTCGAGGTGGGGAGCCCGGAGTTCTGGAGCGGCCTCAGCTACTCCGGGGACTATCTCTACCTCGGTCCCACCTCGTCCACCGGGGCCTGTAGCGGCGCCGGCGCGGTCGTCCCGTGCGACCCGTACGCCCAGGCGGGAAGCTACCCGTACTTCACCTTCAACGGCACGACCATCGACTTCGGGGCGAGCTGGAACTGGACGACGGAGTCGTTCGGCGGGCCGTACGTCGAGTTCAACGCCCTCGGGACGATGAACCAGTACGTTCCCCTCTTCGTCGACCGCCTCACGAACTCGAGCCGCGCGGGCTACGTCGCCCCCGCGGACGCGTTCAATGTGAGCTCCCGGGTGCAGGACTTCGGGCAGGTGTCGCGGGTGAACTTGAGCTACCAGCAGCCGGGCGCGTCGTGGTCGAACGAGACGATGTCCCTCGCCTCGGGGGCGCCGTCGTTCGGCACGTACAACGCCTCGGTCCCCACTGGGCTGGACGGCACCGTGAGCTTCCGCGTCTGGGCGACGAACGGCGCGGGCGCCTCGATCCCTCTCCCCGGGTTCGCGTCGGGCCCCGCGACCGTCGACCGGACCACGATCCCGACCGTCACCATCGGCATCTCGGTCACGCCGGCCGGGTGCGGCGGGGTCTCGGTGAACGGGGGTCCCTTCCTTACGAACGGCTCGGGCACGAGCGTCCTGGCCGGGTTCTACCCGGTGAGCGTGAACGGCTGCTACCCGTACCGATTCGACCGCTGGCAGACGACCGGGGGCCTCACGGTCAACGGGACGGGGACGACCGCGCAGCTCACCGCGCACGCGAACGGGACGGTCGCCGCGGTCCTCACGTACTACCGACCTCTCGACACGGTCCATCTCGCGATCCACGGGTGCGGGGAGATCCTCCTCAACGAGAGCGCCTACGGCTCCGGGACGACCGCCTACCTTCTCGATGCGGGAACGTACCCCCTCACGATGAGCCCCTGTGGGGGAGATGCGTTCGGGGGATGGACGGTCTCGAACCCGAGCAACCTCTCCGTCCTCGGCTACTCGATCACCGTCCGCGGCAACGGGACGCTCACCGCCCAGTACGTGCCGACCGCCTCGACCTCAGCGGTCGGGTTCGAGACCGACCCGTCCAGCTGCGGCGGCGTCCTCCTCGAAAGCACCGGCTACGTGACGGGAGAGACGGTCTACCTCGCGAACGGGAGCTACCCGGTCGGCCCGGACCCGTGCTACGGCTGGGGGTTCAACGGCACCGTCTCGACCACGGGGTCGGTGAACGTCACCGGAAGCACGCTCGGGGTCGAGGGCGCGGGGGTCCTCAACTATAGTTACTACAAGCTCACGCTCGTCACGCTCCTCACGATGCCCGCGAGCTGCGGGGGGATCGTCTGGGACGGCGTGACGATGATGGACGGGGCCGTCCTCAACATCACGAACCACACGCAGCACGCCATCGCCGGGGCGCCCTGCAACGGGACGTACCTCTCCGGATGGGTCGCGACCGGCGGGGTCACGCTCCTCGGGACCACCGCGGTGAGCGTCGATGGGCCCGGCGCCCTCCAGGCGAACTTCCTGAAGGGGACCCCGCACGAGGTCGTCGAGTTCCAAACGGACCCCGCCACCTGCGGCTCGATCGTCTTCGACGGGACCTCCTACGCGGACTCCCAGTTCGTCTCCGTGCCTCCGGACACGGTCGCGAGCGTGAGCGCGGTCGCCTGCTCCGGCTACGGGTTCGTCGGGTGGTCGCAAGGCGCGAACCGTGGCGGCGTCACGATCGTTGGCGACACCGCCTACGTCAACGGAAGCGGCTCGATCACCGCGACGTTCCACCCGCTGGTCCTCCTGGTCGTCTACACGTCGCCCGCCGCCTGCGGGAGCGTGACGATCGCTACGGTCGCTGGTCCCCTAGGGCTTGACAACAACATGACCGCGGAGCTCCCCGATGGCGCGAATTACGCGATCACGGCCGTGCCGTGCGCCTACCAGACGCTCTCGATGTGGGACACCTCGACAGGTGCGACGATCGCGAACGGCCTGCTCACCCTGAGCGGGGCCGCGACGATCACCGCCGTGTTCGCTCCCGCCGTCTATTCCGTGCGTCTCGCGGTCGCCACGGGAGGGTGCGGGCAGGTCGTCCTCGGCACGACCCCGTATACCAGCAACTCTACGGTCGGCCTGACGGCGGGACCGTACTCCCTGTCGGCGCAACCGTGCGCCGGGTACCGGCTCGGCGCCTGGCAGACGACCGGCAACCTCACGGCCTCGGGCGTCCCCGCCGCGACCCTGACCATCCGGGGGAACGGGACCGTGACCGCGGTGATCTCCGCCGTTCCTCCCTCCGTATCGATCACCGTTCCCTCGAGCGCGGCGTCCGGCTCCTCGGTCGTCCTCACCGCGACGGTCGCGGTGCCGGTCCCCCCCTACAACTACAGCTACGCCTGGTCGTTCGGCGACGGGGCCACCGCCACGGTCCCCTCGAACACGACGAGCCACACCTACTCCACGACCGGGACCTATCTCGTGGAGCTCACGGTGCACGACCCGCTCGGAAGGACGGCGACCACCCAGGCGAACCTCACCATCGTCCCGCCCCCCTCGGGCTCGACGTTCGGGATCAGCTCCCTCGGCCTCGTCGTGCTCGGGGTCGCCGGCGCAGCGGTGGTTCTTGCCGCCGCGGTCTTCGTCGTGCGCGCCCGCCGTGAACGGAACGCGCCGACCGAACCCGCGGCGGAGCCGACGTACGGTACCGTAGACGAGGCGGACGGGCCCCCCCGGCCCTAAAGGGAGGGTGTTTCGGTGCTCCCCTTCGCTCCCTCGGCCCGCGCCCCCTTTCGTGGGAGCTCCCGCCACCGGCTCCGAGCTCCCCTACATGAAATACCGAGCGCGCCGTGCGGCCGACCGCAACGGGTCATGCCGACTCGGCACGAGAGGTGAAAGGTCCGAACGATGCCGAGCTCGTTCCCTACGCGACCGGATGAGACCGTCGGCGGACCTCGCTTCGGGCCCCGCCCTCGGCCGGTCGAGCTCGCGACCGTCGTCGTGGCGATCGCCATCGTTCTTCTGGCGAGCATCCCGGTGAGCGTAGGCGGGCCATCGCGCCCGTCCATCTCGGGTTCCCTCTCGAACCCCTCCTCGGGAAGGCCCCTGACGACCTCCCCCGCCGGACCGCTCGACGGTGCGACCGGCGCGAACTGCTCAACGCTCAGCACCGGCTGGGCGCGCTTCGTGGCATCGTACTATCCGCCGAACGTCGCGGCCTCCCTACAGGGTCCCTGCTTCACCGGACACGATGAGCCCGGGCTCTTCCTCGTCTCCGGGGCCAGCGACTCGGGTTCGCGGTTCGAGCTCGTGGTGACGCTCCCGGGGAGCGCCACCTCTCCCGGCAGCGCGTACGCCGCCTTCTGGGTCGGCCTGTGGGTTTCGGGGGTCCCGTGTTCCTACGGGGGTGCCTCCTACCTCACGCTCGAGCTCCTTCCGCCGCACTCGGCGATGGCCGGAGTGCCGGACTCCAACAACTGGAGCGTGAACGCCCCGGTCTGGAGCCTGGTCTCCCCGGGGTCGTGCGACCCCCAGTGCCAGAACGACACGGCGTTCGTCACGGTCGCCGGCCGCAGCTACTGTGAGGACGACGCGGTCCTGAGCGGCGTCGGGGCGCTCGACGGCACCGTGAGCGGGCCGTTCGCCCCGGGGGACACGCTCCAGCTCGCGTTCGTGGGCGCGGGAGGGGGGCCGCTCGCGATCTACGCGAACGACACGACCCATCCTACCGCGAGCCTCTCGTGGAACTATTCCGGCGGGCCTTCGACGATCTCGGGTCGGCCAATCTCCCCGCTCTTCTCCGCGTCGGGCCTGGAGAGCACGGCCTGGACCGGCGGCGGGGACGTCGGGTTCGGGTGGCTCAACTGCCCGCTCCCCAACGCGACCGGGACCCCGCAGGGATGCAACTCCTACAACGGCCCGGTCGCCTCCGTCGCCGGTACTCCCCACGTCGACCTCGCGCTCAGCTGGAGCTCGGCGAAGCACACCTACTCCGTTCCGTACCCCAACCTCGTCACGATGTCGAGCTCGGGAGCATGCTCGGGGGTGAACGGGACGACCCCCTGCGCGGGCTTCAACGACCTGGGCGGCTCGGGAGCCTACCCGCAGTACTCGATCGACGCTGCGAACGGGCTCTCCTGGTTCCAGTACGGCGCGCCGGGACCTACCGAGGTCTCCGACTTCGGCGGGCTAGCGTCCCAGTTCCCGGCGAACGGGAGCCTCTCCTCCGTCGCCACCACGACCGCGGTTTCGGACACGCGCCTCTCGGTCGGCTCGAGCGCCGTCACGGTGACGACGCGGGTCTCCGACCCGTACGGGACCGCCCACGTCGCGGTGAGCGCCTGGTGGTGTTCCTCGTCGGGCACACGAGTCCCCTCGACCGCCTTCGCGGTGCTGTCGTCCTCGTCCGGAAACACCCCCACGGACGGGAACTGGTCCGTGAACGTCCCGACGAACGGCTACATCGGTAACTTCTTCTACGGGATCACGACGACCTCGGCCGCGGGGACCACGACCGGTCCCCTCTACGGCAACGTCACGATCACCGGGGTCGGCCCGAACTGCCTCGCGCCGGTCTCCTTTGCCGATCCCGCCATCAACCGCTCCACGATCGCGCCCTTCGGCGGTGGGCTCGCCTTCTCCTGGACCGAGAACGCCTCGGCCGGCGTGACCGCCTACACGGTCTCAGCGACCCCCGTCGGCGGCGGGACGACGGTCTCGCTCCCGCTCGGCAACGTCACCTCGGTCCGGTTGGGGGGGCTCGCCGGGAACACGACCTACAGCCTTCGGGTCGTCGCGTTCAATCCCGCGGGCTACGGCGTTCAGAGCGGCCCGGTCACGTCCCCTGCTACCCTCTATCCGCTCGTCGTCCGGCCGCTCAACCTGACGGTCTCGTCCGCCTGGGTCAACCGGACGACGGTGGATGTCGCGGCAAACACCACGGGAGGCATGCCGTCGTTCACGTTCTTCTTCGACTTCGGGGACGGGACGAACGCATCGGTCTTCTCGACCAGCGGCGAAGCCTCTACCGACCACCTCTTCGCCCAGGATTACTCGGGCGTCGCGCGGATCATCGTCCGGATCACGGACGGGGTCGGCGACGCGGTCACCGCGCCGACCGCCTACGTGACGGTGCTCGCGGTGCCCCTCGCCCCGTCGGCGACGTTCGCGGGCGGGAACGGCTTTGCGCTCCTTCGGTGGACGCCCGCCATCGCCCCACCCGGCGTCCCGGTCACCGGCTACCTCGTCTTCTATACCACCGACCCCACGTGGGCTCCGTACCTCTCCGCGGCCTGGCCGACGAACATCTCCGTCCCCGCGATCCAGGTGTTCCTCGCGGGTACCGCTCTCCAGGCCCCGCTCCCGGTGCCGAACGGCGTGATGGTCTACGCGCAGGTTGTGGGCCGGGACAAGTACGGTCCGGGGCTCCTGCCCGCCGAGCCCGCGCTCGGCGAGGAGCCCGTGCTCACGGCCGTTCCCGCAGCGTTCGCGACCTCGGGGATCAAGCTCGCGTCGGGAGGCGGCGTCGCCCCGTTCACCGCGCAGTTCTCGACCGAGTTCACCACCGGCTCGAACACGGTGGTCGTGAACGCGACCTACCAGTTCTCGGTGGGCGGTGCGGTCGTGGCGCCGATCACCGGCGGCCACGGCCAGTTCTGGGCCAACGCGAGCGCCCTCTTTGAGACCCCCGGATTGCAGACGGTCCGCCTCTACGCGCTCGACAGCCTCTCGGATGACCTGCTCGTGACCTCCAGCTTCTACGTCGCGTCCGCGCCGGGGCCTCTCGTGTCGATCACCGCGAGCCCCTCCGCGCTCTTCGCCAACAGCTCGGTCCAGCTGAGCGCGAACGCCACCGGCGGCTCGGGGCAGTACACGTACGCCTGGGACCTCGGGGACGGGTCGAACGCGACCGGGTCGGCCGTGAGCCACACCTACCCTGCGTCGGGCGCGTATCTCGTCAGCGTCACCGTCACCGATGCTCTCTACGGCGGCGTCACCGTGACGAGCACGGTCGTCTCGGTCCACTCGGTGGCCCGGGTCGCCATCGGGGTCGTGCCCACCGCGACCACGGGCGAGTACAGCCTGGCGGCGTTCGCCACCGGTGGGTACGGCAACCTGTCGTACACCTGGCTCTTCGGGGACGGCACGCAAGGCTCGGGCGTGACGGTCACGCACACGTGGACGTCACCGGGAACGTACACGATCCAGGTCAAGGTCACCGACCTCTACGGACACTCGACCCTCGCCTCGACGAACCTGACGGTCGTCTATCCGTCGCCGGCGTCGTCCTCGTCGTCCTCGGGGCTCACGAACCTCGACATCCTGCTCCTCATTGCCATAGCGGTCCTCGTGGTCGCGCTCGCGCTCGTCCTCGTCCGCGCCCGACGCCGGCCGGAGCCCCCGGCCGCCCGGCCCGGGGAGCACCGGTACGGGGAAGAGGCGCCGTCCCCCCAGCTCGAGGAAGAATCCCCGCCCGGGTCTCCCTGACGGGTCCCCGGTCCGGGCCCGCTAGTAGCGGTAGCGGCGCAGGTACCAGATGTCCTCCGTCCGCTGGTCGTTGAGCAGCGTGCGGACGGCGCGTTCCGGCGAAGCGAGGCGCGGCCGGGGGAGGACCGCAAGGTCCCCCCGGGCGCGGAGCCGGGTGCCGTCGCGGACCTGCTCGTAGGTCACCTCGAGGTAGCTACCGGGCGCCCACGGCCCCTCGCTCGTGAGGAGCTCCCAGCGCGCGCGTTCGGGGGGCTGATAGACGACCTTCCAGCGCGACGTGCGGGTCTTGCGGGAGACGTCGATCCGGCGGTCGAGCACGACCTCGTCCCCGGTCCGGCTCACGGTCCTCTGGGCGAGGACCAGGGGATGGAGGTCCACGATCTTCGCGTCGTCGAGATGGTCGCGGAGGAGCCTCCAGACCACATCCCGGGGCGCGGGGATGAGGTCCTCGTCTTCGTACGCCACCAGGGAGGGGGGTGTGCGGCCGATGGAAGCGACCGACCCCTTATGATGGTGCCCGGGCCGAGGGTGGGTACGCCGGGTTATTACGCGAAAGGGTCCGTGGAGGGCGGAGGGCCGACCGATGGACCCGCCGTGGACCGAGGGCGACACCGTGGTCCTGAAGCGGCCCGGAGCCCCCGCCCTCCTCGTCCGGCTGGCCCGCGGCCCCCAGAAGGTCGGGAACGAGGGGGTCCTCGACCTGACCGACCTCTTGGGACAGCTCCCGGGAAGCTCGGTCACGTGGCTCGGGACGGCGTATCGGGCCATCCGGCCGTCGCTCTCGGACCTACTCGGCTCATTGCGGCGGGGAGCGCAGATCGTCACCGCGAAGGACGCCGCCCACCTGCTCTACCTCGCGGGGGTGGGGCCGGGGGCCACCGTGGCGGAGGCGGGGGCGGGTAGCGGGGCGCTCACCATCGCGCTCGCCTACAGCGTGGGACCGAGCGGCCGGGTGATCTCCTACGACCGCCGCGAGGACTTCCTCGACTCCGCCCGGGCGAACGTCCGCCGGGCCGGGCTCGAAGCGCGCGTCTCCTTCCGGCTGAGGGACGTGGTCACGGACGGGCTGGACGCCACGGACCTGTCGAGCGTCGTGCTCGACCTGCCCGAACCGTGGGCGGTGCTCCCCTCGGCCCGTTCCGCGCTCGTACCGGGCGGTTACGTCGCGACCTACACCCCGACCTACAACCAGCTGGAGCGCACGGTGCGCGCCCTCCGGGACCTCGGGTTCGACGAGGTCCGGGCGGTCGAGCTCCTCGAACGCGGCCTTCACGTCGGCGAGGGGGGAACCCGACCGGCCTTCGAGATGCTCGGCCACACGGGATTCCTATCGGCCGGTCGCCGGGTCGACTGAAGATGGTCGTCGCATCGCTCACCCTCGGCGCCGTCGCGGGGGTCGTGCTCTCGGGCGGCTTCCTCTACCTCGAGGTCGGGCGGTTCGCCGAGCCCCAGGTGCCGGTCACCCTCTTCGATGAGCGCAAGGAGCTGTTCGCCTACACGGCAGGACTGTTCGTCGGGGTCCCGCTGGCGATCGCCTT
>Ga0326727_10014824_pt1 | contig 16880 bp, 14 predicted proteins | sample MB2enrmetagenome_FD_207643 | JGI IMG/M metagenome (GOLD analysis project Ga0326727, IMG submission 207643) | Lab enriched peat soil microbial communities from McLean, Ithaca, NY, United States - MB29MY | ecosystem: Environmental > Terrestrial > Soil > Wetlands > Peat | place: USA: New York...
AAAGGAGAGGTATCGCGAATGTTCCTCAATCGAATACTCGGGCTTTTTTCCAATGACCTGGCAATAGACCTCGGAACCGCCAATACGCTCGTTTACGTGCGCGGCAAGGGCATAGTCCTGACTGAGCCGTCGGTTGTGGCGGTTCGAAAGGATGAGCGCGGCGCCAACAGAGTGGTGGCTGTTGGCAAGGACGCCAAGCTGATGCTTGGCAAGACCCCCGGCAATATCACCGCAATCAGGCCCATGAAAGACGGCGTCATTGCCGATTTTGAAGTGGCCGAAGCAATGCTTAGGTATTTCATACGAAAGGTGCATAACAGGCGCACCCTTATAAGGCCCAGGGTGATAATCTGTATCCCATCGGGAGTAACCCAGGTTGAAAAAAGGGCCGTCCGGGAATCGGCAGAATCAGCAGGCGCCCATGAGGTCTACCTGATCGAAGAGCCGATGGCGGCCGCGATCGGCGCCGGCCTCCCGATAACCGAACCGGTTTGCAACATGGTCGTGGACATTGGGGGAGGAACAACCGAAGTCGCTGTCATTTCTCTGGCGGGTATCGTCTACAGCCGGTCGGTTCGCGTCGGCGGAGACAAGATGGACATGGCGATACTCCAGCATATCAAACGCAAATACAATCTCCTCATTGGCGAAAGAACCGCCGAACTCATCAAGACCACCATTGGCAACGCCTTTCCGCTTGGCGAGACGGAAACCATGGTGATCAAGGGCCGGGATCTTGTGACGGGGATTCCAAAAACGGTTGAGGTGAATTCCGATGAAATCAGAGAATCGATTCAGGAACAGATCGATTCCATCCTGGAAACCATAAAGGTAGCTCTCGAACAGACCCCGCCTGAGTTGGCCGGCGATATAGTCGACCGGGGGATCGTATTGACGGGTGGAGGAGCGCTTCTCAAAAACCTGGACCACTTCCTCAGACTTCAGACTGGATTACCGATAATGCTGACAGAGGATCCTTTGTCGACCGTCGTGCTCGGTTCCGGTAAAGCTCTTGATGAGTTAGGGATTCTAAAGGATGTGCTGTCCTGAAAAGGCAGCCTTCCTGTGGCGAAGCTTTGGAGGCCTTGGAGTTGACTGCGGCGGGTTGGCTTGAGACCAGACTGTAGCCGTTTGGCTCCAACATGCACTGGCTCCAGCGGCTTGGCGTGTTTGCAGTTTCAAGATTGAAGTGCAGGATATGAAATACTTCAATACGGACGGTTGGGTTCGCCGGTTGCGTGGCCTGATCCTGGTCCTAATCTTTATCACTGTCTTCCTGTATATCTTCTCGCTCAATTTCCGGTCCTCAAGCAAGATGGATGTGCTTCAGCGCTCCGTGACCGAAACGGTGAGCCCGCCGCTGAGGATGTTCGGCAAAATATTCTCCGGTATCGAAGAACTCTCCTCTCAATACATCTGGTTGAAAAACCTACGCAGTGAAAATGAATTGCTCAAGAGGCAAGTTGCCGAACTGGAAAGCAAGGTGACTTCCTACCAGGAGGCTTTTATTGAAAACCAGCGTCTGAGACGGCTGCTGGATTTCAAGACTTCGAGCAAGGCTGAGACCCTACCTGCCCAGGTCGTCATGCACGATCTTACCGGTTGGTTCCAGACACTGATGGTAGATAAAGGATTTCGGGATGGAATCGCCCCCGATATGCCCGTCGTGAATGACGAAGGGGTAATTGGGCGCGTCCTGGATGTTTCGGACCGGCATTGCCGGGTGCTGCTTATTACCGATCAGGGCAGCTCTGTCGATGCCGTCGATCAGCGCAATCGAGTGCGGGGAATTCTTTCCGGCAAAGATCCAAACGGATGCCTTTTGAAGTACATACGTTCCAATCTTGATATAAGAGAAGGCGATCTGGTGATCACTTCCGGCAAAGACGGTGTCTACCCCAAGGGACTGCGGTTGGGCGTCATACAGGCCGCATATAAGGACCCGGTCGACCTTTTTCAAAAAATAGAGGTAAAGCCTTTCGTTCGATTGAGTGCCCTTGAAGAGGTGCTCATAATCAAGCAGAGCGGAGTCGGGCTCGATGTCGAAGAAGAAGGCCAACCCCCTATTGCCGGGCCTGAGATCCAGCCGCCGGCCCAAGCGAGCCCTGCGGCTCAGGCAGTGACAGAGCCGGCTGCAGGCGCAAAGCCGGTGGCAAAGTTACCCGCTACGGCCGCTTCCAAATCGAAAACAGTGACTAAGCCTCAACCCGCGGTTCGTACTCGAACCAGTCCTCATCCGCAAACGAAGCCCGCGGCCCAGGTGGGCACAGGAACAATTACCGGCGCAAAGCCGGTGGCAAAGCCACCCGCTGCGGCCGCTTCCAAATCGAAAACAGTAACGAAGCCCCAATCGACGACTCATACGAGAGCTAATCAGTTCCTCGGTGCTCCCCCCCAGATGATCCCCCGTGCAAAATCCCAGACCAGACCTTTAGGCAACCCGCAACCGGGCAGCCAGGATCAGGCCAATCCCAGAAATGCGGGGGAAAGATGATCGCATCCGGGCTGCTTACCCCTTCATCTGCCGCTGGACGGGTAATAAAGATCACGATCTACACATTCTTCCTTCTTTCGCTCCAGGCCTACGTGATCCCCCGCCTTCCTTATCCAGCTTTGCGAATTGATCTTTTGATTCCGCTCATGTTTGCCGTAGCCGTTGAATGGTCGCCTTTTTGCGGCTTGCTTTGGGCTTGCCTGTGGGGATTTGTAGTTGATAACTTCTCAGGGGAATTCTGGGGCTTGCATGTCGGCACTTATGCACTGGCAGTTTGTCTTGTGAATTTGGTGTCCGAGAGGTTTGAAAGACAGAATCCCGGCTACCAGATGGTTCTGGTCGGGTGCTGCGCTGCCGGTCAATCCATTGCTCTCGGGCTTTTTTTGTCCTTTGTGCCGATGGACCTCCAATCGCTCACCTCCATATGGGTCGGCCTGGGCATTCGCACTTTGTTTTCCGTTACATTGGCGTCCTTTATTATCTATCCACTGCTGAACCCGCGAAGTGAATTTTAGCGGATGAATGGTGCGGACCTGAAAAGTTATGAAAAGCAAGGGAAAGACCAAAGAAGCTAAATTCGACGGGCTGAAGCTCATAAACTGGGAAAGCGCCGAGACGTTCTATTTCCAGAAACAGTACATACTGATTTGCGCCGTGGTGGTGCTCATAATGTTGATCTATATGGTTCGTCTTTGGCACCTTCAGGTGATCATGGGCGATTCATACCGTTTTCAATCCGAAAACAACAGGATCAGGGTCGAGGACATCGCCGCCCCGCGAGGAATAATTTTTGACCGAAATGGAACCCCGATCGTGGAAAACCGTCCAGCTTACCATCTTGTGATCATCCGGGAAGATATCGTCGATTTGGACGGGACTGTTAATGAACTGGCTCGCTTATGCGAGCGAAATCCGAATGAGTTTTTTTCGATCATAGAAGCCAATAAAACGATCCCTAAGTTCGCCCCCCTGCGCCTTGCTTCAGACCTTGACAGAGACTGCCTTGCAAGAATAGAGGCTCAGCGCATCAGACTTCCGGGTGTTGTCATTCAGCTCGAACCGAAGCGGGAATACCAATGGAACGGGACGGCCGCCCACCTTGTCGGATATCTCAGCGAGATCACGGAAGGGGAACTCAAGAGCGAGAAATATCAGGGATATTATCCCGGTGAAGATATCGGCAAAGTCGGGGTCGAAGCCGCCTTCGAAAAATATCTCCACGGCAGCCGCGGAGGCCGCCAACTCGAAGTAGACGCTGCGGGCAGAAGGGTCCGGCTGCTCGAAGAGGAGTTGCCCATTTCGGGCCGCAACTTATGGCTAACCATCGACATGGATCTTCAAAAGACCGCCGAGTCCCTACTGGAGGGCAAAACGGGCGCAATTGTGGCAGTCGATCCAACGGACGGGGCGGTGTTGGCTTTTGCCTGTAGTCCTTCTTTCAATCAGGAAAAGTTCGTGCGTGGGCTGACCAAGGATGAATGGGTCGCGCTCAGCAAGGACCCAAGCCACCCTTTGCTCAACCGGGGCAGCGGCGCGGCTTATCCTCCAGGGTCTACTTATAAGCCCTTCGTGGCTCTGGCAGCCCTCAAGGAGGGTGTTATCAATGTCGCCTCCACCTTAAGTTGTCCCGGCTACCTTCAGTTTGCGGACCGCAGCTATCGCTGCTGGAAAGACCATGGACATGGCTCGCTCTCGGTGGAAAGGGCCATAATAGAGAGTTGCGACGTTTTTTTCTACCAGGTGGGTCTGAAATTGGGTGTTGATCGACTGGCCCATTACGTGACAATGTTTGGCTTGGGTGAGAGAACCGGAATAGGGTTTCAAGGAGAGCACCCGGGACTTGTCCCGACTTCCTGGTGGAAGAAGCAGGCGACGGGCATCCCTTGGCAGAAAGGTGAAACAATTTCCATATCGATAGGTCAAGGATTCGACCTTGCTACCCCGCTCCAGATGGCCTTGGGGTACTCCGCTATAGCGAATAACGGCAAGCTCTGGCAGCCCTATGTCGTCAAGAGAATAGAAGGCAGTTCGGCTGACGAAATCGACGAAATTAAGCCGCGGCTCAAGCGCGATATTCCAATCGAGCAACGCTGGTTCGACATCGTTAAAAAAGGCCTGACCGGCGTCGTTGAAGACCCGAGGGGAACGGGGCACGCGATACGCGATCCGTCCATTCAAATTGCCGGCAAAACCGGTACGGCTCAGGTCGTACACGTGGCCCAGGGGGCAAACAGGAAATTGCTGGAAAAGCTTACCAAGTCAAAAGACAGGGATCATGCGTGGTTTGTTGGTTTTGCCCCGGCTTCAGACGCCAGGATATGTGTGGCCGCTATCGTGGAACACGGCGGCCATGGAGCTTCGGTGGCTGCTCCGATAGTCCGGAAGGTGATCCTGACCTATCTGAAAGGCCCTGAAAAGCCGGGCGAACAGTAATGGCCGCGGAGAGCAGAGCGCCTGCAATCTTTAACTCTTGCGGCAGGTATAAAGGTTTTTGTGTGACGCGTTTTAGTTTCAGTCGGTATCATGAGGTGAGCGGCTTTAGGATGCATGGCCTCAAGTTTTACCGGTTTTTGGAAGGCTGCTTTTCGCTATGATGGACAGGCGTCTAATCGAAAATTTTGACTGGTCCATAATCTGGGCTTTGCTTGCGATTATATGCATAGGACTGCTCAGTATATACAGCGCTCTTTATACGCAGATTCAGGCACGGCCCGCCAATAATCTGTTTATCAAGCAGATTGTCTGGCTTGCAATTGGTTTTGCCGTTATGAGCGGATCGCTTTTCATCAACTATCAGCGTCTCAGGTCCGTCAGTCCGTGGCTCTACGGTTTGATTGTCCTTTTGCTCTTGGGAGTGCTCTTGGCCGGTAGGGAAGTTCACGGTTCGAAGCGCTGGCTGGAAATCGTCGGATTTCAATTCCAACCCTCCGAATTCATGAAGGTTATCATCGTTATCCAGCTTGCAAGCTATTTCTCATCTCAGGATATCACCAGCTTCCCGAGCATTAAAAAATTGATTCTTCCAGTGACATTTGTGGCCTTGCCGGTATTGCTCGTCCTTGCCGAACCGGATCTCGGGACGGCAATCTCCCTCATGGCGATTGCGGCCACGATGATCTTTTTTGTTGGAGTGCGCTGGAAATACCTGACTGTATTGATTCTGACCGTCCTTCCCATGGTCGTGCCCGTTTGGGAACACGTCCTCAAGCCTTATCAGAAACGCCGCATCATGATCTTGCTCCGTCCGGATCTTGACCCGCTCGGAGCAGGCTACCATATCAGGCAGTCAAAGATTGCAATAGGCTCCGGAATGCTCTGGGGTAAAGGTTTTTTGAACGGGACTCAATGCAAGCTTCATTTTTTGCCGGAAAAGCACACCGACTTCATTTTCTCGGTCTGGGCGGAAGAATGGGGATTCGTAGGTTGCGCGGCTCTCCTTTTTCTGTTTTGTCTTCTGATTTTCCTTACCATGAGGGTGGCGGTGAGATCGCGGGACCGGTTCGGATCTCTCATAGCCGTGGGGATGAGCGGCCTTATCCTCTGGCAGGCCTTCATAAACATCGGAATGGTGATTGGAGTGCTTCCCGTGGTGGGCATTACGCTTCCATTCGTCAGTTACGGAGGGTCCTCGCTCATAACGCTCTGCCTCGCAATCGGATTGATAGAAAATGTCAGCATGCGCCGCTATGTGTTCCAGACTTACTGAAGGCCTCAGGATTGTTCGGGAAATTGCAGAAGGCAAGTCCATGATTAATTGTGATAATTTTCGCTTTTCTCTTGCCAATACCGTTGACCTGTGCTACTAACCTCGCCCATACTAAAGGTCTAGTTTGTATTTTTAGGAGTTATGTTGCTGTTTGAGCGATTATCCTGGGCATATTGCCCAGGTGTGCAAGTCAAGTAATGTTTTCTGTTTTTGCCGGCAGTCAACGTGGAGGGTGGAGCAAGATGATCGAGATTAATGTCACGCTTTTTATCCAAATGGCCAATTTCCTGATCTTTCTCTTCGTGATGAACTTCGTGCTGTACCGTCCCATTCGAAGGATAGTTGCGGAAAGAAAGAAGCTAGTCTCCGACAAGCAGGAGCAGATCGAAAGTTTGGAAGCTCAGGCGAAATCGGCGCTTCTGGAATATGACAAAAAGCTTCAGGATTCCAGGAATGCGGGTTTTCAGAAAATTCAGGAACTTAAGGCTGCTGGCCATGACCAGGAAAAGGACGTTCTGCTGCGGATTTCGGAGCAGGCAGCCGCAAAAGTTCAGGAAATGCGCGCAAGGATTCAAAGAGAGATCGCAATCACTCGAATGGAGTTGAAGCACGAAGTAAGGCTCTTTTCGGTTGATCTGGCGCAAAAGATTCTGGGGAGGAAGATTTAAATGCGTGCGAGTCTATGGGGAAAGATGTTGAGATCCAAGCTGTTTGGGCCCGTTCTTGGGACAGTGCTCTATTTTGCGTGGTTGACTACTGCCTGGGCCTCAGAGGCGGCAGAAGGCCACCACCACCTGAACTGGACTGATTTCACCTATCGTACGGTCGCCATTGTCATTGTGGTCGCAGTACTGTTCAAACTTCTGAAGAAGCCCGCCGCAAGCTTTCTTACCTCTCGCCGGGAAGAGATTCAGCGGATGCTGAGTGAACTGGATGTAAAGATCTCCGAGGCCAAGTCCGAACAGGGAAAGGCCCAGGCAAAGTTAGTCTCCCTTGAGGAAGATGCGCGAAAGATCATCGCTGAACTGATTGCAGAAGGCGAAGCCGAAAAGCAAAAAATTATCGATGCCGCCAACAAACAGGCGGAGTATATTCAGCAGCAGGCTGAGATCGCCATTCAGCAGGAAATTCAGATTGCTCGGGACAGTCTCAAGGAAGAAGTTGCCGAGATGTCAGTGGCTGCCGCTCAGGAAATAATCGAGAAGAAAATGAAGGCTGAGGATCAGCAGCGCCTGGTTCGTGAATTCATGATAAAGGTTGTGGAGGCGAAGTGAAAAACCAAGTCATTGCGAAACGTTATTCGAGGGCTCTGTTCAATCTCGCCCAGGAGCAAAAGGCGGTCGAACAGTATGGAACGGAGTTGGATGGCTTTTGTCAGATCCTCCAAGACATGCCTGATCTCGACAGCGCGCTCCGGAACCCCCTGTACCCGGAAGCTATAAAAAAGACTCTTATCGAAAAAGTGATGAGTCAGCTCGAGCTGTCGCCTATCATGAAGAGTTTTCTCAGATTGCTCGTCGAGAAAAGGCGCATGCACCACCTGCCCGAGATTGCCGAGTACTACCACAGGTTAATTGATGATTATTCCAATATTGCCCGGGCTAAGGTAAAAGCGGCCGTCAGACTCGTAGGAAACGAGATTCAAGAGATTGCCGCGGCTTTAGAAAGGAAAATAGGAAAGAAGATTGTCGTCGAGTTCGAGCAGGATCCCTCTCTTATCGGTGGAGTTCTTGCGCAGGTCGGCGACGTTGTTTTAGATGGCAGCGTAAAGCGTCAATTGCTCAATTTTAAAGAATCTTTGAAGAGGGGTGCGGTAGGATAAATGGAAATCAGAGCAGAAGAAATCAGCCAAATCATCAGAGAGCAGATCAAGGATTACGAGAAGAAGGTTGATCTCAGCGAGACTGGGCGTGTGCTCTCCGTCGGCGATGGTATTGCCCGCGTCTATGGAGTTGAAAAATGCATGTCCATGGAATTGCTTGAGTTCCCTACGGCGCACGGAAACATCTTCGGGCTGGCTCTCAACCTCGAAGAAGACAATGTGGGTGTCGCAATCATGGGTGAAGACATCCATATTAAAGAGGGCGACGAGGTGAGGCGTACCGGCCGCATCGCGGAAGTTCCGGTCGGTGATGCGGTTCTGGGCCGTGTTGTCGACTCGGTTGGAAATCCGCTCGATGGAAAAGGCCCCATCAATGCTACCGAATTCCGCCGAATCGAAGTGGTCGCTCCAGGCGTTATCGCAAGACAGTCCGTTAACGAGCCGATGTATACCGGGCTGAAGGCAATAGACGCAATGACCCCGGTTGGCCGCGGCCAGCGCGAACTTATCATTGGTGACCGCCAAATCGGCAAGACCGCCATCGCGGTCGATACGATCATCAACCAGAAGGACAGCGGCATAATCTGTATTTACGTGGCAGTGGGCCAGAAAAGGTCTACGGTTGCGCAGGTGGTCGAAACGCTTCGCAAAAGTGGTGCGATGGACTATACAATAATTGTTGCCGCCACCGCCAGCGACGCGGCCGCGCTGCAGTATGTCGCTCCTTATGCCGGAACGGCTATGGGCGAGTACTATCGCGACAAGGGCGGGCATGCCCTGATAATTTATGACGATCTTTCCAAGCAAGCTACTGCTTACCGCCAGGTTTCGCTGCTTCTGCGCCGACCTCCCGCGCGCGAAGCATATCCCGGCGATATTTTTTACAATCACTCCAGGCTTCTTGAGCGCTCTGCCAAGCTCAACAAGGAACTCGGCAGCGGCTCGCTCACGGCCCTGCCCATCATTGAGACTCAGGCAGGTGACGTTTCGGCCTATATCCCGACAAACGTTATTTCGATCACCGACGGCCAGATCTATCTCGAGCCGGCTCTTTTCTTCGCCGGTGTGCGTCCTGCCATTAACGTCGGTCTCTCGGTATCGCGCGTGGGCGGCGCTGCCCAGACGAAGGCAATGAAACAGGTAGCCGGAAAGCTGCGCCTCGAACTGGCCCAGTACCGCGAACTCGAGGCTTTTGCCAAATTCGGAAGCGACCTCGACAAATCGACTCAGGCCCAGTTGAATCGTGGGTCCCGTCTCGTCGAGCTTCTCAAGCAACCCCAGTACCAGCCCATGCCGGCCGAAAAAGAGGTAATGTCGCTTTATTCAGGCACCAGGGGTTTCCTTGATACGATTCCTATTGAGAAAGTCGGGCAATACGAGCAGCAGATGGTGGCTTTCGTCGAACGGAAATACCCTGAGATTTTCGCCGAAATCAAAGAAAAGAACAAAATAGAAGATGCTCTTGATGCGAAAATGAGTGCGGCGTTGACGGAATTTGCGGGGATTTTTCAGGCTTAATGGCCTTGGAGTAAACCAGAGGAAAAGTGAACCATGGCAACTCTAAGAGACATAAAGAGGAAGATAGACGCCGTAAGAAAGACCTCGCAGATTACCAAGGCTATGAACATGGTAGCCGCGGCCAAACTTCGCGGCGCTCAGGCCAATATGGAAAAATTCCACCCATACGCGCTCAAGTTCCGGGAGTTCATCGGACGGCTCGCCGCCGGGGTGGAGGATGCCAGTCAGTACGCTTTGCTCTCGCCGAAGGAATCGGTGAAAAACGTTGAGCTTCTGCTGGTTACCGCGGACAGAGGTCTTTGCGGCAGTTTCAACACGAACCTGATAGTTGGCGCCGAAAAATTTATGAAGGCCAAGAAAGCCGAAGGCATCGAGGTTAGTCTTATAAATGCGGGCAGAAAGGCCAGCGACTATTTCAGGAGACGTCCCGTCAAGGTAAGAAAAAGCTACACCGGATTGCTTAATAAGGTCGTTTATGATGATGCCCGGCGAATCGGTAGTGAGCTGATCGAACTGTTTGAGACGGGCGAGGCCGACGAGGTTTACGTACTTTACAGTCACTTCATCAACATTGCGAAGCAGCAGGCTTCGATTGTCAAACTTCTTCCCATCTCTGCGGCAAGTGAGAAAGAGGGGGGGAAAGCTTTCGAGTACCTGTTCGAGCCTTCTCATCAGGCGCTTTTGACCGATCTGCTGCCTAATTATATCTATGTCCAGGTTTTGGAGAGTTTGTACCAGACATCCGTGGGTGAACACGCCGCGCGTATGGCTGCCATGGAGAACGCAACCAGCAACTGTAAAGAACTGGTGAGAACTCTCACTCTTACCTACAACAAGGCAAGGCAGGCAGGCATCACCAAGGAATTGATGGATATCGTCGGCGGCGCCGAGGCCCTCAAGAAATAATTAAGGAGGATACAGGCCCATGAACGTGGGGAAAATCGTACAGGTTATTGGAAACGTTGTGGACGTCGAATTTGAAGAGGGAAAGCTTCCTCCCCTTTTGACGGCCCTTTTAGCAACCAGTCCCGGCATCAGTGCTGAGGAGGATAATCTTGTCCTCGAAGTCGCACAGCACCTTGGCGACAATGTTGTGCGCACCATCGGGATGGATACGACAGACGGCCTCGTGCGCGGCATGCAGGTAAAAGATTCCGGAAACCCGATCATGATGCCTGTTGGGAAACCGGTGCTTGGGCGGGTTATAAACGTGGTGGGCAAGACTGTGGATGGGCTTGGTCCGATCGATACCGAGACCTACATGCCGATTCACCGCTCCGCGCCTACTTTTACCGAGCAAGACACATCTGTTAAAGTCCTCGAGACGGGCGTTAAAGTTATCGACCTTCTCGTTCCGTTTCCCCGCGGCGGCAAGATGGGCATGTTCGGCGGCGCGGGCGTCGGCAAGACGGTCGTCATGATGGAGATGATCCATAACATCGCCATGCAGCACGGCGGCATCTCGGTTTTCGCCGGGGTTGGCGAGAGAACGCGTGAAGGAAACGACCTCTATCACGAAATGAAGGATTCAGGCGTTCTTCCTCGCGCCGGCCTTGTCTACGGACAGATGACCGAGCCTCCGGGAGCGCGTGCGCGTGTTGCCCTTTCAGCGCTGACCGTAGCTGAATACTTCCGCGACATCGAAGGTCAGGACGTTCTTCTTTTCGTGGATAACATTTTCCGGTTCACCCAGGCGGGCGCCGAGGTTTCCGCACTGCTGGGCCGCATGCCCTCGGCCGTTGGTTATCAGCCGACCCTGGGAACCGACCTCGGAGAATTGCAGGAACGAATCACCTCGACTAATAAGGGATCGATCACCTCGGTACAGTGCGTCTACGTACCGGCTGACGACCTCACTGACCCTGCGCCTGCTACGACCTTCGCCCACCTCGACGGTACGGTGGTTCTGTCCCGCCAGATTGCCGAGCTTGGGATCTATCCCGCCGTGGACCCGCTTGACTCCACCTCGCGCATTCTGGATCCCAATGTTTTGGGCACGGAGCACTACTACACGGCGCGCGAAGTACAGCAGATACTCCAGAAGTACAAGGATCTGCAGGACATCATTGCCATCCTCGGCATGGACGAGCTTGCGGATGAGGACAAGCTGGTCGTCTCCAGGGCCAGAAAGATCCAGCGCTTCCTGTCGCAGCCCTTCCATGTCGCCGAGACCTTCACCGGCGTTGCAGGCAAATACGTGAAGATGGAAGACACTATCAGAGGGTTCAAGGAAATCTGCGAAGGCAAGCACGATGATATTCCCGAGCAGGCCTTCTATATGGTCGGGTCCATCGAAGAAGCTGTTGCAAGGGCCAAGCAGATGGCCGCGGCAGCCTAACGGAAGAAGATGGTGAACGTATGGCGGAAAAAATCTTGCTTGAAATTGTAACGCCGGAGAAAAAAGTTCTCAGCGAATCAGTCGATATCGTTGTGGCTCCCGGGGAGTTGGGGGAATTCGGTGTTCTTCCCGGTCATATTCCATTTCTGTGCAAACTCAAGATAGGCGAATTGCGGTACCGGTTGGGCGCGGCTTCTCATCATGTCGCGATCATGGGCGGCTATGCCGAGGTTCTGAATAACCAGGTGACTATTCTGGCTACTGCTGCCGAAGCCGCGACCGAAATCGATGTCGTGCGCGCAAAAGCCGCCAGGGAAAGAGCCGAAAGACGGATTTCCGGAGCGAAGGACAAACTCGAATTTACGAGAGCGCAGGCTGCTCTGCAAAGGGCAATAGCGAGGCTGAAAGTCGCTGAGAGACAATAAAGACTCATAACTTTCCTCAGGAAAAGCCCCTGAATTAAGGGGCTTTTCCATTTTAACGGGCTTTTGTGTAATAGGGATAACTGGTTCCTTATTCGCCCATGGGTTCCGTCTATTACCTTCTGTCGCCAATGGGGAGGGATTGTCTCGCACGAGAGGCTGTGGACCATCCTTCTTTCCTGGTTGCCTCCATCATCCCTCCATAATCTGCCTTGACTATCCATGCGTTTTTTGACTAAAATAAGTGTGAAATCGCATTTTGATGACTTTCCGGCCCTTGCCGAAAATATGCCGTCGGGTAGCGGTGAAGTCGTCGGGCTGCATTATGGCGAGCGTGGAGGAAAACGCTTCGGACCGCTGAGGAAGAGGTTAGATCGGCTTAACCGGTCATTCATTACCGGATTATTCGGCTGAAATACAATCTACTTTTTGACCCCGGCCTGATTTGTAGTGCAGATTATTTTCGGGGGCGCGCATTGAAGGCCGAAAGAATAAATCGGGCTGATTGAATTTTCGGGTTTGCCCCTGCAGTGTTCGTGATTGGCAGAATGTTTGTGAGCCAACATACATGAAACGGGTGCCCTGCCTGGCTCTGGTGTGCAGGTCGGCTTCGAGCTGAAAGCCTAAAGGAGTTATAGGGTGCCCACCTGAACCTTAAGGTTCAAGACCACCTGCCAACACGGCACATAGCGGGGGCACTGCCTTTCTAGTCTTCTCCCACCTTGCTGTCCCAAGAAGTTTTTGGGGCGGTCCGAAACCTCCTGTATCCATTATCCTTTGCGCTCTACTTACATAAACGGTTCGAAGTCCTGAAACTTGGCTATTTGCGTCAATGTACGAGAGGGCGGTCGTCGCATTGGAGTTTAGGTTGCCGGGGCTTGAAAGGAAGCTGAGATAATGAGCTATATCTCCACTGCTGGGTTGTTGATTGTTGGCCTCATTGCCGGTGGGATGCTGGGGTACTGTATCAGGTACCTCTGGCTGGAAAAACAGCGGCAGAAGCTCGAAAACGATGCCAGAAACATCATAGCCGATGCCAAGAAGGAAGCGGAAACAATTAAGAAAGAAGCAATCCTTCAAGCCAAAGACACTCTTTTCCAAATGAAAGCGGAGTTTGAAAAAGAGTCAAAGGAAAGCAGAAAAGAGTTCCAGAACCTCGAAAAGCGAATTGTGCAAAAGGAAGAAAATCTGGACCGTAAGGCCGAATCTCTGGACAAGAAAGAAGCCGGTCTGAGCAAGAGAGAAAAACAGATTGGACAGCTTGAAAAAGATTTGGGCAACCGAGAGAAAGAGGTGGAAAACGTCCTGAGGGAAAGCAGAAAGAAACTGGAAAGCATTTCGGGAATGTCTGTGCAGGAAGCCAAAGATATGCTGATCAGCGCTATTGAGAGCGAAGCCCGCCATGAAGCCGCCGTTATAGTTAAAAAGATTGAATCGGAAGCCCGTGAGATGGGAGACAAGAAAGCCAAGGACATTATTGCGCTGGCGCTCCAAAGGTACTCGGGCGACTATGTGGCTGAGAAGACGGTTTCTGTTGTTACCCTGCCAAATGAAGAAATGAAAGGGCGCATTATCGGGAGGGAAGGCCGAAACATCCGCGCAATCGAAGCATCCACGGGTGTGGATCTTATTATTGACGACACTCCCGAGGCGGTTATCCTGTCCGGCTTTAATCCGGTTCGGCGCGAGGTCGCAAGGATTTCACTGGAACGGCTGATATCCGACGGCAGGATTCATCCGGCCCGAATCGAGGAAATCGTTGAAAAGGTCAACACGGAAATTGAGACTTCGATCCGGGAGGCCGGCGAACAGGCTGCATTCGATGTGGGTGTCCACGGCATTCATACCGAGTTGATAAGACTGATAGGCAAATTGAAATTTCGAACGAGCTACGCCCAGAATGTCCTCCAGCACGCCAGGGAGGTATCTTTTCTTTGTGGAATCATGGCCGCCGAACTCGGCCTGAATGAAAAGCAGGCAAAACGTGCGGGTCTTTTGCATGATATAGGCAAGGCCGTCGATCACGAAATGGAAGGTCCTCACGCTGCAATTGGGGCTGATCTTGCCAGGAGATACGGCGAGAGTCCGGCTATCGTGCATGCGATAGCGGCTCACCACGAAGACATTCCGACCGAAGATATCCTCGCTATTCTGGTACAGGCCGCCGATGCCCTATCCGGCGCGAGGCCCGGGGCAAGAAAAGAACTCCTGGAAACATATGTCAGGCGGCTCGAGGATCTTGAGCGCATCGCCGGCTCTTTCAATGGAATCAGCAAAGCGTATGCGATTCAGGCTGGCAGGGAGCTCAGAATTATAGTTGAAAGCAATATTGTCGGTGATCCCGACGTGGCGCTGCTCAGCCGCGACATTGCCAAAAAGATAGAAAGCGAACTCACCTACCCTGGGCAGATCAAGGTAACGGTTATTCGGGAAACGAGAGCAGTAGAATACGCAAAATAGCGGAGCTTGAGTTGGCTGCGGAGACTGACGGTTAGATTTTGGCGGCCTCCGCGTTGTCCAAAACAGGACCGTTTAAGTGGCCATCGGGTGCTGGGGGGCTTTATGCTCCCCGCGTTTATTTAAAAACACGGGGTTTTCTCTCGAAAGGATTTTTTGCAGGTGGCAGATGTCTTCGAAATCCTGAAGGAACGCGGGTTTGTGGCGCAGGCCACGGATGAGGAAGAACTCAAGGGATATCTCTCCGAGCCGGCCGCCTGTTATATCGGGTTCGATCCGAGCGCCGAGAGCCTGCATGTCGGGAGCCTTGTTCCAATTATGGCGCTTGTCCACATGCAGCGTCATGGCCACCGGCCGATAGTCCTGGTAGGCGGCGGTACCGGCCTTGTCGGGGACCCGAGCGGTAAGACCGAGATGCGCCAGCTTTTAACGCCGGAAGTAATCGAATCCAATGTGGCCGGCCTGAAGAAGCAATTGTCCCGTTTTCTGGATTTCGGCGACGGCAAAGCTTTGATGCTGAATAATGCCGACTGGCTCGCCGATCTTCGCTACATAGAATTTCTTCGTGATATCGGCCGACACTTCAGTGTCAACAGGATGCTTGCTGCTGAAAGCTACAAGATCCGCCTCGAAACCGGCCTGAATTTCATCGAGTTCAATTATATGCTGCTCCAGGCCTATGACTTTTACCATCTGGCACAGACCTACGACTGCCTTTTGCAGATGGGCGGCGACGATCAGTGGGGGAATATAGTAGCGGGGATAGAACTGATACGCAGAAAGCTTCAGAGGAGTTCTTACGCAGTTACTTTCCCGCTCCTTACAACGGCTTCCGGAGCAAAAATGGGGAAAACCGCCGCGGGGGCCGTGTGGCTGAGTGGCGATAAGACCAGCCCGTTTGATTTTTACCAGTATTGGATAAATGTGGATGATCGGGATGTCGTGCGATTCCTTAAGCTCTATACATTCATTCCCCTAAACGAAATAGAGGCCATTAGTTCGTTGGAGGGACAGGATCTCAACGTCTGCAAAACCATCCTTGCCTTTGAAATAACCAACCTGGTTCACGGCAGACAGGCCGCGCTGTCGGCTCTCGATGCCGCGCGGAGCGTATTTGGACAGAGGCGGCTTCCAGCCGTAATCCTGCCTTCCAGCCGCATACCAAGACTATCGGGTGAAAGTGCTCTCGGTGTTCCAACCACAATTGTCGGGATCGAACGCCTAGAGGATGGAATCCCCGCTTTTGAGCTGTTTGCCGAAATTGAACTGTGCGACTCCAGAGGCGCCGCGCGCCGGCTGATTCAGCAGGGTGGGGCATACGTCAACGATGATCGCATCAGCGCCATAGACTACCGGATTGGCACAGAACACCTGAAAGACGGTGGAATTCTTCTTAAAGCCGGAAAGAAAAAAGTACATCGCATAAAATCTGAATGATATGACCAGGGGGCATCCAGCCGTGGGCACTTATGCGCTATTGCGCCGATTCAGTGTCGGTTGGCCGCTTGAGTGTACGCCTTTAGAGATGAGGTTTTTTCCCCTCTACGCTTTCCGCGTCATTTTAATTGACGGGGGGATTTTTATTATTTTGTGTTTTTGGTAGTTGACTGGGAGGTGGAGATGGGGTAGATATGCGGGCTTTGTTTGAGTGGGCATTGAGGTGACAAGTGGTTGGGAAGTGACCAGGATTGTCATTAGGATTTTTCCTCGCGGATTGCCTCGATCTTTAAAAATCCCTGTACAGATTTGGGGTGGGTTTTTTAGGGAGCCCATTGGGGGCGTGCGGGTTTTTTTGCGCCCGAGATTTTTTAGGGGTTGCATTAGGAGGTTTTGTTTGATATTAATCAAAGATTGCGCCGAGATCGTGGGGCGGCAATTTAGGCCTTGACATCGGAGCGTCTTTGAGGTATCAAGAAAAGTCCACGGAAAAGTTCCGGGGCGTGTTCTTTGGAAACTAAATAGCGGAAGTAAATGAGTGTGCTGGGCCTTATAGTTTCGGATTTAAGGGTTTAACTGGAGAGTTTGATCCTGGCTCAGAATAAACGCTGGCGGCGTGCCTAACACATGCAAGTCGAACGAGAAAGCCAAACTTCGGTTGGGCGAGTAAAGTGGCGCACGGGTGA
>Ga0326727_10014826_pt1 | contig 16879 bp, 21 predicted proteins | sample MB2enrmetagenome_FD_207643 | JGI IMG/M metagenome (GOLD analysis project Ga0326727, IMG submission 207643) | Lab enriched peat soil microbial communities from McLean, Ithaca, NY, United States - MB29MY | ecosystem: Environmental > Terrestrial > Soil > Wetlands > Peat | place: USA: New York...
AGATGTTGATCATGGCGTACTGCTGCTGGAAGTAGCGGGCATCCGGCGGGGCGATCTTCACCAGGTCGGAGTACATCGCCGCCACGGTCTGGTTCACGTAGAGGGGATTGTACCACTGGTGGGGGTTGCCCGACACGATACCGCCGCCGACGGTGACCCCATTGAGATCGCCCACGTTGAGTACGACCTGATTGGGATTGTTGTCGGCCGCGATGAGGTCGAGGGCCCATTGGTCGTAGCCCACTCCGTTGACGATCACGAACTGCGCGTTGCTGACCGCGACGGCATCGGAGGTGTTCGCCTCGTACTCGTGGGGGTCGGCATTGGGATCCGACACGATGCTCAGGACCGAGGTGTCGTTGCCACCCAACTGCGACACCAAGCTCCCCCAGAAGTTCTCGGCCGCGACCACCCGGATGACCCCACTATCGTTGGCTGGGAGGTGAGCGCCTTCGGGGAAGGTGGCGAGGCCCGCTTCGCTGCCTCGCGAGGAGGAACTCGAAGGCGCGGAACTCCCGGACGAGTTACCGGAAGTATGCCGCGTCGATGATGCGGACGAGGCCGCCGCCCCGACGCTCGCGCAGGCGCTGCGGCTCGAGGGAGGGGAGCTCGCATATACCGCGTAGCTGACCGCGGCGACGGCCACGATCACGATCGCGGCTATCGCCACAACCTTCGCCCTGTGTTGCATTCTCGTTACCTCGTTCGCGTCCGCCCTCGGACCCCGCTCGCTAGCTCCCCCTGTTGGAGGAATGGCATGGGGCGATGGGCGCCCCGTGCGGGCAGGTGGTCGGGTGCTGCTGCGCCCGGCAGACTTCCTCGACGGTCTGATGGGAGATCGCCAGGTCGATCTCCCGGGCGGCCGCGCAGGTGGCCTCGGGAGCAAGACCCAGACTCCCGAACAGGGTCTCCGCGACTCGGTGGTGGCGTTGGTACTCAAGCAGGGTACTGCGCCCTTTCTCGGTGAGCCGGCTCTTTCCGCGATATCGGGCAACGAGCCCAAGCTCTTCCAGAGGAGTGAGGTGACCCAAGGCCGAAGGAGCGGTGAGCTTCAACGACGAGGCGATGGTCTTGAGCGGCACCCCGCGTTCGGAGGTCTCGTTCATCAGGATGGACTGCAGGGCTTCCAGCTGGCGGCGAGTGAGTCTGTGGAGGGTTTCCATGAGGGATGCCACCCCGGATCCCGTATTTATATGCCACCCTAATTATTAGGCTTATCCGCTCTTTACATTCGCTGCTCGGCTGAAGGTTCTTCTTCCCGACGGCGTTCCACCTCCGAGGTACATGGCCAAGAAGGGACCTCCAAAGGCGACCTTCTTCTCGGGAAGGGAGCTTCTCCGGGAATGGTTCGAGCGGAATCATGACCGGGCGAAGGAGATTTGGATCGGTTACTACAAGGCCGGGTCCGGAAGGGAGGGCGTCTCCTACTCGGAAGCCGTGGAGGAGGCTCTGTGCTTTGGTTGGATCGACGGACAGGTGCGCTCTCTCGACGGGACGAGCTACGCCAACCGGTACACTCCCCGACGACCCGGCAGCCGATGGAGCCGGGTCAACGTCACCAAAGTCGAGCAGCTCCTTTCCGCGGGGCGGATGCGACCGGCCGGACTCAAGGCGTTCCGGGATAGGGACCCGACGAGCCCCGCAGGGTATTCGTTCGAGGATCGACCGAAGCAGCTGAGTCGAACGATGATCGGAGAGTTCCGGTCCAACGCCGAAGCTTGGAAGTTCTACCAGCTCCAATCGCCGTCGTACCGGCGCGTGGCGACCTTTTGGGTGATGAGCGCCCGTCGGGAAGAGACCCGCGAGCGCAGGTTGCGAACCCTCATCGCGGTATCGATACGGGGACGGCGGATCAATCTCCTATCTCCGGGCCGGGCCGACCAGGGCGTCGAATGAGCGACGGGTTCTTAGGGTCGGTCCCCGAGACCGGCCCGCACGGCGCTGGGGCGACTTCCTAGGCGGTGGGCCATCCCGCCGATCCCGAGTCCGACCGCCCGGGCCGACCCGACCGAACTCACGGGAGGCTTTGGCCTCAATTCGGTCTCCTTACGGGCGGGGTCTCTCCCGGGGAGCGAGCCTCCCGCCGACGCTCGGCCGTCGGGACCGCAGGGACCTTTCCGGTCAACAGCAACGAGAATCCGAACGACGCGAGGATCGAGAGCGCGATGATGAGGAAGACCTCGTTGTACGAAGCCACCACGGCGTTCCCCAGGGCGACCGGAGTGCTCGCGCTCTGGGAGAGCACCTGGTAACGCCAAGACTGGAACACCGTGAGCAACGAGATCCCGAGGGCCCCGCCGAGGCTCTGGAGGAACCGACTGAGGCCCACGGCCGCCCCCACCTCCGGGGCCGGGGCTTCGTTCAGGATAGCGATCTGCGTACCGGCAAGAGCCAACCCCAGGCCCAACCCCATGGGAATCAGCGGGAGGGCGATTCCCCCGATCGGTAGGAACCCACCGGCTAGCACCCAGAGAGGGATGGAGGAGGTCAGTTCCGTCAGCAGGAACCCCACCGCTCCGGCGACGAGGAGGCCGGGGGCCACGACGGACCGGTAGGGGATTCGGGTCAACAGCTGGCCGGCGAGCGTGGCGCCCAGGATCATGGGAATCGCGAAGAAGTAGATGATATCGCGAACGGAGCTCGTCGCACCGGGTCCGTTGTGCAGCAGGATGATGCCCACGAAGACGGAGAGGAAGGTGATGGCCGAGCTGAAGACAATTCCGGTGAACAACATCACGCCGCTCGCGGCAAGGATGACCCGGTGGCGGAACAGTCGAAGGGGAAGGAGCGGTTGATCGGTCCGGAGCTCCCACCACAGGAACACCGCGAACAGTAGAACGGCCCCGAAGAGCAGACCGATCGTGCGCGGGTCGGACCATGTCCATCCGGCGTCCGACACCTCGACGAGGGCGAACATGAGGGTGCCCACCCAGCCCGAGAGCAATCCGGCGCCCGGGAGGTCGAAACCTCCCACCTTCGCGGGGCGAAGCGGACCGATCGCGAACAGCACGATGGCCATCGCCGCGAGCCCGAACGGGAGGTTGATGTAGAACACCCATCGCCAGGTGGTCACCGAAACGATGTAGTTCCCGACGAGCGGACCGAGCACGATCGAGAGGCCCGCCGCTCCGCTGAGGACGCCGGTGGCTCGGGTACGAACGGTCGGAGAATACAACACTCCCACCATGGCGACGGCGACCGGGAAGACTCCCCCTCCGCCGAACCCTTGGACGCCGCGGAATACGATGAGCTCGGTGAGGTTCTGGCTCAAGCCAGCCAGCGCCGACCCCGCGATGAAGGTGGCGAGGCCGACCAGGAACACGTTGCGCCGGCTCAGGATGTCGGAGATGCGGGCGAAGATCGGTATCGAGATCGTCGAGGAGATGAGGTAGCTGCTGACGACGAACGTGACCCCATTCACCTGGTGGAGGTCGGAGGCGATGCTGGGCAAAACCGTGGAGACGACCAGGGCGTCCATTCCCCCCATTAGGATGGCCAGGAAGACCCCTACCAGCACGAGAAGCCCGGTGATCCCCGATAGGAATTGCCGCTCGGAAACCTCCTTCGTCGGGGTGACCCGAGAGCCAGGGCTCGGACCGTCCACCCCGGAGAACGTGCCCTCGGACCGCGTCATGGACCCCATAGTTCGTGCCGATGATGACTCATGGTCATTATAAAATCTTTTAGTCATCATACCGGCGACGAGAAACTAGAAATACGCACTCTTCGTTCTCCTTCCGAGGACCGGGGAACGGGCCTTTTCCGAACATGCCGAAGGTCGTTCCTGAGTACAAGGCTCAGGCGCGCGCTCGGATCGTCGAGGCGGCCCGGGTCGTTTTTCAACGCAAGGGGTTCCGAAGCGCGACGATGGAGGACATCGCCGAGGAGCTCGGGGTGAGCAAGGGGGCCCTTTACCTGTACTTCCGGACCAAAGCCCAGCTCCTCGTGCAGATCCAAGCCCGGACTCGAGCCGATATCCTTCAGAAATGGGAGGGTCTCCTCGAAGAAGGCGATATCGCCGAGGGGATCGCGCACTCCTTGGACGGCATCTTCTCCGGCGAGGTCGATCCGGCGATCTGGCACGAGCTGGTGGCCGAGGCCGCGGGGGACCCCGAGGTGCGCCGGGCCCTGGAACTGGACCGACGAGCGGATACGAAACTGATGCGACAGTTCCTCGTCAAGCTCCAGACCCGGGGAAGGATTCCCCCGATGAAGGATCCATCGGGGGTCACCCAGGTGATTCTCATCCTACTTCAAGGAACGGCCTTGCAAATCATGTTCGAGGGTCGGGAAGGTGACTCTCGCAGGACTCTCGTCCGTGGGATTCGACTGGCGCTCGGCCTCTAGGACGTCGGCGCCGCCTGTCCCGCCGCGAATGGTCTCCGCCGGTAGAGCGCGCTCCGAGTGCTCCTCAACGCCTCGTTTGGTGGATCCCCCGACCAACGGCCGACGACCCGTCGGCTTAGGCCCCGGAGAGCTTCTCGGGCCGTTCGTCCGATCGGGCCGGTTTCGCTTCGGCTAAGCAGTGGAGGGATTCTGGAGCATTCATGAGGGGTGCCGGACCCCCCCGCTGCACCCCGGTACCCTTCTCCCGTGAGATGCCGACCGGCATCGACACTAACCGAGTGATCTCCGCGGGAAGAGCCCGGCCCGAGGGTCGGAGAGGAAGCGCGGCATTGTTCGGGCGTTCATCTGTGAACGACACGGCCCGCACCTAGTGGTATTCAAAATCGGTAGTGTCAGCTCAAGCACCGCGGGTTCGGTGAGTCCTACCAGGCACCTGATCCAGGCAAAGACCAAGTAGGGGTCAGGATTGGACGCACTCCACCGAGCGAATTCGTGGTCGAGAACCGGTCGCCGCCCCTCACCGCCACGTTGGAGGTCCCTCTCCCCTCCTCGGAGGCGTTCACCGAGGTGCTCGAGAATTTGCAGGGTGAGTTATCTCGCCACGGGACAACCCTGGAACTCAGCCCCCAAGGCCGCGTCCTTCATCACCGAGAGACCGTCGGCAAGGTTACGTCATGGGAACCGGGGAATCGGGTCACGATCGAATGGATTCCGGCCTCTTGGATGCAGGGGAATGGGGCCCGCATCGACCTGCGATTCGAAAAAGTGCCGGACGGTACGCGAATCACGGTGGAGCTTCTAGATTTGGGCGCCCCGATGGCCGCCGGCGGCGAGGAGCTGGCCGGGTGGTTCGGCAGTGCGATGCTCGCCTCCCTCTTCCGGGCGAGCTCTCCCGAGGGACTTGGCGACTGGCTCACCGACCGCAGGGTGCGGCGTCCAGCGGGTTCGTTGGCCCGGAAGACCTACGCCGACCCGGTCTACCACTGGCCGAATTTCTTGTTGATCCTCGACCGCATCCGCCTAACGCCCGAAGACAATCTCCTCGAGGTCGGATGTGGGGGAGGAGCGTTCCTTCATCGGGCGCTGGAGAGCGGCTGTCGGGCGACGGCGGTCGACCATAGCTCTGACATGGTCCGACTTGCGTCCGAGAAGAACAGGAAGGCCGTCACCTCGGGGGTCCTCACGATCCTGGAGGGGGACGCCGAAGCACTCCCCGTCCCCGACGAGCTCTTCACGTGCGCCGTCATGACAGGGGTGATCGGTTTCCTTCCGAATCCCGTGGCCGCCTTGGAGGAAATCCGGCGTGCACTTCGCAAAGGGGGGAGACTGGCCGTCTTTGGGGCGACTTCCGCCCTCCGGGGAACGCCCGCGGCGCCCGAACCGTACGCCTCTCGAATTCACTTCTTCGACAAGGAGGAGTTCGAACAACTGGGCCGGCGTGCGGGCTTCGGTGAGGTCGCCGTCGAAGTGCCGGACATGGAACCGTATGCTCAGGCCGCCAACGTACCCCCGGAGGGCCTTGACCTCTTTCGGGGCAATGGAGCGGCGCTCCTGATGACCGGCCGCAAAGTGTGAGCCCCGCCGGCCTTTCCACAAAGCACAGGGCGTGGCGGGATTCGAGGATTGAATGCATGGGCCCTCGCTATCGTTCAAGGGATTGGGCCGCGCGTCGCACGGCCACCCAAGCCCGCCGCTCGCCCACGAAAGGGTCCCTGACACGAGCTCTCTCCCCCGAACACGGCGGTCTTCGCCCCCCACTCTTTATCCCAACCTCCTCCCTCCCACGGAGCATGCCCGAGGCCTCAAACCCCCGCCTTCGTCCCCTCTCGCGTCAGGAGGAGGCCGTGATCGTCCACGGAGCAACGGAGGCCCCTTTCTCGGGGGAGTACGACCACCTGTTCGCCCCGGGCACCTATCATTGTCGGCGGTGCGATGCTCCTCTCTACCGCTCGAGCGACAAGTTCGACTCAGGGTGCGGGTGGCCAAGCTTCGATGACGAGATTGTCGGTGCCGTTGAGCGACTGTCCGACGCCGATGGACTGCGGACCGAGATCCGGTGCGCTCGGTGCGGGGGCCATTTGGGGCACGTGTTCCTCGGCGAGCATTTGACCGCGAAGAATACGCGGCACTGCGTCAACTCGATCTCGATGCGGTTTGATCCATCGCCCACGCAGACCAAGACTCAGCGGTAAACCTCCGTCGGCGAAGCCTCGACCTCCATGAGCCGGTCTCCGCAGGAGGGCTTCATGGGCCGCCAAGCCACTCCCCGGGGCCCCGCCCTAGCCCAAAGAACTTCGGCAATACTCGAGCGCGATATCGATCCACCCGATCTCGCACCTTCGACCTAACCTCCGCCAGAGTCTCCCCAGCATTGGGAAAGGGCGGTGGCGGGCCGCCAGGGTAGGGAAGGCGGTAGCCACGATCGGATTCGGTCGACAGGCGCGGTCAACTCATGTTCGAAGCGATGACCACGATGGGCCGGGGGAGCCGATCCCATCGGGGTCCGACTCGTCCTTGGCGCCTCACCGCCCTCTGGGGCTCTATTCGTTCTTTTCGAGACGGCGGGCCATCTCTTGGAGAATGGCTCGGAGGATCTCGGGTCGGTCGGAGGCGAACCCCCAAAACTCCCATCGCGAGAGAACGACCACCGTGGTGGGCTCCAAGGTCACCACGTCGGCCGAACGAGGGCGGTTATCGAACAGGGCCAACTCACCAAAGAAATCGCCCGGTCCGAGTCGCGCAACGGCGCTCCCCCCTTTTCGGACCTGAACGTGGCCGTCCAAGATGACATAGAATCCGATCCCCTTCTCGCCCCGAGTAACGACGACGGAATCCTTCGGGATGTCGCGCACGGAGGCCACGGCGGCGAGCTGCTTCAGCTGGCTGTCCTTGAGCCCCCCGAGGAGTGCGGATTTCTTGAGTCCGGCGACGATGGCCCTGAGGTCGCCCTGAGAGGCGGCGGTCATTGGGCTCAGGAGTGGCAGGTGGGATAAAGACCTGTCCCCGAAGCTCCCTCAAATCTCCGATTGAACCCCGCGAAGGGAGCGGGTCGGCCTTCGTACCTCGCAGGCCGGCACGGTGCTGGATCGGACGATTCCGGAGGAGAGCCGCGAGTTCGGTCCAACTCTTATGATACCCTGGAGCCGATGAGAACGGATGGCCTGGCGCCGTTCACGATCGGCCAACTCACCAAAGCGAAGACCGCCCATTTTAGCGAGACGTTCACGGCCAATCCGACTCCCAGGAGGTTCCCGGGGGTCAAATGCCCGTGGAAGTTCTCAATTGAAAGCGGGACCCCCGCCACGTACCAGACCGCGAAACCGCACATGGTGGCCGCGGCCAAGTACCACCAGAACCGATCCAGGCGCCACCAGCCGGCTCCCACGGTCGCGAGCGTAGCGAACGAGAGGACCGTGATCCCATAGCGCCAGTAACTGAGATTGAGGTGGGCCGGCAACCAGAAGGACGCGGGAAACCGGATGAACGAGTAGGCCAGTTCGAAGATGCCGACCGCCCCGACCGAGACGCTGGCGGCAACGATCACGGATCGCGGCAGTCCAATCGGTCTCGTGAGAACTGCCACGACCACACCAAAGGTCGCGGCAACAGCGGCCAGCGTGAAGGGCAAGACCGGATCGGCCGGTGTCGCTTGCAGGGTCACTTCGCGGAACGCGAGGGGGGCATAGGCGGAGCTTCCGAGCGAAGTGAAGTTCGCGAGGACGAAGAATATGAGACAGAGCAGGAACGGCACCTCGGGATGTCCCCGGAGGAGGCGTGCGGTTCTCCCCGCCGGGGCATCGGGGCCTTCGACCCCACTTCGATTCCCCGCCAGCAGGAGGCGAAGGCCGCTCATCGCGTTCCGTTCAGGACCCGCGCCTCCCCCATACCAACTTTCATCTCGTCGCGAATGACCGAGCAGCGTCGGTCTCATAATTCCCACTAAGGAAACTGTAACGCGCGCGCGAGCTGCCGAGCGTACCACCTGAAGATCCCCTATCTCAGGGGCTCACCAGACCTTGGATACGACCTGACATTCAACCACCGAGCCGAAGGCATGGTCGGCGTGGTTTCGATTTGAAATGGTCCGAAATCCCTATCGCGGCAAGGTCGACGCCAGTGTTTGTGGGGTTTCAACGGGCCTTCTCTTCCTCCCGGTCGATCCGTGGTCCGGGCAGGAGAAGTCCTTCGCCAGGTGCCGACCGAACGTACGTCGCCGGGGAAGAACCCTGCTTCCCACGGGCCCAGATTCCTGCGATAACGACCGCGGCGACCGTGGTACCGATCGTCGCCGCAAAGAGATCGTACGTCTCCGAGAAATCGCTGGGACGGTCATTGGGAGTGCCGATGACGCTGATTTGTTGGGATTCCATGCCGAGGACGTAAACATCCCCGTTATCGCCGTCGTAGACGAGATACCAGGGCGCGGTGGCCGAGACATTGACCGACCCGACGACTCTCGAGTTCCCGAGCACGCTGACCGTGTTGGACCCGAAGTTGGTGACGTACACCTCGCCATTGCCATCATCATAGACCGCGCAGACCGGGTCGATCCCGACATTCACCGACGCGACCACCGTCATGCCCTTGATCACGCTGACGTTGCCCGACCCGCTGTTCGTCACGTAGAGATCACCGTTCCCGTTGTCGTACGCCGCAGACGCGGGGAGGCTTCCGACCACAATCGTCCCGACCAACGAAGCCCCGTCGAACACGCTGACGTTGTCGAGATGGCTGTTGTCACCGCGGTTCAGTGCGTAGAGGAGTCCGCTCCCGCTATCTGGAACCGGGTCGGGGGACCCCCCTCCGATGTCCACCACCCCCACGACCTTCAGCCCGTCGATGACGAAGAGATTCAGCGCGCACGAAACATAAACAAATCCGTTCACGCTATCGAATGCCAACTTCTCGGGATTCTCACCGACCTCGATTGACGCCACAAGCGCTGCGCCGCGGATCACGCTGACATTGAACGTATCGGGATTCGTCACGTAGACGTACCCGTTCTGGCTGTCGTAGGTCGCGTGCCCGGGACCGGTTCCGACCCCATCGTCTACCGACCCTATCAGGTTCGTCCCGTGGAGCAAACTCACATTCGTCGAAAGGGCGTTGGGCACATAGACATCGCCGTCCGAGCTGTCGTAGGCCCCGAAACCGGGTCCACTCACGTTCAGCGTCGCGATGACCTCGGTGCCGCTCAGTACCGCGACATAGTTGGCGGCGAAGTAGGACGCGTAGACGTAACCGTCCCCACCGTCGTACACTGCGGATGTCGGTCCGTGGAGCACATCGATCGGCCGAGCAGAGGCGATGGCGGTCGTGCCCCAAGTTTGCGGCCTGCTGGCCGAAGGGGAGGCGGGTGGAGATTCGGATGACCTTGCGGGGAGGATGGTCCATCTCGAGCCTTCGTTGTTCCCGAGTCGAAGAAGAGAGCGCGGTGTGGTATTGAGACCGCCGGAGAATTTGGAGTACTTCTGGTGGACCAAACCGGCCGGCCCAATGGATACGGAAGATACGACCAGAATGCCAAGTAGGACGAAGGCGCCCGCCACGCTAGGGCGAGCGACAGAATGGGACGACCGAGGCGTCGTCGTCATCGACCATCGGGTATGTTCTGCGACGGAATAGAATATCGCAAGCGTGCCGACGGAGGATTCGAAGGGCGGCCGGGCCGCGCAGAGCCCTCGAGGACCGATTCTCCCTCGTGGGCCTTGGAGCGTAGGCAGTCCCATTCGATTCGCGCGGCGCGAGGTACTCCGAGAGCGGGGGTCGCCTAGAGGCGGGCGGACGCCCTCTTGACCCCAAGTCGGAGGATGGTCTTTAGCCGGGGCGGAGCGACGCGCCTCGGGTCGGAGAGGTAGATCTCATGATGGGGCCCCACCACGGAGTACCCCCGACTGTGGGCCCAACGGAGCATGACGTCGATAGTCTCCCCTTCTTCCGCGTACGGGCCAACGTGGAGCACCTGGACACAAGTCCCTTCTCGGATTCGCTGAAGGGTCACGTCGGGAGATCCTAATTTCCCCTTCGAGGTTCGCCGCGAAAGGGCGGCCCGGAGGTCACCCTTCGTCACGAATTCCGGAACTCGGAGGACGAGCCGCCAAGGCGTCTTGGCCAGATCCTGCATCTGGAAGTTGCCTTTGGTTGCTCGATCGCCCCATAGGGCTTCGAGCGCGGCGACCTTGTAATCGTGTCCTTGAGCCTTGTGGAAGAACTTCAGGGTGTAGGCCGCGCCAAAGACCGCCCCGATGGCCGATTGGAACTGTGGTCCGCCGGGCAACCCCTTCCCCTCCACGACCAGATAGACCGCGGGACCGACTTTCACGAGCGTAGGTTCCTTGGGAGCGAGGTATTCCTCCGGGTGTTCTTTGTAAAGGTCGAGCTTGGTCGTCGAGGACTTTCGGGCGGTCACAGTACGGCGACCGGGAGGGCGGATAAGAGTCTTGTCGAAGACCGGGGAGAGCCGGCGCGCGTCGGTGGCGCCAGTAACCGACCTGACGGGGGTGCAATTCCCATCTTTCGCGCTCGGGATTCTACTCTTCACCCAACCGAGGAGGCGGCCGCTCGCCGTTGGTTTCGACCGTTGGGCGGACGCGGGGATACCCGCTAATCGGTTCGGTTCGAGATGACGAATTCATTCCCATCGGGGTCGGCGAAAACGGCCCGAACGATCTTGAGGCCCGGGAACTCTTTGGCCTCGGCGGTGACAGTACCGCCTCGGCGTTTGATCTCCTGACAAGCGGCGGCAGGGTCGGGGTTCCGGAACACGATGCCGGAGACCGTTCCGGGGTCTCGGCCCTCCTCGCCGGGTGCCTGGACATGCATGGTCAACAGGGTCGGCGTCCCGGGTATGGCGAACACCGCGCGATTCGCCTTCTCATCGAAAGCGACCTCCTTGAGTCCGAGGACGTCTCGGTAGAACGACCTCGCCCGCTGAACATCTCGAATATGGATCGTGACCGAGTGAAGGCCGGTAATCACCTCGCTCATGATTCGACGAACATGTGGAGGTTGTTAAGCCCTCTGTCTCAAGGGTTTCTTGATATCAAGAAGGCAGCGAGTTCTTTCGGCTCCCGGCATCAGGCCTCCGTCCTCGGGCGTATTGGCGGCCGCAAGACCGACTTCTCTAACCCATGGTGATGACCACTTTCCCTTGGGCGTGGCCACCCTCAAGATATCGGATGGCATCGGGAACCTTCTCGAAGGGGTATCTTCGATCGATGACCGGCATTAACTTGCCGGACTCGAGGAGAACCTGCAGAGAGACCAAGGCTTCATGGTTGACGTCAGCCACCCCCATGAGGCCGATCTTCTTTTCTCTGGTCCTCGACACCACTTGTCCCCAAAACGCCTCGGCAAGCAGTCGAGCGAAGGTAGAGAATCCCACGATGAGACAGACTCCCCGTGGGTTCAATACGCGCGAATACTCGGAGATCGTATGGTTGGCCACGGCGTCAAGGATCAGGTCGTATCGTTCGCTAGTTTCAGTAAAATCCGCCTTCGTATAATCTATGACGTGGTCCGCTCCGATGGAGCGCACCAGGTCCAGATTGCGCGTGCTACAAACTCCCGTGACCTCACCTCCGAACGCTTTGGCGAGTTGGACGGCGAAGGTACCTACACCACCGGCTGCCCCGTTGATCAAGACCTTCTGGCCAGCTCGAATCCGTCCTTTATCTCGAAGGCCTTGAAGAGCGGTGACTCCGGCCACAGGGACGGCGGCAGCCGCCTCGTAGGACAGGTTCGCGGGTTTCAATGCCAGCCGGTCATCCCGGGCTACCGCATACTCGGCAAAACTGCCTCCCGAAGTCCCAAACACGTCGTCGCCGGGGCGGAACAACTTCACGTCAGCGCCGATCGCTTCGACCCGCCCTGCGAGATCCGCCCCTATCCGCGTGTCTTTGGGTTTCAATAGCCCGCTAACGAGTCTTGCGAGGATTGGCTTCCCCCTCATAAGATGCCAGTCGACGGGGTTCACCGAAGCCGCGTGAACTCGAACCTGAACCTCGTTGCCCTGGGGCACAGGTTTCTCCACTTCATCGAGGTCGAGAGCCTCCGGGGGCCCGTACTTCGAGCACACAAATGCCCTCATGCGTTCCCCTCGTGGGTGCCGTGTTCCTCGGAGGAATCGAGCTACTCTTGGGGCTGGTATAGCGCGATGACGGCCCCCGCCGGATCCCTGATCACACAGAAGGTGCCCGAACCCGAGACTCTCGGACCATCGATGACCGCACCGCCCAGCTCCTTCGCCGTCCGAATGCTCCGCTCCAGGTCCGTGACCACCACGTACATTAGCCACAAGGCGGGAAGGTTGGCATTGAGGCCACGAGCGTGGCAGACTCCCGCAACGGGGGTGGCCTCGCCGGCGGCGAACATGTTGTAATCGCCCTCGAACGTCTCCGCGCTCCAACCGATCACGTCGCAGTAGAACTTCTGCAGCGATTCCGCGTCGGGGACCGTGAGGTCACGCCAAAGGATCGACCCGGGTCGGAGTGGCAAGCCTTCGCCCATGGGTCGTGTGACAGGGGACACGACGAAATAACTTGCCTTGAAGCGGTCCGCCCTGCTCGGAAGTCTCTTTCGGCGTTGACGGCAGAATACCGATATGGGCTTCAACGAGATACGGGGGACTAGCGGCTTGGACAACCCGAGTCCCCCCAAGTAACCGGGGCGAATGACCATTCGATTTGACGCAGGTAATCGATCAAACCGCGCAACGTCGGCCGACTCGTGCCTCGGGAATGGGGGGCGGCTCACATGGACAGCCTAGGCAACGAATGTATGCTGACTCTTGTAGCGATCGACCCTTCTTCGGGCATTTGTCGGAGCCTCGGAGCCGACTCGGGCCGGCGACGCTGTCGATCGCAGTACCCAAGCAAGCCCCCCGAACGAGGGTGGCGGTTCTTTCGAATACCACCCTCGACCGCCTTCTTCAGGGGGATTCCCCCCTAGGAGCCTACCTCTTCGAGGCGAATTCCCGAATCGCCGCTGAGTCCTCGTTGAACACCGTCTCGAGGTTAGCGCGAGCGGCGTGCTCGAGCTGGGCCGCAGGAATTTGCGGCGATTGGAAATCCCCGTAGACATCGATCCCAGTCTTGCTTCCCTTCGGAGTGTAGACGTTCACCATCTTGGTCCCAGCCATCGGGCCGTCGATTACCTCGATGACCAAAGCCAGCGGCGGGTGCACCGTGATGCGATTGGCCACCTTGACCCACTGCCCGTTCATGTTCTGCTCTTGGGTGATTACGAAGGAGTTCTCGGTCAAGGGCTTCATCTCCGCGTTCCGAACCGACTTGTGGGATGAGCCGTGATCGGGTGGAGACTGTAGAAATGCCCAGACGGTCTCGATTGGCGCGTCGAAGTGGCTACCTTCGTCCTTGATGTGGACCATGATGGAATAGGAGGGGAGCCCTATATGAAGAGTCTCCGTAGGGGTATCAGAAGGAAACGAACTTTCCGTATTCAGTTGACATTTTGCGGAGTTGGGGGGGACGAGACCGCTGTCGGCTCCGGTCCTCGGTGGGTCAGGGATACTAGGGGGGACGACACGAAGCCAAGGGGTAGAATCCAGACCCCCGGGAGCCGGGACTGGAAGCCGATCTGACAGGTAGATCGTTCGCTCCGAAGTCGCATACGGCTCCGAAACTCCGGCCGCTTCTCGAGCTTCGATGGAAGCATCTACGAACCGATTCTACCCTTCCATCTGCCGGTACGGCAGGCGTTGCACCGCACGCCTACGGAAAGCTTCGGCCCGGGCCAGCTCCAACGATCGACTGGCGGGACCCCGTCAGCCCCTCGACGCGGGACGAGCCGAAGGGAGCTGAGCGAGCCGGGGCAAATGAGAATTCTCGTTCGAGGTGGGCCGATCATTCTTGAGCACTGGGGGCCAATCCATGATTGCAACAACGCGCTGGGCTCGGAGATCACTTGGTTCTTCGAACGAAGATCCGCCAGGACCCGGATTCCTTGATAGTGCCAAGGTAAATGTGTCCCACCTTCTCCGCCCAAGCGGGAACATCTATGTTAGTCTCCTCATTCGAAGAGACAACCTCCAGAATTCCACCGATCGGGACGGTAAGGATCCCTCTCCTCGCTTCCAACAGCGGCCCGGGGCATGCCATCCCACGCGCGTCGACCGTCCTGTCCGCCCTAAGATTCTGAACCTGAGGTTGGCTAAGAATCCCCATAACCGCTCAAAGTTGGATTCCCAGGACTTGAACCTCGTGTGAGCGCGACCTGACTAACGTCCTCGAAGAAATCGGCGCGCAAACGGTCGGGTATCCGACGAAGGATCGGAGCTCAGGCGGGACCGGACGTTAAACGTGGATCGATCACCCTCCTCAGTTCCTTGGGGTTTGATACCTCGGCCGAATCTCCACACTCCAGTTTGGAGCGATCGGCTTCTTCCTTGAGCCCTCGGAGAATGCGGCCGGCACTTGCCACGGGACGCTCCATTCGCTGTTCTCCGACCGCTTGCCGGTGCCTCGGGTTGAACAGGGTCGGTACGAAAGAGACCCACTTGGGCCGGCGAGATCGACAGCCCTCGGAAGGGCTCATGACGGCCGCGATACGTTCAGAGATTTTTCGGGAATCTTAGGAAGTTTGTCCCCATTCAGCAACCTCTTTCCTTTCAATCGGAAGACAGCGGCTTTGCGTACCCGCCCAAGGTTACCGGGGACGCCTTGGCCGCGGCTCGCTCTCGCGAGCCGTAGGTCACCCTCCGCGAAACCGGGCACGATATCGATTCGAGCCTTTGTGGGGCCTCACCCCAAGGGGGATTGGTCCGCGGGGGTCTGATCAGGGCAGGCCGGAAATTGCCCAGGGGTAGCCTCAATGGACAAATATCACCAGAGGCAAGCGGTCGTGGGTGTCCGCAGCAACCTCGTCCGGTTTCACGACAGCGTTGGTCATATTCCTTCTCCTGGTCTTCTTCCTCACCCGAAGGACAGTTGCCATGATCCAGGGGGCACGTTACTCGGTGGGGAGGTTGGTCGTCTTCGCGGCCCTGTACGTGTTCTTCTTTGTCCTCCTCGCGGTTTCAACCCTGTCCACAGTCGTCGCCTTGTGGGGGGTCGCGGGGTATGCGCTCGCGGCCGTGTACGCTGCCGTCGTGATTGCCTCGGCCCACGTCGCTCGCCCCTTCGTCCACCGCCGCGTCCGCTTCGAGGAAAGGTCCGATGGATCATGGTACTATCGATTGCCGGTGGTCGTTCCGGCCCTCTACTTGGTCCTCTTCGTCGTGCGGTTCGCGGTCGAGATAGTGGCTCTGGGTCCGTCGTTCCTTTCCTCCCCGTTCAACCCCCCCTCAGTCTCGACCAGCCTGGTTGCGGTGCTGATCGGTATCGACCTCATGTTCGGCGTGAGCTCGGGAATTCTTGTCGGCCGCTCACAGGGGGTCTACCGGGCGTATCAGACTCGTCCAACATCCTCACCAGGGATGAGCTCTGGGACCTTGGAGCCCCGATGACTGGCAACCGGGACCCGCGAACTGGTCGAGGCCCCGCAGACCGCCGGTGCCAGTGGAACACAATCCGATGGGGAGGACCTCGAACCAGGGGCTGGGACGGGGCAAGGCAATTCGGCGGGAAGCTCGACGCTCGGTGAGCCAATGTGCGTCACATTTCGGTGCATGACGCGTTGAGGGCCCCACCCGCGGCTGATCGGCGCTAGCAGGACAACGGAACCTTCCCCCGGCATCGCGGAGACCACTTTGGGAGAAGGCACGCTTTCTCGATGGTGGTGGACTTCAGTGGGGCCAATCCTCATTCCTTTCTATGGCAACGTGCTCAAAGAGACCTGAAGCGGATTCCAAGGTGGCGCCGATCACGTGGTACCCCCTGTTTCAAGTCTGCAATTCTGTGGGAACACGCTTTGTGTTCGGCCGAGCGGTCGCTCGCGAATCCACTTTCTCCGGCGCCCGCGCGGCAGACCCCTTGAACTCTTCGCCGGCAACGAAATCTGATAGATGTCAGGTGACCTAACAACTTGCCGAAGTTCCTACCGATCCAAGCATGGTCGGACTATTTGTCTGCACTTTCGAGGGCCATCTCGAAAGTTCCGGCTTTGGCAGGTCCGACGCCAATCGGACGTGGCGCGTACCCCTGTTTGTAAGTCGGGAGGTCTACTCCGTATTTCGACCTCTCGTATTAATCCTGCGAACCAGCCGAGCCCTGCTCTTGGAGACCGTAGGTTCGAGAATTTGCGAGCAGAATCTAAATCGAGGAACGAATCCGCATCCCGTGTTCGCGAAGCGGAGAACTCCCTTTAACGAACGTGTGTTGCGAGTAGTTCTGATGGTGGGTGTGCTGGCCATTGCCGTTCCGTTGACGGCGCCTCCCGGCCTCGCCAAGATTCCGGGCGGCGGAGGCGGTGGAGGAGGGGGAGGAGGCGGAGGTTGTTCCTCTTACTCCGAGGCCAGCGCAAGCTCGATCTCAATCAGAGCCCATCCGACCAACGTCTCGATCTCTTGGACTGATGTACCCTCGACGTCGGTCTCAGACACTTTCTACTGGGCGAACCATAGCTCAACCTGGCC
>Ga0326727_10014827_pt1 | contig 16877 bp, 12 predicted proteins | sample MB2enrmetagenome_FD_207643 | JGI IMG/M metagenome (GOLD analysis project Ga0326727, IMG submission 207643) | Lab enriched peat soil microbial communities from McLean, Ithaca, NY, United States - MB29MY | ecosystem: Environmental > Terrestrial > Soil > Wetlands > Peat | place: USA: New York...
CGTTCAACCGGCTCGGACAAGAGAGGAACTCTACCGAGGAAGGCACGGGCATCGGCCTGGTGATGAGCAAGCGGCTGGTGGAACTGATGGGAGGCGAGATCGGCGTCGAGAGCACGGTCGGGGCGGGTAGTGTGTTCTGGTTCGAACTGAACTCGGCCGCCGCGCCACAACTGGCAGTCGACAGAGCCGAACACGCGGCCAAGCCGCAAGCGCAGGTTCTGCCGGGCGCGCCGCTGCGCACGCTGCTGTGCGTCGAGGACAACCCGGCTAACCTGATGTTGATCGAGCAACTCGTCGCGCGCCGCCCGGATTTGCGCCTGCTGAGCGCCAGAGACGGAGATCTGGGTATCCAACTGGCGCGCGCCAACCAGCCGGAAGTGATCCTGATGGACATCAATCTGCCTGGTATCAGTGGCATCGAAGCCCTGAAAATCCTGCGCGAAGACCCGGCAACGGCGCACATTCCCGTGGTGGCCCTCAGTGCCAACGCCATGCCGCGCGACATCGAGAAGGGCCTGGAGGCGGGATTCTTCCGGTATCTCACCAAACCAATCAAGGTCAATGAGTTCATGCAGACGCTGGACGTGGCACTGGAATTCGCTCGACAAGAGGCCGGTCTTGCCAGGTGATTCGGAACGAGGGTCATGGTCAGCCCAGCCGACATTCTGAACGCCAGAATCCTGGTGGTTGACGATCTGGCAGCCAATGTCCTTCTGCTTGAGGGCATGCTGCGCATCGCCGGCTATACTTCCGTCGAATCCACGACTGATCCGAACCAGGTCTGCGAGCTGCACCGCAAGAACCGCTACTCCCTGATCCTGCTCGATCTGCAAATGCCCGGCATGGACGGATTCCAGGTAATGGAAGGCCTGAAGGAAATCGAAGAGGACGGCTATCTGCCGGTCCTCGTGATCACCGCGCAGCCGGCTCACAAGCTGCGCGCCCTCGAAGCCGGCGCTAAAGATTTCGTGAGCAAACCATTCGACCTGGCCGAGTTGCGCGCGCGCGTTCACAACATTCTGGAAGTGCGCCTGCTACACCTGGAAACGAGGAACTACAGCCGGGTGCTGGAGGAGACGGTTCGGGAACTCGAAGCCAGCCGCGAGGTGATCCGTCTGAAAACCCTGGAGGAGCAAAAGGCGAGCGAGCGCGAATTGACCTTGGCGCAGGAAACTCAGGAAAGCCTGCTGCCCCGTTTCCTGCCCCAGTTCGAGAATTTTCGCATCCATGCGTTTAACAGTCCCACACGCTATGTGGGAGGGGATTTCTACGACTTCCTGCAACTGAAGTCGGGGGAATGGATGGGGGTTCTGGCCGATGTTTCCGGCAAGGGGATGTCCGCGGCCCTGTTAAGTTCGATGGTGCTGGGCGCTCTCAGCATGGAATTTCACTCCGGGACCCAACCACAGGAGGTTCTGAACCGGGTGAACCGGCTGCTGTGCGAAAAATCGCTCCCCTACCAGTTCGTTACGCTTTTTCTCTTTCTCCTGGAACCGCATGGCACGGGCCAATTCATCAGCGCGGGACATAATCCAGCCTATTTATTCCGTTCCGCCACGGGAAAAATCGACGAGATGGTCTCCGATTCCTATTTCCTGGGGATGTTCGATTTCGCTTCTTATGAATCCCGCGCCTTCCGTCTCGATCCAGGCGACATGCTGGTGGTGTACTCCGACGGCCTTACCGACGCGCAGAACCAGCGGGAAGAAATGTTCGGAAAGGAAAGCCTCCTCCAGCTCATTCGGCAAGAGGCGCCCTCGGGAAGTGACGCGCTCGAGCAGGCGCTTTTGAAAGCCGTTGCGGAATTCACTCAGGGCACGCCGCAAACCGACGACATCACCTTCGTGGTGGTTGAAAAATATCGGTGAACCTCTTCGCGATTTTCAAGTCCCGGTTTTGGCCCCGGCGATACGGTGGTCCACCGCGCCACCGGTGAACTGCGGGAGGCCGCTGCGATACAACCGCCGTCGAAGTTGGGATCGCTTCACTGCACCGACACTGTGATGCCGGTCTGGCTCATGTTCCCGCCGATCGACACCTGAATCGACAGGTCGCCCGAGCGCACCGTTGACGGGATCTGTACGTTGAGTTGCATCACCCCCGCAACCATGCCCGGCGCCTCCCCGGCGTACGTGTAAGCAGCCTGCTCGCTGTCGATGAATACCTGGACCGGCAGTGCCGGCGCCGGCGTCACCTGCGGAGGCGGCAAGGCGACGGTCGTAAGCTTGCCCGTGATTCCCTGCGGGCTGGTCTGGCCCTCGCCCGTCATGAACATCTGAACGATGCTGCCCCTGGCCGCGGGATGGCTCGGCCCGTTCAGACTGTTGTCCTGGTTCAGGATCGCCCCCGGGCCGCTGCCCGACGCGTTTTGCGCGAACAGCCCCGGGGCCGCGGCCGCCAAGGTCAACGGGTACGCATTGGAGGTCTGGCCCGCGTACTCGATCCAAACCGCGGGGCTGGTAACCAGCGCCATCTCATATGGCACCACCGCCGACACTTGCGTGCTGCTGGCGTAGATCATGGGAGTGGCGGTGCCATTGAACAGCACCTGGACGCCGCCGATGGTGGTCGCCAGCTTGCCGGTGGACGGGTCCGTAGTTGCGGATGCCGGGTTTGCCGGCCCGATGTTCGTGCCGAAGATGGTGACCATCTCGCCTGGGGCAACCGCCCCGGTGGCGTAGCTCGCCGCGTTCGTCACGCCCTTGAGCGGGGGCAACTGGGCCATCGCCGCGGCTGGCTGAGTGACGTTGACTGAGACGCCCGCAATCAAAACGGTGGCGCTGAGGGTCCCGCCAGAGTTGTTGGGAAAGACTGCCAGAGCAACGGAGGCGGAGCCGGGGCCGGAGGATGCAGCGGAAACCGAGATCCAACCCGGCGCGCCGGAGACCGCCCAGGAACAGGACGCGGCGGTTTGGATGGTGACGGTCAAATTGCCGCCCGAGGCCGGGGCCTGCAGCGTGGTTGGCGCGACGGAGTAAGCGCAGGAAGATCCAACTGGCTTCAGAATACGGATGCGGTTCAGGTCGGAAATGTAAATGTTACCAGCAGAATCCACGGCGATGCTGCCGGGACTGGCCAACTGGGCGCTGGTGGCCGGGCCGTTGTCGCCGCTGAAGCCCGCCGTCCCGGTTCCCGCCACGGTGGTGATCGTCCCGTTCGAGACTTTGCGGACGCGGTAATTCCCAGTGTCGGCGATGTAGAGGGTGCCAGCGGAGTCCAGGGCGATGCCATAGGGAGCGTTCAACTGGGCGCTGATGGCCGGGCCGTTGTCGCCACCGAAGCCTGGCGTCCCGTTCCCCGCCACGGTGGTGATCACCCCGCTCGACACTTTGCGGATGCGGTTGTTACCCGCGTCGGCGATGTAGAGGGTGCCGGCGGAGTCCACGGCGACGTCGTAGGGAGCGTTCAACTGTGCACCGGTGGCTGGGCCGGTGTCGCCACTGAAGCCACGCGACCCGTTTCCCGCCACGGTGGTGATGACCCCTTTCGAGACCTCGCGGACGCGGTTGTTGCCAGTGTCAGCGATGTAGAGGTTGCCAGCAGAGTCCACGGCGAGGCCCATGGGTGCGGTCAACGCGGCGCTGGTGGCCGGGCCGTTGTCGCCACCGAAGCCCCCCGAATCGCTTCCCGCCACGGTGGTGATCACCCCGTTCGAGACCTCGCGGATCAAGCCCGGATTGCCGGGAGAGAGGCTAGTCGAATCGGCGATGTAGAGGTTGCCCGCGGAGTCCACGGCGACGTTGTAGGGACCTAACAACTGGGCGCCGCTGGCCGGACCGTTCTGGCCTTCCGTCACGTACTGCGTCCCGATCCCCACCGCGGTGGTGATCACGCCGTTCGAGACCTTCCGCACGCGGTAGTCGCGAGCGTCGGAGATGTAAAGGCTGCCGGCAGAGTCCACCGCGACGCCGCCGGCCTCCAACTGGGAGCTGGTGGCCGGGCCGTTGTCGCCACTGAAGCCAAGCAACCCGTTTCCCGCCACGGTGCCGATCACCCCGTTCGAGACCTTGCGGATGCGGTTGTTAAGAGTATCGGCGATGTAGAGGTTGCCGGCAGGGTCCACGGAGACGCCTTGGGGATACCACAACGTGGCGCTGGTGGCCGGGCCGTTATCGCCGCCGAAGAATCCCGTCCCGCCTCCCGCCACGGTGGCGATCACCCCGTTCGAAACCTTGCGAATGCGGTTGTAGACAGCGTCGACGATGTAAATGTTGCCGGCAGAGTCCACAGCGACCCCGAGGAGGTAGCCCAACTCTGCGCTGGTGGCCGGGACGTTGTCGGCGACGGACGGTCCCCCGCCCGCCACGGTCGTGATTACCCCATTCGAGACCTCGCGGATCGAACCCGGGAAAAAGTTAGCCGCGACGGCGATGTAGAGGTTCCCCGCTGAGTCCGCGGCGATGCCCATCGGCCAGTTCAACTGGGCGCTGGTGGCCGGGCCGTTGTCGCCGCCTGAACCTGGCGAGCCGTTTCCCGCCACGGTGGTGATTACCCCGCCCGAGACCTTGCGGATGCGGAGGTTGTACTGGTCGGCGATGTACAGGGTGCCAGCAGAGTCCACGGCGACCCCACTGGGGTTGTACAACTGCGCGCTGGTGGCCGGGCCGTTGTCGCCGCTGAAGCCCTGCGTCCCGTTCCCCGCCACCGTGGTAATCACCCCGTTCGAGACTTTGCGGATGCGAGAGTTATCGCGCTCGGCGATGTAAAGGTTGCCGCCAGAGTCCACGGCGACCCCCGTGGGAGCGTTCAACTGGGCGCTGGTGGCCGGGCCGTTGTCGCCGCTGAAGCCTTGCGTCCCATTCCCCGCCGCCAGGGTCAAGATACCGGTTGTGCCGTCCAGTCGCAGGACGGTGTTCTGAGTTGCGATAAAGACGTTGCCCGCCCGATCGGCCGCAACAGATGTGGGGGATACCACGCTTACGGACGTTCCTGGTACGTTGAGCGGCAGCGCGGTGCCGGCGAATGTCGATATGGTGTAGGTCTGACCCCATGCGGAACAGCATAGGATCGTGGTCAGAAGAATAACTGGCCGTATACGCATTTTTGGAAGCACCTTTCTTCACTGCACCGATACGGTGATGCCGTTCTGGCTCACGTTTCCGCCAATCGACACCAGAATCGACAGCGCGCCCGACGCCGCATTGGCCGGGATCTGCACATTGATCTGCATCACCCCCGCCACCATGCCCGGCGCTTCCCCGGCGTATGTATAGAGAGCCGGCTGGCCGGCGATCCAGGCCTGGACCGGCTGTACCGGCGCCGGCGTCACCTGCGGAGGCGGCAGGGTCACGGTGGTAATCGCGCCCGTGACGGGCTGCGGACTGGTCTGGCCTTCACCCGTCATGTAGACCTGTACGATGCTGCCCTTGGCTGCCGGATGGGCCGGCCCGTTCAGGCTGTTGTCCTGGTTCAGAATCGCCCCCGCGCCGCTGCCCGACGAATTCTGTGCAAACAGGCCCGGGGCCGCAGTCGTCAGGCTCAACTGGTACGCGTTGGAAGTCTCGCCCGCATAGTTGATCCACACCGAGGGGTTGGCAACGGATGCCATCTCATACGGCACCACCGCCGATACCTGCGTGCTGCTGGCGTAGAGCATCGGAGCGGGCGTGCCATTGAACAACACCTGCACGCCGCCGATCATGGTGGCCAGCTTGCCGGTGGCCGGGTCCGTGGTCGGGTATGCCGCGGTGGCCGGTCCGATGCCCGTGCCAAAGATGGTAACCAGCTCGCCTGAGGAAACCGGCCCGCCGGCAAAGCTGGCCGCGTTCACAACGCTCTTGAGGGGCGGTAGTGGCGCGGCCGCCGCGGCTGGCTGAATGACCGTAACCGGGACGCCCGCAACCAAAACGGTGGCGCTGAGCGGCGCGCCCGAGTTGTTGGGAAAGACTGCCAGAGCAACGGCCGCGGAATCGGCGCCGGAGGATGCGCTGGAAACCGCGATCCAACCCGGAAAGCCGGTGACCGCCCACGCACAGGAAGCGGCGGCTTGGATGTTGACCGTCAAAGCACCGCCCGAGGCTGGCGCCTGCAAAGAGGCCGGTGAGACCGAGTAAGTGCAGCGAGAGCCGGTTGGCGTCAGAATGCGAATGCGGCCGTCGCCAACGCTGGCGATATAGACATCGCCAGCGGCGTTCACGGCGACGCCTCGTGGATCGGCCAACTCGGCGTTGGCAGCCGGGCCGTTGTCGCCGCTGAAGCCCATCGTCCCGTTGCCCGCCACGGTGGTGATCACTCCGTTTGAGATCTTGCGGATGCAGATGTTACCAACGTCGGCGATATAGAGGTTGCCGGCAGAGTCAAGGGCGACGCCTTCGGGATAGTCCAACTGGGCGCTGGTGGCCGATCCGTTGTCACCGCTGAAGCCGGGCGTCCCGTTTCCCGCCACGGTGGTGATTACGCCGTTCGAGATCTCGCGGATGCGGCTGTTATAGTTGTCGGCGACGTAAAGGTTGCCGGCGGAGTCCACCGCCACCGCGGCAGGTACAAGTTGGGCGCTGGTGGCCGGGACGTTGTCGCCGTTGAAACCCGCCGACCCGTTGCCCGCTACGGTGGTGATCACTCCGTTCGAGATCTTGCGGATGCGGCCGTTGCCGGTGTCTACGATGTAGAGGTTGCCGGCAGAGTCCACGGCGACGCCTTGGGGATAGTTCAACTCGGCGCTGGCGGCCGGGCCGTTGTCGCCGCTGAAGCCTTGCGTGCCGTTTCCCGCCACGGTAGTGATCACCCCGCCCGACACCTTGCGGATGCGGTGGTTGTTGCGGTCGGCGATGTAGACGCTGCCGGCGGAGTCCACGGCGACACCCAAGGGATTGGCCAACTGGGCGGTGGTGGCTGGGCCATTGTCGCCGCTGAAGCCCATCGTCCCGTTGCCCGCCGCGGTGGTGATCACTCCGTTTGAGATCTTGCGGATGCGGCTGTTACCAACGTCGGCGATGTAAAGGTTGCCGGCGGCGTCCACGGCGATGCCTTCGGGAAAGTTCAACTCGGCGCTGGTGGCCGGGCCGTTGTCGCCGATGAGACTATTCCCCACCACGCTGGTGATCACCGTGTTCGAGACCTTGCGGATGCGGTTGTTATACGGCTCGGGGATGTAGAGGTTACCGGCGGCATCCACGGCGATCCCGGAGGGAAAGTTCAGCTCCGCGCTGGTGGCTGGGCCGTTGTCACCGCTGAAGCCGGACGCCCCGTTTCCCGCCACGGTGGTGATCACCCCGTTCGAGACCTTGCGGATGCGTTGGTTGGCGGTATCGGCGATATACAGGTTGCCGGCCGCGTCCACGGCCACTCCGTCGGGAAAGTACAACTGGGCGCTGGTGGCCGGACCGTTGTCGCCGCTGAAGCCCGGCCCCCCGATTCCGGCCACGGTGGTGATCACCCCGTTCGAGACCTTGCGGATGAAGCCGTTACCGGTGTCGGCGATGTAGAGGTTGCCGGCGGAGTCCACGGCGACGCCTTGGGGTCTGTTGAACCGGGCGCTGGTGGCCGGTCCGTTGTCGCCGCTGCCGCCCAGCATCCCGGTTCCCGCCATGGTGGTGATGACGCCGTTTGAGACCTCGCGGATGAGGTTGTTATACGTGTCGACGATGTACAGGTTGCCGGCGGAGTCCACGGCGACGGCGGTGGCGCCCAACTGGGCGCTGGTGGCGGAGCCATTGTCGCCGCTGGCGCCATGCGTCCCGTTTCCGGCCACGGTGGTGATCACTCCGTGGGAGACTTTGCGGACGCGGTAGTTATAGGTGTCGGCGATGTAGAGGTTACCGGCGGAGTCCAGGGCGATGCCTTCGGGATAGTCGAACTGGGCGCTGGTGGCCGGGCCGTTGTCGCCGCTGAAGCCGGTCGTCCCGTTGCCTGCCACCAAGGTCAGGACAGCGGTTGTGGCGTCCATTCGCAGGACGCTGTTTTGATACACGAAAAACAGGTCGCCCGCCGCATCGGCCGCCATGTATCGAGGTACGTCGTAGCCCACGTTGGCCGACGCTCCTGGGATGTTGAGTGGCGGCACGCCGCCGGCGAATGTCGATATGGTATAGGTCTGACCCCACGCGGAAGAGCATAGGATCGTGGCGAGAATAACAGCCGGCCGCAAACGCATCTACATTACGACCGTGAGCGCCAGTCCGACGCCCGGATACCTGCGGTTGTACAGGTAGTACCCGTCGTCATAATCGATGTAAAGGTCATCGGTGTTGTACCAGTTTTCCGCCCAGGAATCCGGCCAGGGATCCAGGAGCATGAACGAAAAGCCGCCGTACGAGAAACGCGGATACCCCATATAGATCGTGGGGCTGCCCATGCGGAACCAGTGTCCACTCCCGAAAGAGAGACTGAAGCGGTCCTGAGGAATGTAGTAACCGCCATAGCCTCCGCGCTGCGCCCAGGTGCGATGCTGGCCGGCCCAGTTTTGCACGCGATCCTGCTGCAACGAACTATGTCCCTGCCAGGCGCCGTTCTTGGCCCATCCCCGCTGCTGTTGCCACGCGACTGCCTGCTGCTGGGTACGTTGTGGTTGCTGGCGTTGTTGCTGGGCCGGCTGGGAACGTTGGGCCTGCTGCTGCTGGGGCCGCTGCTGTTGAACCTGCGGGGCCCGCTGCTGTTGCGGTGGCCGTTGCGGAGCCTGTTGGGCCCGCTGCTGTTGCGGTTGCTGTTTCGGAGCAGCCTGTTGCGCCCTTTGCTGCTGCGGCGGCTGCTGCTGTCTCGGAGCAGCCTGCGGTGCCCGCTGCTGCGGTGGCTGCTGTTTCGGAGCAGTCTGTTGCGCCCTTTGCTGCTGCGGCGGCGCCTGCTGTCTCGGAGCAGCCTGCGGTGCCCGCTGCTGCGGTGGCTGCTGTCTCGGAGCAGCCTGTTGCGCCCTTTGCTGCTGCGGCGGCGCCTGCTGTCTCGGAGCAGCCTGCGGTGCCCGCTGCTGCTGTGGCTGCTGCCTCGGAGCGGCCTGTTGGGCCCGCTGCTGCTGCGGTTGCTGTTTCGGAGCAGCCTGTTGTGCTCGCTGCTGTTGCGGCTGCCCTTCGGGCTTGCCTTTTTCCTGCGCGTACGCCGGGTCAATCGTCCCGAGAAGCACGAACATGGCAGCGGTACCGATCACTCGAATCAGTTGCATAGGAATCGTTCTCCGTTCATTTCTCTATTGGGTGTGCACGCAGATGACCAATCCGCCCCTAACGATGATCCACTGCCTCTGCCGCCTCGGCGTCGGCTTTGGTCTTGTGCACCGTCCCATCCGGGTGGTTGGGCGGAGAGTAGAGCGTGTACAGCTTCAACGGCGCCGTCTTCGACGTGTTAATGACGTTATGGTAGGTCCCCGCCGGAACCACGACCGCATCTCCGTCTCGCACCTGGCGCTCTTGCTTCTGGTTGAAGACGAACAGGGCTTCTCCTTGTTCGATGCGGAAAAACTGGTCGACGTTCGAGTGCACCTCGTCGCCGATTTCTTCCCCCGGTCCCAGGCACATCACTACGAGCTGGACGTGCTTTGCGGTGTATAACACCTGGCGAAAGTACGTGTTCTCCAGAGTCAGTTTCTCAATCCGTCCAACGTATTCAAGCATGGCAGCGGCCTCCTATTCCTTGGTTTCCGGAGTCGCGCATTCGACCGGCTCTGGGGCAGGCGTTTCGCCGCGATGCGCGATGACCCCCGAGGCCCTCTCCGTCGGCTTATCCGTCGTCCCGAAGTCGGCGGCAGTTTCCGAAGCGGAGGAGATATCCCGCGCGCCAGTGTCTTTCAGGGTTTTCTTCGCCCGTTTACGCCACTCCGGGCCGTCGCAGTGGACGGACAGGAGAATGCCGCCGCGCCTGATCCGGCCCGCGTACCGCTTGGCGACGTATTCCGACAGAGGCAACCCCGCCAGCAATCCCGCGATCCAGCCCAGCGCCCCGCCGGCGCCTGCGCCGGCCAAAGCAGCCAGCACCGGTCCAGCCGCGGCCAGCGGCGCTAAAACCGGGATGGCCACGGTTTGAATGGAAACCAGGCAGGCCAATGCGGCGCCAATCACCGCGCCGATTGGCGCTCCCGCCGCCGCTCCTTCCGCCGCCTTGGTGTGTTTCTCGTGCCCGAAATCCTTGGAGCCTTGGTTGTCGGATGACAGGACCGAGATATCCGTCGCCCGATACCCCTCTTTGTGCAAAACGTCGATGGCATCCGATACGGTTGTTCGATCCGTATAGATTCCAATGACCGATGTATTCTTTGCCATTTTGTGGTTCCTCCTTTTGGAACCCGCCGGACTGTGTCTGCACGAGCCGGGCCAAGCGCCGGAGACCGCGCCGGGATGCGGAGATGCGGAACTGGACCGGACAGGCAGGTGCAGAATCTGCCTTCGGGGATGCAGGTTTGGCTGCGCGCCACGCGGCTGAAAGCTCCGGCGGCCCCGGGCTAATCGCTCCGCAGGTATTCGGAAGGCACATCGTCCTCCGGGACCTGTTTCGTGTAAACTTCAGCCACGTCCGGGTCGGGGGCATCTTCCACGCCGCCGATCGCTTCGGCTTCGAAGGATTGCCCCTCCTCGACCAGTTCCTCGACACTCAATGGGCCGGCCTCCGCGAGATCCGATAGTCCCTGGGTGTCCCCAGACTGGCCGGCTGAAGCCGTACCCCCGCCCTTGTTTCTGGTCAAAACGGTAGGGTACGTTCGGATTCCTGAATCGTCTTGCTTCTGCATGCCTTTCTTGATGCACGTAGCCGACCGCTGAAGGCTTCTCGTCCACGTGGTTGCCGAATTGCTGAGAATCTGGTTGAATTGGCGAAGTTACATTACAACCTGCCCTCTGCTGCAATCGGCGAGGGGAAGAAGAGTGGGCCGGAGCAACGACGTGCTTGCGGGAGCCGGTTGTTCGAGTCTTTATCGCCGCTCACTTGACTTTCCCGGGTTTGTTGCCGCAGAGGGGTTTCTTTGCGGGATGTCTTCATAACGGTGTTTCCGGGGATCGCGATTGCGGTAGCCGTCGGGCGTTTCTGGCGACGGACGAATAGGACGCGGACCTTGCCAGAACCGATTTAGAACAACACTCCAGACGCCCCGACGTCGGATCCCCAGCCCGAACCCGGGCGAGCCGCATCGGTAGCAGCTCTTGCTGGTCCACGAGCTGCTCCGATGCGGTTTTTCTTTGGGGCGCGGCAATTCCTGCATCCCGCGCGGCAATAGCTGCATGAACGCACAGCTCGGGTGGCCGGAGCAGCTTCGAGAGTTTCTGGCCTTTGGCGCTGCCCTGTGCGCTCCTCGCCGTGCCATGTGCCGATGGACCTCGACATGCTCCTCCTTCCCCGTGTGCGGCCAGCCAGCCGAGATTTGCCAGGCATGGTGCCCGGCAGAGTTGCGCGGCGGTCGCACGGATTCTAAAGCATAAGGAGAAGGAGCAAATGAGTATTTTGAAAACAGCGACGACAACGGTGTTCTGCCTGGCGTTCATGGGCGTGGTATTCTCGCCGGCCGCCAGCGCAAGCGAGTGGAACAGGAAAACCACGATGACGTTCAGCGGGCCGGTGGAGATTCCGGGGGTCCACCTCAAGGGGTGGGCGGTGCTGCCAACCGGCACCTATGTGTTCAAAATCATGGACTCGAATTCCGACCGCCACATCGTCCAGATCTTCAACGCGGACGAAACGCAGATTTACGCCACCATTCTGGCCATCCCGAACTATCGCCTCAAGGCGACTGGCAAGACCGTAGTTACTTTCCGGGAGCGGCCGGCCGGTGAGCCGGAGGCGCTCCGGGCATGGTTCTATCCTGGCCGAAACTGGGGCGAGGAGTTTGTCTACCCGAAGGCCAGAGCAATGGAGTTGGCCAAGACGGCCAACGCGCCGGTTCTCTACACGGAGGCCGAATTGCCGATGGAGGTCGAAACGCCAATCCTGCCGGTGACCGCACCGGAAGTAGTGCAATTGAAACAGGCGCCCATTAAGGCGATTCAACCCACCGGAGAAGTGGTGGAAGTCGCCGCGGTGGTCACCCCGCCGCCCGCCGTCGAGCTCCAGCCGGACGTCCAGCCGACACAGATCGCGGCGGTACTCCCGCAAACCTCGAGTCTGTTGCCGTTGATCGCCATGCTCGGACTGCTGGCTTTGGGCCTGGGTCTGGCCTTCCGCATGGTGCAAAAGCGCATGCTGTGAGCGGCTGAGTCCACTACTTGGCGCGCCTTTTTTTGTGGCGCGCCCGCGGCCGGAGAACAGCTATGAGGAGAGGGCTATCGCGGACGGGAGGGCGTGGCTTGTTGAAAGCGGTCGCTCTCCCGGCCTTTTTCCTGATTGTCCTGGCGGGCTACGCCGGATATCAGGGGCCGCCGGCGCCACAAGATCGCGACTCGGAATCTCTCCGAATTTCGGTGGACGTGGCCCTGGTGGTGTTGCACGCCACGGTGTCCGACCGGCAAGGCGGCTTTGTCTCCAATCTGGGTGAGCGGGATTTTGAGGTCTACGAGGACGGGGTAACGCAACCCATCCGGCTGTTTCAAAACGAAGATGTGCCGGTCACCGTGGGACTGGTTGTCGACCACAGCACCAGCATGCGGCAAAGAATGGCGGAGGTGACCGCCGCGGCCCGGGCCTTCGTGCGGTCCAGCAATCGGGACGACGAAATGTTCGTCGTCAATTTCAACGAGAAGGTGTACCTGGGCCTGCCCGGCGCGATCCGGTTCACCGACAACACCACCGAACTGGGAAACGCGATCGCGGCCACACCCACCAGTGGCATGACGGCTCTATACGACGCCATCGCGAAAGGGTTAGAGGAATTGCAGGCAGGCAGCCGGGATAAGAAAGTGCTGATCGTCGTCAGCGATGGCGGCGACAACGCCAGCGCGCACAGCCTGGCCCAGGTCATGGAACTGGCCGGGAAATCCAGCGCCGTCATCTACACCATCGGTATATTCCAAGAGGAGAATCCGGAACGGAACCTGGGTGTGCTCAAGCGCCTGGCACAGGCGACCGGCGGCGAAGCCTTTCTTCCCGAGGAACTCGACAAAGTCACGCCCATCTGCGAGCGCATCGCCCGCGACATTCGCCATCAATACACGATCGGATATGTTCCCATCAAATTGACTCACGACGGCGCCTATCATGCCATTCGGGTACTGGCGCGGGCTGAGGGCCATCACAACAGGCTGTCCGTGCGCACCCGCACCGGCTACATAGCGAGCGGCGAACCGCGGCGCGACGAGAAGAACGCCCCATGAGGCTGGTCGTTCAGAAAGCGCCCCTGAGACGGCTGCTGAAGTGGGGCCAGCGTGGGTTCTTTACCTGCGCCATCCTGCTTCTGGGCTATTGCGGATTCGCCCTGGTGGACGCCTGGATTTTCCAGAGGCGCGAGAGCCGGGAGCTCGACCGGCTGCTGCGCGACCGGCAGGTGGCCAGCCAGGGGACGCCTCATCCGGGGACCTCCGCCGCCCCGAAGAGCGCGCCTGCCGTCGCCATAGACGGTCTGATCGGCCGTATTGAAATCCCGCGTCTGCTGGTTTCCGCCGTGGTCGTCGAAGGGGTCGACAGAACCACTCTGCGGCGCGCGGTGGGCCACATTCCCGGCACGGCGCTGCCGGGCGAGCGAGGCAACGTGGGCCTGGCCGGGCACCGGGACACATTCTTTCGCTCGCTGAAGGATGTGAAAATCAAGGACGAGGTCCAACTCTCGACGCTCGCAGGCAATTTCAACTACGAAGTGGAGTCGCTAAGAGTGGTGGATCCCGAAAATGTAGGGGTACTCGCTCCGTCAGGCCACAATGTGCTGACGCTGGTGACTTGTTACCCCTTCTATTACGTCGGGCCGGCGCCCAAGCGGTGGATCGTAAGGGCGAGACAGGTGGTACGATGACATGGGCGCTTTGGATGTGAGCTTGAAACACGCTTCGGCTGTGCGCGCAGCCCGAATCCTGGTCATTGAAGACAATGTCTCGGACGTCTTCCTTCTCAATCGGGCGCTGAAGAAGCAGGATTTCCCGTTTGAACTGGTTCACCTGTTGAACGGCGGCGAAGCCCTCGCCTTCATTCGCCGGCAGGGAGTTTATGCCGAGGCGGCCATTCCGGACTTGATCCTGATGGACCTGAACCTCGCCAAGTACACTGGCGAAGACATCTTGCGCGCGATTCGGGCGGCGAAACACCTCGCCGGCGTCCCCGCCTGCGTGTGGAGTTCTTCTCAGTCCCGGCGAGACCAGTCTCTGCTCAAGGACCTCGGAGTTTCCCAATTCATTACCAAGCCTTCGGGCCTCGATCAGTTCATGGAGATCGGCAAAACCATCAAGGATCTGCTCGCCGGTCCCAGAGCCGGCTGAAGTGGGGCAGGCTGGTAGCCTGCGGCGGGTTGTCAACCCGCCGGCGCGTGATGGCACGACACGTGCTGTGTTTTTCCCGGCGAGAAAGGTAAGTGTTGCGAGTGACAAAGAAGACCGGTAGGCAACGGCCAGGTACTGTCGTGCGGCCAGCCGTTGGGGAACGCGGCGAAGCCGGTACACTCCCCATGGTTGTGGGCGTAGGAGCCTCCGCCGGCGGGCTGGAGGCATTCACGGAGCTGCTCAGCCATCTGCCGGCCGATACCGGCATGGCGTTCGTGCTGATTCAGCACCTCGATCCCAAGCACGAGAGCCATCTCACCGAGTTGCTTTCCAGAGCGAGCAAAATGCCTGTCGCGGAAATCAAGGGCGAGACTCGCGCTCGGGCCAACCACGTTCACGTGATTCCGCCGCGAAGCAATCTGGGCATTTCCGATGGAGTCCTCTACACGCTGCCCCGGCCAGCGGGTGGCCACAACATGCCGATCGACTCCTTTTTCCGCGCCCTGGCGGCCGACCGGGGCAGCCAGGCGCTGGGGGTGGTTCTCTCGGGAACCGCATCGGATGGGACGCTGGGCCTGGAGGCGATCCAGGCCGCGGGCGGTGTCACCTTCGCCCAGGAAACGGGAACCGCGAAGTTCGACAGCATGCCGCGCAGCGCCATCGCCGCCGGTGTGGCGGATTTTGTGCTGCCGCCGGCCGGAATCGCGCGGCGGCTGGCGGCCATCGCGCGGGAATCTCACCAAGGCATCGAGCCTCGGGAGGCCATTGAGCCGCCGGGGGACGCGGACCTGGCCAAGATACTCCGCCTGGTTCGCAGCGCCACGGGCGTGGACTTCACCCACTACAAGCCCAGCACCCTTGCGCGGCGCATCAAGCGGCGCATGACCCTGCGCGGATTCGAGAACCTGGAAGACTACGGCCGGGATCTCGAGCGGAATCGCGAGGAAGCCATCGCGTTGTGCGAGAACTGTTTTATCACCGTCACGGCATTCTTTCGGGAACCGGCGGTCTTCGAGGAACTCAAGAAGAAGGTGTTCCCGGCCCTGGTGGAGACCAGGAGGCCCGACGATCCGATCCGGATCTGGGTGCCTGGGTGCGCCACGGGCGAGGAGGCCTATTCGATCGCCATCTGCTTGATGGAGTTTCTGGAAGACGCGAAAGTGAAAGTCCCGTTCGAGATTTTCGCCACCGATATCAGTGAAACGGCCATCGAAAAAGCCCGCGCCGGCACATACAAGGACTCCGAGTTGGCGCATATCTCGCCGCAGAGGTTGGCGCGCTTCTTCACCCGGACGGAACGCCGGTACCAGGTCGCCAAGATCATCCGCGACGTATGCGTTTTTGCCCGGCACAACGTGACCGAGGACCCGCCATTCTCAAAGCTGGATCTCATCAGTTGCTGTAACGTGCTGATCTACCTGGGAGCCGTATTGCAGCGCAAGGTGTTGTCGATACTGCATTACGCGCTCAAGCCAACGGGCTTCCTGGTAGTCGGCCCGTCGGAAAGCATCGGCACGCTTTCCGAGTCGTTTCATCAAGTGGAGAAGACCCACAAGATTTATTGCTTGCGGCCGGCCGCGAGTCCGCCGGCGCCACGCCAAAGCGAAGGCCGCCGCGCGCCAGGCCGGGTGGATCGCCGGGAAAGAATTGCCGAGGGCCGGGCGGGGCCGGACGTGCTGCGAGAAGCCGACCGGTTGGTGCTGGCGGAACACGGCCCCCCCGGCGCCATCATCGACGGTGATATGAACATCGTTCAGGTCCGGGGCCGCACGGCTCCGTACCTGGAGCTTTCGCCGGGCGAGCCGACCCAAAATCTTCTGAAACTGGCGCGCGAAGGCTTGGTCGCGGGCTTGGGTAAGGCGATGGGAACTGCCAGACGAACCAACGCCCCGGCTCATGAGCCCGGCTTTCGCATCGAACACGATGGCCGGTTACAAGACGTCGCCATCCAGGTAATCCCGTTCACGGGCGCGTCCACTTCCGAGGAACGGTATTTCCTGGTGCTGTTCGAGGACGCCGCGCCCAACGGCGGCCCCAGGGCGATCGACAAGCCCGTGAGCGAGGAAAACGGCGGCAGCGACCGGCTGCGGCGCGAGCTGGTGGCAACCAAAGAGTATCTGCAATCGATCGTCGAGGATAATGCCGCCACCCTGGAAGAACTCAGGGCGGCCAACGAAGAGGCCCAGGCGGGCAACGAGGAACTGGAAACCGCGCAGGAAGAGCTGGAATCGGCCAACGAAGAGTTGAACACGCTGAACGAAGAGCTGAAGGTCAGCAACGTGGAATTCAGCAAAGTCAACCGGGATCTGACCAATCTGCTCGAAAGCATCAGCATTCCCCTGGTCATGGTGGGATGGGATCTGCGCATTCGCCGCTTTACGCGCGCCATGGAACCGTTGTTGAATCTGATCGCCTCCGATGTGGGACGCTCGATCACCGATCTTCAGCCTCAAATCGAACTGCCCGACCTGCGGGGGCTGCTGCTCGATGCGATAAAGGGAGGCAGCCGGAAACCGCGCGATATCCGCGACTCGCACGGCCGCTGGTATTCGCTGCGCATCCTCCCCTCCGTGGGACCGGATGGCAAGATCGACGGCGCGGTGATGATGTTCATCGATATCGACGCCG
>Ga0326727_10014828_pt1 | contig 16876 bp, 11 predicted proteins | sample MB2enrmetagenome_FD_207643 | JGI IMG/M metagenome (GOLD analysis project Ga0326727, IMG submission 207643) | Lab enriched peat soil microbial communities from McLean, Ithaca, NY, United States - MB29MY | ecosystem: Environmental > Terrestrial > Soil > Wetlands > Peat | place: USA: New York...
GTAAGGAAGTGGAGATGGGCGCCGTCGTACCCTCCAAGGACGACATCCAAACACAATTGCAGGAGCAGTACCTCAAGAGTCTTGAGGGGCTGGAGGAGGGGGACCTCGTCGATGGACATGTGATCCAGGTGACGAGCGATTTCATTTTCGTGGACGTCGGTTATAAGTCCGAAGGCAAGATTCCCATCGTCGAGTTCGGGGATACTCCCCCGAAGGTCGGCGATGTTGTCAGCGTCATACTCGTCAAGAAAGAGACCCACTCCGGCGAGATCGTCGTATCGAAGAAGCGGGCGGACGAGAAGCTCTACTGGCGCACCGTATCTAACGCGTTTAAGGACCATCTCACGGTCGATGGCACCATCGATAAAGAGATCAAAGGCGGTTTTGAAGTCAATCTCGGCCACGGGCTTCGGGGATTCCTCCCCGCGTCCAAGGCGGACGTTCAGCGCGTCGAGAAGGGCGACAAGCTCATCGGCCTCGCCTCGCAGTTCTATCTCGAGAGGCTCTACTCCGAGAAGAAGGTCAATATCGTCCTCAATCGCCGTAAGTGGATGGAAGAAGATATCGAGAAGCGCCGCGAGGATTTTTTCCAGAAAACCCAGATCGGGGACATCGTCAAGGGCGAAGTTAAAAGCTTCACCTCCTTCGGTGCCTTCATCGATCTTGGCGGCTTCGACGGACTGCTCCATATCAACGATATGAGCTGGGGCCATGTCACCCGCCCCAAGGACTTTGTCAAGAAGGGCCAGGAGATCGAACTCAAGGTTATCCGTATGGAGCCCGAAGAGAGGCGGATAAATCTCTCTCTCAAGCACTTCACCGCCGATCCTTGGTCGACCTTCGAAGAGCGTTATCACATCGGCGACGTCGTGCATGGCACGGTCACCAAACTCACTGATTACGGTGCCTTTATAGAAGTCGAGGAGGGGATCGAAGGGCTCGCCCATATCTCCGAATTTTCCTGGGTACGTAAGATCCATAAGCCCGACGAGATGCTCAAGGTTGGCGATCAAGTCGAGTGCATGATCCTCAACTACGACCTCCAGGCCGGAAAGGTTTCCCTCGGTCTCAAGCAGGTCCAGGACAATCCTTGGGATCAGGTTTCCGTGAAGTACCCGGTCGGCATGCGGCTCACTCGCAAGGTCGTGAAGCTCACCGCGGCCGGCGCCTTCGTGGAGCTGGAGGAGGGCATCGACGGCTTCCTTCACGTCGACGATGTTTCCTGGACCAAGCACGTCAAGAACATCGCCTCCGAGCTCGAGGTGGGGCAGGAAATCGAGGTCATGGTCATCGAGAGCGATTCCCAAGACAGGAATATTCGCTTGGGTATCAAGCAGCTCTCCGAGGATCCCTGGCAATCCTTTTCCAAGGCTTTCCGCGTCGGCGCCACGGTGGACGGTGTCGTCTCTTCCGTGACTGATTTCGGGGTCTTCGTTAAGGTTCAGGGCGATATCGACGGCCTGATCAAGAAGCAGGACCTCTCCGAGGACAAAGACGAACCTTACGACGATGCGCTCAAGCGCTTTTCCGTCGGACAGGCGGTCAAGGCCCTCGTTATTGAGCTCAACCCCGAACGCCAGAAGCTCGGCCTCTCCATCCGCGATCTCGTCAGGCGACAGCAGCGCGAGGAAATTTCGCGGTTCATGCAGGACGATATGAACGAGGGCTACACCCTCGGCGACCTCATGAAGGAGAAGGACGACGGCAAGAAGAACGGTTAGGCGTCCGTCGTTTTCCGTAAAGGACGATGTTCGACGCCATTGACCCCGCGAAATTCGGGACGCTGATCGAGATCAGCGCCCTGATAAATTCGAACTACGGGGACGCTACATCGCTTCTCACAAAAATACTCGAATCAGCGACACGCCTCACAGAAGGTGAGGCGTCGTCGCTTATCCTCCGAGATCGCGATTCTGGGAAATTGCGCTTCGAGATAGCCCTCGGCCCCAAGGGCAGGGACGTCAAGAAATTTCTCTTAAACCCCGGGGAGGGTGTCGCAGGCTGGGTAGCCATGCACGGCCGCTCCCTCATCGTCAACGATACCGATACGGATTCGCGATTCTACGCCGACATCTCCAAGTCGATAGGGTATCCAACCTACTCGATACTCGCCGTACCCATGCGCGTGCGCGACGAGACAGTCGGCCTCATCGAGATACTCAACAAAAAACAGAAGAAGTACTTCACGCAGGACGATCTGCGCTGGCTCGAGCTCTTCTCCGTACAGGCAGCCCTCGCCATCGAGAACGCCAAGTACCTCGAAAAAGCCCAGGAGGAGATCCACTACCTCCAGACACAGGTCCAGGCCGAGAAGGGCTGGCACGTTCTCGTTGCCCGCTCTCCGCTCATACTCGAAAAGCTCGACCTCATCGAGCGCGTCGCCAAGACCGACTCCTCGGTGCTCATACTAGGCGAGAGCGGTGTGGGCAAGGAACTTTTCGCCGAGCAGGTCCATCTCCGTTCCGCCCGCGCTGACAAGCCCTTCGTGCGCGTCAACTGCGCCGCCTTGCCCGAAGGCCTCCTTGAGAGCGAGCTCTTCGGCCACGTGAAGGGCGCTTTCACCGATGCGGTTCAGAACAGGCGAGGCCGCTTCGAGCTCGCCGATACGGGCACTCTCTTCCTCGACGAGATCGGCGACCTGCCCTTGAAGCTCCAAGCCAAGCTCCTCCGAGTGATCCAGCAGCGGACCTTCGAGCGGGTAGGGTCGAGCGATCCGGTGACCGTGGACGTCCGCATCGTAGCGGCCACCAACCGCGATATAGAAGATCTCGTCAAGAAGGGCGAGTTCCGCTCCGACCTCTACTATAGGCTCAACGTCCTCCCTCTCCACGTCCCGCCCCTGCGGCAGCGCAAGGAGGATATCCCCGCGCTTGCCGACGATTTCCTGAAGAAATTTTCCCGCGAGACGAATAAACACTTCGCGGGCTTTACCGAGACGGCCATGGAGCTTATGCTCTCATATTCCTGGCCAGGAAACGTCCGCGAGCTCGAGAACGCTGTAGAGCGGGCGGTCGTCATAGCGAAAGAGCCCAGGATCGGGGCTCGAGACCTTCTTTTGGGCTCGAGCTCCGATGATACCGACGAGTATAAGGGAAAGAGCCTCAAGGAGGCCCTCTCCATCTTCAAGCGGCATTTCATCATGAAAGCCCTCGAGGACAATCATTGGAACCAGACTGAGACTGCGAAGGTGCTCGATATCCAGCGAACCTACCTATCGCGCCTCATTAAAGAGCTCGACATTACGAACCCTAAGGAGTGAAGGAAATGGATAGTCCCGTGCATTCATCCAAGTCGAAGTCGGAGCAGAAGACTCTCTACGTTACACTGAGCGATTTCCTGCGCAATAACCGCGTTGCGGTCTTGATCCTGTTCGCAGTCATAGTCCTCGGGGTAATCGGAGTGGCCGTCGGTACCGCGATTAAGGATGGACAAACCAAGGCCGCCGCCGCGAGCCTCGAGAAGCTTGATGCCGACTATGCCGCATATTCCTCTGAGCAGGACGCGACCAAGAAGGCCGAGCTCGAAAAGTCCTTCGTCGTCTCCGCGGATAAAACTGTGAAGCAGTGGAACGGAAAGTACGCGGCGCAGAAGGCCCTCGCCTATAAAGCCAAGATCGACGAGTCCAATAAGGACTGGTCTAGCGCCGAGAAAGAATGGCTCTCGCTTCTGTCCTCCTCGTCGGGCTCCTATCTCGCGCCTGTCGCCCTCCAAGGCGCCGCCGCGGCCGCCGAGGAGCAGGGGGCCTTCGACCGCTCGCTCGCCGACTACAAGAAGCTCGTCGACAAGTATGCCTCCACGACCATCGGCATACCGCACGCCTATTTCTCCATCGGGAGGCTCTCCGAGGGAACGAAAGATTATGCAGGTGCGCTCGCCGCCTATCAGAAGATAGTCTCGACCTGGCCGGATAGTGATTGGACAAAGCTCGCCACCGACCGTATAATTTTCCTGAAATCCTCCGGACTGGTTAAGTAACGTACCAAGGAGGGCCAAAGTCATGGCCAAGAAGCGCGCGAAATTCCTCGAGACGAGAACTTTCGGCTTCGTCATTGCGGCCTTCGTCGTGGCGGTCATCCTAGCCTTGAGCTACAGCACCGGTATCATGCAAAGCCTCGAGCTTAAGGTGAACGACGCCAATTTCCGCTTGAAGCTCGACCAGAAGGGCAAGACGGTACAGGAAGGCTCCGTCTACACAGAGAAGGACGCGCGCATCTCCGACGACATCATGATCGTTGGCATCGACTTCAACTCCCTCACCAAGTACGGCCGCTGGCCTTTCCCCCGAAAGACGCACGCGGACCTCATCAACGCATTCTCTCGTATCAAGGATCAGGCAAGCCGCGAAAACGCGCTGCTCCTCGATATTTTTTTCATCGATCCCGATCAGGACACTGCCGCGGACAAACTCCTTTCGGACACCATAGCCCGCTCCGGGCGAGTCTTCCTCGAGACCCAGCTCAAGCCGAACGATAACGACACGACGAGCGCCGACGATTTCGCCGCGCGAGCCGCGCTCATCGAGGGCAGACAGGGCACGATCACCAACATCAAGGGCGAGTGGAAGGAGATGCCGGTCTTCTACGGGGAGGAAGCTCCCCTCACAGCTTACGGCCAAGCTATGGCAGGATATGGCCACGCTAATTTCATTCCCGACCCGGATCAAATCTTCCGTCACCAGGGCCTTATAGGCCGAAAGACGACTCTTCTCGCGATGATCAAGCTGGACAGCCTAAAGAGCGGCTTCACTGTCGACGCGAAAGCCTTTGAACGCCTCGCATGGATGGACAAGAATGGCGACTACCACGACATTCCAACACCGCTCACCGAAGCCTCGATCGCCGCGCTCAAGGCCAGAATGATCAAGGAAGCCCCCCTCAAGGTCGACGCCTCGTCGGGAAATCCACAAGATCAGTACTATATCGTCAGGCATTACAAAGACAGCTTCATCCCCTCGATAACCCTCACCCTCGCGGCGAATTACCTCGGCGTCAAGCTCTCCGACCTCGACGTCGAGCTCGGGAAGAGGATCCATATACCCCATCCGACCCGCTACGACGCCGATGCGGGAGCGCGGGTTCCCTATACCCTCCAAGAAACGCCCGATAAATTCGACGCGGACGGCAACCTCGTAAAGGCCGGCAAAAAACGCGTTCTCGATCATATAGACATTCCTATAAACTCCAATGGAGAGATGATCGTCAACTTCATGGGCATGCCCTCGAGCGACTCGGCCGAGGGAGTCCAAACCTACCCCGTGCGCTCCTATGCGAGCTATGCGGAAAAGGCGCCGGGCCCGAATCCCGCGACCTGGCGGAAGACCATGGCCGCGACTAATAAGATCATCATGGTGGGCGCCTTCTCCGCCGGCATGGCCGCCGATCAGAAGACGACGCCTCTCGGGCTCATGTTCGGCATCGAGATGCACGCGAATGCCCTCAATACCATCATCATGGACAACTTCCTCCAGGCGATTCCTAAGTGGGTCGACTTACTTATCTTGCTTGCCCTGGTTTTCATCGTAGCCTTCATGACCTCGCGGCTGTCCACTATTCTCTCCTTCATCGGGACTGTACTCCTCGTAGTCGCCTTCTTCTTGACTACGACGATGGTCTTCGATTACCGCTCGACTCTCGTCAACTTCAGTTCTCCCGCTGTCGGTATGATCTTCACTTTCCTCATCATCGTCGTCTATCGAGCCATGACCGAGGAGCGGGACAAGAAGGCCATCCGAGATACATTCGGCAAGTACCTCTCGCCCAAGGTAGTCGATCAACTCGTGGAGAATCCACCCGAGCTCGGGGGAGTGGACAAGGACCTCACCGTGCTTTTCTCGGATATTCGCAGTTTCACCACACTATCCGAGAGTATGTCTCCACAGGAGCTCGTCAATCACTTGAATACGTATCTTACGGCCATGACCGATGTTATCTTTGAGTACGGAGGCTACCTCGACAAGTATGTAGGCGACGAAGTCATGTGCTTCTGGGGGGCGCCCCTGCCGCAGGCTGATCACGCGGTGCGCGCCTGCAAATGCGCGCTCAGGCAGATGGAGAAGCTGCGCGAGCTCAATGCGGCCTGGCCCGAGGCTATCCGCATCAACATCGGAATCGGCGTCAACTCCGGCATTATGACGGTCGGCAACATGGGCAGCCCATCGCGCATGAACTACACGCTCATGGGAGACAACGTCAACTTGGGCGCAAGGCTCGAGGGAACGAACAAGGAATATGGGACGAACGTCATCATCAGCGAGTACACTTACGGCCTGGTCGGGGACCGCTTCCTCGTGCGCGAGCTGGATAACATCAGAGTCAAGGGCAAAAACAAGCCGGTGCTCATCTACGAGCTCGTCGATTGCCTCGAGGATATCGCTCCGCCCAAGCTTGTGCCCGATGACCGCCATGGCGTCAAGACCTAGGGACGAAAACCTAAAGTCGGCGGGGGAGGGACCTGGCGAAGATAAGCGGCTCCTCTCTCGCAGAGGGCTCCGCCACGCCCCAAAGCAGACGCTCATGTTCGCCCTGATCTTAGGCACGACGCTCTGCCTCTCGACCTGCGGTCTCGATGTCGTGTCGTATTACCAAGCTCCGATCTTTACGTATGTAAGTAATGCCTTTACTCTCACCCATAACACTGCCAACGCTGACAGTAATTTCCTTGGTTATAATATTTATTATCACGCCTATCAAACTCAGGCACTTGCCGATACCGCGCGACAGGCTATAGAAACCGCCACCGGCACCACGAGCTCTACGCCGCAGAGCGTGCTTTCCAGTATGACGAGCGCAGGCTTCGTCCTGATGTACCCTGCTTGGGCTTCTGGAGCAACGGCGGTATCGCCTACGCCCTTATGCAAAGTTACTAATCCCACTAGTGTAGTGAACTTCAACTTTATAATGGATAGTTCGTCGCAAGCGACTAATTGGTATTACACTGCTTCGACCGATTCCAGCTCGACACATGTTTATGTAGTTCGAGCCTTAACCTCGGTCAATCCCCCATACAATTCTTTTAATTACACCTATCAAACCAGCGACACGGATTATACATCGACGACCAATGCCGTCTCTGCTGGCGGCACCGTCTGGCTCGTTTTTTTCGCGGTCGCCTACGGTTACGATATTAACACGCTATCCTCGATATATTCCTTTCCGACTTCGTTCTGGGCTTCGATCCAATATACATTGCCAACGAAACAGTCATGATAATTTCAGAATTTATTGGTTAAGAATTCCCTTAAAATTTCAATTTTTATCTGGCAAAACTTTATAAAACACTGGCGCATACTGATTAAAAGGATTATCAATCGCCTGTCTTTACTTCGGATAATGTACATTCTGTCTACCGATTGGGGCTAATTTTATCACAATTTTAGAATATACAAAAGAATTATTCTTTATCAAGCAGAGCGTAGGCTTCAAAGAATGAGACTACATCGCTACCTCCTCGGATAAGGGCTAGCAATTTTTCCCGGCGCGGATGGAAGACAGTTTGAACCGGCCGTTTATCTGAGGCAGTCTCAAGAATGCGCATGAGACCCTGCTCCTTATTGTCGGGGAGTTTTAGCCTCAGGAGAAGCGACGCGCCATCAGTAGCTTTTTCCAATCGATATCCAGAGACCGCTCGCTCTTCGAGGATTGCTCGGAGAGAGTCCTCGAGAAAAGAAGTAGACTCCCCTTCCAGAGTGCAAATCGAATAGACGGAACCCCACTCGAGACTTCCTATAGTTCGCTGCTTCTTCCCTTCATGTAGAGGAAAATAGGCAGCTTCTTCGACCACGAGTCCTTTGGGAAGGCGATCCTTCGTCCCGGATATAAAGGCTTCCGGATTAAGTTCCGAGCATACGAGAAGCGACGCGATTTCACAGCGCGACTCTATAGCAATAGGCAAAGGCTGTGCAGTCTCGAGGCGCGGCATCGGATTGAAGCCCTCCGAGTAGGCAATATCGAAATCCGCCATCAGAAAGGCTCTATCGAAAGCGTCGACTATCGATAGATGCTGTAAATAGGCGGCAGGCCCGGACTTAGAATAACGGAATACTATCCTACCGATTGCCCGGCGCGATGGCTTAGATACAAGAGGAACTTCGGGTTCTTTTGGACTTCCCGAGATTCGAGTCGGGGTAGCTGCCGCAATCGTCTCCGCTTGTCTACTATTTTGCACAACTTTCGCATCCGATCCACAGGCACCGCAGAGATCAGTACACTTTTCCGTACAGGCGGAGGTTGTCGATTGATCGATACAGCGCTGGAGTTCCCGTTTATAGGTAGCCTTTGATACGCGTAAACTAATATCGTCCCAAGCGAGAGCGCTCTCCGGATCTCGTTCTCCACAACATTCCGCAATCACCGGCCATTGAGCGCCATCTATCACCGAACGCCAGAGCTCTCGATCGAAATGCTCTTCCCATGCATCGAGCCTTGCGCCCTTCTCCTGCGCGGCGAGGATGAGCTCCCCTACCCGCTCGTCGCCTCGGGCGATTATCCCCTCAAGCAGCGAGATAAAAGGAGAGTGGTAGGAAAGCTTGATGTTTTTGAAGCGCTTGAGCTCCGAGCGAAGGTAGTTGACGGCCTCGAGGGCCTCCTCTTCGGTGAGTTGAGCAGCCCACTGGAAAGGAGTATGGGGTTTGGGCACAAAGGTGCCGACGTTTACGTTGATCTGAAGCTGGACGCGCTTTCCGAGCCGCTCGAAAAAATCGACGATAGCCCTCGCCTCGCCGAGGCCACGGCCGGGAACGGGGAGGCCGATCATGAAGTAGAACTTAGCCTGCTTAAAACCTGCGGCTTTTGCCTCTTCGAGTATGGCGACCGTCTTCTCGAAGGAGACATCTTTGTTGATCATCCGCTGCCACTCGTCGACGGGCGTCTCGACCGCGAACGTGAGGCCCGATTTGCGCACTTCGGCGAGCTTGCGGACTATGGGCAAGGTAAAGCTCGAAATTTTAAGCGAAGGCAGCTGAAAAGAGACACGGCGCCCACCCCACTCGGCGTTGAGCGCATCGAGGAGCTCGCCTATACCAGGGTAATCCCCCGAGGAAAGCGAGGATAAAGTGATCTCGCGGTAGCCGCCGCCTCGCACTAAAGCTTCAACTTCGGAAGTGATTACTTCGTAGCTTTTAACGCGCTGAGGCCGATAATAGAAGCCCGCATGGCAGAAGCGGCAGCCGTTGGGGCAACCACGCATTATCTCCACCGTACCGTGGTCTTGGACGGTCTTGACGGTTGGAAGCGGAACGCCCGTAAAAGTCGGGCTTTCGGAAAAGCCGGAGTAGATTGCGCGCGTGGCGCGTTTAGCGGGGCGGCCGTTCAGGGCAGGCATCCACATCGCACTCTCTTGGACGATGCGATCGAGGAGATCGTTCCTCTTCGCGCCAGAGCGCTTCAGAGCCGAAAGGGATTCGCAGAGCTCGTAAAAACCGGCTTCGGCCTCTCCAATATAAACGGCGTCGAAGAACAGGGCGTAGGGGTGAGGATTGGTAGAAGCCGGCCCTCCGCCTATGACGAGGGGGTCACACTCCCCCCTTTCGGAGGTACGAATAGGGAGTCGTCCCGCCTTTAGGATCGTAACAATGCTCGTAGCCGCGAGCTCGTAGCCGATGGAGATACCCAGCAGGTCGACATCGGGCAGGGCGATACCCGTCTCCAAGGTATAGAGGGGGAGTCCCTTTCTTTCGAGAAGCGCTTCAAAATCCGGAGCAGGAGAAAAGACCCGCTCTGCCCGCAGTCCGCTCCTTGCGTTGATCCCTGAATAAAGGATGCGAATCGCATTATTCGACATTCCGATCTCATAGAGATCGGGAAAGCAGAGGGCGATCGTAAAGAGGCAGTCTTCGGTTTTTCGGGAAGAGAGAGCCTCGCCGCCTAAGTAGCGGCTGGGCTTCTCGACACCCAGAAGATCGCCCCCGAGCTCGGCTATGGGATCGATACGGCGCAGTTTGCCGCCGATCATGTGCGGTATCGCCTCACAGAGATACCTAAGAGGAGGCCGACGGCGATCATGGCCGTCCAAAGGGAAGTTCCTCCGTAGGATAGGAAGAAAAGAGGTATGCCGGTGACGGGCATGATACCCATAGCCATCCCCGCATTGATCAAGAAATGGAAACCGATCATTCCCATAATGCCGGCGACGACATAGGCTGCGTATGGATCATGGGCGGTCTTTATAAGCATAGTGCAGCGCCGGAGCAGCACATAATAGAGGGCAAAAACGAAAAATCCTCCAAGGAATCCCCATTCCTCCGCGATGATAGCGAAGATGAAATCGGTGCTCTGCTGCGGCAAGTAGCGATAATGACTCTGCGTTCCCATAAGGAAGCCCTTGCCGAAGATGCCGCCGGAACCGATAGCGGTCACGGACTGCAAAATATTCCAGCCTGAGCCCCTCGGATCGATGCTCGGATCGAGGAACACGATGAGACGCATTATCTGGTATTCCTTGAGTGCACTGCGGGCCCCGGCCGCGGCGAAGATCGAGGCGAAGAAAAGAAGCGAGCCGTAGGCTATCCAGAAATAGTACTTTTTCTTATACGAAAGCCAGCCCCAGATCGAGAGCCCGCAGATGACCGCCGAGATACCGAGTAGATAGAAGAGGTAGGGGGCCTGATAGAAGACAAACAGAAAATGAGTCGGCGTCTTGAGTATGTATTTTTCCCATAGCGGCAGAATAGTAAGGACGGCGACCGACATGATCACGAAAAGGATGAAGAGTACATAGCGGCGATCGAGGCCCGCGATGTACACCATGCAGAGGAATATCGGGAAGAAGACCAAGGCAGTGCCCATGTCCGACTGGGAGACGATGATAAGCACGGGCACAAGAATGATGGCAAAAGATACGAGGAGGCGCCGTAAACTAGAGCGATGCTCGGAATTCGAGAGGTACTGGGCCAAGAACAGTATCGTAGCGAGCTTCATGAACTCCGAAGGCTGGATGCCGTAGTCGCCGAAGAGCCCGATCCAAGACTTGGCGCCGTTGACCGTACGACCGAAGAAGCGTACGAAGAGTATGAGGAGCAAGAAGAATATATAGATGAAGGGCGAATAATCCTTCATCTGCTGATAATCGATGAGGGAGATAATCGCGAGTAGGAAGAGCCCCGTCATAGCCCACACGATCTGCTTTATATACTCGTTCGAAACGTGGATGCCCTCGGCCGTCAGCCCCGACGAATAGATCGAGAGGATGCCGAAGATGGTGAGCGCGACGGCCGCGCCGAGGATCGCGAGATCCATTTCGGCGAAGGCCTTTTTGAGGGAGCTCATCATTCTATGCGCTCCTTCTTGGGAACGAGATAGCGGAAGCCGAGGGCATCGACGGCCTTGTCGTAGTCCTCTTTGGCGAATAGTCCTTGATAGATGATGCTGGAAGCATAAGGCGCCCACCATTCCCAAGGATTGGACGCCTCTACCATTACGACTACCACGATCTTGTCATTAGGGGCCGGGCTATCGTAGGGGCCGAAGGAGACGAACCAGGAATGCCAGTGGTCCTTCAGCCCTACCTCGGCCGTGCCCGTCTTTCCCGCGACCTGGACCGCCTTTGTGTTGACCGGGACCTTCGCGGAACCTTCGGAGACGACGGCGCGCAAATCGTCGCGCACGGTCGCGAAAGTATCCTTCGACACGCGCGAGTGGAGTATTTCGGTGGGCTGTATGCTCTTGACGACCGCTCCCGTGGCAGGATCGCGCACTTCTTTAAGGAGGTGCGGTTGATAGACGACGCCGTCGTTCACGATCATCGCCATCATGTCGGCCATCTGGATGGGCGTGACGAGAAGGTCTCCCTGGCCAATGGCGAGGTTCATCGTATCGCCCCCAGTCCATTTCTCGTGCGAACGGCGCTCCTTCCACTGAGGGGTCGGGACGAAACCATCGAGCTCGCCCGGAAGGTCGAGACCCGTCGCCTTGCCGTAGCCGAAATCCTTAGCATACGAAACGATGCGCTCTATGCCCAGATAATCTCGGCCAACGGTCCAATAGTAGATGTCGCAAGAATTCGCCAGGGCCCCTTTTAAGTCGAGCCAGCCGTGTCCGCTATGGACCCAGCAATTGGCGACGCGATCGCCATAGGTGATCTTGCCCGTGCAAAGCACTTTTTTATCCTGGGGGAAGGCCTGCTCCTCGATAATACCGGTAGTGAGTATGGCCTTGAAGGTCGAGGCGGGGGGATAGCTCGACTGCACCGCCCGGTTTAAAAGGGGCGTGTTCGGATCAGCAAGGAGTTTGGCGTACTCATTTCCCGCATCGACGCCCATGAAGAGGTTCGGGTCGTACCAAGGATAGGAGACCATGGCCAGTATCTCGCCCGTAGCCGGCTTTAGTATGACGACCGAGCCCATGCGCTGCCCGAGGGCCTTTTCGGCGAGCGTCTGCGCCGTCGCATCGATTGTGAGGATCAGATTGGAGCCCATGACAGGCTTATCGACGCTGTTCTGCTCCGAGCCGACGCTTTTGCCCTTGACGTCGACGGTGCGGTACTCGCGGCCGTCGACGCCGCGGAGGAGCATGTCGTATTGCTTCTCGATGCCTGCCTTGCCGACCACGTCGCCGGACTTATAACCTTGGTTGTACATGAGCTTGAGCTCGTCCTTGGTTATATCGCCGACGTACCCGAGGACGTGAGAGAGCGAACCCGTCTCGAGGTAGTTGCGCATAGGCTTCGAGTGCCAGGAGACTCCGGGGAATTCATCGATCCTCTCGGCGATTTCCGAAACCGTCGAATAGGGGGCGGTGCCGAGAATCTCGATGCTCTGGTAGAGACGATAATATGCGGGAGGCACTTTTTTGCGTATGTCCTCGACGGGCATCTTTAGAAGCTCGGACAGGCGGGAGAATACGCTTTCGCGCTTATCTGCGGGCAGCTCGGCGGGCACGAGGTCGATTGCGAAGGAATCAGTATTGGAAACGAAGGGAATCGAATTGCTGCGATCCAGAATCTCACCGCGTTGGGCAGGGATTACGGTACTCTGTTGCGAAATCCTCGTCGCCTTGTTCCTATACTCGCTCCCGCGGATAGTCTGCAAATAAAAAAGATAGCAGGAGTAGAAGACAAAAAAAACGAGGCAGATAGCCGATAAGACACGAACACGGCTCGCGGCCGTTCCGCCGGAGTCGGAGAAGCGCTCTGGGATAGAAGAATTTCTCATCCTCGCCCGCGCTCCGTGACGAGGAATCGGGAGAGAGGAGTGAGCGCGAGGAAGACGATGGGCGCGATTAGGCCATTATAGGCCGCCTCTATCCATAACGTGCGTTCCAGTATCGCGTAAACGTGGATGACCGAGCCGAAAACAAGATGAAGCGCGAAGGCGGCGATGGCCTTGGCTAACGTACCCGCTATGCCAAACAGGATGGGCAATACAAGCCTATCGATGAAGAAGGAGCCGTGGAGGAGCGCCATAAGGGTCGCAACGGTCGTCTTAACGAAGGCGTGGAAGCCTAAGGGAGAGGCGGAGAGAAAATCCTCGACAAGGCCGGAAAGGAAACCGGCGGCAGGCCCCTCGACGAGGCCGTTTTTATAGCTCACCCAGATGAGCACGACGAGACTTATATCCGGTACGACGCCGAATATCGCGATGCCGCCCAACCAGGTAGATTGGACGAAGTCGCAGACTACGAGGAATATGGTCGAGAGCATGACGCTGCGGATCATGGCTGTTTCCCCTCGCCCTGGACCGTAGCGGGGATAGTCGCGTCGGGCTGCGAGTCGGGCACGGTCTGGGCCTTGACGACGAAGACGTATTCCAGCCTCGAGAAATCGAGGACCGGATCGAGCTCGATGTCTATGGAGGTTTGATAGTCGAGAACGCGGACCTTCCTCACTCGGCCGACCGCGACCTCCTCAGGATAGACGGACTCGAAGCCGGTCGTGACGACGAGATCGCCGAACTGGATCTCGTCCTTGACGCGCTTTTTGACGAAACGCATGAGTAGGGGATCGTCGGGAGAGCCTTGGCCTCCGACGAGCCCCTCGGTGCGCGATCCGCCCGAGAGCCTCGACGCGACGAAAGACCTCGTGTCGTAGATTGGGACGATTTTGCTCGTGCCTTGGCCGACCTCGACGACGCGTCCGACGAGGCCTTCCATCCCGTCCTGAAAGGCGATGACAGCCATATTCTTTCGTATGCCTTCGCCGAAACCTTTATCGATAGTAATGGTCGAGTATAAGTTCTCGGGATCCTTGGCGATAATTCGCGCGGCGATTCGCTGATAGGATATGTCCTGGGACAGGTCCAGCTGCTCTTTAAGCCGCTTGTTCTCCTCGCGGAGGTCGGCGATTCCACGCTCCATGTTCGTATAGCGCTCGAGCTCGGCGGAAAGTTCCCGATAGTTCTCGCGAAGCCGTTGCAGCTCCGCTATCGAGGCGACGCTGTCAGAGAAAAAACCGCCAACGGCCGCGAAGCCGCGCTGAAAGAAGCCGAAGACGGTGAGCCCCAGGCTCTCTGGAACACCCTCGAGGCTGCGCGTCGAGACAATGAGACAGAGGAGGCTCGCGGCGAGAAGAATGGGAGCTATAGCTCGGTGCCCGCGGCTCCCTCCGCGGGGATTCTGATCCGGCACTTTAGACGTTCAGGCTGTCGTAGACGCTCTGTGAGCCGTCCTGGCTGCGCATGGTATCGAAGTACTTACCGGCACCGAGGGCTACGCATTCGAGGGGGCGCTCGGCGAGGATCACGGGCACGCCGGTCTCCTTAGCGACGAGCTTGGGCAGTCCCTTGAGAAGAGATCCGCCGCCCGACATGACGATGCCTCGTTCGACGATGTCCGCGGCGAGCTCGGGCGGGGTCTGTCCGAGTGTTTTTTTGATCTCTTCGACTATCTGCGTGATGGGTTCCTGAAGGGCCTCGCGAACCTCGACAGAGTCGACCTCGAGGCGGCGGGGAAGACCCGTGATGGCGTCGGTGCCCTTGATCTCGACCTTCTCGATGACTTTATCGGGAATGGCGTTGCCGATCTCGATCTTGAGACGTTCGGCGGTCTGCTCGCCGATGATGAGGTTATGCACGTTGCGGATATGCTTGATGATCGCCTCGTCGAATTCGTCACCGCCGACGCGGATCGCGTTGGTGACGACCATGCCCTTGAGGGAGATGACCGATATCTCCGAGGTACCGCCGCCTATGTCGCAGATCATGTGCCCAGCAGGCTCGGATATCGGGATGTCCGCGCCGATGGCGGCAGCGAGGGACTCGGGGATGACTTTGACGAAGCGAGCGCCGGCCTTGTATCCTGCGTCCATGACCGCGTTCTCCTCGACCTTGGTGATGCAAGAGGGAACGCCTATCACCATGCGCGGCTTCACGAACCAGCGGGTCGAGATGACCTTCTGCACGAGATACTTGATCATCTTTTCGGTCATGTCCGGATCGGCGATGACACCGTCGCGCAGAGGGCGCTTGGCGATGATGTCGCCCGGTGTCTTCCAGAGCATACGCTTGGCCTCGGCGCCGACCGCCACGACCTTGTTCGTTCCGCGCTCTACCGCTACGACAGAAGGCTCGTTGACCACGATTCCCTTGCCCCGCACGTAAATCAGCGAATTGCAGGTTCCCAAGTCTATGCCGATGTCAAGGGAAAAGGAATCGAAGATACTAGGTGCCATTGCGAACCTCCGCTCTTGCCTATAACTTTTCAGAAAGCTTCTGCCGCGCAGATGCGTGCATTGGATCTATTGAAACGGCCTTGCGCCATTCGGCGCGAGCCCGTATGGGATCGTCCTTGGCCTGAGAGACAAGACCGAGCCTGTAATGCGCCTCGGCGGAGGCGGCATCCTTGCTAAGGATGAGATTGTACTGCTCTTCGGCTTTATCGAGGTCGCCGCGAGCGCGGTAGATGTCGCCGAGGATGAAACGGCCATTTTCCTTCGCTACGTCGTCCTTGCCGTTGGCGATGGCCTCGAGGAGGAGGGCCTCCGCCTTGACCGAATCCTTCGCGTCGACATAGGCCTTCGCGGCCGCGATGAGGAGGAGCTCAGACCTGCTATGCTCGAGGGCGAGGTCAAAACTTTTAACCGCCTTCTCCGGATCGCCTAACCCGACATAAGCGAGGGCAAGGTATTCCCTGCTGTCCGACGCTACGTAGCCTGAGGCTATGGACAGCTCGAGGTATTTCACCGCCTCGTCATAATAGGAATCACCCTTAAGGTAATAGGCTTTGCCGAGGACGTACTCGACTTGAGCCTTGGGCATGCCGCCCCCCAAGGAGAGAGCCTTACGAAGCGATACGACCGTCTCGTCGATGAGGGCGGCACGATCTTCGCCCTCAGGCAAGTCCATGGCCTTGTAAAAGGAGGCGAGCCCACGGAAGGACAGATAAAAGCTGTCCATAGGCCGGACAGTCAGCGAAGAAAGGGATTCGCTGAGGACAGCGTCCCATTTCTTGGCGCTCCAATTCGCGAGGATCTGAGCTTTGGGCACAGCGCTGCCCGAGACAGCCTTCTCGAAGGCTCCGGATTTGACGAGGCGGATACCTATCGCCGTGAGCAGGGCCACCGCGGCGACAACAACCAGAGTGACGGTTATCCGCCTTCGCCGGCGCTTTGCGAGGTAGCTTCCGGTGTAGTTTTCCAGATTTCGGGAGAAGAATTCCATAGGGAGCCGCGATCCTCGATGATCGCGCTCCCTTGTACCACGAATGGAGGAGCCGCGTCAATCCAAACGAATTTCAGTAAAAAAAGGCGGGCCTATAAGCCGGGTTCTGTGCCCCTTTCGGGGTCGCCGCCATCCATCTAATCCGACGGTCTCCCGCCGGCTTTGCGCGACCAACCCGTGAATCGGGGGAGCTCCCCTTCACTGCTCGGCCTTGCTCGCAACGAGGCTTGCCATGCCGCAAGCGTTACCGCTTTGCGCGGTGGGCTCTTACCCCACCTTTTCACCCTCACC
>Ga0326727_10014829_pt1 | contig 16876 bp, 15 predicted proteins | sample MB2enrmetagenome_FD_207643 | JGI IMG/M metagenome (GOLD analysis project Ga0326727, IMG submission 207643) | Lab enriched peat soil microbial communities from McLean, Ithaca, NY, United States - MB29MY | ecosystem: Environmental > Terrestrial > Soil > Wetlands > Peat | place: USA: New York...
TCCAGCCTCGCAGCGAACTTCGCCAGCGCCGCCTGTGCTCGTGGCGAAGATTGCCTGTATTTCGCTTTTGAAGAGTCTCCCAGCCAGATTCTCCGTAACATGCGCTCGGTTGGCCTTGACCTGGAGCAGTGGGTAAGAAAGCGCTTATTGCACTTCCACGCGATGCGGCCAACCAGCACCGGCCTGGAAGGGCACTTGGGCGCTATTCACAAATTGATCGCTAAGCTTCGACCAAGCGTCGTGGTCAGCTTGCCGATCCCGCGCTCACCCGCTTTGTTCTTGAAGTGCGGGATGCGACTCTCCCGCCGATTGAGCGGCGATTCCTGCCGAACAAGGGCTGGAAACGGATGACCACCAAGGAATGCATCTCGCTGCTGGAATCGGCTGGAGTTATCGACGCGGAATAATCAGAACTATTCATTCCTTGTAAAACTTGGCACCCGCGAGCGTGGCAATGATGAGCGCCGGAAGCGTTCCGATCATGAGGGGAATAACGGTGCTGGGTGGGAAGAAGCCGAAGGAACACCATGTAGCGTCTCCCAGGCTGACGATGAACCACCATGCAAAAGCCGCGATTACTGCTGTCTTCACGCCGGGGCGATACAGCGGGCGAATAGCGGCATAGAGCCACAGGATGGAAATTCCTTCCAGCAGATCAAGGACGACATTGAACAAAAGGAAACCGGGCGTGGGCGTGCCCAGATGGTTGTTGGGAAGAGCAGCAAACTCACGCCCCAGCAGTGCAGTAACTCCCGCGCCGAGGATGACCCAAATGATTCCGGCTAGAAGTCCGCAGCCAACCACGCGAGACCAGTTGAGTTTGCTCATGGTTTCGGATTCCACATCTTGGTCGTGAAATTCCACGGCGTTCGGATTACTCGTAAGCGAGCCGGAGTCAGACAGGCTTGCGGCTGCGCGATGGCGAACGGCGTGCCGCGTCGGCGGTCACGAACTTGTGAGCCATGCCGAGCAAGTCCCGCAGGACATCGGGCGTGACGCGGGACAGGCGAACCAGCACGGAGGTGTCGTTGAGATAGTGGTCGGTCACGTAGTAAACATCCGGGTCTGCTGCGAGCAGTTCGGCGCGGTCGTCGAAGCCGACGCGAACCACAAGCGAACCCGGCTCAGCCGAACGATTAACGGGCACACATGCCAAAAGTTTTCCGTGAACCTTGAGCGCGGGTGACCCGTAGGCTGTACTCTCCTCCACGCCCGGCAGCTTCAAGCCGATCTCCCGCACACTGTCGTAGTTGGTTGTGCTTCTTGGCATGATCGAGTGCCATTATCTGCAAGAACAGGAGCCTTTTCAAGGCAGGCAGGAATCGCTAAGTGATTGAAAAACGCTTGTGGTTCGAAGGCTATTTCCAGAGCCCATGTTTTTCTGCCCGTCTCATACCTGTTTCTCTGGCTGGTTTGGAAGCCGAAGAAGAGTCCGTCAGCATACCTTCTGAGGCTATCGACAATGACGACGGGAGACCAAAGCAGCCGTGGCGCAGCGGGCCTCCAGCGCCGACCGCACTGGCACGGTATCCGCTGTTTCTTCAGCGACTTTCGCAACTATGCGGATCAGGAAACAATCAACGTACAAAAGGGACTAATCCTGCATTCGTGAAACTCACGGGGTAGGGCTAGCATCTCGCCCGCATCCCGGCACCTGACTGCCCATTCCAGCAGGCTTCTGTACTGATCGAACCGAACGATATTTCCCAGCCACTCGGTGCCAGAGGAGCTTGTTATTACGACCACATTCGGCACGTCGCACGGCCCCACACAACCGCTGATTGTTAACTGGACTCGTTTCAGCAGCCCGCGCTTTCGCCATTCACTTTTCAGCCATTCCACGGGAACTTCGGGCAAGCCCCGCTCTGTATTGCCGCAACAACAGCCTCGGCAAATCGTGATTTGCCCAACTACGAGGCGTTTGGTCTTGAGTGGGCAATCTGTATCCGTGTTCGGCATGCTTGACCATTCCCAACGACTTCGTCCATCACCACACAGACCAGTTCGCGACAAGATGCAGGACTCATTGCCCACTTTCAGAAGTGCGCGGCAATAATCTTGTGGAATTCAGAATGAACGCCAATTCTGAAGTAACGTGAATGAACGCCGCAAGCAGGGGATTCAGTAAGCCAAACGCCGCCATGCCGACGCCAATGCTGTCCACGACCAGCGTGCCCGCGAAATTCTGCATGATAATCCCGCGACAACGCCGTGCAACCCGCAAAGTTTCGACCAATTTGGACAGATCGCTTCCAATCAGGATCACGTCTGCACTTTCCCTCGCCACGTCAGTTCCTGACCCCATGGCAATTCCCACATTGGCTTCCACCAGTGCGGGAGCATCGTTGATGCCGTCCCCAACCATCGCGACTTTGCAATTGTTGCCACGCAGGTTACTCACCCATTTCGCCTTCTGCTCTGGCAGGAGGTCTCCAACCGCTTCATCGACTCCGAGATCGCGACCCACGGACGAAGTCACAGCTTGCGTATCTCCACTGAGCAGAACGGTCTTCAAACCCATCTGCCGCATCGCAGCCACTGCATGCTTAGCCTCTGGGCGCAAAACGTCGGCGATGCGGATGCTGCCAAGAAGCTGACTACAACGGGCAACGTAAATCTCTGACGCACCATCCGCACCGTTGTCATCGAAGAGAATGCTCGCTACATCATGTTGGCTCAGGAGTGCGCGGCTGCCGACCAGAATTTCATCGCTCTGATACGTCACTCGAACTCCTCTTCCCGGCGTGCAGGAGAATTCATCTGGATCGACGAAAGGGATGGCTAGTTCCTCGGCTCGCGAAACAATTGCTTTAGCCAAAGGGTGTTCGGACTTCCGCTCGGCGATGCTGGCAGCCGCTATGATCTGGCGCTCTGTGAAACCGTTGGCAGAAATAACTTCCCGGATCTGGGGTGTTCCAAAGGTGAGAGTTCCGGTTTTATCCAACAAGACGGTATCCACGGCAGCCAGTGCCTCTAGGTAGAGACCCCCTTTCACGATTGCGCCCTGACGCGCTGCTCTGCCAATTGCGCCGAGAATTGCGAGCGGAGTGCCCGCTGCAATGCCACACGCTCCCGCTACGATTACGACCGAAATCGTTGACCGAATGTTATGAGAAATGATGAAGGTCAGCACCGCCGCCGCTAGAGCGAAGTAGACGAGATAGCCTGCCAACCGATCAGCAGTCTTCTGAATGGGGGCGCGAGACTTCTCAGCCCGTTCGACGGCTTCAATGATCTTGCCAAACGTCGTGTCACGACCGAGTTTTTGAGCGCCGATTTCCAACGCCCCCGACTGATTGATAGTTCCTGCGTAGACCACGTCTCCCTGCATCTTCTCTACAGGCATTGCCTCGCCCGTAATCGCCGCTTGTTCTACAAAAGAGCGCCCGCCTAGCACAACGCCGTCCACAGGAATGTGTCCACCGGGCTTAACAATCACTGCGTCCCCGACTTGAACATCGGAAGATGCTATCTCCTGAACCTCACCATTGCGCCGGACTGTAACTGTTCTGGGGAGAAAGTCGAGGAGACTCTGGATCGCCCGCCTGCCCCGCCCCACAGTGAGACCCTCCAAGACTTCAGCAGCAAGCACGAAACCAGTAATAACCAGAGCAGTGAAGAACTCTCCAATCGCCAAAGCCGAGAGGAGAGCGATGGTCATCGAGAGTTCCATCGTCATCTTTCGTTCTACGATGTTCTCGAACGCTTCCTTGAAAATGGGATATCCGCCAATCAGGGTAGCCGCGATGCCGATCACACTGATGTGTGGGAACGGCTCCCAAACGCGAAACCAAACGGCAGCCGCAGCTAATGCCACAAAAGCGATGCGAACGATCTCGGACCACTCGAATGGGTGGTCATGCTCGGAGTGTTCCGAAGTCATGGGTTCTTTCGTCTCTGGATGGTTGGAATCGTCGCGAGGGATAGGGCGGTACTGAGGGTTTCTTTCGATCAAATTCGGAGCACTCATGTGAATTCCCCCTCGTTGGCGCGGCGACGACCTACTTCAAGTACGACTTCACCATGTCGATCACTTCATCAGCAGCCGCCACCTGCTGTGAAGTCGGTTTCTGTTTTCCGTTGAGAACGTGGCTGCGAATGTGACCTTCCAGAAGCTCGGCCATCAAGCTGTTCATAGCCCCTCTCGCTGCGCTCATCACTTGCAGAACCTCTGAACAGTCGCGTTCTTCGGTCAGAGTTCGCACCAGAGCTTCCACCTGCCCCTGAATGCGCTTGGCCCGTAGGATCAGCTTCGCTTTGTCGTTGATTGTGTGGCTCATAAGTTCTTTTCAGTACCATCCGCAGATTACCATACCCGGTATGGTATTGGCGACCGATAGTAGCCGAAGCCGACCGTAGCCCTATTAGCTATACTTATGGACGCATGGACGTTGAACGCATCATTGGCGACATCGAGCAGCTACAGGAAATGTTCGTAGCGCCGGACATTAGACCGCTCAGCGCAAGCGACAGCTTTGCGCAACTCCTCATGCGATAATCGCGTTCGACGCCGCAGAGATTGGTCGCGCATGTGCAAGAACTGAGGAGGCTTTCATGAGAAGTGCTCTCTATTATCCGAATACCGAATTGGACGAATCCCTGCTCAAATCATCGCTCCTGTTATGGGATGAAGTTCACGTAATTGTGCCTTGGCCGGAATTTGAACCGTCATACGACTCAAGAGATGCACGTGACGCATTCTCGCTAATCGGAAAATGCCGCTGCCCTTCGGATAAAGAGAAGGCTCGGGTTGAGCGGTATGCGAACCTCGCAGATGCTTGTGCTGCTGTCGGCTTGTGGCTGCGAGCGATGCTTGAGGTCGGGTACACGTTCGGTTGGCGTGTGTCCGAGGTCAAGAAGCTAAGAGTTTGCCAAGTTGACATGGCAAGCAGCCGAATTTTACTTGACCCCGGTACTACCAAGAATGACGACGGTCGAGTGGTGAGATTTAAGCCGGGCTCAGTTCTTGCAAACCTCCTAGCCGCTTGCTGTCACGGAAAGAAGGCAGATGATCCTGTATTCACACGAGAAGACGGAAGTCCGGTTCAGGATTTTAGGACTGCGTGGGCAAAGGTCTGTTGTGCGGCGGGGCTAGGATGGGTGGGTGGAAGACTCGCTCAGTCTTTGATCGGTATGCTATTGTTGCAGAGAGCGACATGGTCGATGCCATCGAACGGGTCGAGGCACTTCGGGCACAGATTGGGCACAATCAGCGGGAAATTGCACAAAATGAAGTGCATCAGCAAAACACAAAAGATGGCAGTAAGCTACAGTAGGCGAGCCACTTACCATTATTAGCCGGGATGGCGGAACTGGCAGACGCAGCGGACTCAAAATCCGCCGGGCTTCGGCCCTTGGGGGTTCGATTCCCCCTCCCGGCACCACCTTAAAACCTTGGCCAGAGCCGGCTTCGCCCCGATTCAGCCCCTCATGGATCAATATGATTCGGGACTGGCTCGCCGGACGACCAACACAAACTCGATCCCTGCTATACAATCCATACGCTTGGAATCCCATGAGACATGAGTGCCGGGCGGCCGATTGCCGCGACTGCTGAGGGCAGAATGCCGATTTCTGACACCCAATCCGTTGCCACAACTCTGCCGGCCCGCTATTACACGGACCCCGATCTGTTCCGCGACGAACTCGAACGCTTCTACTGCCAAACATGGATCTGCGCCGGCCGCGCCAGTCAAGTCCCGGCGCCGGGCGACTATTTTCTGCGCGAGATCGCGGGTGAAAGCATCATCATTACTCGCGACGCGAGTGGCTCGTTGCGGGCGTTTTTCAACGTGTGCCGGCATCGCGGCACTCGCATCTGCGCCCGCGCCGAAGGACATTTCCCGGGCCGGATCCAGTGCGGCTATCACGCTTGGACTTACGGACTTGACGGAAGCCTCATCGGCGCTCCCCATGCACGCGAGGGATTCTGCCGCGAAGACTATCCCCTCAATCGCGTTCATGCTGAAGTGTGGGACGGGAACATCTTCATAAACCTCAGCTCAGACCCCGCCCCGCTGGCCAGTCAGTTGGAGGATATGCCGCAGAAGGTCTTACATTGGCAAATTTCTGAGTTGCGCACCCATCGGCGCATCGAGTATGAGGTGAAGGCCAACTGGAAGCTGATCATGCTGAACTACAACGAGTGCCTGCACTGTCCTATTCTGCACCCGGCACTCAATGCCATTACGGATTATCTCTCTGGCGAGAATGATCCTCCCCATCGCGGATACATTGGCGGCTCTATGGAGTTTCAGGGCGGCGCCAAGACGATGACCAAAGATGGCAAGCTGCGGCGCGCGTACCTTCCCGGACTCACCGCAGACGAACGCAGCAAAGTTTATTATTACGCAATTTTTCCTAATCTGCTGCTCAGCTTGCATCCGGATTACGTCATGACACACACGCTATGGCCGCGAGCCGTGGATCGTACGGATGTGATCTGCGAGTGGCACTTTCACCCGGACGAAATGGCTAAGCCTAACTTCGAGGGTGATGATGCGGTTGAATTCTGGGATATTACCAACCGCGAAGACTGGGCCGTCTCAGAGCTCTCGCAGGCTGGAATCAAATCGCGGGCCTATAAACCTGGTCCCTACTCCCGTTGCGAGTCGCTGCCCCACGCCTTTGACCAAATGGTGCTGGATCGCGAAAAACAGGGCCAAGAGAGCAGGTGAGATGAAGGCCAACTCTCACGGCTAAGGCCGCTTGTTTTGTGGCTCTGAGCGGCACGGCTGAAGCCGTGCCCTTCCCAACCCTACCCGGAAACGTTTCTAGTTGCAGGTTTTCAATACCGTGCACACCGAGGCGCAGATGGGTCCACCGATATTGAACGTAGCAGCGATATTGGCCCCCTTAACCTGCAATGGTTGTGGCACCTTGCCCAACAATTGCCATGCGCACCATCCAAGCATGGCGACGCCGGTCGCGCCGATGGGGTGGCCTTTCGCGATCAATCCGCCGGAGGTATTGATGCCACATTCACCATCGACCCTGGCTTTTCCATCGACCCAATACTGTGCGCCTTTGCCGTACGCGGCTTTTCCTAAAACTTCCGTGCCAAGCGCTCCCATGACCGTGAAGCAATCATGGATCTCGGCGACTTTCACGTCGTCAGCCTTGACGCCGGCCATCCGGTAAGCGCTTTGCATTGCCTTGGTCGCCCCTGCGGGACGCAGCACATCGCGGCCAGATTTTCTGAGAGGGTCGGTCGCTTGCGCGTACCCTGCAATCTCAACGCAGTCTTGCCTGGCGACGCTGAGCTTTTTCAGTCCTGCTTCGGTAGCGAGGATGAGCGCAGCATACCCATCGGTGATCTGCGAGCAATCGTAGGTCTTGAGCGGCAGCCCTTCGACAATGTAGCGATTGATGCCGCCGATCTGCATCGCCTGTTCGACCGTAAGTTCGACGTTGCGCATCTGCGCGTAGGGGTTGTGATGCGCATTACCGTATTCCGTGACGGCGATCTGCGCCAAGTGCTCTTCGGGAATGCCATGCACTTTGAGATAGCACTCCATGACCTCCGCAAAGAGGTGGGGGAAGATGTAGACCTTGCCTTCACGTTCGGCGGGGTGCGAAAAATAGCCGAGGGCCTGGCCGATGAGCTTTCCGTCCATCTTGCCTTCGGCATCGCGCATTTTTTCGTAGCCGATTGCGATTCCAGTATCGCCCCATCCGATTTGCAGTTTCTGGATCACGGAGAGGATGGCCTGACCACCCGAAGCGCAGGCATTTTCGACCGCCTCGATAGGCTTACCGGCAAGTCCCGGAACATCCGCCACCAGGCCCGCGAGCAGTCCCTGCTGGTTGAGGGAGATGTTGCAAACCGCGCCCACGGAGCCGACATCGAGCGCGGAGGGTTCCACCTTGATCTCCGCACAGGTCTCGGTAACGGCGCGGCCAAGAATCTCGGGCACAGACATGCCCATGAGTTTTCCGAATTTCGATTGATGATAGGCGGCGATGTAAATGCGCTTCATAAAACACCTCTTAGGATGATTTCCGTTCCCGCGTAACAATATTACTTCCACCGGCGGCGTCAGGCTTGAGATTCCGCAGCGGGTCATTCTTCAACCGATCCTGCTTCAACCGGTCTTGGAGTTCGAGTTTCAGGACTTTGCCATAGACGTTGCGGGGCAGCGCTTCCATAAAGATGACTTGCCGGGGCAATTTGATCTTATTCATTCGGGGACGAAGAAACTCGATGAGTTCGAGTTCGCTGGCGCTTGTATCTGATTTCAGCACAACGAAGGCGACGGGAACCTCGCCCCACTTCTCCTCGGCCACACCAATGACGGAGACCTCGGCAACGGCCGGATGATCGAGCAATTCCTTCTCAATCTCGGCCGGATAGATGTTGACGCCGCCGCTGATGATCATGTCTTTGCAGCGGCCTGCGATGTAGAAGAACCCATCGGCATCGCAGCGCGCCAGGTCGCCGGTGTGGAACCATCGATCCTGGTCGAGCACCTGGGCGGTCGCGGCTGGATTGTTCCAATAGCCCAGGCAAACGTGAGGCCCGCGCAGGCAGAGTTCGCCAATCTCATCGGTTGCGACAGGATCGCCTTTGGGATCAAGAAGTTTTGCCTCCGTAAACATCATCGGCTTACCAATCGAGCCAGCCTTGCGCACGGAGTCCTCGTCGCTCATGGCAAAGCAGTTCACGCCGACTTCGGTCAGACCGTAGCCTTGGTGAAAAATCAGTCGGCGTTGCTGATAGGCATGGAGAACTTGTAACGGAAGCGGAGCGCCTCCGCTGGCAAGCCAGCGCAGATGGCTGCGATCGAGCGCTGCAAATTCCGGCGAATCGAGGAACATTTTGAAAATCGTCGGTACGCCGAAAAGAAGAGTGCACTCGTAGTCCCGGAAAGCTTGTAAGACCTCCGCGGCATCGAAGCCGTCATGCAAAACGATGCTGCCCCCGATGGCGAACAACGGAGTCAGAAATACGGTTAGGCCTCCGGCATGATACATGGGCGTGTAAACCTGAACCCGGTCGCTCTCTGTCAATTGCCAAGAGACGACCGAGTTGTAGGCGTTCCATGCGACCTGCCGGTGGGGAATCATTACGCCCTTCGGCCGTCCGGTGGTCCCGCTAGTATAGAGCAAGCAAAAAACATCCTCGGGTTGGAGTCTCGTGGAAAGCGGATCTGGAGGAACCCGATCCAGAGCTTTTGCATAACCCAGTGTCTTCGCGACATCTTCCTGCGCATCCAGATTTATGAAGTGCTCGAAGGCTTCAAGCTGTTGGAGCTCTTGCGCGAGTTCTTCGTACCGTGACGAGTACATAAGACAGCGCGGTCCGCAGTCCACTCGTATCTGGTGCAGTTCGTGAGCCGTGCTGCGCGTGCCGAGCGGGACGAGGATGATGCCGGATTTACCGGCGGCGCAGAAGGCGTCGACATATTCAACCCGGTTCTCGGAAAGAATGCAGACGCGATCCCCGGGGACGAGAGAGCAGAGATCGGTCCAGACTCGCGCGCACTGTATGGCCCGCCGGTTGAGTTCCGCATAAGTGAACTGCCGGCGCGTGGGCACGTGGATCAACGCTACGGCGTTGGGGCTAAGACGGGTGCGTTCTCCAAGAATGTCGCCGGTGATCACGAGTTCTCCCCTGACTGCCTGGAAACAGACTGTGCCGTGGCGGACGCGGGAGGCGAATCTGACGCGAGAATTTGCAACAAGACTTGCATCAACTCTCGTGGACGTTCGAACTGAGGCGCATGGCCGCAACGCTCAATGACCGTAAGCGTGCAATGCGCAAGCTGCGATTGGAACTTCTTCGCAAGGTCCAGCGGCACAAGGCGATCGGAGGCGCCCCAGATGAGATTGACCGGTAGCTGGAAGCTTTCCAGTTTGCCATCGAACAGGTATTTCAATATATCGTCCGCGCCGGCGGCCAGCAGCCTGGAAATCGGGCCCGTATTGGAGATGCGAACCAGATCGTCGAGAACGAAATCAGGCCGGCGAGGCGCGGAAGGGTCCAGTATGGCATCCATGGTGCGCCGAGCCTCTTCGCGGTTTTTCGGCATGATATTCACTTCCAATGCGTCCTTGATGGGGCAGCCATCGATGAGGATGACCCGCGTCACGCGATGGGGATATTTCTGCCCATAGAGCATCGCCATCCAGGCCCCGAGCGAATTACCTGCGAGCGCCAGCGGTGCGTCTCGCCAAGGAATTGCATCGAGTACCTGTTCCAGCGCAGTGAGCAGCATTGCTAGACTCAGCGCACCCGCGACCGGTTCGCTCTCGCCATGGCCGGCAAGGTCCGGAATCACCAGTTGAAAGTGGCGCTTCAGTTCGGGCGCCACTTTGTACCATGTCCCCGCCTGATCGCCAGCGCCATGCAGCAACACCAGCAGTGGTCCGGCGCCGCCATGCCACACGACCTGGTTGCCCACGGTGGTCGTAACCTTGGTCTTCCGAAGGCCGGCTCGGCGAAGCGCGTTCCTCCGCAACCAGACCGTCGTGGCGATCGGCCGCAAAAAGAAAAGAATGGAGAAGGCAATCAGATCAGCAACTGCGACGAAAACCAGCAGGAGCACGATCTTCATTGCCAGGCTCATTCCGCTCCTTTCGGCTGGTTTGATTGACAGTCAACTCCGAAAGCCACCTACGGCATACGAAACGCGCATCCCGCTTGGTTGTAGCCAACTCCAGAGCCGACCAGCACGACTAAGCTACCTGACTTCACCTTGCCCTGCTCGATAGCGTGGTCGAGCGCCATGCCCACACAAGCGGAGCCGGTGTAGCCATACTGCTCCATGATGGTATGTGCGCGTTCCGAGGGTACACCGAGACGTTCCATCACGCGTGCAATCGTGGGCTTTCGCACCTGGGTAAAGATGAAGCAATCGACGTCACGCAGAGCAAAACCACCGTCCTTTGCGAGTCGTTGCACGATCAGCGGCCACGTCTCCTCGTTCAACTCCGGAGGATAGCGGTTCTTGATCGTGCACCCGGTGCGCCCCGCCCTCACGGATTCCTCGCTCGCCGGTTCGAAAGTGCCGCCGGAATAGATTCCCCAATAATCGTGATAGGAGCCGTCGGCGCGAAAGGTCGCGGTGATAAAGCCCGGCGAAGCTGCCGGTTCGAGCACCGCCGCACCCGCGCCATCACCATAGAAGAAGATCATGGGATCGGCAGGGGATGTGAGTTTGTGCATGAGATAGACGCCGACAACGAGCACGGTCTTAATCCCCGGGTTGGTGGCGATGATTCCAGCGGCTGCGGAAAGGCTGGTGGGAAACGAAGCACAAGCACAACCGACATCAAACGTTCCGGCATTTTTCGCGCCCAGCTTATACTGCAGCACGACCGACGTGGCGGGAGTTATGTAGTCTGGCGAATCGGTGCCGAGGATAATCAGATCGACATCTTCGGGCTTCTTGCCGGCACGCTCAATAGCGAGCTTGGCTGCGGGCAGAGCGACATCGCTGGTAGCCCAGATTTCGGGGGCATGCCATCGCGTCTTGATGCCGCTGCTCGCTTCCATTTTATCCACGAAATCCGGGATATGCTTGAAGCGCTCGCGCAGCATGTCATTGGTCACTTCGATCTCAGGTACGTACCTCCCGGTGGCGACAATGGTTGCGTAACGCGTCATGAATGAGTCCTTCTTGAATTGCTGTTAGTTAGGTCCCCAGCACGAATCCGCCATCGACGGAGAGCACGGTGCCGGTAATAAACGATGCCAAATCGGAGGCCAACCATACGTAGGCCTCGGCTACGTCCTCCGGCTTTCCCATGCGACCCAGCGGAGTGTGCGAAACCATGGCCTGGACAACCTTCTCCGGCATCTTCTGCACCATTTCGGTGGCGATGAAACCGGGCGCGACGGCGTTTACGCGGATGTTGTATTTTGCCAGTTCTCGCGACCACGTCCGGGCAAACGCGATGACTCCCGCCTTGGTGGCGGCGTAATTGGTCTGACCGAAATTGCCATACAGCCCCACGACGGAAGAAGCATTGAGGATCACGCCTGAGCCTTGGCGGATCATGTGAGGCACAACTGCCCGCGAGCAAAGGAAGACGCCTTTCAGATTGACCGAGATGACCGAATCGAACGCTTCATCGGTCATCATTCCGGCAACCGCGCCATCCTTCCACTTAACGAACTGCGCGTCGCGCGTGATGCCCGCGTTGTTGATCAGCACATCGACCGTATTCCACCGGGCGACGATTTCCTGAACGCCCGCCTCGACGTCGCGGGAGTCACACACGTTGGTTTTGCGGAAGAGCGCCTCTCCGCCGAGCGCGGACAGTTCACGCAGCAACTCGTCCCGCCCGGCATCGTTGACATCCCATGCCGCCACCCGGCAGCCTTCGCTGGCAAACGCCCGGGCCGTGGCGAGGCCGATCCCCGCCGCGGCTCCGGTAACGATGACGACCTTACCGCGCAGACCTGTGTCTTTCATGTGCCCTCTAGAACGTGTACTTCAGCGCAAACTGGATCACCCGAGGCCCCGTGGTGGTCGATATGATCGCCCCAAAATTGGTCGAAGGGGATATTACGTTGACGGGGTTGGCGAAATTCACGTTATTGAACAGATTGAAGAATTCTGCTCGGAACTCTATCCGTTGGCTTTCCGTCACCGGAATGGACTTGATGATGGAGAGGTCGGTGTCGATCTGTTTCGGTCCGCGGATGATGTTCCTTCCTAACTGCCCGAAACCTAGATCACCAATCGTCACCGGTTGCACGAAAGCGCTCGTGTCGAAATAGGTGGGATTATGATTATTCCCCAATCGGTCGGCAACGTTGCCGCTCCTGATGGCGGATGCCAGCGTTCGGCCGGGTACCAGGTCGGCGATAGTTGCCTCAAACGCGGCATCTTGGCCGTAAATGGAGAACGGAGTGCCGGATTGCAAGGTTACAATTCCAGACACGCTCCAAGTGTTCACCAGCTTTTTCGCGAAAGCCGAGCCGCCATGGTAAGCGTCCGGCAGGGTATACAAGTAGCTCGCGACGAAGCGATTCCGCCGGTCGAAATCCGAGGAGGCATAGTTGTGGTTTTCATTGACCATGTCGCCCGGAAGCAGAGTGACATCGCTTACATCACTTCCGGAGTAAAAGTCCAGAGAGTGAGACCAGGTGTAGCTGAGCAGCATTTGCAGCCCGTGAGAAAAGCGCTTGTTGAGGGTTGCCTGGAGAGAGTTGTAATTGGAGTTAGAATTACTCTCCATCAGGAAGCTTCCCAGTCCTGGAGCCGTCAGATTGCCAAAAGCGGGAAAGAGAGGTCCGCCCAGACTGCCCGACGTCCAAGGGAACCCTACCCCGGTGAAGGTGGGGGGGAACGGCGGCGGGAGGAGTGGGGCTGGGAGCCCCAGCGTATAGAAAGGGGCGCTCGCCTGGCTGAAGGAGAACAGGCGGGGAAACTTTCGTCCCAGCGAACCGACATAGCCCAAGTCGAGCATCCAGTTATTGGCGAAGCTGGTTTGCACGCCCAGGTTGAAGGTCTGCACATAGGGAATGCTCCAGTCATGCAGGTCCGGATAGAGTCCGGAGGTCGGAACGGGGGCAACCATGGGACCCAAATAGGCCGATGTGTACGGCAGGTACGCAGGATATCCGCCCAAAGGAAAGATGCTGGTATTGCTGAGATTGAGCGGGAAGGCACTCGGCAATGGAACTTTCACAAATGGGTCTTCATTTGGGGTGAACAGTGCAGTCGCCAGCATTTCGTACGGCATGTTGAACAATTGGCTGTTATACAGTCGCATGTTGGGCCGGTCATAGAAAATGCCGTAGCCGCCGCGCAGGACTACGTTGCCCTTGTCCGTTGGGGAGTAGGCGAAACCAATTCTCGGCCCAAAGTTCTTGTAGTTGGAATTTACTAACCCATCGCTCACTTTGGGAAATCCGGGCAGGTTCCCGTTCCCGGCCTGGACGAAACCGCCGGTAACGACCGAACCGCAGGTGGTCACACCGATCCCACAGCCCAAGGGTACGTCTGCAGCAGGCAGAGGAACCGTGGTGGCCTTTGATGGGTCGAAGCCGACAAAATGGCCGTGGGTTTCTGTGGTGGGACCGAAATAGTCATAGCGCAGCCCGAGGTTTAGCGTAAGACGTGGCGTGACCTTCCAATCGTCCTGGAAGAAAGCCGAAAAGTCGTTGGCGCGGTTGTGGAGGCTGTTAGTTCCGGAGCCGATTGCGGACAGCCCAGTGAGCCCGTCTAGAAAATCTGTAAAAGGACTGCCAAGGATGCCCAGGTAGAACAGTTCGCCATTAGGGAATACATCGAAGTAGGGGGCATCCAACTCCTGCCGCTTGTATTCGCCGCCGAATCTGAGGGTGTGCCGGCCCTTCGTCCATGTCATTGTGTCGCTGACGGGGTAAGTGTTGGTCGCGGCGTACGTGATGCCAAGCGGAGACGGCCCCAGGGTGAACATGTTCAGGAAGGACATCGTCGGCATGCTGGGGAACAAGCTGCTCAACGGAGACGTAATTCCTAAATCGGTTGAGGTGACAGGAGTAGAAGGTTTGCCAGGGCCGTAAATCGTGCTCCAGCCGAACCTGAATTCGTTGACCAAATGATTCGAGATCACCGACTGTATACCGGCCGAAAGCACGCGCTGGTAGATGTCTTCCTCAGTCGGCCAGCCGGGCGCCTGCAGCGGGTTGCCATCGCCAAACTGATTGTAGAGCGCCTGGTTTTCCCGGTTGAACGCTTGAAAATACTTGGCGAAGAATCGGTTCGCTTGCGTCAGCTTGACATCCAAATTGGTGTTGAACTGGTCTTCTTTGTAGGTCGAGTTCGAAGGAATAGTCGTCAGGACAGGCGCAGCCGTCGCACCCTGCCCCCCAGTGCAACCGGTCGTAGTAACACCGGGGGTCGAAGGAATCATGTACTGCCCGTTGATCTGTTGCGTCAGCGCCGCCTGGGCGACCGGGTCAATGCCGAGCAGGCCGTAACAGCTTGCAAGGTTGGAGAAAAAATTTGGGGACGTGCGGTCCGGCCCCAAAAACTGCGGCAGGAACATCGTCGAAAGCGAGTTGGTCAGCGAGGTGCCATTGGTTTCGCGCGTTCCCTGATAGGAGATAAAGAACCACACGCGATCCTTGATAAGCGGACCGCCCAGCGTGCCGCCAAACTGGTTGCGTCGGTAAGCGGGGCGTGGAGTGACTACAGGCACTCCCTCGCTCGTCGTCTCCGCTCCATTTAGGAAGAAATTGTTCGCATCCAAAACGGTATTCCGCAGGAACTCGTAGGCATTGCCATGGAGGCTGTTCGTGCCCGACTTGGTGACTGCTGCCACGTTGCCCCCCGCGTTGCGACCCGCGGAAGCATCGTACATGCTGGTTTGCACAATGAATTCCTGGAGCGAATCCATGGACGGGACAGAAAGATTGGGGTTTTCGCCCGTGCCAATGGAATTCGCATCCACGCCGTTGATGATCATGTTGTTGGAGAGCGCGCGCTGACCGTTGACATACACAGCGACATCGCCGCGCCCCAACTCAGAGGAGTTGCCGAGCGAGCCCGAGGCTCCAGTTGTCATAGCTAACAATTGCTGGAAGTTGCGGGTCGGCAACGGCAGCGAATCGATCGCCTTCTCATCTATGACAGTGCCGCGGGCAGAACTTTCCGTCTGCACCAGCGGCGATTCGCTAGTGACTGCAATCGTGGTCGGTGCGCCGGCAACTTTGAGGGCAACGTCAATGACCGTGCTTTCGGTGATCTTGACGCTGATTCCTTCCACCTTGGCCGACGCGAATCCGCTCTGGGCCACCTCAAGCCGATAGGCCCCCGGATCGAGCAGAGGAAACGTGTAACGGCCACTGCCGCCAGTTACGGTTTCTCGCCGCACGCCGGCGTCGCTCGTCAGGACGACCTTTGCGCCTGTCACCAGCGCTCCGCTGGGATCCGTCACCGCACCCACTACTTGTCCGGTGGTGGCCGTTTGCGCTTGCGTCATCGGCGTCATGAAACAGAGAATGGCGGCAACCGCCAGCAGAGTTGTGAGGGTTCGAATTCGCATATTTCCTCCTTGTGTCGCAATTACGGCTTCGCAGCTCGGTCCTTCCGGCTGCGGGTGTAAAGACGGACAAACTGATCGACGGCTTCTTCGTCACTCACGCCCAGATAGCGCTTGGCGCCGAAGAGATTCTCCACCAGAAAATGGGTAACAAACTGCAAATACAAACTGACATAGGCAAGCCCGGGGTTCACGTCGCTGGGAAAGGGAATCGGCGCTTTTTGGAACAAGGCCCTCGAATACGTGCGCAGACCCCCGGCGACTTCGCGATAGCTGTGAATGAAATGCTTATGGCGGAACTCGACGACGTCGACGTACATCAGCCGCCAGTAGTCCAGATTCTCCGAGACGACGCGGCCGACGGCCATTCCCAGCTTCTTCAACGACTCGGGATCGGGTGATTGCATCAAGGGAAAAATCTTTTTCTGCCGGAGAGCTTCCATCCTCTGTTCCATGTGCTGGACCAGGCCGATGAAGATGTCTTCCTTGGTCGGGTAGTAGAGATAGAGCTTGCCCATGGAGACGCCGGCGTGGTGGGCAATTTCGCGAACCGTAGTCCCGTGAAATCCTTGCCGGGTAAAGAGCTGGAGCGCGGCGCGTTCGATCTTGAGCCGGTTCTTGGCGACGGTGTCGTCCAAAAGCTTGGGCATATCTGCACCCGCTCGCTGGTTCAATACGAGCGCTCGCTCTTTATGTCAATACGAGCGCTCGCTCTTGGAGCGGAATGTTAGAACGCCTGCCCCTGGGCTGTCAAGGGGCTATTTACTCCTGTCGCAGCCACATGAGAAGTTCCTCTTGTAGCCAGGTAGAAAGTTCCGCTCTGCTAGGGCATGACGGAACAACGAGAGGGTCTGTGGATGTCAGGCAGGGACCGGGATCGGCTCAAGGTGTTGCA
>Ga0326727_10014830_pt1 | contig 16876 bp, 18 predicted proteins | sample MB2enrmetagenome_FD_207643 | JGI IMG/M metagenome (GOLD analysis project Ga0326727, IMG submission 207643) | Lab enriched peat soil microbial communities from McLean, Ithaca, NY, United States - MB29MY | ecosystem: Environmental > Terrestrial > Soil > Wetlands > Peat | place: USA: New York...
CCCGAGTGGTTTTACGGGCAGTTTTGGGCTCGCTGTGAAGGACGGCACAGGGCAGACGTTGACGATCCTGGTCAACAGTAGCACGGTTTTTGAAGGGGACAGCGTGACGAGCCTGACGGGCCTTACGGCCAATACCTTTGTTGAGGTCGACGCCATCGTCAACACCAGTGGTCAAATTATCGCGCAAACAGTTGACGTGGAAGAGCAAACCTCCACCGCCAGCCAGAAGTCGGCATTCCTGGGGCATATCATCGCCGTCACGCGCGATGGTTCGGGCAACGCGACCGCCTTCACCCTGCTTGTCGATGATGAGATTCCTGACATCAGCGGCTCGGTTCCGCTCCATTCAGGACTAAATGTCACTTTGACGGGGACCACCACTTACTTTACCAACTGGCAGCATTGGAATCGTCAGGCCTTCGTCCTTGGCCCCCAGACTCTGGGGGTAGGCGAAAAGGTCGCTGTGCACGGTGTTCTGGGTTCGGGAACGCCCCCGCCCATGACCGCTCACCAGGTCTTCCTGCGACCGCGAGCCGTAATGGGCAATTTCACCACCTTGCAGGCAGCGGGATCTGACGACAAGACGGGCGCTTTCACTCTAACTCCCTGCGGCTCGATCTTCGGCGGAAAAGCCATCACGGTGCTGACTTACTCCGACACGAGTTTCAATGGGGTCAGTGGTTTGACCGGTTTGTCCACCGCCCCCACGCTGAATACGAACGGGGTTTTGTTCTATGAGCAAACCAGTGGGACGTCAGCCTCAGGAGGCTCATGGGCCGCCCCCACGTGGGTCATGCAGGCACGAGGAGTTCACCAATTGCCGAACTAAGTAAAAGCAAAACCCCCGGGGCGCTTTGCGAGCGCTCCGGGGGTCAGCAAATCTGGCATCGAAAAAGCTTACACGCTGAAGGAACTACCGCACCCACAGGTGGTTTTCACGTTCGGGTTCTCGAACTTAAATCCTGCGCCTTCCAAGGTTTCCACGTAATCGATCTTCGTCCCGTTCAGGTACATGAGTGAGGCCTGGTCGATGAAGACCTTCAGGCCATCGAATTCGTACACTTTGTCGATGGGGTTGCTCTGACTCTCGAAGTTCATTTGGTACGAGAATCCGGAGCACCCGCCACCGGCGACCCCGACGCGCAGCCCGAGCGGCTGGGGTTCCTGCTGGGACATGATCTCCTTGACCTTGGATACGGCTTTGGATGTAAGCTCAATCGGCATAGACGCTCCTTCTGGGGTTGGTCTTGGGGATAATCCCCTGCCCTCCCCGCACTTTCAAACTTACCAAACAACCAGGCGGAAATCAAGCTCTAGCCCACCCTCACTTTTCGAGGAGCTTCTGGTAGGCGGCGCGAATCTCCGGATCGTCGGGGGAAAGTGAGTAGGCGGTCCGCAGCTCTTCAATACCGGCATCGTGCTCCCCACGGTTATAGAGGACGCCGCCCAAACCGAAATGGGCGAGGGCAAAGCCGGGCTGGAGGCGAATAGCCTCGCGATATTCGTCCACGGCGCCGTCGGAATTGCCTTGTTTATAATCCGCCAACCCGATGTGGAAATGGGCATCGGCATCATCCGGCTTCAGCCGCAGCACCTCGCGGTATTCGGCAATCGAGCCGTTCAGGTCGTTTTGCTTCTCGAGGGCGTGGCCCAGGTTGGAATGGGGTTCCAGGGAGTCCGGCTGCAGCCGAACGGCTTCCCGGAATTCCGGAATGGCATCCGCCACATTGCCGACGGTCTGGAGGGCGACCCCGAGGTTGTTATGGGCGACGGCATCATCGGGTTGCGAAGCGATCGCCGCGCGCAGAACGCTGATCGCCTCATCCCACTTCCTTTCTTCCACCAGAACATGCCCCAGGGCGGACTGGACCGCCGCATTGTTGGGATCAATTTTCAAAGCAGCGCGGTATTCATCCTCTGCCTGCGAGAAAAGTTGTTTCTGCTCGAAGTCCGTCGCCGCCGTCTGGTGGCGCGCAATAACGTCCGCCGGGCGGTGCATGACGTGGTACCAAATCCCTCCCCCAATGAGCAGGGCGCCGATCATGATGACGCTGGGCCGCAGGTAAAACGGTGGTGAGGTGTCATGCAGGCTGGGGGGAGGCGGCGCAGCGGGTTTCACCGCGTAGGGTGGGCGGGGAGCCACGGGCGTTTGCGGGGCGGGAGCGGGAACGCCCGCAAGTGGTGAGGCGGGAATCGCCGCGGTGGGTTTGGGGGGAACACGTGGCGCCGCCCCCGGCAGCCCCGCCTCGACACGCCTCAGGTCCTCAATCAACGCCGTAGCAGAGGGGGGCCGCAATTCCCGTTTCTTCTGCAGCATCCTCATCACCAGGCTGGCGAGCGCCTCAGGAATCTGCAAGTCCGGCCGTACCAGACGAATGGGGCTGGGCGGCTTTTGAATGTGCGCAATCAGCAGATCCATGGTGATGTCTGATTTGAAGGGCACGGTGCCCGTCAACATCTGGTACATAACGATGCCGAGCGAATAGAGGTCGGAGCGGCCATCCAGGTCATCACCCCGTTTCCCCTGCGCCTGCTCGGGCGAGATATACAGGGGAGTGCCGACCACGTATCCCCCGCCCGTCAGGTCCATGCTTTTCGCCGCTTCCCCCATTCCACCTTCTTTGACTCGGGCGATGCCGAAGTCCAATACCTTGGCCTTTTCCCCCTCCGCAGCCTGGACCAACACGATGTTTTCCGGCTTGATGTCGCGGTGGACCATGCCCAGGCGGTGGGCAGCGTCCAATGCCGCGGCCACTTGTTTGGCGATGGCGCACACGCGCGGGGCCGGCAACGGGCCCTGCTCCTGCATGACCAGCTTCAGGCTTTTGCCCTCGATGTACTCCATGACGATGAAGGGGCAGCCGTCTTCCGCCAGGTCGATGTCCTCCACCTGCACGGCGTTGGGGTGGTGAAGTTTGCGGGTAATGTAAGCTTCTCGTTTGAAGCGCTCGTGGAAGACCTCGTCACCGGTGAGTTCCGGGTTGAGCACCTTGATGGCGCGCAGTTCGTCAAACCCCGTGTGCTTCGCCTTGTAAACCGCGCCCATGCCGCCTTCGCCGATTTTGTTCAGGATGCGATACCGGCCGCGTACCAGGGTCCCGGAAGCCCACGTCCCCGTGGTTCGGAGCTCCGCGCCGTCGCGCGAGCAGAACGCGATGGTGTCCGGATAGGTTGCCTGGCAAGTGGGGCAGGTTTTCATTTAAGTCGCCGGCCAGTTCAAACGCCCAAACTATACCATACCGGCAACTTTGGAAAGAATAGTGCGTACCCGCAGATTCTCACTCCGCTTGCGAATTGCTTTGCGGGTCCTCGGAATTCGGAGCGGATGGGCAGGACTCCTCAATAAGTTCTTGCAGGGTAAGGCGCGGCGTCAACCAGGGGGTCAACATCGAATCCTTATCGCCATAAAAAAGGCTCCGGACGGGCACATCCACGGCCACCGCCAGCCTGTCAAAAGTCTCCAGCGAAGGCACCTCCCGCCCGCTCTCGAAGCTGGCGAGGAGGTTTTGGGGCAGCCCCGCTTTGGCCGCCAAGTCTTCGATAGTTAGAGAATGCTCCAGACGAACCTGCCGAATTCGCGCCGCAATCTGCATGCTACAGTACCTCCCGGGTAACGGTCTCCTGGTATCGTGGCGTTGTGGTACAAACAAATCTGTATAAAATTGCACACTTCGAAGATTTTTTTCGAGGCGGATGGGAGGTCTATTTCAAGTGCGCAGTGCCCTCGCGCCACCGGCATTTCCGGCTATATTCCCGCACGGACTCAGGCACCGCGATTTCCATGGGAAGGCGGTCGTCAGGGAGTGGCTCGGCAGGGGTGAGGTTAAGGGGAAGGACTCCTGCCCAGACATGCAGCGCGTAGTCTTCCTCGTCGTCGATGGGCGGGCCCGTGCGCACCTTGGCGGAAACTTCCCCCAGCGGAAGGGCTAAAACGATGGTGGCCTGCAGTTCCTTCTCTGAGGGTTTGCGGACTTCCTGCCACCTCCCCGGCGCCACGTGCTCTGTAAACGCGCGTAGCGCATCCTGCTTGGCGGCGGGATCATCCAGCACCGTGGCCTTACCGAAAATAACCACGGAGCGGTAGTTCATGGAGTGATGGAAAGCCGAGCGCGCCAGCACCAGTCCGTCCACCAGCGTAACGGTTACACACACGTCCGCGCCCCTGCCCAGCGCCCGGAACATGCGGCTGGCCGGCGAGCCATGGATGTAGAGCACATTGCCCTCTCGGCCGTAACCGGTGGGAATCACCACCGGTTTGCCGTCCGCCACAAAACCGACGTGGCAAACCAAGCCTTCATCGAGAATGCCATAAACCGTCTCGCGATCGTAAACACCGCGCTTGGGAAGGCGGTGCACTTGCGTTCGTTCTGTAGGGGTGAAGTCGGACATGGAAGTAAGTTCCTTTGGGCAGCTAGCTGTCAGCTCCCCTAGCGCGCCGTCCAGCCGCAATCAATGGGCACTGCCGAACCCGTGATGGCTTGGGCCACATCCGTAGCGAGATAGAGCACCAGCGCCGCCACCTCTTCCGGTTCCAGCATGCGTTTGAGCGCGGCGGGGGCGGTCATGATTTTCTCCACCACCTCCTGCTCGGTCATACCGTGAAATTTCGCTTGCCCGGCGATTTGTTTCTCCACCAGCGGTGTGCGCGCGAAGCAGGGACACACGGCGACGGCGGTGATGTTGTACGGAGCGCCTTCCAAAGCGGTGACCTTGGTCAGGCCCAGAACGCCATGCTTTGCCGAAACGTACGCCGCTTTGAACTCCGCGGAAACCAATCCCTGGGTGGAACTGATGTTGATGATCCGGCCCTTCCTTTGCGCCATCATGTGAGGAAAGGCGTATTTAGTGGTCAGAAACGGGCCCGTCAGCATCACGCCAATCAAGTGGTTCCATTTTTCTTCCGTAAATTCCGGAAGGGGGGCGATGTGTTGCACGCCGGCGTTGTTCACCAGAATGTCGATGCGCGTGTAACGGTCAATCGTCATATTGATGAGGCCCCTGACATCCTTGACGTCCGAAACATCGCCCAGGTGGAAAACCGCCTCGCCCCCCGCGCCGATGATGTCCTGAGTGACAGCCATGCCGTTTTCGGCGTCGATGTCATTCACGACGACGGCAACGCCCTCGCGCGCAAACGCCTGGGCTGTGGCTTTCCCCAGCCCGCTGGCGGCGCCCGTCACAATTGCCACCCGGCCTTTGAGCTGATCGCCCATGAGGGGGTGGGGCTTCTCGAGTTCGAGGGCATTGGTAATCATTTTTGCTCCTTACGACGAATATCGTTCCACCCGGACGCGCGCGGTGATGGCATGGGCCAGCATCCTTTCCGCCTCGCACTGCCGCTCCGTGACCTCGCCGATTGCCTTGCTGGCGGCGGGCGTCATCTTCTGGTAAGTCACCGTTTTCAGAAACTTCCCCACCCACAGGCCGCCCGTATAGCGCGCGGCGCGACTGGTGGGAAGAATGTGATTGGTGCCGATGCACTTGTCACCATAGGCCACGGTGGTCTCCGCGCCCATGAACAGGGAGCCGTAATTGCAGAGGTTTTGAAGGTAATAATCCGGGTCGGCCGTCTGGATTTCCAGGTGCTCAGGGGCATAGTCGTCGGCCAGCGCTACGGCTTCCTCGCGGTTCTCGGCGATATAAATCCTGCCATTGTCGCGCCAGGAGAGCGCGGCCACATCCCGGGTGGGTAGGACCTCTAATTGCCTTTGGAGTTCGCCCGCGCAGCGGCGCGCAAAGTCCTGGCTAAAGCAGATCAGGGCAACACCACTGTTGGGGTCGTGCTCAGCCTGCCCCAGAAGATCGCAGGCCACCAGCGCCGCGTCGGCCGAATCGTCCGCAATCACCATAATCTCGGTGGGCCCCGCCAACAAGTCGATGCCGCAGCGGCCGTAAAGTTGCCGCTTGGCTTCCGCCACGAACTTGTTCCCTGCCCCGCAAAGCATGTCTACCGGCGCAAAGACTCCCAAGCCAAAAGCCATCATGGCGAAGGCGGGGACACCGCCCAGGATGAAGATGCGGTCGGCGCCTGCCTTTTTCATGGCATTCACCGTCGCCGGGAAAAATCCCTGTCCCTTCCCCGGCGGCGTGAAGGCGTACACGTTTTCCACGCCGGCCACCTTGGCAGGAATGATGCTCATTTGCGCCGAGCCGAACATCGGGTAGCGCCCGCCGGGAATGTAGCAACCCACGGATTTAATGGGCACGTGCTTGTGCCCCAGAATGATGCCGGGGCGCGTTTCCACTTCGAGCGGGTGCAGGGTCCTCAATTGCGCCTGGGCGAACGCGCGTACGTTGGCCTGGCAAAAGTCAGTGTCGTCAATCACGCGTGGGTCGACGGCGCCGATGGCCGCGTCCACCTGCGCCGGGCTCAACTCAAAGTCGGAAGGATTCCAGTCGTCGAATTTCTTGCTGTACTGTCGCACCGCGTCCATGCCGCGCTGTTCCAAGTCCGCGAGCATTTTCGACACAATTTCCGCACACTCGGGGTCACTCTGAAACAGCCGATGGCCGCCCTCCTTGAAGACTTGCATTGGATATCTCCGCGAACGATTATGGGTCAGATATTCCCGATGATTTCAATCCCCTGGCCCCTGGTGCGGGGTACTTGTGCAGTTTAACCGGGATGGTGTGGGCGGCATAGATGAAAAATCATGTTTGATGAGAGCAAACGGTGGGAGCATTTCATGGCAATCTTGCCGCCAGGGTCGCTGACGCGGCGGCCGCGCTTGCCCCGTCGGGCATATTCGCGTAACCAGCGATGTACTTCCCCTTGCGGAAGAAGCACACCCCGCCCAGATACTTGTCCTGCACCTGGAGGGCTTCGTCGGCCACCTGCGCAGCCTGGGCGGCGGGGTAACGCTGGCGAAGCTTGGTCATGACCGCCGCCGCAGACTGGGGTGATGTTTCGAGCACCAGAAAAGCCTTGCCTGTGTCGTACTGAGCCACGTAGCCACGCTTGAGCAGTCGGACGCCCAGGACGCTTTCCGGAATCAGGCGGGCGCTCACCAGCTTTTCCGCTGGGAACCAGGAGAGTGCGGCCGGCGGCGTGCTGCTTCCCTCCACACGCTTTTCCATGGCGACGACGAACGCGGTTAATACGGTGGTGTGGTCGACATCAGGGGTAGCAGAAATCTCTGCGTAGTAGTTTCCCTTCGCAAAGGTGCCCCGCCGCGGCAGCACCTGTCCCCCCATGCCGATCTTCTCGAGGGGATGGCCGGGATCGCGGTTGGCGCTGAAAATACCGTAGGCGGCGTCAGCATCGACCATTTCCGAGACGTCGATCACCAGGGTGTTCTCGCCGGACTTGCACGTCACCCCCTGCATCTGGGTGAACCCGTAGGTCAAATAGCTTTCCGCGTTGCCGTCCATGTATTCGAAAAGGTTCTCGGCGGTGAAGTGACGCAAACCGCCATCCTGCCGCCAGCCCGGCACAAGCGAACAACTGGCCAGGTCCGCAGCGGAAACGACCGGCACCACAACCACGGCGCAAGCGATTAAAAAGAATGCGAAGCGAAGGATGTGCAGAGGGATTTTCATGGTCGGAAGCAAAAGGTGTTTTCAGCGCAGAGGCGCTGAGGCGCAGAATAAATGGCGGATTTCGGGTGTCAGGGTTTTGCTGGCACCTACCAGCTCCTTTGCTCCGCGTCTCCGCGCCTCAGCGGTTGGTTAGGTCTCGGGAATTCGGCCTAAGCAAAAATCTCCTGCGCACGAGTAAGGCGTTCGCGGACCATGACGCCGTGGCTGCACTTCACCGTGCAAGTCGGGCAGTCGCCACAGCGCACCGAGGCCAATTCCGCCGGCAATTGCTTAAAGTGGTCGCGGCCCAGTTCGAACTGGCCGTAGCCGTCGGCATACATGACGTAGCGGAGGACGTCCGGCACCGGCAAGCCCTTCGCGCAATGGCCGTCGCACTCGCCGCAGGTGCGGCAATACAGCGGCGTAATGAGATCCAATTGATGCGCCAGGAGCTGCTCCTCGTGGGCCGAGTAGGGCTCACTCATGGCCTTCAGGTTCTCTTCCAGTTGGTCCATATCGGTCATGCCCGGAATGGTGGTATGGATGTAATCGTTTTTCAGTACCCACTTGAGCGCCGCCAGCATGGCGCCCTCGCGCCGCAGCTTGGCGCCGTTCGGGTCATTCGGACGGCTTCGGCGGAACCCGCCCGCCATCACCTTCATGGCCACCACGCCCAGGCCCGCCGCGTTGGCCTGCGCCATGGCATCGGCAAAGGCCTTATCCATACTAAAGTTGAACATGGCCAGCACCACGTCCGTCGCGCCCTTCTTCACCAGGAACGGAACCATATCTTTGGAGTTGTGGGTGCTGACGCCGGCAAAACGAATTTTGCCTTGCTGCCGGGCGATCTGCTGCGCCTCGAAAAGTTCATCCGGCACACCGTTGGGGTTATTTTTCGAGTGCAAATACCAAACGTCCAGATGGTCAGTGCCGAGCTCGCGAAGCGACGTGTCAAGCTCTTCGAGCGCGCTCTCTTTGGTGTTGCCATCGGTTTTGCTGGAGAGATAAATATTCTGCCGCTTGTTTTTGAGGGCGGCGCCCACCAACCGCTCGTTGTTCCCATGCTGGTAGCCGCGCGACGTATCGAAATAATTAATGCCCATGTCCGCTGCGCGCTCAATCACGCTGCCGTCCGAGGTGACCATGCACCCGAAACCCACGCTGGTTACCTTGAAACCGGTTTTTCCCAAAATGCGATAGCTGAAACCCTTAGTGGATGGCGAGTCTGCCTCTGCCCAGGCGCTGGGAGCCGAAGCGAGGCCCGCCACGGAAGTAAGAATGCTTGCGGATAAGAAGTCTCGTCGAGTAGACATTTTGTCTATATCCTTCCTCTAAGCATTGACCACGATCATAACCTTCAAGCGGTGCTATCATAGGACGCGTGGAGGTATAAATCCAGTGCTTTTCTCACGCCGCAGATTTTTACAAGCAACCGGGACGGGCCTGCTCCTTTCACCTGCCCGCCGGCTGAGTTCGCAGGCTCCGCCGGCACTTTCCATTGCGCCGATGGTCAAGGAATTCCCCGGCATTTCGCAAGTCTCCATCGTGCACGGCGACGACCGCCGCAAAAACGCTTGCGCGGCGCTCACCGCGATCGATGACCAGATCCTGCCGAAATTGCGGCGGAAGAAGTACGTTGTCATCAAGCCGAACATCGTGAACACGGTGAATCAGCTTGCCTCCACACATGCCGACGCCCTGCGCGGGATCATCGAATACCTCGCGCCGCGCTTTCGCGGGCCCATCGTTATTGCCGAGTCCTCAGCGGGCAACACGCTGGAGGGTTACGAGAGCTTCCATTACACGCGACTGCCGGGCGAGTATCGCGATCAGAAGATCAGTCTCGTGGACCTGAACCGCGAGGCAAAGTTCGAGACCGTTCCTCTGATTGATTTCGACCTGCACGTAACGCCGGTGCGCTTGGCGGCGCGCCTGCTCGATCCGGATGCGTTTGTCATTTGCTCGGCGGTCATGAAGACGCATAACGCCGTTGTTGCCACGCTTTCAGTGAAGAACCTCACGCTCGGCGCGCCGCTGCACAATCCCCCGGGGGAAAAATCCTGGAGCGACAAACGCAAGTACCACGTGGGCGTTCGGCAGAACCACTACAACATGCTGCTGACCGCGCAGAAGCTTCAGCCCCAATGGGGGGCCACGGTGATCGACGGCTATGAAGGCATGGAGGGCGATGGCCCCAATTCCGGCAACCCCGTGCCTTCTCGCATTGCCATTGCCTCAACGGATTACATTGCGGCGGATCGCGTGGGGCTGGAGGCCATGGGCATCGACCCGTCGTGGGTGGGCTACCTCGTGTATTGCGGGCAGGTGGGCCTGGGAAACTACGATCTGAAGAATATTCAGATTCAGGGCGCGGCGCTCGAAGCTGTGCGCAAAAAGTATCGCCTGCACCCTGACATTGAGCGCGAATTGCAATGGATGGGGCCAATGGAAGACTTGCCGCCGAAGTTGGGCTTCCTCTCGAACGGCGGGACCAAGAGCTACAGTTGAATCGGCGTTGTTTGCGAAACGCCCTCCGCCCAGAGGCGGCAAGTGTACAGGCCGGAAGGCCTTTGCTCGGTGATCCAATCCACAGAATGTACTCCGCGGCGAGTTAAGCCCTCAGCCAGCACGCCCACCCGTTCGCCCAACGCATTGTACATTTCCAACCGCGCGCGCGTTTCTTGCGGCAGGTTGAATTCCACCGTCAGGGCTGCGTCCCGGTTTCCAGGCTGGCTTTGGCCCAGCACGCGCAGGCCGGGCGAGTCTCCTCCCCTCAGGCAGGCGGCTGTTTGCTCGGTGGGGTAGGCATACGGCTCGTTGCACATGTGAAAATGCTGTTCGCCTTCCCTCTCCAGGTAGGGAGTCGCCAGCGGCGTGCGCGGCAACTGCTCGAGCGCAACGAGTTTGGGCCCGGCTTCTTCCCAGCGATAGACCGGAATGTTGCGAGGATTGAGCGCCGTAGAGACGCCACGTTCTTTGCCGATGTGAAAAAGGCCGAAATTGCCGGGTTCATGCCCTCCCAGCCAATGCCCGATGATATCGACGCGGAAAGCATCTTTGCCGAAAATCAGCACATTGGTCATGAAGATTTCCGGCACACCGCCGGGTGCCGGCCCGGTGGTGAACCCGTCACCGTTCTGGGCATAGACGCCTTCGATGACGTTCAACAGGACGGACGAGCGCAGCAACGAGTAGGAATCGATGGTGCGCTGAATCCACATTTCCATCCAGCCGGCCTTCGCCGTATCCCAGCGCGGAATCCCCGCCTGCTGGTGCTTGTCCTGAAGGTCGTCCGTGTGACTTTGCGCGTCGGGTTGGAAATCCTGCGCAATCGCCTTCTGAAGGCCGGCACAAAACTGAATGTAGGGAGGAACGTTGGTGCCTTGCAGGTTCTTGACGCAGAGGGTTAGGCCCATCCCATGGGTCTTCAGTTTCGCCACATTGATCAGGTGTGTATCCGGGTAATTGAACGGGCCGAGGTATTTCGTGCGGCGAAACACTACGCCCTCTGGGCATTCCTTGGTCAGGGACGAGCGGCAATCACTGTCGCTGTAATGCACGCCGGAGCGCTGCGACATCTCCTGATAGCCAATGCCGGGCTGGTCCACATTCAGAGCGTCGCGAGCATAGATGTTCCCGGCCCGGACGCCCGCCTGGCGCAGTCCATCGACAAGGCCTTCGACAACGTAGGGGTCGGTGATGATGGCAAAATCGCGACCTTTGCCCAGCGTCGCGGTGAGATTAGGCTTGATGGCAAATTTATCGGAGAGACTCGGGCTGGGGGAATCGCGCCGCGTAAAGATTCGCCGCGCCAACTCGGACGCCTCTCGCCGCTTGGCCTCCGAATCATTTTTTGCGGGGACATGGGTCTGGCGGATGAAGACCGCTTCCGGGTGCGCCTCAATGAAGGGATGGAGCCCGAAATAAGCGGGGGCCGCGCCTTCGTTTCCCAGCAAGCCAAGGGTGGGGAATGCATTGGCAGCAATACTCATTCCTGCCGCGGTTTTCAGAAATGCTCTGCGATCCATAAGCTACTCTCCACGTGGCGCCTTCGGGCAAAACGCCAGTTTCCTTCGGCGCATCAACTTCCCCTCGACAGGTAATATACGCGCCGAGGGTTGTGCGCACAAGTCCCGCGCGTTTTTTCGCTTGAGCACGCAGATCGAGGTGAAGGGCAAGGCCGCGCAACCTTCCTACCCCACAAGTGTTAATCATTGCAGCCGGATGCTCCGTGGAAGAAATGCATTCGTCCAGGTGGCGAGGGTGATCCACGAGAGCTTTCCGGGCATCTAAAGTTTTGGGTTTAGTTGTAGAATGACGGGCGGGATGGTTCCGACGATGCCCAGGGTGCGTACAATTCGGATGATGGCGCTAGCCGGTGCGCTGCTGGGCGGACTCGGCGCGTTTCTCTTCCCCATCCCGGGCGCGGCGGATCAGTTGCCCGAGGAGGCGCTGAACACTTTTCCCGCTGATACCCTGCAAGTGGTCTTTACGAATCTCGCCGACCTGCGCCCGCTTTCTATTTACCCGCAAATTCGCCAGCGAATTTTGAACCGCCAGTTGAAGGCCTTCGAGGATTTCTTGCGGCCCATGGGGATTGAGCCGGAGAAGGACATCGACGAGGTGATGCTGGGATGGCGTGGTGAGATGGTGGGCCCCGCGGGTTTTCTGGGATTGGCGGGGGGACGCTTCCAACCCGCCCTCATCCAGCAGTACTTTGACCACACCGGGCTGCCGGTCCGCGAGTACAATGGCGCCAACCTCTACGCGTTTGGCTCCGGCAGCGACCCGAACGATCTCTTTTTCACCTTTTTCGATAGCTCCCTCGTCGCTTTCGGCCGCTTGGTGGACGTCAAGGGCATGATCGACGCGCGGCAGGGATCAATAAATGCGCTGAACTCGAATGCCGACTTTGTGAATTGGCAGGGCGAACTTGACGGCACCGCCCCGCAATGGGGAATCCTCAACGGCAAGTCTGCCGGCAATCTGGCGGGGTTGTGGCTGGCTCCCAGCGGTCAGAAAAATGTGAATCTCGGCTCTCTGGCAAGTTCTGTCCGCGCCCTCCTCTACCGCGTGCAGTGGGACTCCGGCTTTTCCGCGCAACTCTTTATGGTGTGCAACACGCCGGAAACCGCGGCGGGCTTTGCCACCCTCGTCGGGCTCCTGCAGCAAGCCGCGAAACAGCCCACGCCGGCTGGCGGTACCGCCCTCCCGCCCATCCTGCAGAGCATTGAAACTCACCGCGACGGCGCTCGCCTGGAATTGGATGTGTCCGGCCCGCCCGAATTGCTTGACCAAATCCTCCCACAGGGCGGAAGTTGAAACCAATCGCTAACTGACGCGCGCCAGCCGCTGGTACTCCGTATCGGCGCCTTGCGAGACCAGCACCCACAACGTGTAGATGCCGAGCGCCGTACCAAACGGGAAGTCGATCAGCTTCAGGCAGCCGACAATGATGGCGAGCATCCGAGCCCAGGGTTGGTGGTCAAGCAGGCCCCAGCCTACGAGAAGCCCGACGACCGCGGTTACGCCGAGGTAAGCGCCCACCACACCCATGATGGGCATGAGGAATCCTCGCATGGGCACAGTCAAGAACGGGATGCCGATATGACCGAAGAACACCATGGCCACCGCGGGAATTAAGCGCAGGAAGGACACGACGATCCATATGATCCCCAGGATCTGGACATGCTTTGCCATCCGCGACGATTGGGGGATGCCGCTGTAGGGCGCCGTGGCGGCGGGCGCGGTCCCATTCAAGGTTGGGGATGGCGGAATTGGAGCCGATGGCGGCCCGGAGGGCGTCGGCGTGGTCGCCTGGCCGCAACGATTGCAGAAATTCTGCCCCGGCTGAACTTGGCCTCCGCAATTCGCACAAAACATGTTTTCCTCCTTTGGGGGAGCCTTTCTACCCTAATCATACGCTCAGTGCGAGCGCATAGTTCCACGAAAAGGAGGGTGGACGAGGGAATGGAGTGACGCGGGAGGCGGCGGAGCCGCCTAAAATGTAAATTGTAAAAGGTAAACAGAAAGGATGAAGTGTGAAGGCTGAAGTATGAAGGCCGTGCGAGTTCGATTTTACCCTTTATTATTTACCATTTACGTTTTATCTTTTGTTTTTCCGGGGAAAAGTGTAAATGGTAAATTGTAAGAGTCAAGGTGCAAATTAGACTTCATCCATCGCCTTATTTCAGGTTCGGATATCGTTCGAGCATCTCCACCAAATCGCGTGCGCCCAAAGCTTCTGCCGCGCGCGCGTGCTTCCAGGCTTCTGCGTATTCGCCGCGCAGGGCGTAGATGCGGCCCAGGCTTAAGTGAGGTCCAGGATTGCTGGAATCCAATTCCACGGATTTCTGGAAATATTGCATGGCTTGCCCGGTCGCGCCTTGAAAGTGGCGGAGCGTTCCCAGCGCAAAATAGGCTTGGGCATTGTTGGGGTCAGTCGCCAGGATGGCCTGCTGTTCGGCGACGGCGGCTTCCACGTCGTGGTTGAGCGCGGGCTGGATGACGTTGTCACGCCAGAATTGGTCGGGCATAAAAGTGGTCAGTGCTTAGTGGTTACTGGCGAGTGGTTCGTGAGAACTAAAGTCATCAGTCATTAGTTTTCAGTCATCAGCCAAGCCGCCGCACCGAGTGGTCTTTCCTGAGAACTGTCGACTGAGAACTGATGACTGATGACTGACAACTTTCTCTATACGGGAATGAAAGCCTTGATTTCCGATTCCACCTGCTCCGGGGTCAACTTCTCGCCCTCGTTCATGCGCGCCAGGATTTTTTCGATCATTTCCTTGGCCTGCTCCTTGCGATACTGGCGAATGAAGCCATCGTAGAAGTGCTCGCCCGCCATCGCCCGGCTGATCTCGGTTTCCTTGTTGTGATCCTGCAACTCCGTGAAGTACACCACGCGGTATTTCCCCGTGTAAGTTGTCTCCCGGTAAATCTCAAACATGATCTTGTCAGATTCGAATGGCATGAAAACCTCGAGACTCGAAACTCGGGGTCTGGGATTCAGGAAGAATTGAAGATCCCTGATCGCGCACGCTAAATGGCACTAGTTTAGTGGCTGCCCCGTAGTCTTACATAACCATGAATACCAGAGGTGGGAAAAGGCGTCAACCGTGGTTTTTCATCCCCGCTTGACAGGCGTCACTATTTTCCTTACACTCACGTTGCAGAGGGGTTAGCTCGTAGTTGGCGACGTCACTGAGGGGTGATTCGCCTGCGCCAGGTATCGGTATAAGAGGAGAAACCCGTGCCCCGAATTTCCTTCGTCCTGGCGGTGGTGTGTCTTACCTTCTTGGCGGCAGCCGCCCAAACCCAGCAAACTGGGCCCGTCGCAAGGTCCACCCCTGCCGCTGTTTACTCACAAGCAGATTGCTCAGGCTTCATTGCAGAATCCCCTTTGCCCCGCGACTTGGTCGTTACGGGAGGAGAGGACAACCCCTTCCACTCCCCGGTTCGTCAATTTGTAGAGGGCGACACGATCTTCATCTCCCACTCCAAGGACACCGACGTCCCTGCGGCCGGCGATTACAGTGTAGTCCGTCCCGCGAATGAACTGTTCGTAACCATGCATTACCCGGGTGAACGATCGCATATCAAGAAGTCAGGCAAACCCTACGAAAACGTCGGCAGGGTTAAGGTGATCCCTCTGAATCCGGGCGCGGTGGTGGGAGAAGTTTACTCGGTTTCCGGCGACGTCTCGCTTCGGCGTCCGAACGCCGGGGGAGTGATTGCCAAAGTCACCTTTTCCTGCGGCGGCATTGTCCCCGGTGACATCTTGGTGCCCTTTCATCCGGCCCCCATTCCCGAATATACGATCTCCAGCCCACTTGACACCTTTGCGCCTCTCGACAGCACGAAACTGCACGGAAGGATAACCGCCAGCCGCAACAATTTTGGCTTTCTGGGCGCCGAGACCATGATCTATTTGAATCTGGGCGAAAAATCGGGAGCCCGGCCCGGCCAGCGCTTCCGGATCTACAAGACCCTTCCTCCCCATTCGACGGGATCATTGACGAAAGAACCTGTGCCCCCGGAAACCATTGGCGAGGCCGTGGTGCTTTCTGTGGAGTCAAATTCGTGTACAGCCATGGTGATTTCAAGTTACCGCGAAATTTCTGCCGGTGATTACGTCGAGGCGGAATAAATGTGCTGCGAGGGGAGCAGCTTTACGGAAACACGTCAAATGCGGCCACGTTTCGAGGCCGGTAAAGCAGGAAATCACGCCGGTCGAGTGTGAAAACGCGCCGCAGATTGAGGCGCTCCGCCGCAACGACTAATGATGCGTCTGCGAAATCCATTGGCAAATCAGCGTATTGGGCCATCAACGCGCGCATTCGCGGCAGATCTCCTGCGACCGGTTCCGCGATGTCTACCCCGCCATCGATGACAAACTGCCAGAGCACTTCGCGCAAATGCTGTTTCGCGAGCAAGTAGAAGCTTTCCGAAAGAACCGGCCACGTGGTAACCAAGGCGCCCGAGTAGCGCCCGAATTCGGCGCGGCATTTCGCATACGACGAGTCATTGCTATCGATCAGCGCGACCAAGGGACCAGTGTCACAAAGTGCCATTTCGCCGCTTGGCAAGGAGCATCTCCCGAATCAGCTTTTTCGCATTGCGAGCCCGGTCATGCTTCGGCCCCCGGGGCGGAGGAATATTGAGTTTCGAGTAAACCTCCCAAGCAGACGGCCGGGAGTTCTTTTCCAGTGACGCCCAACGTGCTTGCAGGGCATCCTTGATGACTTGAGAGGTGGTCCCTGGGGTGTGCTTGGTCAGGTTTCGCAGAACGCGGCGGGTCTCTGCATCCACTCGGAATGAAATCGTATCGGCCATGTGCTACATCGTAAGACACCAGCGCGAGGGTGTCAAGTTATGTTGCCTCTTCAGCGCTTCGCAAGCAACTTTTCCTTTATGATGCGCCTCACATGCCGGGCCCGGTCGTGGAGTGGCTGCCCCTCCTTGGGCACGGGCAAGAGATGATACAATTCCTGGTAGACTTCCCATGCACTCGGCGTTGGAGTGCCAGGTTCCTTGGGGAGACGCTTCCCTGCTTCCCGGATGGCCTCCTTGAGGATCGCCCTCATCGTAGTGTTGCCCTGCTTAGCCATGGCGCGAAGTTTCCTCTCGTCCTCCGCGTCCAGCCGAAAGCTAATCCTTTTGCTCATATCCTGCCGCCGCCCATCTATAACGGATCGCGTACGAGCAACCCCGGGACGCCGGCAAAAGCTCGGTCATGGCTCCAAAGTTCCGTGGCGCCGTTTTCAACCGCTATCAAGGCTATTTGCAGATCGTAAACTCGGGTGCCGGCAAATTTCATATCGCTTGCCAATTGCGTCAGTCGCTCCCAGAACCCCGT
>Ga0326727_10014831_pt1 | contig 16876 bp, 13 predicted proteins | sample MB2enrmetagenome_FD_207643 | JGI IMG/M metagenome (GOLD analysis project Ga0326727, IMG submission 207643) | Lab enriched peat soil microbial communities from McLean, Ithaca, NY, United States - MB29MY | ecosystem: Environmental > Terrestrial > Soil > Wetlands > Peat | place: USA: New York...
CTTTCGAGAGCGCGCGCCACGTGGACTGGAAGGCCACGGCGAAAGTTCGCAGCCTGCAGGTCCGCGAGTTCGCGCGCGAACAGGAGCAGACCGTCGAGGTGTTCCTGGATCGCGACATTCCTCACGGACTGGACGCCTGGTTCGAGCACGCCATCGACTGCTGCGCGTTCCTGGTGTGGCGCCTCTCCAACCAGGGCGCGTCCATTCACTTCCGCTCGAACGGTGTCGATTTCCGCCAGCCGGAGGAAGGAGACATCTATACCATCCTGAAATTCCTGGCGCTGGTGTACGCCCAAGGCGCCAATGCGCCCGAGGCCCCGCTCGACGAAACCAGCTACAAGATCGTGTTCACGGCATGGCCCCGCCGGTTTAGCGAAGCGGGATGGGTGGGCGCCCGGGTGCTCGATCCGGAGTCGTTGCCCCTGCCGGCGCAGCCGGCGATGTCCTCCGAAATTCACGGCTCGGAGGCGCTAAGATAAAGATATCTAGAAAGCCGATCCGGGCTGCTAGTGAGAGGAGGGTGCGATGTGTCTTGCCATCCCCGGTAAGATTCTGGAGGCCAGGGAAATCGGCGGTTTCCGCGTGGGGCGCGTCGAGTTCGGCGGGGTGACCCGCGACGTTTACCTGGACTACGTGCCCGAGGCCCAGCCGGGCGACTACGTCATCGTGCATGTGGGGTTCGCGATCAGCCAGGTGGACGCCGAGGAGGCCCGCCGCACCTACGAGCTCCTGGAACAGATGGGCGCGCTCGCGGACGAACTGGCGTGAAGTTCATCGACGAATACCGCGACCCGAAGCTGGCCCGCTCGCTCGTGGCCGAAATCCACAAGACCGTCACGCGCCCCGCGGTGTTGATGGAAATCTGCGGCGGGCAGACCCACACGCTGATGCGCTACGGGATTGATGAGCTGCTGCCCCAGCAGGTCGAAATGGTCCACGGCCCCGGCTGCCCGGTGTGCGTGACGCCGCTCGAGATCATCGACAAAGCCGTCGCCATTGCCTCGATGCCCGGCGTCATCCTGGTCTCCTACGGCGACATGCTCCGCGTTCCCGGCTCCGAAAGCGACCTGTTCCACGTCAAGGCGGCGGGCGGCGACGTGCGCATCGTCTACTCTCCCATGGACGCCCTGCGCATCGCGCGGCAGCAGCCCGAGCGGCGCGTGGTGTTCTTCGCGGTGGGATTCGAGACCACCGCGCCGGCTAATGCCATGGCCGTCTGGCAGGCGAAACGCGAGGGTCTGCGGAACTTCTCGATCCTGGTTTCTCACGTGCTCGTGCCGCCCGCCATCCGGCTGCTTCTGGGGTTGCCCGGCAACCGCGTACAGGGCTTCATCGCGCCGGGACACGTGTGCACGGTGATGGGCTATACCGAGTACGAGGAACTGGCGGCGGAATTCCACGTGCCGTTTGTAGTGGGCGGATTCGAGCCGCTCGACCTGCTGGAGGCCATCCTGATGCTGGTGCGCCAACTGGAGGAGGGGCGCGCCACCGTGGAAAACCAGTATGCCCGGAGCGTGACCCGCTTGGGCAACGAGCCGGCGCGCCGCCGCATGCGCGAGGTGTTCGAAGCGGCCCACCGCAAATGGCGCGGCATCGGCGAGATCCCGCTGTCGGGTTATCGCCTGCGCCCGGAGTACGCGGCTTTCGACGCGGAGCAGATTTTTGGCGTGGAAACCCGCCAGGTGGAAGAACCCGCCGAGTGCATCTCGTCGCGCGTGCTGCAAGGATTGGCCAAGCCCGTCGATTGTCCGGCGTTCGGCACGCGCTGCACGCCGGAATCGCCGCTGGGCGCGCCCATGGTTTCGAGCGAAGGCGCCTGCGCCGCCTACTATCAGTACCGCCGGCACGCGGACGTGGTGATGCCGTGACCCTCTCCTGCCCCTTGCCCCTGGCGGCCAAGGACCGCATTCTGCTGGGCCACGGATCGGGCGGAAAGCTGAGCGCGGAGTTGTTGCGCGACGTGTTCCTGCCGGCGTTCCGCAGCCCCGTGCTGAACCGGCTGGACGATCAGGCGGTGGTCGAAGCGGGAGGCGCGCGGCTGGCATTTACCACCGATTCCTTCGTGGTCAAGCCGCTTTTTTTCCGCGGCGGCGATATCGGCTCGCTGGCCGTGTACGGCACCGTAAACGACCTCGCCATGTGCGGCGCGGAGGCGCTCTACCTGAGCGCGGCATTCATCCTGGAAGAGGGCTTCGCGATGGCCGCGCTGCGCCGCATCGCCGAATCGATGGCGCGGGCCGCCGAAGCCGCCGGCGTGGAGATCGTCACCGGCGATACCAAGGTAGTGGAAAAGGGCAGCGGCGACGGGGTCTTCATCAACACGGCGGGTATCGGGCTGGCGCCGGTTGGGCTGAGTCTTTCGGCGGCCAACGCGCGGCCGGGCGATCGCATCCTGCTCTCGGGTACGCTGGGCGATCATGGCATCGCGATTCTCTCGGAGCGCGAGGGCATTGCCTTCGAGACGCCGGCCGAAAGCGACTCGGCGCCGCTGAATGGACTGGTCCGGGAGATGCTCGCCGCGACGGCCGCGACAGCCGCGACGGCCGGAATCCGCGCCATGCGCGATCCGACCCGCGGCGGCCTGGCCAGCACACTGCACGAGATCGCCGCGCAGTCCGGTGTGGGAATGGCTCTCGAGGAAGAGGCGATCCCCATCCGCGAAGAGGTCCGCGGCGCTTGCGAGCTGCTGGGACTCGATCCGCTGTACGTGGCGAACGAGGGCAAACTCGTGGCCATTGTGGCGCCGGAGGCCGCGGAGGCCGCGCTGGCCGCCATGCGCCGCCACCCGCTGGGAGCGCGGGCATCCATGATCGGCACGGTGACCGGGGCGCACCGGGGAATGGTCACGCTGAAGTCGGTTTTCGGCACCACGCGCCTGGTGAACATGCTGGCCGGCGACCAGTTGCCGCGCATCTGCTGAGGCGCCTTCCTCAGATCAGAAAGTCATGCGCCCGGAGATCTGCAACTGGCGCGGTCCCCAGATGAGGTTGCTGGTGGCTGTGGGGACGAGGAAGGCCGGGTTGGGCGCCAGGCAGCCATTGGTGTGGCCAGCGCAGACACCCGAACCCGCGGCCGTATAAGACAATGAGGATCGCCAGAATCCGCCGGACTAAGCGGGAAACCGGCCGGGGCCCCAGCCCAACACCTTGACGCCGCTCACCACCCTTTATACGTCTGCCATCAATATCGACAAGAACAAGTTCGCCCCGCGCATCGGTGGTTTAAGACCGCCAGGCAGGATTGGGGCGGCCGCGAACAGCATCGAATTCAATATTGGCACAGGTTTCCTCCAGTGGTGAAACGTGTCTGAACCATGATTTCAGGAACGAACTAACCTGCACCCGCTGACCCGGCGGGCGGTCTTGCAACGGCATCTACAACGGATAATCCACAGGATAACCGAAATCGGTTACAGCGGCATGTCGGAAGCGGGTCCGATTGGCGCTTTCGAGGCATTGAACACTCCGCAAAGAAAGCGCTCCTGATGTGTTTGGCGGTACCAGCCGATAAGGTCTTCGGGAAGGAGTGCTTTCCCGGCACGCGCGGATTCCACCCGCCGGCCACCGTGTTGGAGGACCCGAATGACATCCATATCCGTGCGCGTTTTGGTTGGCGCACTCGGCGCCGCGGCATGGCTGCTCGCGGGAGACCCCGCCGAGACACCACCGTCGCCCACGCCCATTGCGCCGCGAATCCTGTCTCTGGAGGACTGCCTGCGGACGGCCATGGAGATGAACCGCCGGCGCCCCGCGTCCCAATTCGCTTTGGCGATGGCCGAAGCCCAGCACCGCCAAGCGCTGGCGGGTTACTGGCCGCAGGTCAACGGCAAGGCGGGCTGGTTTCGCCTCAACGAGTCTCCCAACTTCATATTCCCAGCCAGTACGATGTATATCCCCGCGCAGACACTCAGCGTTCCGGGAGGCACCGCTACGGTTACGGTTCCCGCCAACAGTTTCGCTCCCGGATTCCCTCCCGCGGCCATCCAGATGCCGGTCGCCTTTCCCGGACAAAGCATTACCACAACCGCTCAGGCGTTCCCCATCCCCCAGCAGAACATCAAGCTCATGGATCCGGAGAGCTTTATGGCATCCGGAAATCTGACCTGGCTGCTGTTCGATGGAGGCATGCGGAAAGGCTACCGGGAGCAGGCTCTCGGAGCGGTCGAAGCGGCGCGGGCGGACGCCCGGCGGACGGATCTCGAAATCACCGACAGCGTGGTGCGGCTCTACTACGGGGCGCTGCTGGCGCGGCAGTTGCACCAGGTGGGCAAAGATACCCTGGCGCGCATGGAAGTGACCCTCGATCTGACCGAATCGCTCTACCAGAACGGGGCCGGCAAGGTCAACAAAACGGACTACCTCGAGAATGTGGTGACGGTCGAGACCATCCGCGCCATGGTCGCCGAACTGGCCAGGAACGAGGCGGCCGCGGAAGCGGCGCTGGCTTACACCATGGGGATGCCGTGGAACGCCAGCGTGCGCCCTTCCGAGGAAGAGGTGCCTTACCGGCCTTTCGCTGGGAACCTGGAGGAACTGGTTGGCGCCGCCTACGAATTCAACACCGATTGGGCCAAGCTCGAAGCGGGCCTGAAGGCGCTCGATGGCGCGTTGGCGACGGCCCGCAGCGGGTTTTACCCCAAGGTCGCACTGACGGGCGAGCTGCACCGCTGGTGGAACGGCTATACGGCGGGAATGGCTACGGCGGCGAACAAGGAAGGCTGGACGATCGGAGCGGGTCTGGAGATCCCGCTGTTCGACGGATTCCTGACCAGGGGCAGGGTCGCCGAAGCGCAGGCCCGCGTGGCCAAGCTCAAACAGGAGAAACTCCTCCTACAGGAAGGGATCGGACTCCAGATCCGCGAGCTGTTTTTGGGTTTGGAGGCGGCAGCCAAGACCTATTCGGCTACCGAGCGCGCCATGACCGCCGCGCGGGAGAACCGCGACCTGACCTCGCGGGCCTATCAGAGCGAGTTGGTGGAAACGGAAAAAGTCATCCGCGCCCAACTCTTCGAGGCGCTGATGACCGCGCAGTATCTCAAGGCCCGCTATGACCTGGCGGCGATTCAGTCGCAGATATCGCTGGTGGTCGGCAAGGAAATCGCGGGAAGGGTGAACCCGAGGCCGTAGCACGAGGTGGAGAAATGGCCATGGATAAAAGCAGGCGGGCGCCGGCCAGCGAGGCGCATAGCGGCGTCTGCTCGCGGCGCCACGCGCTGGCCCTCATGCTGGGGGCCCCGCCCTGGTGGCCCGCACGGCTGGCCGCCGCGGAGGGCGGCGCGCCGCTGCGCTTTGCCATCTCCGAGAGCCTGGTGATGGACGTGAATATCAACGACGCCCGGGCGGCCATGCTGATCTGGCTCAAGCGCATGATGGCGGACTTGAACGTCACCATCGAATTCAGCCCGAAGGTATTCGACTCTTCGGAGGAGATTCTGCGGCGCGCTCGCAGCGGCCAACTCGACGCCGTGGCGCTGAATGTCGTCGAGTACCGGCAGATCGCCGACGTGTTGGATCCCAGCCAGATCATCGCCGAGGCCAGCGCCGGGGGGCCGGAACAGTACCTCCTGTTGGCCAAGCGGAATAGTGGGATCCAACACCTGGGCGATCTCCGGCGGCGCCGGCTCATAACGTTGAAGGGTCCCAAGATGTGCGTCGCCGATGCCTGGCTTTATACCCTGCTCGAGGAGGCGCACCTCGGCCCGAGCGAACAGTTCTTCGCTTCCATGACTGCCGATGCCAAGGTCTCGCGGGTCGTGTTGCCGGTCTTTTTTGGACAGGCCGATGCCTGCCTCACTTCGAAGCGGGGCTTCGACACCATGTGCGAGTTGAATCCGCAGGTTGCCAAAGAATTGACCGTGATCGAAAGTTCTCCGGCTATGGTCGTGACTTTCTACATTTTTCACAAGAACTACCGCGGTGTGAGCCGGGACAGATTCGCCAAGGTCTACTCGGAAGTGCCCAGCAACGCGGCCGGCCGGCAACTCGCCACGCTCTTTCAATTCGACGGGTTGATAGTCCGGGATGCCAGTTGCCTGAGAAGCGCCCTGAGCGTTCTCGAGGCGGCGGAACGTGCCCGCGGCAAGCCGGGCGCCGGGAGCCGAAAGGGATCCTAGCACAAGAGCGGAGGATGAGGTTGGAGAGTCGCAAGGTAGTACCGAACAGCGAGGCGCCCGGCGCCACCGGGTCGCGACGCAGTGTCATCGTCCTGATGCTGGGGGCCTGGCGCTGCTTGCCCCAAGCGCTGGCCGCCGCGGACGCCGGTGCGCCGGTCCGCCTGGCTATCTCGGAAACCGCGATAGGGGACGTGAATCTGAATGACGCCCGGGCGGCCATGCTGGTGTGGATCAAACGAATGACGGTGGACTTGAACGTCGTCATCGAATTCAACCCCAAGGTATTCGACACGACCGAGCAGATCCTGGACCGCACCCGGAGAGGCCAGTTGGACGCCATTGCACTGAATATCGTCGAGTACCGGCAGATCGCCGATCTGTTGGATCCCAGCCAGATCGTGATCGCGGCTGGTGCGGCGGGGCTGGAGCAGTACTTGATCCTGGCGAAGCAGAACGGCGGGGTCCGGCAATTGGGCGACATGAAGGGGCGCCGGCTGTCGATGCTGAAGACCCCCAGGATGTGCGTCGCGCCCGCCTGGCTTTCCACCATCCTGGACGAGGGGCATTACGGCCCGGCCGAACAGTTCTTTGGTTCGGTGACCACGGACGCCAAGTTCTCGCGAGTCGTACTGCCGGTCTTTTTCGGCCAGGCCGAGGCCTGCCTCACCTCGAAGCGGGGCTTCGACACCATGTGCGAATTGAACCCGCAGGTCGCCAAAGACCTGAGGGTGCTCGCCAGCTCTCCCCCGCTGGCCGTGATGTTCTACGCCTTCCGCAAGAACTACCAAAGCGCGCAGCGGACGAAATTAATCGGAGCCCTTTCGAGTGTGCGCGAAAGCCCGGCCGGCCGCCAGATGGCCACGCTCTTTCAATTCGATGAGCTGACGGTACGGGATGCCAGTTGCCTGGCCAGCGCGCTCGCCATACTCGAGGCGGCCGAGCGCATCCGCCGCCGGCGGGGCGCGGGAAGCCGGAAGGGATCGTAGCACGAGGACGGAGAATGGCGTTGGAGAACGGCAAGCCAGTACCGGACAGCGAGGCTCACAGCGCCACAGGTTCGCGACGCCATGCCCTCGCCCTGCTGCTGGGGGCATGGCGCTGCTTGCCCAAAGCGCTGGCCGCCGCGGACGCCGGCGCGCCGGTACGCCTGGCCATCTCGGAGAGCGTCATCGGGGACGTGAATCTGAATGATGCCCGGGCGGCCATGCTGATCTGGCTTAAACGTATGACGCAAGACCTGAACCTCGTGTTCGACTCGAAGCTGTTCGCCACCACACAGGAGATCGTCGAGGGCGCTCACAGGGGCCAGTTCGACTGCGTTGCGCTGAATGTCATCGAGTACCGGCAGATCGCCGATCTGTTGGATTCCAGCCAAATCGTCAACGCGGCTGGCGCGGCGGGACTGGAGCAGTACCTGATCCTGGTGAAGCAGAATAGCGGCATCCGGCAATTGGCGGATCTGAAGGGCCGCCGGCTGTGCGTGCTGAAAACCCCCAAGATGTGCGTCGCGCCTGTCTGGCTCTCTATCATCCTGGACGAGGAGCATTACCCCCCGGCCGAACAGTTCTTTGGTTCGGTGGCCACGGAGGCCAAGTTCTCCCGGGTCGTATTGCCGGTCTTCTTCGGCCAGGCCGACGCGTGCCTGACTTCGAAGCGGGGCTTCGACACCATGTGCGAGTTGAATCCGCAGGTTTCGAGAGACCTGAAGGTACTGGCCAGATCTCCCTCCATGGTCGTGGATTTCTATATATTCCGCAAGAACTACCAGAGTGTGCAGCGGGAGAAAGTGATCCGTGCCCTTTCGAGTCTGTGCGAAAGCCCGGCCGGCCAGCAACTCGCCACGCTCTTTCAATTCGACGCGTTGACGGTCCGGGACGCCAGTTGCCTGACCAGCGTGCTCGGCGTGCTCGAGAGGGCGGAACACGCCCACGGCAGGCGAGGCGCGGGGAACCGGAAGGGATTGGAATGAAGATACCCCGCGTACTTGCGCACCGCGAGCGCGCCCAGACGCCCCCAGGCCGGATTTCGGCGCGCCTGCGGCCGCTCGTCGTGGCGGCTCCTGCTGTTGGGCCGATCCTGGCGCAGCAAGATACGCCGGTCGGGGCCGCCAGCGCCGATGCGCGCGCGCTCCGGCATGCGCGACTCAATGCGGTCGTGAGGACCGGCCGAGCTCTGGAGAGATTACTACCGGCTGCCTGGTTCGCCGCCGCATCGCCCGGCGGGCGCCGGCCGCGGCGACTGCGGAGAGCATCCAGCCAGACCGCGTCAAGGAGGGGCGCTGATCGTATGCGCGTCTTGAAGGGCATTCCGCTGCGCATCGCCCTGATGGGGTGGCTGGTCGCGCTGGTCACTCTCATTGGAGCGGTCATGGCACAACAGAACACTCCCGGCAAAGCCCCGGAGATCGAAGCTCGCGGACTCCGGCATTATCAGCTCCGCGTGGTCGCGAGCAGCAAGGTGTTCAGCAATGTCAACCGCAACGACGCCCGCGCCGCGCTCAAAGTCTGGTTCGACGTCGTGGCGCAACAGAGAGGCTACGCCCTGTACTCGACAGTCGACATCCTCGACGGCGTGACGGAGATCCGCGAGCGCTTAGAGAGCCATTCCGTGGAACTGATCACATTGGGCATGCTCGACTATCTGGAACTCGAAAGCAGCCGCCTGATCGTGCCGGTTCTGACGGACGCGCGAACTTCGCAGGGAGGCGCGCTCTACTCTTATCTGCTGCTGGTCAACCCTTCCTCCGGGGTGACAGCGATCGCCGGCCTGCGAGGCAAAAACCTCCTGGTGGCGGCGCGGGGTTCGGGGGAAACCGGCGTGGCATGGCTGGAGGTCCTCCTCGGCAAAGAGAAGCTGGGACGCGCCCCATCGTTCTTCGCGTCGGTCAAATCGGTCGACAAGCCGCAAGGATGCATTTTGCCGGTGTTCTTCGGCGCCGCGGATGCCTGCGTGGTGGACGAGATCAACCTGGATCTGGCCAAGGAGATGAATCCGCAGTTGGGACGGCTCAGAGTGCTGGCCCGCTCCCGTCCCATGATCGAAAGCGTAATCGCCGTGCCGGCGGAACCGCATCCACGACAGGAGGAGCTGGTTGACGAGATGCTTATACTCCACCAGGACCCGCGCGGCCGGCAACTGCTCATGGTGTTCAAAACCGAGCGTATCGTGCGGCTCCAACCGGGCGATCTCGATGCGGCGCGCGAACTGTGGAGAGATTACTACCGGCTGCCCGGCGTGTCGCCGCACCGCTCGGCGGTCTTCGGACCGGCAGCGGAGAGCAATCCGGCGGACCGTGGCAAAGAGAGGCATTGATCGTATGCGCATCCCCAAGGGCATTACGCTGCGCATCACCCTGCTGGGGTGGATGGTCACCCTGGTCACACTGGCTGTCTTTGTCATCGTCATCGTTCCGGAACAGAAGCGCGAGTTCGAGCTGGGGCTGGAGTCCAAAGCGCGCGGCGTAGCGGTTTCCATTCGAGGGGTGGCCGCCGGAGCGGCCGTGTCGGAGGACTACTCGGCGGTAGTGGACCAGGCCATGCAGGTTCTGTCCGGCGACCAGGCGATCGACTACGTGATCATGACCAAGAACGACGGTTTTTCGATCGTGATCGACCGGTCCACCTGGAAGACCGAGACACTCGGCGAGGTTTGGCATCCGGCAGCCCGGGAGCCCTCCAGTTCCATCGGCGCCTCGCCGCTGTTCGGACGCCGCGTGTTTCAGTACGCCTTCCCGTTCGACTACAGCGGCATCCAGTGGGGCTGGATTCACGTCGGCCTGTCGCTGGATAGCTACGACCAGAGCGTGCGGCGCACTTACAAAGGCACCGGAGCCCTGGCCCTTCTTTGTGGCGGCCTGAGCCTGATGATTTCGCTGGTCTATGCCGCGCGCCTGGTGCGGCCCATCCACATCCTGCATCGCGCGGTGGAGAAAGTCGCGCGGGGGGATCTTCGCGCCCGCGCCGACGTGCGCAGCCGCGATGAGATCCAGCGCCTGGCCGAGGCCTTCAACGACATGGCGCGCACCATCCTCGGCCGGAACCAGATCCTGGAAAGCGTGAGCTTCGCGGCCAAGCAGTTTCTGAGCGCGGCCGACCCGGACGCCGTGGCTCCGGAGGTTCTCGAGAGAATTGGCCAGGCTACCGGGGCCAGCCGCGCTTATGTGCTGAAGATCGGCTCGGAGGACGGCCCCTTGCATCTGGCGCGGCAGCAGGAATGGCTGGCGCCGGGGGCGCCCGGCGGCGAAGAGGGGGAGCGTTCCGGCTGGCAGGGAGAAGGCATGGACCGTTGGGTCGAACTTCTGAAGGGCGGCCACATGGTCACCGCGAAGCCTGCCGAAATGGCTCCGGCGGCCCGCGACTCCTTCGACCCGCGGATTCGGGCCACGATCGCCGTTCCCATCATGGTCGCCGGCGAGCCTTGGGGGGCCGTCGGACTCGACGATTTCGTCCAGGATCGCGACTGGGGCGAAGCCGAAAAGGACAGCTTGCGGGCCGTGGCCGATATGCTGGGCGCCTCCATCGCCCGGCGGCGGGTGCAGAGCGCGCTGGTCGAGGCCAAGGAAACACTCGAGCAGCGGGTGCTGGAACGGACCCGCGAGCTTCAGGAACAGATCGAGGCCAAGGATCGGGCCCACGCGGAGCTGGCCGCCGCTCAGCAGCGGCTGATCGAACTCTCGCGCGCGGCGGGCATGGCCGAGATCGCCACCGGAGTTCTGCATAACGTGGGCAACGTATTGAACAGCGTGAATGTGTCGACCTCATTGGTGGCCGGCAAGATCCGCGAGTCGCGGGTGGACAACCTGGTCGCTCTGATCCGCATGCTGGAGCAGCATTCGGGCGACCTCCCCGTGTTCCTGGCGGCGGACCCCAAGGGCCAGCGGGTACTGCCCTATCTGGCCAAGCTCGGCGGCCACTTCCAATCGGAGCGCGACGGCTTGTTGAAAGAGCTGGAACTGCTCTCCTCGCACGTCGGGCACATCAAGCAGATCGTGGCCACCCAACAAAGCTATGCCAAGGTTTCCGGTCTGGTGGAGAATGTCCGTCTGTCCGACCTGGTGGAGGACGCTCTCCGAATCCTCGAGCCCGGAATGGTCCGCCACGAAATCAAGGTTGAGCGGGACTTCGCGGCGTTGCCGGCTCTTGCGGCGGACAAGCACCAGATCCTTCAGATCTTGCTGAATCTCCTGCGCAATGCGAAGCAGGCGGTCAAAGAGGGCGGCGGGGAAAAATCGATTCGCATCTCGTTACGCCGGCTGGGCGAGAGGCGCATCGCCCTGGCGGTAAAGGATACCGGGGTGGGGCTGCCGCCCGAAAACCTGACCCGGGTCTTCGGACACGGCTTTACAACCAAGGCCGATGGCCACGGCTTCGGCCTGCATTCTTGCGCGTTGGCAGCCAGCCACATGGGCGGCTCGCTGCGGGCCGAGAGTGACGGACCCGGCCGAGGCGCCACGTTCGTTCTCGAACTGCCGTTGAAGACCACCGGCCCTGTCAAGGAGAGAAGTCCAGATGAACTCACCTGGCCTGTTGGAACCCAATCATAGGATTCTCGTGATCGACGACAACCCCGCGATTCACGACGATCTGCGGAAGATCCTCCTGGGTGAAGTCAAAACTCAGGAGCACCTGCAGGACGACGAAGCCGCCCTGTTTGGCATAGAGGCGGTACCCGTCACCAAGTTTGAGATCCAATCGGCCTATCAAGGGCAGGAGGGCCTGGCGAAGCTCGAGCAGTCGCTGGCCGAAGGGCGTCCCTACGCCCTGGCGTTTGTGGATGTCCGGATGCCCCCCGGATGGGACGGCGTGGAGACCATCCTCCACCTTTGGCAGGCGTATCCGAGCCTTCAGGTGGTGGTGTGCACGGCTTATTCGGACTATTCCTGGAACGACATCCAGCGCCGGCTGGGGCAGTCGGAGAATCTGTTGATTCTCAAGAAGCCCTTCGACAACATCGAGGTGATCCAGTTGGCCCACGCGCTGACCCGCAAATGGCTGATGAGCCGTCAGGCGCAGGCCCGGCTGGAGGATTTGGACTTGCTGGTGGCGCGGCGAACCGCGGAATTGCAGGAGGCCAACCAACGGATCCAGAAGGAGTTCGACGAGAAATCCGCGGCGGAGGCGGCCTTCCGCACGGTCTTCGAATCGAGCCCCATCGGCATCACGCTGGCGGATAGGAACGGCCGCTATGTGGACGTGAACCGGGCGGCGGAAGACCTGATGGGCGTGCCGAAAGCCAGTGTCATCGGCCGGGATCCCGTAGAGTTGGGATGGATCGAATACCCCGAGGATTATGAGGCTGTCCGCTGTGCCCTCGGCGAGGGCCGCGACCTGGACGCGCATGAGTTGATCTACCGGAACCCGAAGCGGGGTAAACGGACCGGCCTGCTGTGGGCGCGCAGGGTGACCATTGCGGGCGTCCCCTACGCGCTGTGCTTCATCCTCGACATCAGCGAGCGGAAACAGATGGAAGAGGAGTTGGTGCGGGCGCGCCTGGGCGCGGATGCGGCGGCCCAGGCCAAAAGCTTGTTCCTCGCCAACATGAGCCATGAAATCCGCACGCCGCTGAACGGCATTTTGGGCCTCAGTCTCCTGCTGGAACAGGAGTCCGTGCCGGACGGTCTCCGCCAGATGGTGGGCCTGCTCCGGGCCTCCGGCGAAGTGCTGCGGAGAATACTGGACGACGTGCTGGATTTCAGCAAGATCGAATCGGGCCGGCTCGAGCTCGAGGAGGCGCCGTTTGAGCTCAGGGCCTGCCTGGAATGGAGCTTCGAACTGTTCCGCAAGGCTGCCGCCGAAAAGAATCTCGAGTGCCGGCTGCGCCTGGACGACAGGCTCCCGGCGCGCGTGTTGGGCGACGCCACCCGATTGCGCCAGGTGACCGCCAACCTGATGAGCAATGCGGTGAAGTTCACGCACCAGGGCTCCATTGAAATGGAGGCGCAATTGGCTGAGGCGGCGCCTCCTGGCGGGCGACATCTCATCCGGGTCTCGGTTCGGGATACCGGCATCGGTATTCCCGAGGACAGGATGAACCGGCTTTTCCAATCTTTCAGCCAGGTGGATGCCTCGACCAGCCGATATTACGGAGGAACGGGTCTGGGGCTCGCCATCTCCAAGCGCCTGGTGGAGATGATGGGAGGGAATATCCGCGTGGAGAGCCGGGCCGGCGAAGGGACGACATTTGAATTCACGTTTCCCGCCGGGACGGTGGCCGACGTCGAGAGCGCCGCCCAGACCGCGGAGTCCGCCAGCCCCATTGGCTTGAAGATCCTGGTTGCCGAGGACAACAAAGTGAACCAGTTGGTGATCCTGCGGATGCTTCAGAAAATGGGATGCCAGCCCGATCTCGCGTGCGATGGTCCGTCGGCTGTCCGCATGGTCGAGGCGAATTCCTACGACGTTGTCCTGATGGACCTCCATATGCCCGGAGTGGACGGCCTGGAGGCGACCCGGCAGATCAGGCGGATGCCTGCCGCACGGTCCTGTATTCCGATCGTGGCCCTTACCGCCTCGGCCAGCAGCGAGGACCGGTCCCGCTGCCTGGCGGCCGGGATGAACGACTATCTGACCAAGCCGATGGGCCTCCAGGCTTTGCGGCGAGCCCTCGACCGTTGGGGGCGATCCCAGTCGGCCGTGACCAGACCTTGATCAACATTTGCCGGGTTCGAGGTGGGACAAACGATCGTTTTTTGTCGTCTGTCTCTCTTCCGCGTTCGCTCCTGCGCAGCTTGGTCCTCTTGCTACGATGGAAGAGAATCCCCTGTACCGAGCGCTATGCCGGAAAAGCCGTACGACCACAACCATATCGAATTGAAGTGGCATGAACGTTGGCGGAACGCCGACCTCTACAAGGCCGAGGAGAACTCCGCCAAGCCGAAATTCTACGTCCTGGAGATGCTCCCCTACCCCAGCGGCACGCTGCACATCGGCCACATCCGCAACTACTCCATTGGCGACGCCCTGGCGCGTTACAAATGGATGCGCGGCTTCAACGTGCTGCATCCCATGGGATGGGACGCGTTCGGGCTGCCCGCGGAAAATGCCGCCATCGCCAACCAGCGTCCGCCGCGCGAATGGACCCTGCACAATATCGCCGCGATGAAGAAGACCCATCGCCGCTTCGGCTTCAGCTACGACTGGAGCCGCGAAGTCTCCACCTGCGAGCCCGAGTATTACCGCTGGAACCAGTGGTTCTTCCTGCGCATGCTGGAGCGCGGCCTGGCGTACCGCAAAAAGGCCCTGGTCAACTGGTGCCCGAAATGCGCCACCGTGCTGGCCAACGAGCAGGTAGTGGAAGGCTGCTGCTGGCGGCATGAAGACACGCCCGTGGAGCAGCGTGCGCTGGAGCAGTGGTTCCTCAAAATCACCGACTACGCCGACCAGTTGCTCGACGACATGGCGCAGCTCGAAGGCGGCTGGCCCGAGCGCGTGCTCACCATGCAGCGCAACTGGATCGGCCGCTCCGAAGGCGCCGAGGCCGATTTTCGGATCGCCGGAACGGGCGAGCCCATCCGCGTCTTCACCACGCGCATCGACACGATTTACGGTGCAACTTGTGTCATCCTGGCCCCCGAGCATCCGTTGAACGAGACCTTGCTCGACCAGGCGGGACAGGCGCGCGCCAAGGCCATGGTGGACGCCCGCGCCCGGGTGCCCTCCGGGCGGGACCCCAGCGACATCGAGAAGGAAGGCTTCTTCACCGGCCGGTATGCCATCAACCCGTACAGTGGCGAGCAACTTCCCATCTGGGTGGGCAATTTCGTCCTCATGGGCTACGGTACCGGCGCCATCATGGCTGTCCCGGCGCACGATGAGCGCGATTTCGAATTCTGCCGCAAGTACGGCATCGCCATCCGTCCGGTGATCCGCCCCGTGGATGGCGAGTTGGCCATCGAGCCAGGAATGCGGGAGGCGTTCGTCGAGGACGGCATCGTCGAGAACTCCGGCCCGTGGTCCGGCCTCGCGAGCCATGAGGCGCGCCGCCAAATGTCCGCCTTCGCCGAACGCCACGGTTTCGGCAAGGCCGCCGTCACGTTCCGCATCAAGGACTGGGGCATCTCGCGCCAGCGCTACTGGGGCACCCCCATCCCGGTGATTCATTGCGCGGCCTGCGGCGTGGTTCCCGTGCCGGAGGAACAACTGCCGGTCATCCTGCCCGAGCGCATCGAGATTACCGGAACCGGCCGCTCGCCGCTCGAAAACGTGCCGGAGTTCGTCAACGTAGTCTGCCCCAGGTGCGGTACCGCGGCGAAGCGCGAGACCGACACCATGGACACGTTCATCGACAGCTCCTGGTACTTCTACCGCTACTGCGACGCGCACAACGACCGCATGCCCTTCGACCCTGCCAGGATCGCCTACTGGTTCGAGATCGACCAGTACATCGGCGGCGTGGAGCACGCCATCCTGCATCTTATTTATTCGCGCTTCTTCACCAAGATGATGCGCGATATCGGCCTGATCCGCAACAGCGAGCCCACGCGCCGCCTCTTCACCCAGGGGATGGTGATTGCCGAAGGCGCCAAGATGTCGAAGTCCAAGGGCAACGTGGTGGGCGCCGACATGCTGGCGGAAAAATTCGGCACCGACACGGCGCGCATGTTCGTGCTCTTCGCCGCCCCGCCGGAGAAGGAAGTCGACTGGCGGACCGAGGGCGCCGAAGGCATCTATCGGTTCCTCGGCCGCGTCTACCGGTTCGCCACTCGCAATATCGGGCAAACCAATGCTTTGCCCGCCGGCCCCTCCGACCGGAAGGTCCTTCGCAAACTGCACCAGACCCTCGCCCGAATCACCGAGGACTTCGAGACGCGCTGGCACTTCAACTCGTGCATCGCGCACATCATGGAACTGGTCAATGTGCTCTATGCCGAAGAGGCGAACCTCTCGTCCACGGCGATGTCCGAAGTGTTGGAAAAGCTGGCCCTCATGCTGGCGCCCTTCGCCCCGTACCTCGCGCAGGAAGTCTGGGAAGAACTCGGCCGGGAAGGGCCGATCTTCCGCCAGTGCTGGCCGGCCTTCGATCCGGAGCTGGCCAAAGAGGAAGAAGCCGAAATTGTGGTGCAGGTGAACGGCAAGCTGCGCACTCGCCTTTATGCGGCTTTCGGCGCCCCGCGGGAGGAGTTGGAGGCCCGCGCCCTGGCGGATGAGAAGGTGCAGCCGTTCCTCGCCGGCAAGCGGGTCGTGAAGGTGATCGTGGTGCCGGATAAGCTCGTCAACATCGTGGTGAAATAGCGATAGAGGGACAACGACCGTATACCTTAAGCCCGAATTGGAGGCCATGATCCAAGCCGACGTCGAGCGGGGACTGTACCCGTCCGTCGACGAATTTGTGGAGCGGGCCGTGAAGTGCCTGCACGAGCAAGAGGAGTGGCTGGCTCGCGATCACGGCGAGATAGCGGAACAGATCGAGCACGGATTCGCCCAAGCCGAACGCGGCGAACTGATGGACGGCGACGAGGTCCTACCACTCCTGCGCGGGCGCCGCGCGGCGCGGCACAATCGCGATTGAAGCCGGGATTTCGATTCACGCCGGATCGAGTCGCGGACCTTGACACCATCTGGCACTTCATCGCGGCCGATGGCGCGGACGCGGCAGACCGAGTGGAACAAACGATATTGGCCGCTTGTGAGACTCTTTCCCGTTATCCGCTACGGGGCGATACGCGCCGGGCCATCACCAAGCTTCCCGTCCGATTCTGGACTGTGCCGCGGTATCCGAACTACATCATCGTCTACCGCCCCGATGCCAACCCGTTGCAGGTGGTAA
>Ga0326727_10014832_pt1 | contig 16874 bp, 18 predicted proteins | sample MB2enrmetagenome_FD_207643 | JGI IMG/M metagenome (GOLD analysis project Ga0326727, IMG submission 207643) | Lab enriched peat soil microbial communities from McLean, Ithaca, NY, United States - MB29MY | ecosystem: Environmental > Terrestrial > Soil > Wetlands > Peat | place: USA: New York...
TTTCAGATACTCCCACTGCGCATCGCTGAGATCAGCCATGCCCTCTGTTTGCGTCAACTTCGCTTCAAAAGCAACTGTTTATTCAGCAGTGACCTTGGTGAGATAGGTTCTAGGCTCTGGGACACACACCGTGTTGGTCTCTGATCCCTGCTTCGACGTGTCATAGCATCCGGGAGTGTAGGGGTTTACAACAATAAACGCTGGTCCCGTCAGTCCGCTCGATCCCCAGGTAAACAGAGCCAATTGGCTGGAGGTGCATGGCGTACTCTGGCTGGTGCAAACCCCCTCGCCATTCTTTCCCTGTTGAGCATTACTTGGGTTCACAATCGACAAGAAGTATTCCGGCTCACCGCTCGGAGGCCCATTTGCGCTGTCGATATCAGCGACGTCCACCGAGTGGATAAGACTCGGCCCCTCGGCGTTTGGCACCATGTAGGTGTAACAGGCAATCGGATTCGACGCCTTGCCTTGGACAATGTCCGCACGGTCCAGTTGGCAGGCTTCAAAACCCCGTTCCGCATAGCTCGCGGTTGGATCCGTCAGATCGAAAGTGATGTAGAAACCGCTCGACCAAGTTCCAAATCTCGGCCAGTCCGGATCGTAGTAGTAAACGTTACCCTTGGTGCAATTGTCAGATTTCTGGACGCAAGGGATTACGCTGTCCATTTTGTATTCGTACGCGTACCACTGAATGCTGGAGCTGGACAGGTCACTGCCGGAGCTGGCGGCGATGCACCATGCATAATACGTGATACTGTTAAGCGTATAGAAAGTCCGCCTGCTGATCACAAAGCTGTTGTCCAACCGGTCATACACCACTTGGACGTTGCCAGAACCGCCTGTGCACTCTGGCTGCGTTGAACTGGACCAGAGGCCCCCCACGCTCTGGGGGGTTGCGATCAGGCCGCCGGGAATGGTGAAGATGGGTTGGCCGGTGACTTTGTCAAAGGCCTGAACATATTGGTTGTTCACCCACTCAAGAACCTGTGCATTCTTGCCGCTGACTGTAGGGCCTACAGCGATGTTGCTGTCGAAATTGTAAGTCTCGTCGTAAAACTGGTACTGCGTACCCAGCTCTTGCTGAGCGTCGATACCCTCGGTTTGATCTCCATCCCACGAACCATCGGTGCAAAGGGACGATGTGCACACGGAAAACGGTGCCGTAGAAGTCGTCTCGGCGACCTGCGCCGCAACGAAGGGACCAGCCACCGTGCCTTGCTGACAATCCCCTGACTGACATTGGCAGAAGGAACGGATGCAGCTTAGTAAAACAACGGCAAGAACAACCGCGTTGGTTCTTCTGCTCAGGCCGACTCCGCGGAAGTAGTCCATACGTCCGAAATCCCCACTTCGCGGTGCTTGGCCGCAGGCCCTCCTAACGAACAACCACACATTGCGCAAACCCACCCCGGGAGAAAGCGCTGCGAGTCAGTGGAGAACGCCCAGCTGCCAACGGTCCGCGGAAATTACCCTCGCGTCGGAGAGATTGTCTAGCCACTTGGGTCGATTTGTCAACGTTAACCAGCCGGACACGGTGCGTGAGTCGGCAACGCGGGAGTTCTATGGGCGGTGTGAAATGCAGGAGATTGTACTTTCCCCTGCCGTTTCAACGAATCCGGCTGTACACTCTGAGGCTGGCGAGGGTAACCTTTATGGCACCACCCAGGTTAGCTGAAAATACGGCTACGGCATCGTTTACGAAACCGCTCCTTAATCACCACCCGAGCCGCGTTGTCCTGTCCGAAAGCTAGGAAGCTGCGCGCCGCTCAGCTCTTTCCTTTAAGTAGCGTGGAACAGCGTCTTGCCAGGACGGAATCGACAGCCCCAGCAACCGGTACTTGGCCTTACTCAGAACAGAATAGGCAGGACGCTTCACGGGACTGAAGAAGTCACTGGTCTTGCAAGGCTGAAGATTGGCCTCGATGCCTGCGCTCTTGAAGATGTGGCGGGTAAAGTCATACCAAGAGCACTCCCCTTCTGAAGTCAGGTGGTAGAGGCCGAAGCGTTCAGTTGGCAATAAGGCGCGAACCGCGCGGGCCAGATCCATGGTGTAGGTGGGGGTGAGAACCTGGTCATCCACCACGCGAATGGCGTCGCCGGTCGCGGCTTTCTTGAGCATGGTCTCCACAAAGTTGCCGCCCTTGCCGGCGCTGCCTGCCACGCCGTAGAGGCCGCATACTCTCAGGATGTAGTACCGCTCAGTGTTGGAAGCAAGCAGGCATTCGCCGGCTAATTTCGACGTTGCGTATACGCTCTGGGGAGCTGGGCGGTCGGTTTCTTCAAAGGGCGTGGTCCTGGGGTATCCGCCGAAAACGTAGTCGGTGCTGAAATGCACGAGAATGGCGCCGGATTTGTTACAGGCCTGAGCCAATTTCATGACCGCTGTGGAATTGACCTCGAAGGCTAAGGGGGAATTCTTTTCGCACTCCTCGACCTTGTGGTACGCGGCGGTATTTATGACAACGTCTGGCTTGTGCTCGGCGAGCGCCTGGGAAACCTGCTCATCGACGCATATATTCAATTCCTCGATGTCAACCGGCACGACGGCGTCGCCCGCCGCCCGACAAATTTTCAGCAGGTCGGTTCCCAGTTGTCCCTTGGCGCCAGTCAGAAGTATTTTCATTGAGTCTCCGCGTTGATTTCTTGATTTTTGGATTCTTATGCCTCGGGTCGAGGCTGAGTAACCAATATTTTCGCCTTCTTGCGCGAGTAGTGTTCGCCAATCGAGCGGCCCAGGCTAATCATGGGCTGCTCCACCAGATAGTAACTCGACGATCACCCGTCCGCCGCCAACCGCAGCCGAGCATGCCATCCGGGCTACCCAGTCACGCCGGCAAGGGACCGCAGGCCATTACTTGCCGAAAGCAATTTCAAAGTTTCGATATTGTAGTACTGCGGGTTGTCCCAATCACTGAAATCATCCATGTGCTCGATCAGGTTCTTTACGATCTTCTTGACGTCGTGGTTGGGATGGAAGCTGAGAACGTTTTCCGCCTTCTGGATGCTGACTTTGTAGTTGCGGAAATCGGTCCGGTGGTGGATGGTCAGATGCACGCGAATCCCAAGATGCTCTTCAATCGCCATCTTCACCAAATCGCCGACTTCACCCACGGTGTAATTGCCGGACGCGATATTAAAAATACCGGAGAGTTTCTCGCTGGCTTCAATGGCGCGGATGTAGGCGTTGGTGGCGTCATCGATGCTCATGATCGGCCGCCAGATGGACGGATTGTTCACCGTGATCTCGCGGTTACGCACGCCATTCTTGAACATGGTGTTGATAATTAGGTCCAGCCGCATGCGTGGGCTGTAGCCGCAAATGGTCCCCTTACGCAGGGAAATCACGGAGAAGTTCTCGTCCATCAGGTTCATCACCGCCTGCTCGCCCTGCAATTTTGAGATGCCGTAGGGATACGACGAGGAAACCGGACGGGTCTCATCGAAGAGCTCATTGACGGTGTAGCCGTAGACGGAGCATGAACTCGCGTACACGTAGCGTTTGACCTTTGCCCTCTTGGCTACGTAGGCCAAATAGGCCGGGGCGGCAGCGTTAAAAATGAAGTTCTCGCTGGGCGAGTATTCCGCCATGGGATCGTTCGACAAGCCAGCCAGGAAAACAACTTGCTGGTAAGGTTCGAGGTCGGGGGCGTGAATGTCGAAAATGTCCTTGTGGATGACTCCCGCTTCCGACGGCAGATGATTGCCGAACCAGAACAGATCGAGCACATCGACCTCGTAACCACGGTCGAGTAACTTGGGAACCAGCACGGAACCGACGTAGCCTGCGCCGCCAGCGATCAAGATTTTCATGGATTGTTATCTCCCAACCATCGTGTGGTCTTGCGAATAAGTAAAGTGATCAGATTGCGGGGAGGACAGCCACTGCTTCAAAGTCTGCGCCTTGCGATCTTTGTCCGACAGTTGCACATCGGTGAGCGGCCACTGGATGCCGATCTCCGGATCGTCCCAGCGGATGCCCGACTCGCCCTTATTGTTGTAAACGCCGGTGCACTTGTATTGAATTTCGGCGTAGTCGGAAAGCACGCAAAAGCCACGGGCGAAACCGGCGGGAGCCCAAATCTGCTTGCGGCTCTCGGCCGAGACTTCCATGCCGAACCATTTGCCCAGCGTCGGTGAGCCCTTGCGGATGTCCACGGCCACCAGAAACGCGGCGCCGCGGGTGACGCGCATCAGCTTGCCCATCGGCGGATCCCACTGGAAATGCAGCCCGCGCAGGACTCCGCGCACCGAGCCGGAGTGGTTGTCCTGGACAAATTCGTAGGGCAGGCCCATAGCCTTGAATTGGTCGGCGCGAAAGACCTCGGTGAAGAACCCGCGATCATCCTGGAAAACCTGTGGTGCGAGGACGCAAATGTCACCCAGCGGCCTGGATTCAATTTTGAGTTCCATAGTTTTAAGGTCTTAACTTATGTATGACTTGCGGCGATATTCGATCCCGCAGGCTCGACTGCAACCAGAAACAAACACCCCGCGCGGTCACATCAGGGGAGCAAAAGCCGAAGACCGAACCTTACTCTGGGCGACGGGGGTTCAGCTACCTACAGAAAGCTATTTTGCCGCATTTCACAGTCAAAATCAAGGCGAAAAGATCGGGCCTAACTGTTGCTCGGCAGTCACATTATAGCGCCAAATCGCAAAGCTCAGGGGGTGAAACCGGACCAAAGGGCGCGACCCAAAACCTCAAAGCGGGATCCAAGAAGTTCAACGCGATTGCGCCGATGAACTTTCTTTATCTAGCGCTCGAGTTGTAGACAGCATTGTAGCCCCCAGTTTGCGCTGCCGCGCCTGTCGAAGAGACTAAGACCCAGCCAATTAGTACAACCACGCAGAACAACCCGCCCAACACTTCTTTTGTTATGTTCTTCATGATGTTTTCTCCGTAACTCGCAAAATTCTGTTCCTTTCCGCCAAATTGAAATACGTCTACTTTCTACGGGCTGACCTCGAACACGGTCCCGCAACCTCCCTGACATGAACCGGTACCTCCCGACTGAGTTGTGCCGTAGAGGTTTCCCGATCCGTCAAAAATCAGACTCGCGGTTGGATGACCTCCGTCCGGAGAGCCGGTAAAGTTGTAAAGAGTGGTAAACGACCAAGAATTCCCATGCTTCGGAGGTTTCATCTGGAAAACAACACCGAAGCCACTCTCCCCACCCAAGGCAGTGCCATACAAGTTGCCGCTCGCATCAAAAATGGGGCTGGCTTGCGAATATCCGCCGTCGGTACCCTTACCGGTGAAAAAGTGCAGGATTGTCTCCGTCCAAGAAGAGCCCTTCCCGGAGGGCTTCTTCAACTCGAAAACGGTTCCGCACCCATCCGGCGCCCCGCCTTCGGTTGTGCCATAAAGGTTACCGCCTCTAGCGACGACACCTGCCGCTGAGCTGCCACCATCGTTGTTTCCGCCTCGGAAAAGATAGAGGCGCTTCTCTGTCCACGCCCCTCCCATTTTCTTCGGTGGGACTAACTCAAACACAATGCCGCAGCCGGTTCCACCGCTGCCAACGTCGCAGGTGCCAGCCTCGTCGCCGCCAAAATACGTCGTGCCGTAAATTGCGCCCTTGCTGTCAAGGATCAGCCCGCCGTTGGGATTCGCGCCATCGCCGGACCGTTGCCCTTTTGTGCCCCCTGCGAAGCTGTACAGCACCTTTTCTGTCCAGGCTCCGCCCTTCTTCTTAGGCGGACTCAGCTCGAACACCGTTCCACAATTACCACCGTAGTATGTGTTGCAAGTCGTGCCTTTGCCCCCGCCAAATTGGGTGGCTCCGTAAAGGTTGCCCTTCTTGTCAAAAACGAGGCTGCCCAAGGGAAACAGCCCATCATTCCCGCCCTGGAAGTTGTATAGAGTCGTGTAGGTCCAGGCTCCGCCTTGCTGCGCCGGCGGAGACAGCTCGTACACAACCCCACATCCCACGTTGAAGCCCAGAAGGTAGCAGGTGCCGCTGCCACCAATGGACGTCGTGCCGTACAGATTTCCGCTGGTGTCCACAATCACACTGCCCACGGGGTAGGACCCGTTGGTACCATTGAACCCGTAAAGCACCGTCTCTGTCCACGTGCCTCCGCTCGGGCTGAGCTGGAAGATTATGCCGCAGCCCGGTGACGGACAAGTAGACCCACCTTCGTAGGTTGCGCCGTACAGGTTCCCAGCCGAGTCGAAGACGACTCCGCCCTCCGGCCTCAGCCCGTCGTTGCCGCCCTGGAAGCTGTAGAGCACGCTCTCCGTCCATCCTGCTGAGGCGTTGGCGGCGAGCATGAGCACGGTCAAGACCACCACCACCAGCCACCGATTTGCGTTGCCGAACCACAATTTGGGACTCATAAGTACACTGACTCCTCGCGGGAAATTGGCGTTGTCAAGGGGAGGGAGGAACAGACTACACAGACCCTTATCCTATCCCCAATTTCCCGGTTATTGAAGAGATTAAGACCCAGCCAATTAGTACAACTACGCAGAACAGCCCGCCCAATACTGCCTTTGTCATGTTCTTCATGATGTTCTCTCCATAACTCTCAAAATTCTGTTCTTTCTGCCAAATCAAAGTACGTCGTGTGCTGCTTCTTACGGGCTGACCTCAAACACTGTCCCATCGCCTCCCGTGCCGCCGCCCACGGTTGTTCCGTAGAGGTTTCCCGATCCGTCGAAAATCACATTCGCGGCCGGATGGCTCCCGTCCGGAGAGCCAGTAAAGTTGTAAAGAGTGGTAAACAACCAAAAATTCCCATGCTTCGGAGGTTTCATCTGGAAGACAACGCCTAAGTGAGTTTTCCCACCAGAGGCAGTGCCGTACAAGTCGCCGATTCCATCAAAAATGAGGCTGGCTTGTGGAAGTATGCCGTCGGTACCGTTGGTGAAAAAGTGCAGGATTGTCTCCCTCCAAGAGGAGCCCTTCGAGGAGGGTTTCTTCAACTCGAAGACAATTCCCCACCCATCCGGCGCCCCGGCTTCGGTTGTACCATAAAGGTTACCGCCTCTAGCGACGACACCTGCTGCTGAGTTGCCCCCATCGTTGTTTCCGCCTCGGAAAAGATAGAGGCGCTTCTCTGTCCACGCCCCTCCCATTTTCTTCGGTGGGACTAACTCAAACACAATGCCGCAGCCGGTTCCACCGCTGCCAACGTCGCAGGTGCCAGCCTCGTCGCCGCCAAAATACGTCGTACCGTAGATGCTGCCCTTGCTGTCAAGGATCAGCCCGCCGTTGGGATTCGCCCCATCGCCGGACCGTTGCCCCTTTGTGCCCCCAGCGAAGCCGTACAGAACCTTCTCCGTCCAGGCTCCGCCCTTCTGCTTCGGCGGCCTCAGCTCGAACACCGTTCCACAATTGCCGCCGTAGTACATGTTGCAAGTCGTGCCTTTGCCCCCGCCAAATTGGGTGGCTCCGTACACATTGCCTTTCTTATCGAAGACCAAGTTGCCCCAGGGGAAGTAGCCGTCATTCCCTCCCTGAAAGTTGTACAGAATCGTTTCCGTCCACGACCCGCCTTGCTGCGTCGGCGGAGACAGCTCGTACACCGTACCGCAACCTACGGCTGACCCCAGCAGTACGCAAGAACCGCTGCCTCCTAGGCTGGTTGTCCCATACAGGTTGCCTTCCTTGTCGATGATCACCCCGCCGACGGGTGTGAAACCGTCATTTGCGCCACCTTGAACACCCTGGAATGCGTAAATCGTGGTTTCGGTCCACGCTCCACCCTGCTGGCTGGGTGGCGAAATCTCAAACACCGTTCCGCAGCCGGGCGAGGCGCAGCCCCCTGATCCGCCCCAGCTATTTGCCCCATAAAGATTTCCAGCGGAATCAAAGACCACGCCACCTGCCGGAGTGTAACCGTCGCTGCCGCCCTGGAAGCTGTAAAGCACTTTCTCCGTCCATGCTGCTGAGGCATTGGCCGTGAGCATGAGCACGGTCAAGACCGCTACCAGCCACCGATTTGCGCTGTCGAACCACAACTTGGGACTCATAAGTACACTGACTCCTCGCGGGAAATTGGCGTTGTCAAGGGGAGGGAGGAACAGACTACACAGACCCCTATCCTATCCCCAATTTCCCGGTTTTGGAAGCCCTTTATCACCTGATCGTGGTCCACCTGCCGGAGGTGTTACACCCCCAAAGAACGCTTCCAGTCCCCGAAGTCTTTGAATAAAGGCTGCCTTCAGCGCAGGTTATCGACGACGACAGGGTGCTGGTACCGACCAGCCACGCAGGCACGCTGTTTCACAACCAGTCAGGAGCTTTTCTGCGTTGTCCTTGTGATATTCCTGAGCATCTTCTATGATCAGAACCTTCTGGCCGGCAAGGCGCGGCTTCTGACTTCTGATAGGCAACATGAAAGCCCGGACTTAAGACCTGAAGGCCGCCGATTTGGAGCCCCAAACCCTCAGCATCGTCCTGCCTGCATACAACGAAGCGGAGCGGATCGCCGCGACCCTCGACAAAGTCCTGCAATACACGCGGCAACATGGCGGGACCACGGAAATCATCGTGGTCAACGACGGATCCAGCGACAGCACGGCTGAGATTGTGCTCCAGTACGCGTTACGGCAGCCCGCGCTGCGACTGATTGAGAACCCCGGCAACCGCGGCAAGGGGTTCAGCGTGCGCAACGGAATGTTGCACGCCCGCGGTGACGTGCTGCTGTTTAGCGATGCCGATCTGTCGTCGCCCATTCAGGAGGCGGACAAGCTGTTCGCCGCCATCCAGGCTGGAGCGGACGTGGCCATCGGTTCGCGTTGGGTGCGGAAGGAGCTGCAGGTCAAACCCCAACCCATTCACCGTCGCATCCTGGGGCGCATTTTCAATCTTGTTTTACGAGTGGTCTTGGGCCTGAACTTCAAAGACACGCAATGCGGATTCAAAGCGTTTCGCCGTTCGGCGGTTGAGCAGGTCTTCCCGCCGCAAAGGATTGAACGCTGGGGATTCGACCCGGAGTTACTTTATCTGGCGAAGTGCGCGGGGCTGCGCATTGAGGAGGTTCCGGTGGAATGGGCGCACCGGGCAGGTACCCATATCAGCCCTCTGCGCGACGGACTGCGTATGTTGGTCGAGCTATTCAAGATTCGCTGGTACGCGATCAGCGGGAAATACAAGCAGCCGCGCGCCATTTCCCGAAGCGATGAAATTGGCGCACAATGAAGTTGAAGCGGTCCGCCCGCTCGGCCGCTTCCGTTAGCACGCGTTCCCTGCTAGACTCGGAAGTAGTTGTAGGCCCGTAGCTCAGTCTGGTTAGAGCGCTTCCTTGACACGGAAGAGGTCGATGGTTCGAGTCCATTCGGGCCTACCATGTCTTCAACAACATACGAAGACCATCCTGGAATATCCTTGGTCCATTTCGGCACGCAAGCCGCTGCCGAGTATGTCTGCCGTCAGGATTTGTTGCGGGATCTGCTGTCGCGGCTGTCACGGTCAAACAGTGGAGAAGTGCGACCTTTTGAAGTTTTGCTCCACGTCAAGGTGACGCGTGGGGTACCGGTTGAGACGCAGCTATTGGCCGTACGTGAGAGAACGCAGTAAGTGTTGACCCATCCCCGGCTCCTTAGGGATCGCGGCTTCAGAGCATCTTCGAAGCCGAAGTGTCGAATATACCAGTCTTCGCCGCCTGCTAGAATTTTGGCGTGGCAGACTTGGGAAAACTGCTGGTATTTGTCGGCGGGGTTGTGGTGGTCGTCGGCTTGGCCTTCATGCTTCTGGGCCGGACCAATCTCCCTCTGGGCCGCCTGCCCGGCGACATCATCTACCGCGGAAAAAATGCGACGTTCTATTTCCCGCTGGCGACCTCCATCTTGCTCAGCGTAGTGCTTTCGATCGTGCTGTATGTGATTGGGAAAATACGGAGGTAGGAGTCGGTGAAGCGTTGGCGACTATTCATTGCCCTGCTAGTGGCCGTCGCCATAGCCGCGTTCGCCCTGCGCTACCTACACGAAAAGCGAGCACAGGCGAAACACGAAATTGCATACGAAGCAGCCGTCAAGTCATACTCCAAAGACCTCAGGCCTGGAATGACACGTAGAGAGGTGGAGGATTATCTTTCCGCAAGCGGCACGCCATTTCGCCATATGTGCTGCGTCAACATGAAGGGGTCCTCCGGCGGGGTGTACGATGACCTTGTCAAGATCGGCGAGGAAGATGTTCCTTTTGCGTGTAGCGAAAACAACGTCTATGTTGCCTTCGAGTTCCTTGGCCCGGAGCGCAGGTTTACGACGGCAGAGCCTTACGATACGCTGAAGGATATTACCGTCTACCACTGGCTCGAAGGCTGCATGTAGGCGCTCGCCGCAATTGTAAGATGATTCCTTAGTGTCCGCACCCGATCAACTCGGCTTCGCCTTTCCGGTTCCCAGCCGCCGTACCTGGACGGTGCGCGACCTGGTGGCCGCGGTGCGCGCGCACATCGAGCGCGAATACACGGACGTGTGGGTGGAAGGCGAGATTTCCAATTTCCGCGCGCATGAGTCCGGGCATCTTTATTTCACGTTGAAAGATCAGACGGCCCAGATCCGGGTGGTGATGTTCCGATCTTCGGCGCGCCTGTTGCGCTTCCGCCCCGAGAACGGCATGCAGATCGTTGCCCGCGGCCGGGTGACAGTTTATGAAGACCGCGGCGAGTTGCAAATCTCAGCCGAATATCTGGAACCAAAGGGCGCGGGCGCGCTGCAGATCGCATTCGAACAGCTCAAAGCCAAGTTGGAGGCCGAAGGACTGTTCGACTCTGTCCGGAAGCGGCCGCTTCCGGCGCTGCCCCGCACCATCGGGGTTGTGACCTCGCCCCAGGCGGCTGCGCTGCGCGACATTCTGAACATTCTGCAGCGGCGCCATCACAGCGCGCAGGTGCTCATTTTTCCCGCGCAAGTTCAGGGAGAAGCCGCTGCTGCCGAGGTAAGTGCGGGGGTTCGATATTTCAGCCAGACGGAGACTGTCGAGGTCATCATCGTCGCGCGCGGCGGAGGATCGGTCGAAGACCTGGCCGCGTTCAACGACGAAGCCCTGGCGCGCACCATCGCGGCTTCGGAGATTCCCGTCATCTCCGCGGTTGGCCATGAAACCGACTTCACCATCGCCGATTTTGTTGCCGACCTGCGCGCGCCTACGCCCTCGGCAGCGGCGGAGTTAGTGATTCGCTCGCGGCAGGAGATCGAGGAGCAGGCCGAACGCTTGCGCCAGCGTCTGGAAAACGGCATGCGCTATCGCCTGCTTCGCGCGCGGCAGGACCTTACCGAGTTGTCGCGGCACGGCGCGTTTGTCCGCATGATGGATTTGATCCATCGTCAGCAGCAGCGCGTGGATGACATTGTTTACCGGCTGACGCAGGCCCAGCGCAGTTTGCTCGAACTTCGGCGGCGACGCTTTGAAACGTTGTCAGCGGCGGTCCGCCATTACGATGCGCGCCGCGTGCTGACTGGCATGAAAAAGGACTTGAGCACGCAAATAGCCGCCCTGGCTTCGATTGCCCGCAACCTGCTGCTGGAGCGCAAGGTGCGGCTGGACCGCATGGATACGGCTTTGCATGCTCTGTCGCCGCTGGCGATTCTCGATCGCGGCTATGCTTTGGTGTTCGACGATTCCGGCAAGATACTCAAAGACACGCGCTCGGTAAAAGCCGGCGATGCCATTTCCGCCCGTTTAGCGAAGGGCACGCTGCAAGCAATCGTAAAGAGCAAGAAGAAGTAGGGCGGTGCGACTTCTGCACTCGGCGTGGGCGCTGTGGTACAAATGAACTACGGCGATGGAGTTCGCCAGAACCGCCTCACACCGGACTTGGGCTGATGACTCCTACAAATTCTGTCAGGAGAACTCCGTCGTGAACGAATTGCTTGGTAAAGACGTGCTCATTATTTCTGTTGGCGCGATCGCCGGCGCCAATGCCCGTTATCTGATCAGCCGCCTGGCGGCAAAACTGCTCGGCCCCATCTTCCCCTACGGCACGCTCTTCATCAATATCACCGGAAGCATGATCGTGGGGTTCTTCATGATCTGGGCCACGGAGCGCGCGGTGGTCGATCCACGCTGGCGGTTGCTGATCGTCATCGGCTTCTGCGGTTCGTTCACCACATTTTCCAGCTACGCTTTTGAAACCATGGCTTACTTCGAACAAGGGCAGTGGATGCTCACGATGACCAACATACTTACGAACAACTTGCTATGCCTCGCCGGAGCGCTCGCCGGTATGGCTTTGGCGCGGGGGGTGTAAAATGCCAGACGCGATGGCTGTACAGGTTACGATCTACATTAACGAAGCCGATCAGTGGCATCACCGGCCGCTGCATGTCGAAATCCTTAACTACCTGCGGCGGGAGAATGCCTACGCTGCAACGGCGATCCACGCCGTTGCCGGATTCCTGGGACGACACCGGGTCGAGACCGCCCATCTGGTGGATGCCGGCGGCAAACTGCCGGTGATCATCATCTTCGTGGACACCGACGAGCACGTAAGCCGCCTTTTGCCCACGCTGAAAGAGATGGCAGCCCACCGCCTGATCGTGCGGGAGAACGTGGTGCTGGAGCAGGGGAATCTAGACTGATGCCAGAAAGTCCTCTTGACATCCTCGCCATTGCCGCGCACCGCGACGATGTGGAACAAACCTGTGGCGGCACGCTGCTCAAAATGGCCGAGCGCGGCCATCGTACCGGCATTCTCGATCTCACTCAGGGCGAGATGGGCACGCGAGGCACAACCGAAGACCGCGCACGCGAGGCAGCCGAAGCGGCGAAGATTCTGCGCGCGTCCTGGCGGCAAGCGCTCGACATCCCCGACGGCCGCGTGGAGAACACATGGGAGAACCGGCTGAAGGTTGCTCGCGTGATCCGCGAGCAGCAGCCGCGCGTGGTGATACTTCCCTACTGGAAAGGACGTCACCCGGATCACTACACGGCGTCTGTGCTGGGATATGAAGCGTGCTTCCTGGCGGGGTTGACGAAACTTGATGTGAACCAGGCGGTCAGCACTCAGCATTCAGCATTCAGCCAGGGCGCTACGCCGGGCGCGGAGCGTCCCCAGGATAGCCGGGAGTCCCGGACTGAGCCCGCTCGAAACGATGCTGGCGCTACCGTGGAAGGGCACGGCTTCAGCCGTGCCGAAGGGAACGCACTAGAAACGGCGGCTTTAGCCGCTGAGGAACTTCCGCCGCATCGCCCCTTCAAAATCATCTACGCAACGCTCTATTACGACGTACGGCCAACGTTCGTCGTCGACATCACCGACCAATTCGAGGCGCGCTTTCAATCACTGATGGCGTACAAGTCGCAATACAGCGATCAGGAAGCTGGCAAGAGCATCTTCCCTGCCCAGGGGGAAATCCGCGCCCGCGTCGAGGCCATGGCGCGTTTCTATGGCATGCTGGGCGGCGTGACTTACGCCGAGCCGTTCCTGCAAAAGGAAGTCGGGCTGGTCGAAGATCTGACGCTGATTCCCGTGAAGTCGATCTGAGAGGACTCATGGCTTCGTCCAAGAACCTGCTGCAAAGACTGACGGGAGGAGACCGCCGATCTATCGGGCGATCTGATGAAGTCGCTGCGCTTGTGCTCAAACAGCCTGCACTTTTTGCAGAGTTGATGACCGGAGTCCGTGACGCGGACCCTCTGGTTCGCATGCGTGCGGCCGACGCTGCGGAGAAGGCTTCCCGTCAACAGCCTGAACTGTTGCGGCCATTCAAGGCAGAACTGCTACGCCTTCTCGAAGAGGCCAGCCAGCAAGAGGTGCTTTGGCACATGGCGCAAATGCTGCCCCGTGTCCCACTCACCACGAAAGAACGCCTTCGCGCCGCGTCAGCATTGCGGCGACATATGCAGGACCCCAGCTTGATCGTGAGAACCTGTGCCTTGCAGGCACTGGCTGAGATTGCCGCAGAAGACGCATCACTGCAGCCGCAGGTCAAGGCGTCACTGCGGAAAGCGATGAAAACCGGGACCGCAGCGATGAAGGCACGCAGCCGCAAGCTCCTGCGCCAATTTGGAGTTCCTTAGGCAAAACGGTCTCTCATAGCTACTTCTTCACCGCAACCGCTAATCCATCCCGGATCGGCAGAATCGTAGCGAACAATTCCGAATTCTCGTACAAGGCCCGGTTCAGCTCGCGGATCGCTTTTGTGGATGCTTCCTGGTTCTTCGCATCGGCGACGCGACCGCTCCACAAAACATTGTCCGTGATAAACAGGCCGCCTTTCCGCAGCCTGGGCAATGCCAGTTTCATGGCCCGCAGGTAGTCCGTCTTGTCGATATCGCTAAAGACAACGTCGAACTCCTGCTTCTGCTCGGAAATGAGCTCCAGCGCATCCCCGACTCCCACAACGATGCGGTCGGCAACGCCCGCTCGCTCGAAATACTTGCGCGCCTCGGCAGCGTTCTTGCGATCACCGTCGGTGTAATAGACCTTGCCGCTTTCGCCCACCGCTCGCGCCCACCAGATGGTCGAATAGCCAATCGCCGAACCCATCTCGAATACGGTCTTCGCGCCAATTAGCAGCGCCAGTTGATGCAAGACTCGCGCCACCGCCGGGCCAACGATGGGGATCTTCCGTTTGCTGGCTTCCGCCTCCATTTCCGCCAGGACTTCGTCGCGAGGAGGAAGCAATGAGAAAAGGTAGTCGTCAACTGCCGGGATGGTAACGTCGCCGTAGTGACGCCAGTTGGGCCTATTTGTTTTCTGTTCGGGCAAACTAGATTCCTTTCATGAGAGTTCGTCGGCTTCCCGTGGGATCTTCTCCCGTTGCATCTGTAGAGACGTAGCTTGCTACGTCTCTGTCGGGAGCCAGTGAGACGTTGCAAGCAACGTCTCTACGGGACGAAGCCGCGCCTTTTCAAATCACCTACGCCATCGTTTCTCCCGGCTTCATTTCCACCACGTCGACTCCGGGCGCAAGTTTCTTTAGATCGCTGGGCCGGCCCACGAGCACAGGAAATGTTCCGAAATGCATGGGGATCACGGTTTTCGCCTTCAGCAGCTTGCATGCGTGGGCTGCTTCGCGCGGCCCCATGGTGTAGTGGTCGCCAATGGGAAGCATCGCGATATCCGGCGCGTAAAGCTCGTGGATGATCGCCATATCTCCGAAAACGTTGGTGTCGCCCGCGTGATAAATCTTCAGGCCATTCGAGAACGTGACCACATAGCCGCAGGCTTCGCCGCCATACACGTATTGGTCGCCATCCTGAATGCCACAGGAATGGTCGGCATGCACCATGGTGACCTTGATGTCGGCTATCGCTTGCGTGCCGCCCTTGTTCATCTCGGCAAGATTCTGGACGCCTTTGCTGCCCAGCCATCCGCAAAGTTCCGGAATGCCGACAACTATCGGCTTATGCTCTTGGGCGATCTCGACCGCGTCGCCAATGTGGTCGCCGTGGCCGTGGGTGACCAGCATTACGTCCACTTTTTTCACGGCCTTCTCATTCGCCGGACACATCGGATTGCCCATCACCCAGGGATCAAGAATGATGGTTTTGCCGCCCGGAGTTTCGACGCGGAACGTCGCATGCCCCAGCCAGGTTAATTTGACTCCGTTAAGATTCATGACTGCTCCCCTTCACGGAAGCATTTTAGCAGGCCGCTGGGAAACCGATGGATTCGGCTTTCCTCTTCCCTGTGAAATCCGCCGGACGATCCGTTCTGACTTTGGTAACTGGCGCGTCGGGAAAATGCCTGCCATCATCAGCAAGGTCCGCTTGGAGGCGAACTATGTTACGACGCACTTCTATGTTAGGAATCCTGCTTGCCGCGGCTGTTGTCACCTCAGCTCAGCCCATGCCACAGACTGCCCGCCAGGCGCTGATTGAGATGTTCTCCGGCAAGAACGGCAGTTTTGAAAAGCATCTTCCGGGAGCAACTTTAGCAGCCATTGGCAAAGCAGAGCCCGGTTCGGCGGGATCCCTGGTGTCAATGTTTTCGCTGCTCAGCGGACAGGCGCACACTACTAGCCACTTCGAGAGCTTCGAGGCCGGGCCGATCCTGTTCACATCGGAAGATCCGAAGACGCACTCCAAGCTGGAAGTAATGGTCGAGCGCGACGATCTGAATGGTGAAACCGACGAGATGGAACTCTCTTTTCGCGCCTACAAAGACGGCCAACTGCAAACTGCGGGGCTGGATCCGCGCCTTATTCTCGACCTACGGCCCGAAAACAAAACCTGGCGGCTGCATGACCTGAAGTTTTCCATCGGAGTATCGCTGACCGATCCCAAGTTCCTGAAGCTGCTCACCACACCGATCAAGGCGCCAATGACCAACACTGCCTCCACCCAAATGCAAACCGCGCCTGCTGTCAACTTCGGCTCTATGCGTACGACCAATGAAAGTTCTGCCGCGGCTTCTGTGCGCACCATCAACACCGCGCAGATTACGTACGCGGCCGCATATCCGGCGCACGGCTTCACCTGCACCTTGTCAGAATTGGGCGGGATGGGCGGAGGCAACAGCGCCGACGAGCATCATGCTTTGTTGCTCGAGCCCAGACTTTCGAACGGCAGAAAGAGCGGCTATGTTTTCAAGCTGAGCAATTGCAATGGAACGCCGGCGTCCACTTATAGCGTAACCGCGGTTCCAGCCGATGCGAATGCGGGAACGCGCGCCTTCTGCAGTGATCAATCAGGGGCGGTGCGCTACTCGCAGGACGGAAACGGAGATTCTTGCCTGAGCACCGGCCAGCCGCTGCAGTAGCCCCGGCTGGACAGAACCCGCCGTTCTTGTTCCGGAAAAGCCAAGGCCCGGGAAAGGCAGTAGGAAGACTTTTGCTTGTTTCGAGTTTCCTAGCAGGCTGCTGAAATACTACTCCTAATCCACAGGCTGGTGTGATACGAGAAAACATGCGCGGAGACGATCAGCAGCAGAGTCATATATTCAGTTATTTGTCGCCGGAGGCGCGGGTGCGGAAG
>Ga0326727_10014835_pt1 | contig 16871 bp, 10 predicted proteins | sample MB2enrmetagenome_FD_207643 | JGI IMG/M metagenome (GOLD analysis project Ga0326727, IMG submission 207643) | Lab enriched peat soil microbial communities from McLean, Ithaca, NY, United States - MB29MY | ecosystem: Environmental > Terrestrial > Soil > Wetlands > Peat | place: USA: New York...
GGCAACGACGCCCTTCATGACTTTGAGCGGGTGCAACACGCCGGGCGGGAGCGATTCGGGAGCGGTATCCGGAGGTGCGAAGCAAAATACGTCCGAATTGCAGACCGGCTTGGCACCGAGACCGGTGCCGAGCGGGTCGCGAATAACGCCGCCCAGTCCGGTATTGGCCCCGCCGTACGGTTCAATCGCCGACGGGTGATTGTGGGTTTCGACTTTGAAACAAATGTGATAGCGATCGTCGAATTTGACGACGCCGGCGTTGTCCTCGAAGACGCTGACGCACCAATCTTCGGAACCCAGACGCCGGCGAATTTCTTGCGTGGCTCCAAAGATCGTTTCTTTGAGCAGGTTCTCGTAACGTTTGCCGTTGAACTCCACCGTGCCCTTGAGCGTCTTGTGCGAACAGTGCTCCGACCAGGTTTGGGCCAGGGTTTCCAGCTCGACGTCGGTCGGATCGCGCCCTTGTTCCCGAAAGTGCCGCTGGATGGCGCGCATTTCGGCTCGGCTAAGAGAAAATTGTCCGTCTTTGCTGATTCTTTCCAATCCTTCGTCGTCCAGGTCGCGGAGCGGCACGATCACGCGGCGGAAGACATACGATGTGCCGAGAGCGAGATGTTCCAACGCCAGCGCACCCGGAATTACTTGCTCGACCGCCTCGTTGGCAAGCACCTTGCGACAGAGTACGTCGCGTTGCTCCGCCTCCGGTGACGGGCCGTAGTAACGGCGGAAGGTACGAACCGAATCGACCAGGAAACCAAGATCGCGGGCCGCATCGATCACGCTGAGTGCTGCGGGGTCCATTACCCCCGGTTTCAAGAGGACGGTCGCGAGACGATCGCTGTCGATGTGTTCGTTCAACAACCCGAGCCGGCCGGATTCGACGATGGGATCGACGAGGAGTTGCTCGGTCAAACGCTCGGCCGCGCTCCGATCCAGGTTCCCTTCGATCAAATAGCCGCGTGATGCTCGACCGACGAGGCGGCTGCCGTCGCGACTGTGCGTCAGCAGGTTGAACTCCTCTGCCACTCGATCTCGTTCGGCGTCAGAGCCTTTCGGATCGATCTCGATCTCCCAGAGCATGCCAACTCCCTCTTCGGTACGCGTCGGGTGCGCCGCGCCGCTTCTCCGGCGTTGAGCGCTCTAATGCAGCCAAATCGAGAACAGCATCAAGCCGACCATGGCACCGATGTGCAGGCCGTTGAGCAAAAGTCCCAGCATTGCCAAGATGACACTGTCGCCGCGCATACGAAGGGCCGCTGCAGAAAGCCCGAGACCGACGAACGCGATTACGACGGCTGCACCGAACAAACCCACGGCAAGGAGCATCAGCAACCCGACAACAGCTTCGCTACCGGGTGTGTGGAGAGTCTGCGAAACAACCGCGCTTCCGATCATCGCCGCGGTCAACACCCAGGTGCCGATCCCGCCGACTAGCCCGAAGACTGCTTGGCGCGAAAAGGTGCGTTTCTGTACCGGATCGTCGTCACCGGTTTGAAGCATCCGCTCCACGCACGCGGTGCAAAGAATGCGATTCTCCATGCGCGTCCGGCACGTTTCGCACAAAAAATTGCCGCAGCGCGAGCAAATCCCGGTCGAGGCGCTGCCCGGATGAGAGCTGCATTCGGACTCGCCGGGTCGGGCTTCGCGCGGAAACCGCCCAGGCGGCAGATACAACGGTTCGTGGCAATTCGGACAGCGCGCGCCGGCGCGATCTCGATCGTCCGGTAGTCGATGTGAGCAAGTGGGACAGCGCGGCATGTCCAGGTTCCCGATCGACCGCTTCAACCGGCAACGTGCTTGATAATCACGGCCGTGTAAACAACAGCGCACCACACGAGGCCGAGGCCACCCGCGACCGCTCCCGTGAGCGCCGCAGGCCGGCCGCGGACATTCGGCTTGGTCTCGATCTCACGCAGCGCCAACAAGCCAAGTACGAAGGTTGTCAGCGGCAAGCCCACAGCAAAAACGCCCATGAACAGGGCCGGCGCCAATTCGAGTCCGCCGTTATCTTCGCCGCCCACCGCCGTAACCAGAGTAACGCAAAACGAGATCGGCCCGGCGAACAGCAAAGCCATAATGCAAGAAATGACAGCCAATGCCGAGGTTTGTCCCGGCCGGCGCTTGGCTCGTACGCGAAACTCCTTGCATGGCCCGCACAGTGTCTGGCCCTGTAAGGTTGCCACGCAGGCGTCGCAGAACGATTCATGGCAGGCGATGCAGGTTGCGGTACGGTCTCTCTCCGGATGATTGAGACAACGCGACGGATCGAACTCGGATCGCTGCCGCCCGCGTTGCCGGCTTCGCGGCTCATCCGCATCGTCGTCGAATCGTCGTCGGGGAGGCGGCTCGTCTATCGGTAGGACGCGTGGCGGCGGTGCGGCGGGTTCAGGGGCGGTGCTGTTCCACGGGACGCGGATGCCACTACCGCAGTCACAGAAAACAAGTGTCCCGGACAGGCTGTCGTCACGCCCGTGCGTTTTACCGCAGTCTTTACACTGAAACCAAATCATTGAATGGGTGGCTCATGATGGTCCGAATACGTTGCGGCCTGCTCAGATTACTGTATCAGCCGGCACAGCCGGTCTCTAGCGGGCCGGGTCCGAGTCCACATGACAGCAGAGCGTCTTTTTTGGAAGATGCCCCTTGGACTCGACAGTCTTCCATGTAACAATGGGAGACAGCCTATCTGACTCGCGTGTGGACTAAACCGGGAACAACCGATGCCCTCGCGCTGGCAATGCCTATTCATCGTTGCGTTCTGGCTGGCCGCCATGGGCTTGCTGTACGTTCGCGAGCTGGAACCTTTCTTTCGCGACCACGATCCACCGCCTTACGTCATCGAGCTTACCGCCGAAACGCAGTCCGTTCACCCCAAGGTTATCTGGAAGGCGTTTCAGAATGGCCAGGAAGAGCCCAGTTATCTCGTAAAGACGTGGATGGATCACAACGAGGACGACGACTCGTTCACGCTTCATGGGGAAATTCGGCCGGCGCCGCTGCAAAGCGAGACTACCAAGGCCGATTTGATCATGCAGCACGTGACCAGTGAATATCGCGTAAGTCGTGAGGGAAAACTGCTTAATTTCAACGTCGATGCGGTTTTGTCGCGCCGTCCCTTCGGAATCGCCAACCTCAATTTCTCGCCGGAGTTAAAACTGACCGGAACCGTCGTCGACGGTCCGGAAATGCTCGCGCAGCTTCAGCTGCCGCAGCTCAAGGGCCTCGTTCCCGGTCTCGAAAAGACATTCCGCTTTCCCGTCTCACAGAATGGCACCATTTTTTTACCCCTCCATCCCGTCCACAAAATTCACGGCGTGCGGCCGGGAAAAACGTGGCGAGTGCCGGAGGTCGATCCGTTAGGTAACGCAGCCAAGGCGTGGTTACGCAGCAACTTCCCCATCGGACTGCCCGATCGGGATGATCGCTTCCTGGACGCGCGCGTCCGCGATCGGGAAGAACAGTTTCCCTACGACATGGGAGACGGCGAGATCCACTACTGCTGGGTTATCGACTACACCGATCCGGAGGGCGAGAAGTCGAAGACGGCTGCGACCACGTGGGTCGAAGTCGACACCGATCTCGTCCTTTGCCAGGACGCCAAGAGTGAGGCCGGGCAGCTGAGGCTCGTGCGCGACTCGACGAAAAGCAAAGTCCGCTGACGAGCTATCGACCATTTCCTTGTAACTTTCAACCGGGAACCATGATCAAGCTCGACCATGTCACCAAGCGCTACGGCACCAAAACGGCCGTAGTCGACCTTAGTCTCGACATCGCCGCGGGCGAACTCTTCGCCTTCCTCGGCCCCAACGGGGCCGGCAAAACAACGACGATCAAGATGCTTTGCGGGCTGCTTTTCCCGACGTCGGGAACCGTGTCCGTGGGCGGCCACGACATGCGTACCGACGGCGATCGCGCCCGTCAGCTTTTGAGCTATGTCCCCGATTTGCCTTACTTGTACGAGAAGCTGACCGGACGCGAATTCCTCCATTTCATCGCTGATATGTACGGATTGCCGCCGGCGATCGGCCGGGAACGCGTCGCCAACGTCATCGAACTCTTCAACCTCAAGGAGTTCGTCGACGATCTGACCGAACGCTATTCGCACGGCATGCGGCAGCGGACCGTATTCGCCTCGGCGCTGGTTCATCAACCGAAGGTGCTGATCGTGGACGAGCCGACTGTCGGCCTCGACCCAAAAAGCGTCCGCCAGCTCAAGGACTTGCTCCGACAGCAGGCAAGTCAGGGAACAACGGTCTTTCTCTCCTCGCATTCTCTCGACGTCGTCGAAGAGTTGGCCGACCGCATCGCCATTGTCGATCGCGGCCGCCTGGTCAGCTGCGGCTCACTAGGAGCGCTGCGGGAGCAAGCTGCGGTGGATGGCTCGTTAGAGGAAGTCTTCCTGCGTCTGACCGAGCAAGCAGCCTCGGAAGGCATCCCAATGATGAACGGCCAGGCGCCGGCCGACGGGATCACCAACGCGAGGCCGGGATCTTCCGGCACGATCACTCTCGGCCCCGGCACCGGGAGACAGATGCAATGAGTGCAGCGTCCCGGCCGGTGTCGCAGCCAGCTCTCTTTCGACGGCTTCGATGGCGGCTGCTCGTCAACACGATCAACACGATGTTGGACACCTCGCCGATTCGGCCGTTGTCCATCCTCTTCTGCAGCATCGTAGTCTGGCTTTTTATCTTCTTCGTTAGTTTGGAAGGCTTTCGCTTTCTGCAACACGACGTCCGCCTGCCGCTAGGCGGCGAGATTGTCGGTACCCTCTTTGACGTTCTTTTCATGCTCCTGGGTGTGCTGCTCATCTTCTCCTCTGGATTGGTGCTCTATGCCAGCTTGTTCGGTTCGGCGGAGACGGCCTTCTTGCTCAGTCGACCCGCACGAGCCGACCGCGTATTCGCGTTTAAGTTTCAAGGCGCGCTGGCGTTCAGTAGCTGGGCGTTCTTGCTGTTGGGAGCACCGCTGCTGATTGCTTACGGCTTGGTGCGGTCAGCCCCGCTCGAGTTCTATTTATTCTTGCCGTTGTTCTTCCTCGGATTCGTATTGCTGCCGGGTTGCCTCGGCGGTCTCGCCTGCCTGTTGATTGTGAATTTCCTGCCGAAACGGCGTAAACAAGTTCTCATACTCGGTTGCGTGGCGGTCGTCTTGCTATTGGGAGTCTGGGGAGTCGAAATTCTGCGCGCGTCACGGCCCGACAGTTGGGGCGCGGAGTCGGTCAACCTATTGCTCGACCGATTTGCATTCACGCGCAGCCGCATTACGCCGACGCATTGGGTGGCGCGCGGGCTGCGCGCCGCCGGTCGGGGCGAGACGGATAAAGCCCTCTATAATCTTGGTCTCGTGTGGAGCAACGGGTTGGTGCTCTACCTGGTCACGTCTTTTGTGGCAGCCAAGCTCTATCGACGCGGTTACAACCGGCTTGCCACGGGCGGCGACTTGCGTCGAAAGTTCGGCGGCCTGTGGATGGATCGTGCGCTGAATGCTGCGCTACCATTCGTTCGACCGGGAACGCGTCTGCTGATCGTGAAAGATTTCCGCACATTTCGCCGTGAGCCGCAACAGTGGGCACAGATTCTCATCTTCAGCATTTTGTTGACGCTCTACTTCACAAACATCCGCCGCCTCTTCCCCGGACAGATCGACTGGGTTCATCAGAACGGCCTCAGCATCCTCAACGTATCGACCATCTCTCTCTTGCTGTGCACTTATACAGGCCGGTTCGTTTACCCGATGCTAAGCTTGGAGGGTCGTAAATTCTGGATTCTGGGTTTGTTGCCGCTGAAGCGTGAGCAATTGCTATGGGGCAAGTTCGCTTTTTCGACGACGATGGTGTTGGGAATCGCCGGATCTCTGGTGATCTTGAGCGACCTGATGCTGGGCATGCATGCCAGCGTGATCCTGATGCATTTGCTGGCAGTAACCATCATTGCCATGGGGCTCAGCGGCCTCAGCGTCGGCCTCGGCGCCTGGATGCCCAATTTCCGCGAGACCGATCCGTCCAAAATCGCTGTCGGATTCGGCGGAACGCTCAATCTTGTGGCGGGCTTATTGTTTCTGGTTACGATCCTGATTCTGATGGTTTTGCCCTGGCACGCCTTCACCGGAATTGCGGCAAGCAGTCTCCTTTTCCGCGGTCGCGACCCGACTGCGGCAGAATTGCTCACTCCAACCAACATCGGCGTCATCGTTGGCGGTATTTTCGCGGGACTGATTGTGGGCGCCATTGCCGTGTTCGTTCCGCTGCGGATGGGAACGCGGGCACTCCAACGAATGGAATTCTGAGCCCGCGGATTTGCCGCACTCCTTCGACCTGTCCGCGAGTTCGATTGCCATCGAGGGAGCGTCAAAATGTCTAACGCAATACCGCGCCACCTCGCAGCTTCCATGCTGTTGCTCGCCGCATCGCAGTTGGCCGTCGCGGCCGCGCCGGTTGTCATCGCGAATCACACCGGCAAAGACATCGTCGCCACAGTCTCCGCCGTCAGTGATCGGCCCCAACGGGTCACCGTCGACCGTCGTGATTTCACCGTGCTGACGGTCTCTGGCGGAGCGACGGTCTCGTTCATTTCTGACGGCCGCTTGCAGACGACGCGGATCGAGGAGGGTTGCGCCTACGCGTTCAATCCCGACGCCGGTGCCGTCAAGCTGGAGCCACTGTACGACGTTCCCGCACCACGCGGCGCCCACGCCAAGGACCAGAAACAAGGGGCGATCGCACCGCGCCCGGTCGCCACGTTGACGATCAAGCTGTTGGTCGATCGTCTGGAGCCGGCTGTGCGCGCCGGTCCCAATGGCTGGGAGAATCGCTTACGCAAGCGCGTCGCGGCTGCGTCGGAGGTACTCGAGCGGCAGTGTCACGTTCGCCTGGAAGTGGTCGCGGTCGACGTCTGGGACACTTCGGCGAACGCGCGCGACCTGGCAGGTCAAATGAGCGATTTCGAATCGTCCGTTCCGACGCGGCCCGCGCAACTGGCGATCGGCTTCTTCAGCCGGGTTCTGGCGGCGGATGCGACCGGCCGCGTCGCCGCTCCGCCTGCGGTTCCGCTGGGTTCACACATTCTGATTGACGAAGGCATGCCGCTGGCCGAATCGCAGCGCCTGGAAGTGCTGGTGCATGAACTCGGTCACCTGCTCGGCGCGGTTCATACTAAAGACGCCGAGAGCGTCATGCGCCTCAGTCCGGGTGACGGCCGGTCGACGATGAAGGGCTTCCGCATCGGCTTCGATCCTTTGAACGCCCTGGCCATCAATCTCGTCGCAGCGGAGGCGATGAAGTCTCCGCCCGTGCGCAAGCTCGGCGCGCTGAGCGCTTCGACCCGGCGTCAGCTCACGGATCTTTACAAAGAAATGGCCCGGCAAATGCCGGAAGACCAGGCCGTGGAGCGCTACCTGCGGCTTCTCGATGACGTGCCGCCGCCGCGCCAGCCCAATAGAGCGGCGTCCGATCCGTTGATCGGCGGAGCCCGCACGGTTGTCGCTGCGATTGTCTCGGCGACGGAAGTTGCCAACGAGTTGGGTATGACCGGGGATCGAGTCACCGAACATTGCGTACGCGCCGCGGCCGCTGCGGCTGGCAAACTTCCGGAAGAACAGCGCGTTTCGGCGTTTCTGCTCGGCCTTGCCGTGGCGTTCGATACCTCGGATCAGTTGCGGAAGGCTGAAACGACTCGTGGCTTGTGGCTCAAAGTCGAAAACGATGACGAGCGGAGAGAACGGCTGAAAATGATCGGCCAGCCGACCTTGCAAGGCCGGCACAGACTAGCGCGCCATTTCGTGGTTGCCGCGGCGCTAACGTCCATCGCCGGCGCCAAGGCAGCCGATCCGGGCGGAATTGTCAGTGAATTGTTCGACAGCGAATCGTCCGGCGCGTTCAGTTTTTCCGAGATGGCCGTCGAGCTTGCCGGTGCTGCCTTTGCCAGATCGCTGTCGGAAAGCCCGGGCAGGTTGGAATCGATCGCAGGCACGTTCTCGATAGCCGATTACACGCCGCCGCTAAGCGAACTAGACGATGCGATCTCACGCGATGAATTCAATCGCCGCTTCGGCAGCTATACGGACGAGCGCTTTCGAACACGCGAGACCGAGATAAGACGTCGCATTTCCGAGTTGCCGGCGCACAAACCGAAGTGACCGACGCAAGGATGGCCGCCAATGACATTTCGCCGCGCAATCCTCCTTCTAGCCGGCGTTGTTGCGTGCATTCCGCTCAGCACCGCAAATGCGGACAACCAGCCTGCGGAGGCCAATCGGCCGAACGTACTGTTCTTGCTCGCCGATGACTTGCGCTGGGATGCGTTGGGTTGCGCCGGGGATCGACTGGCAAAAACGCCGAATATCGATGCCCTGGCGGCGCGCGGCACGTTGTTTCGCAACCACTTCGTCACGACTTCGATCTGCTGCGTGAGCCGCGCCAGCATCTTTTCCGGCCAGTTCGCTCGCCGCCACGGCATAAACGACTTCGTTACTCCATTTACTCCCGAAGCGTTCGCGCGCACCTATCCGGCCCTGTTGCGCAAGGCGGGGTATCGCACCGGCTTCATCGGCAAGTTCGGCGTCGGCGAGCGCATGCCGGACAAAGAATTCGATTACTGGCGAGGTTTTCCGGGCCAGGGGAACTACTTCACCAAGGGCAGTCCCATTCACCTGACGCAAAGGATGGGCGACCAGGCAAAGGAGTTTTTGTCTGCCACCGATCCGCGTCCCTTCTGCCTGTCGATCAGCTTCAAGGCTCCGCATTCGCAAGATGGCGCCGGCCGCGAATTCCCTCCGGATCCGCGTGAAGAAAAGCTGTTTGCAGAGACGGAGTTTCCGCTGCCGCCAACGGCGCACGATGAGTTCTATCGTGCGTTGCCTGAGTTTGCGCGGAAGTCCGAAGGCCGGACTCGTTGGCAGCGTCGCTTCGCCACGCCCGAGATGTTTCAGAATACGGTGCGAGATTACTACCGCCTGGTCACGGGTATCGATCGGGAGGTCGGGCGCATCATCGATGCGCTGCGCGAGCGCAAGTTGGCGGATAATACGCTCATCGTGTTCACATCGGATAACGGCTTCTTTCTCGGCGATCGCGGGATGGCCGGAAAGTGGCTGATGTATGAGCCGTCGATCCGTGTCCCCCTCATCGTCGCCGATCCATCCGTACCTGCCGGCTCCCGGCCGCAAACCGTCGACGCCATGACGTTGAACGTCGATTTCGCACCGACATTGCTCGATTACGCGACTGTCTCCGCGCCGGCTTCCATGCAAGGCCGTAGTCTTCGTCCATTGCTGCATGGCGATAAAATTGAGTGGAGAAGCGAATGGTTTTACGAGCACCACACGCTTCCGAACATCATTCCCCCAAGCGAGGGCGTGCGGACTGCGAAGTGGAAATACCTCCGTTGGGTCGGCGTCGATCCAGCCGTCGAAGAGTTGTACGACTTGACCACCGATCCGACCGAACAACACAACCTGGCCACGTCTGCCCGTTATCGTGAGACACTCGACGATCTACGCGAGCGCTGGTCGCGCCTGCGTCGGGATTTGCAATAGGCGACTTCGAACTGGTCCACCCGACAATTCCGCCGCGGCGCTACGGTTTAGTGCCGCTCCTCTCTCTCAATCCTGAGCTAACCTTCAAATGGCTGATCGTCGCGCCGGTCGGTCGAGGGAGCGCGCTCCGAAGGTCCACGGGCCAAGCCGCTCGAGCTGAGGGTCTTATCGGTGAATCCGCTCGCGGACGCTGGAGTTAGAGAGCTGATTGTCTCGATCATCCAGCGATTCAAAACGTCGCGCGAGAAGGACATTTCTGCCAAGGTCTCGGACTTTGCTTTGCCAGCGACGGATCCCATGTACGTCCCGGTCCTTATCGAATTGATACGCTTCGATCGCAGCTGGCATCGCGACCACGGTCGCAACATGCCGCTGGACGATTATCGCCGCGAGTTTCCTGCGCTTCGGGACGACCCGGCCGCGCAAACGCTTCTGGCCGAAGATGAACCGGTCGCCCCCGCGCACCAAGCGAGCAACGGCAGCGCTGCTTCCTGGAGCGACAGCCTCGGCGACGGGTCGATCTGGCACCCGTCTGCGAGCAAGCTAGCTCGGGAGCCGGCCGGTCCTTTCCGCATCTCCGGTCAGTCCTCCGCGACTGGAGCGAGCTTGCTTGCGGATGGAGGAATTGCCGAGTCCGACATGGTCGAAGCTGCCGAAATCTATCGGCGGTTCCGCGAATCGCCCCCGAGCGCCGATGATGTCCAGATCTTGGTCTCGCAATTTGAATCGGCCGATGTCCGGGCACCCACGATCGATTTGTTCTGCGACGTCCACCGCTCCAATCCCGAGTTCGCCGCTCGACTGGCGCGCGCGACGGTGAATATGCCGGTGGCTGGGCATGAATTCCTTGGCTTTCACCTCATCGACGAGATCGGCCGGGGTGCGTTCGGGCGCGTGTTCCTAGCCAGGCAAAAAGACCTGGCGGATCGCAATGTGGTCTTGAAGGTCACCGCCGAACTGCCCGGTGAGTCCCAGACTCTCGCCCGGCTCCAGCACACGAACATTGTCCCCGTTTACTCGGTCCACGAGCACGATCCTCTGATCGCCTTGTGCATGCCGTTCTTCGGTACAACCACCCTGGCCGACGTAGTTGCCAGCCTCGGCCCGAAGGGACCGTTGCCCGCGACGGGCAAGCATCTCATCAGCACTCTTAACGGTCGAAAGAAAGTCGAACTGGAACGAAGTTCCCTCACCGATACCTCGCGGAGGACGGTTTCCGCGAATTCACTCGGAGCACCAACCGAGCGGACCACCGTAGGCGTTATTTCGCAAATCCACACCGCTCTGCGGAGCGAGCAGCATTCCGCGCTGCAGAGTTTGGAGGGTCTGAGCTACGTCAATGCCGTTTTGTGGATCGCATCGCGCCTCGCCGACGGCCTCGATCATGCCCATCAATGCGGCATTCTTCACCGCGATCTCAAGCCTGCCAACGTGCTGCTCACCGATGACGGCCAGCCGATGCTGCTCGATTTCAATCTCTCCGAAGACACAAGACATCGCGCGTCGGCAGCGGCGGCGCGAGCCGGCGGCACGCTTCCCTACATGTCGCCCGAGCAGATGGAATCCCTGAAGGATGGGCGAGCGCTCGACGAGCGCAGCGACCTGTACTCGCTCGGGTTGATTCTCTTTGAACTTCTGTCAGGCAAGCATGCATTCCCGCGGCATGATGGACCTGCGATGAAGATGGTCGAAAGCTACCTACACGATCGCAACAACATCCAGCCGCGCCTCAGGCTGCACAACAAGCAAGTGTCGCCGGCGGCCGAGGCGATCGTTCTCCATTGCCTGGAGATCAATCCGGAGCGCAGATATCGCTCGGCCCGTGAGCTGCGCGAAGACATCGACCGGCACCTCGCCGACTTGCCGCTGATGCATGCGCCGGAGCCATCGCTGCGCGAGCGCGTCAACAAATGGCGGCGCCGTCATCCGCGCCTGACCTCCTCGACGTCCGTGGCGATTGTGTGCGTGGCGATATTGGCACTGATTGCAGCCTTCTTCACGGTGGAACTCAGGAATGAGCGCCGGCTGGAAGCGCTCGACACGCTCGCCGGATTTCGCGAACAAGTCCAGTCTGCCAAGTTCGTATTGAACAAAGCCGAGCCGAATCAGCGACAACTGGCGGAGGGCATCGGCCTGTGCACCGAAGCGCTCGGTCGTTATCGCGCACTGGACGGCGTCTCGCTCGACGTCGTGCCGGCAGCTCGAAACCTTCCTTCACCAGCCGAGCGAACAGCCCTCCAAAACGAAATTCGCGAGGCCTTGCTCATCCTGGCACGTGCTCAGGTGCTGCAGTCCGGGTTGGAAACGGAGCCGCACCGACAGCGTCAAGTGCGAGAATCCAGCCTCCATCTCCTCGATCTGGCACGCTCCAACTATGGCGACGGCATGCCGTGGAAGACGGAGTTGCTCGAGAGCGCGGATCTCAATCGTTTGCTGGGCAACGTCGAGGAGTCGGATCGTCAACTGAAAGCGGCCGCCGAACTGAATCCGCGCAGCGCGGACGAATGTTGCATGCTGGCGCTGAAGCTCAGCGATCGCCGCGAACTCTCATTGGCTTTGCCGTTACTCGACGAGGCAACGCGGCGCGATCCACACAACATCTGGGCCTGGTTCTACCGAGGCTTTTGTCAGCGGGAGATGCAAGAGTATCCCGAAGCCATCCGTTGCTTTACTGCCAGCATCGCCCTGGCTCCGCGGCACGAGACGGCCTACTTGCCGTACTTCAATCGCGCCATCTCGTACGCGCGTGTCGGCCGATTCGCCGAGGCGATCGCTGATATGGACGAAGCGATTCAGCTGCGGCCCGATTCTGTCGACGCTCGCTTCAATCGCGCCATCATCTACCTGGACTGGGACAAATTTCCCGAGGCGATCGCCGATCTCGACGACGCGCAGCGCCGTGATCCCACTTTCAGCCGCGTATTCTTCGTTCGTGCACGAGCACGCGCCAAGATGGGAGACAGCGAGGGTGCCCGCCGCGACCGGGCTGACGGGCTGCGCGCGCAACCGGTCGACGAGTTGGGTTGGATCGATCGTGCTCTCGCCCGGGTCGAATCGGACCCGATCGCCGCCCTGGGCGATCTCGATCAAGCGTTGAAGCTGAATCCGCGCTCGCTCCTGGCTCTGCAAAACAAGGCTTTCATACTCGGCGAGCGTCTTGGACGCCAGGAAGATGCCGTTCACGTCTTGAACAAAGAGGTTGCACTCTACCCCGGATTTGTTCGGGGCCGAATTGGCCGCGGAGTACACCTCGCCCGGCTAGGCAGGCGTGAGGAGGCGATCGCCGATGCCCGCGAGGCTCTCTCCCGCAGTGCTCTCGGCGAGACCTTCTACCAGGCGGCGAACATATTCTCCCTGACTTCTCAGCAACAGGCGGAGGATGCTTCGGAGGCGTATCCGCTCCTGGCCAGCGCACTGGAAAAAGGCTTCGGGCTCGATCTGGTTGACAAGGATACCGATTTCGACCCGATACGCGGACAAGCGGAATTTCGCCGGGTCGTGAATGCGGCGCGTGAGCTGAATACCGCTGCCAGGAAGGCGGGACGATGAAGGAGGAAATGGCCATGCAGAAATCAGCCACCGCTCCGGTTGCGGGTCGGGACTCGACGCCCGTGAACCGGGTTGACGAAACGCATTGTCGCGTGCTGAGTCATTTCACCCGCGCCTTACAGCGTTGTGAACGAAGCAGCGAGCAGCGCCGTCTTTTCCTGCAGACGGTTCTGGACGGCGTTCGCGCCGATCTCGTTTTTTCCTGGGATCGCAGCCGGCCGGATTTGGCCGAGCTCATTGGCGAACGGCGCGTCGGTGCAACCTGGTGTGCGGTCCTCGCCAGTCGATTGCTCATCGGCCATTACGAAGGAGAAGGGCAGCTACTCTGTCCGCGCCTGTCCGTGAGCGATCTCGGCGAGAACGCGGCGATTTCGCTCGCACTGGTCCGCGTCAGTCGATCGCCGGGACACTGGATCGGGGCGATTCGGTTTGATGCGGAAGCTCACTTCGGACCCGATGATCTGGAGTTCATGGCGCTGGCCCGTCAACTTCTGACGGACCATCACCGTCATGGACGGCTGTACGCCGAGCTGAAAGAGACTGTCCTGGGACTGGTTCGCAGCTTCACGACGGTAATCGACGCCAAAGATCGCTACACGTGCGGGCACAGCGAACGCGTCGGCCGAATCGCGACGCGCCTGGGCCAGGAGATGAACCTGCCCGGGGCGCTGTTGAGCGATCTCTACCTGGCCGGGCTGCTGCACGACATCGGCAAGATCGGCATTCGCGACAGTGTGCTGCTCAAAGAATCGGAGCTGACCGAGGAAGAGAAAATGCACATGCGCGAACACCCCGTTATCGGCGAGAGGATCGTGTCCAGCATTCGCCAGTTGAACCACCTCTGCCCGGGCGTGCGCAACCACCACGAGCGCTACGACGGCCAGGGCTATCCCGATCGATTGACCGGCGAAGGCATTCCACTGTTGGCCCGAGTACTTTCCGTTGCGGACTCGTGCGACGCCATGATGGCCGATCGCCCCTATCGACGCGGCTTGCCGGCCGGGCGTATCGACGAGGTCATGCTGGCCGGCGCCGGTAAGCAGTGGGACCCGGCCATCGTCGGCCAGTTCATGGCTTGCCGGCACGATCTCTATGCCATTTGCCAGAAGGGACTCGGTCACTCGGTCTACGCTGCCGTGGAAGGCACGATGGGCGCCCGGCCGAATTACTCGTCCGACGATTTCTTAACTTGATAGATCCTGTACGCCTGATATTCGCGGATAAATCGTTAAGGTCGTAAAATTCCGCACAGACCGAAAAACTGAGCTATGCTTCGCTAGCCGGACGACAGTCCCTCCTGTCCTCCCTGTCGGCTATAAGTTCGCCTGCCCCTCCTGTTGAAGCGCCGCCCCCCGGCACCTCTGCGGGATCATCTCGTACAGGGAGGACAAACGTAGTGTCGAAGACCCGTCGTCGACTCAAGCTAGAACAACTCGAAGACCGTCTCAATCCGAGCACCACGGCAGTGCCCTGGCCGAACCCGGGCCATTTGACCCTGAGTTTTGCGCCCGACGGCACAAGCACGGGTCAGTTGTCGAGTTCGCTGTTCCAGAATCTCAATTCGATAACATCATCGTACGATTGGGAACTGGCGATTCTGCGCGCGTATCAAACGTGGGCAATCAACGCGAACGTCAACATTGCCGTCGTAAACGATGGGGGTGAGCCGTTCGGCGCTCCAGGCGTGCCGCAAGGCGACTCCCGCTTTGGCGATATTCGCATCGGCATGGTCCCGCTGGCGGACACGGCGCTCGCCAATACCGCACCGTTTACTTGGGCCGGCACAACCTGGGCCGGCGACACGCTGCTGAACAGCAACTACAACTTCAGCGTCAACGGCCAGGGAGGCCAGTACGATCTCTTCTCCGTGATGCTGCACGAAGCCGGGCTGGCTTACGGAGTCCAGGACAGCAGCAATGACCCGACTTCGGTGATGTACAATCAGTATCAAGGCACACTGAACGGGCTGAGCCCGCAGGACATCGCCGATTTCCAGTCGCTCTACGGGACACGAACGCCGGACGCATTTCAAGGTACTACCGGCGATAACACGTTTGCCACCGCTTACAATTTCATGTCCTTGCCGCTGTCGGGAATAACTTTTCAAGCGGATCTGGGCCACATCGGTGAAACGGAGTTCTACAAGTTCACCGCGCCGGTGCTCTCGACCCGGATCACGATCGACCTGACGACGAGCGGCCTCAGCTCGTTGGCTTCCAAGCTGACTGTCTATGGCGCCAATCGGCAGCCCTTGGCGACGACCGAGTCGACCGACCCGATGAACGGCGACCTGACGCTGTCCGTGCCGGGTTCTCTGCTCGGCGGAACGTATTACATCGGCGTCACGGGCTCGACCGACGACGTCTTCTCCGTCGGCAGTTATCAGTTGTCCATCGGCGTTTCCACGGCGCTCGGCGTCTCGTTGCCCAAGTCTCTGTACACGTCACCGATCACGCTGAGTAATCCAGGGTCCATTCTGTCGGCCGCTCTCGGGCTGCTGCCCATCTGGGGCGGCCCGTCGAATCTGGCCTTCAATGTCACGGCCAACGGCAACATCGGGCAGCCCGGTCAACAGAACTGGTATTACGTTCCGGCGCCGCCGGCGAGCAGCTATGGCACGGCTCCGCTCGTCATGGTGGCGGAAGCGTGGGGCACTGACTCGTTCACGCCGTTGCATCCTGAAATTGATGTCTACAGCGCGGGATTCATGCCGCAATTGCTCTCCTCGCAGGTGCTGACAAACGATAACGGCGTCTTCACTGTCCAACTGCCGCAGGCGGATTCGTCAAGCGGCTATTACGTCGTCGTGCAATCTCTCAATCCCACCGGATCGGGCAGCACCGGTTCGTATTTCCTCGGCGTCAACTTCCATTCGGCTCCGCCGGTCGAGCTGACTCCGATGGGAAACGGGACACTGACCCAAGCAGCGCCGGAAGAGTTTTCGCAGCTCACTCTCAATCAGAACGAGCTGTGGCACTTCAACCTCTCGGCCGATACTGGCGGCGCGAACTCGGCCGAGGAAGTGCAGATGCAGATTTACGACTCCAACGGCAACATGCTCTTCAACTTGGTCTCGTACGCCGGCCAACCACCGAGTACGGGTTGCGTTTACCTGATGGCCGGGACTTATACGGTGCGCTTCGCGGCCGTGGCGCAAGATCCGGACGACTACGCCGACCTGGCGTTCGCACTGTTGGGTGAAAACCTCAGCTATCCGATCGGCGCCATGATGACGCCGACCAATTCAGCTGGAAATAACGGGACGGCGCCGACCTACGGCAATACACAACCGACGACGCACAACAACTCGGGGGGTACCTATTCGCCGCCGGTCTATTCCTGATCGCGATGGTGTTGAGATTCTGCGTAAAATGCGGCACTACGAGCAGGAAATCTTCTTCTAACACGATTTCCCGCGCGCCCGTTTATTACGAATCTCTGTGTCTCGTGCCCCCAGGCTGCCGGGGTTCGCTTCTGCTTCTCTTGACCATTTGTTCACCCGGCCGTGAAATGGATCACTCGATTGATCCTGGCTTCCCGGAGGAGCAACAACATGAAGGTCCGAGCAGTTCTGGCCCTCGCGGCGGCAATCGCGTTCGCTATGACCGCCACTGCCGACGACTCCAAGGGCCACAAGCCGGCAAAGAAATCCGCCGGATTGGAGCAGTTCAAGCAGTTGGCCGGCGAATGGGTCGGCAAGATGAAGGACGAAAACAACCAGATGCGCGACGTCACAACCAAATACGCCGTGACGTCGGCAGGGTCGGCTGTTGTCGAGACGATGGGCGCCG
>Ga0326727_10014837_pt1 | contig 16869 bp, 15 predicted proteins | sample MB2enrmetagenome_FD_207643 | JGI IMG/M metagenome (GOLD analysis project Ga0326727, IMG submission 207643) | Lab enriched peat soil microbial communities from McLean, Ithaca, NY, United States - MB29MY | ecosystem: Environmental > Terrestrial > Soil > Wetlands > Peat | place: USA: New York...
GCGGAAAGCGTCAGCCCCGAGAGCGGCTGGTTGGAGCTGCCCACCAGCCCCACCAGGTATCCGCCCACGGCGGAAAGCAGGAAACCCGCCACCGTCATGATGGCGGCGGCAATAATGGCCGCCAGCCAGCTTCCCGTGAACATGTAGTAGATGATGGTGACCGCTACCACCAGCACCGCGGTTCCGAGGGCGAGCCATTGGAACGGGATGTCGCGGTCGGTGCGCGCGATGTGGCGGCCTTCGTGCGCAGCTTTGGCCGATGCGCCGAGCGCGCCCGCGATGGATTCGACGATGGAGCCGCGCATCGAGAACAGCGTGTGGCACGCGCCCACCAGCATGGTGCCCACGGCGATGGGCCGCACGATGTTGTACCAGACCGAGTAGGAAAGCACGTCCCAGCCCGCGTTCTGCCCGGCGCCCAGCCGGTGCGGCAGGTCGGGATCGAAGAACAGCAGCAGCGGAATCAGAATCCACCACGCCAGTACGCCGCCCGATGCGTTGACCGCCGAAAGCTCCGGCCCGATGATATAGCCGATGCCGATCAGCGCGGGCGAAAGGTTGGGCGTGGACCAGTAGATGCCTCCGGTGTGAACCACGTCGCCGATGGGTTTCTTTGCGAAATCGAAATGGTGCACCACGGATTTTGGAAAGGCGAGAAACCCTTCCACGTATTCGCGAAAGATTTGCAGGCCCTTGTCGGTCTTCAGGATTTGCAGCAGCCCCGCGAAGCCCATGGCCCCGAACACGTACTTGGGCGCGTCGCTGCCCTCGGCGCCGGCCTTGACCACCTCCGCGCTGGCCACGCTTTCGGGAAACGGCAGGTCGCTTTCCACGCACAGCGGCCGGCGCAGCACGATGATGAAGAAGACGCCGATCAGCCCGCCCACCAGCAGAATCGCCACAAATTGCCAATAGTGCGTCCGCAGGTCGGCCCACAAGTGTTTCCCGCCGATTTCCACCATCATGAACGCGGGGATGGTGAAGATGGCGCCGGCGACCAGGGCTTCCCCCACCGAGGCCGCCGTGCGCGTGATGTTCTGCTCCAGAATCCCGCCGCCCCAGACGCGGAACACGGCGATAGCGATAACGGCGGCCGGAATGGTAGCCGCGATGGTCTGCCCCGCCTTCATGCCCAGGTAGGCGTTAGCCGCGCCGAAGACCAGCGCCAGCACGAGGCCCAGCCCCACGGCTTTGAAGGTCATCTCGGGAGGGTCGGCGGGATGCGGCGCGTCCGGCATAAAGGGGGATGGTATCACGGGCGGACAGGGGCTTGTGACGAGAGACGAAGGTCAAGGCGTGCTAAAGTGCGGTTTGTGAGCACAGCCAACAACGTGATCGTCCGTAGCGAAAAGCCTGAAGAGCACGGCCAGATCCGTCTTGTCAACGAAGCTGCTTTTGGTCAGCCGGACGAAGCTGACCTGGTGGATAGTTTGCGCAACGAAGGGGTTGTGCTCGCCTCCTTAGTTGCCGAGCTAGAGACGCGGGTCGTGGGGCATATTCTTTTCAGCCGAATGTCGATTGAGACAAGCAGCGACCGAGTTTCGGCGGTGGCGTTGGCCCCAATGGCCGTGTTGCCGGAACAACACCACCGGGGGATTGGTGGAAAGCTGATCAAACACGGACTGGATCTGTTGCGCAGACAGGGTGAGCAAGTCGTCATCGTCGTCGGCCACCCGGATTATTATCCGCGCTTCGGCTTCTCTACTGATAAGGCCCGCTCCCTTGCGAGTCCGTTTCCTCCGGAAGTCTTCATGGCGCTTGAACTTCGGCCCAGCGCTCTTGATGGCGTTCGTGGCAAAGTCAGATACCCGGATGCATTCGGACTGTCTTAGAGGCGCCCGGCGGCGTCTTCATCCGCGTAGACGGCCACGATCTCGCCGAAATATACCCGGTGATAATCTCCCTGGGCGTAGAATTCGTCTTCGACGGCCTGTGCCAGCGTGTCCGGCGCGAGGTCGTTGCGGTGAAGCGTCCGGCACTCGTAGTGCAGCACGCATTCCCGGATGATGGGGGCGTGCACCTGCCGGCTCCGAACCGGCGTCAGGTGTCTTTCCAGGAACTTGTCGTGATCTCTGCCGGACACCGCGCCGCAGTGGGCCACGGCTTCGGCCAGTTCGCGGGGCGCGACGTTGACCGTGAAATCGCCGGCGGCTTCCTCCAGGCGGGTGTAGGAGTAGCGCGAGTGCCTCACCAGTACCAGAAAGACCGGCCGCGACCAGATGGAGCCGATGGTTCCCCAGCCGATGGTCATGACGTTGGGCTTGCCGTCCGCGCCGGCGGTCACCAGCAGGAGCCCATCCTCGCGCATGCGGCGCATGGTTTGAGCGAAGTAATCCGTATAACGAACCGCTGCTTTAGGCATGATTCCGACCTCGATTCTGGCGCTTGATAGGGGTCACACCATCAGAGACCAGCGCCAGCAGGAGCCCCAGCCCCACGGCTCTGAAGGTCATTTCGGGTGGATCGGCGGGCTGCTTCGTCTCCCCCATAAAGGAGGATAGTACCACGGGCGGGCAAGGGCGAGGTTCGTACTGGAACCAGCCCCTTACCCACAGAACTTTCAATAACCTGGCCCCTATGGCACACTCGAATTGGGTCCGAACACCGTGAAATCTACATGGAATCGACAGACATTGCGCCCGGAACTGCCACGCCGGTCGATAGAGCAGGCCGATTTCGCCGAGATCGGCAAAAAGCAGAGCGCTGATGCGATCCGCGCCAGAGCCAACAGGCTATACATGGTGGGAGAGATGGCGCGGGCGGCGCAGCTACTCATGAAACTCGAAGGGCAATCGAGTCAGGCATGATTCCGGCATCGATTCGGGCGCTGACGGCGGGGTCATACTAACAGACCGGTGACGGCGATGGCCGCCCCCGCGATTCCGGCCACGATTCCGATTACCGGGAACAAGCGCTTGCGCGAGATGAAATACAAGGAGCTCAGAACCAGGGCGATTTCGAGCAGCCCTTCGCCCAAGTCGTAGCGCAGGGCGCGGTGTTCGGCGGCTTCGGCCGCACCGTCGTCCCGCTCCGCTTCTTCCTGGATCTTCTTGCCGCGCGCGTCATAGTCCTTCTCTTGCGCGGCGTACTTGGCGACCAGCTTTTCGGTGGCATCGCCCTTGGCGCCGAGTGCGCCCACGAGGCTCTCGCCGAGCTCCAGGTTGTGATACTTCACGCGCGTGGACTGGTAGTGCGCCCAGGCGTCGTTGGCCGAGGATTTCTGCATGATGGCCTCCGTGTGGGTGCGGTGCGATGCAATCGAGACGATGGCCAACGCCACCGCCAGCAGGGCCGCCAGGACGCCGACGCGTTGTCCCGCCGGATCGATCGCGTGTTCGCTTTCGTGATGAATCTCGAGTTCAGGCATAAGTGTATTCCTTGTATTATCTCAAGAAGGAGTCTGTTATGCGAAACGATCCACTGCGCCGCCGCTTCGTGCTGGGGCTGGTCCCCGCGGCGGCGGCCGCGGCCGCGGCTCAACCGGGCCGCCCGGCCACGGCCACCGGCCAGGCCGGCTTCAACGTCCGCGACCATGGCGCCGCCGGCGACGGCACACATCTCGACACCAGGGCGATCCAGGAGGCCATCGACGCCTGCGCGCGGGCGGGCGGAGGGACGGTCCTCGTTCCCGCGGGCGCTTATCTCTCCGGTACCATCGTGCTGAAGAGCCGCGTGACGCTCCATCTGGATGCCGGCGCGGTGCTGCTCGGCAGCCGGGACTTGCGGGACTATCCATCCTTCGTCCCCGCCTTGCGCTCATTCTCCGACACCTACACCGAGAAGAGCCTCATCTACGCGGAAGGCCTGCAGGACATCGGCATATGCGGGCGCGGCGTCATCGACGGGCAGGGCGCCGCTTTCAAAGGTGCGTACAAAGTGCGGCCCTACATGATGCGTTTCGTGAGCTGCCGCAATGTTTCGGTGACGGATGTCAGTATCAAGGATTCGCCCATGTGGGTGCAGCACTACCTGGCCTGCGAAGAAGTGGAAATCCGCGGCATCGGCGTCCATAGCCGCGTGAACGTCAACAACGACGGTATCGACATCGACGGCTGCCAGCGCGTGCGCATCTCCGACTGCGAAATCTCTTCCGGCGACGACGCCATCGTGTTGAAGGCCACCGCGGACCGCCCCTCGAAAGACGTGGTCATCGCCAACTGTGTGTTGAGCACCGCGTGCAACGCCCTCAAGCTGGGCACCGAATCGAACGGCGGCTTCGAGAACATCGCCATCTCGAATTGCACCATCTACGACACTCGCCTGGCCGGCATCGCGCTCGAAATGGTGGATGGTGGAGTGCTCGACCGGGTCAACATTTCCAACATCGTCATGAACGGGGTGACGACGCCGGTTTTCATCCGTCTCGGCGACCGCGCACGGCCGATCACCGAGGGTGGCGCGCGCCCGCCGGTGGGGAAGTTGCGCGACGTTTCGATCGCCAACGTGCAGGCCGCGGGCGCCGGCGCTGTGGGATGCGCCATTGCGGGACTTCCCGGCCATGCCATTGAAAACGTCGTTCTGGAGAATCTGCGCCTGACGTTCGCCGGAGGCGGCAAGCGGGCGGACGCCCGCCGCGAGATCCCCGAGAACGCCGCCAAATATCCCGAGCACAGCATGTTCGGCACGCTGCCGGCGTATGGATTCTATTGCCGCCACGTGAAGGGGCTGAGCCTGCGCAACATCGAGACAGCTTTCCTCCAGGACGACGAGCGCCCGGCGCTGGTTTGTGACGACGTGGAAGGTCTCGATCTGGCGGGCTCGGCTTTAGCGGGCGCGGTGCGCCTGAAACAGGTGAGAGATGCCTTCGTGCACGGCTGCCGCGCGCCCGGACGCGTCCAGACCTGGATGGAAGTGTCGGGCAACCAGAGCGAGCGTATCAGCGTGATGGGCAACGACCTGGGCAACGCGGGTAAAGCGGTCGATATAGCAGGCGATGTCGCCAAGGATGCGGTGTTCGTGAACGGCAACCGCATTCAGGGGGGGTAGAGGCCCGCTCAGCCGCGCCGCAGCCTTTGCGCCGCCGGCCGTGACTCCTCATTCGGAGGCCACAGGGCTTCGCGCGCTATGCCTACTGGAAGCCTCACCGGCACGAAGTATTCAGCCGGGTAGAGGTAGTCCTCCCCCGATTCATCGATCACTCGTACATAGCCGTCCCGCGCCGCCGACCGGTCGGGCAGAACCCGATACACCTTCCGGGGTTCCAAATCGTCCGAACCCTCGCTGCGGATGCACAGCACGAACCTTGGTTGTGGCTTCTCAACTCTCATAATCTCGCATCCTGCTCCATTGTATTGCCGTAAGACCGCTCCGCGCCGACGTGGCGCAGACTCTCAGTCTGCCGCGTCCCGACTCATCGGGACGCGCTTTGGTGCACCCCTTGCGTGGCCACTTACAGCCTCCCCCACTTCCGGGCCGCATCCCGGCACCATCCCAGGTTCTCCCAGGGCGTCGGCAGCGGAGTGGTGCAGCTCGAGGCAAAAATGAAATGACGCCTGTCCCCCATGGACGCGAACAATCCGCGGACATATTCATGCAGGCGGCTCTCCGCGTTTTCCACGATCTCCAGGTGAGGCGCGTCCATGCCGCCGTTTACGGTGAAGCGGTCATACCCCGTCATGCGGCGGGCCTCCGCTAGCGGCACGTTGCCCATGGGAGGCGGCGTGAGCCCTTCCAAGCAGTCCACGCGAGACTCTCCCACCAGCGGCATCAGCGCCCGGTTGCGGCCGCAGGCGTGGACCACGAAAATCTTGTTCCGGCGGTGAATGATTTCGGCCGCGCGCGTGAAAAAGCTGTGGCAGAAATCCTTATAGAAACGGGGTGAATAGAAAGCCGAATCCAGGTTGTCGAGCGCGATGAAAACCCGCGCGTCGGAGTTATCCACCGTGCTTTCCAGCAGCCGAAGGGCCTTCTGTTCATGGATGCGGGCCAGCGCCTGCATCTCCGCCGGGTGATCCGCCACCCACAGGCTGGCGTTTTCCGGGCCGGCCAGCCAGTGCAGGGCCTTAAGGGGCGATTGCGTGATGTGCGCCATCATCACGCCGTCATCGCCCACGCGCTCCACCCAACGATGAAATTCGGCGGCGTCGAAGGCGTATTCTCGGGCTTCCAGCAGAAAGCGGATGGATCGATACTCGCTCCAGTCCTTCCACCAGTGCTCGGATTCAAAATCGGCGCCGGCCTGCTCGGTCAGGGTCCAGGTTTGAGTGAGCGTCCCGTAAGGCGTCGCGAATCTGCGCCGCCGTTGACTGGTGTGGGGAGGGTAGCGATTGAAGGCGGTCACCAGCGGACGGTCATAGGAGCTGTCGCCGCTGTACTCTTCGGAGAACTCGCCGGCGGTATAAACCTCGCGCGTGGCGTGCTCCGTGTCCCATCGCGCCAGGATGTCCGCGCCCAGCGCGCGCAAGGCATCGAACGGATGTTGCGCGCCCTCGAGCGCAAGCGGCAGCGTGCCGGTGGCGAGGCGGTTGTAGAACCAGTAATAGAGATTGGGGCAAAAGGGGACCGTGTCCGGCCGCTCGCCGTGAAATGCGGCCAGGATGCGCTGCTTTCCGGTCATGAACCCAGTGTAATGCGCCGCGCATAGTGCTACTATGTTTTGAGACGTGCTACGCACCCTGCGAATTTGCGCGCTGTGCCTGGCGGCGGCCCTGCCCGGTTTCGCCGAAACCGGAGTTTCGGGCCGGGTATTGGACCCTGCCGGAGAAGTTGTGCCCGGCGCGGCGGTGGAACTGCGGCTGGCGTCGTCGGGCGCCGTGGTCGCCGGTACGACCACCGACGGGCAAGGCGGGTACCGATTCGCCGCTCCGCCCGGTGCTTACAATCTGGCGATTCAGGCGCAGGGTTTCGCTCCGGCCGTGTGCAAGGCCAGCATCGCTGCGGGCGGGATAACCAGCCTCGATCTGCGATTCGAAAAGATTGCCGCGCAGAGGTCCAGCATCGTGATCACCGCCCAGACCACCGAGCCGGCTCTGGATCTGCGGAATGCCGAGGTGTTCAATCGCACCCTGTTCACGCGCGACGATCAGGTGTTCCAACAGCTCGACGCCGGCATTGACGCCGGCCAGCACGAAGGCGGCGGCAAATCGCTCGAATTTCGCCGTTTCGGTTTCAATCTCGATCATGGCGGAGAGAACGGCGGCTTGAAGGTCATGGTGGACGACGTGCAACAGAACCAGGGAACGCAAGGGCACGGACAGGGCTACCTGGGCTCGTTGAAGGCGCTGACGCCCGAATTGATCCAGGAAGTCACCATCATTAACGGCCCATTCAGCGCGGAGTATGGCGATTTCAGCGGCTTGGGCGTGGTGCAAATACGCCAGCGTGAGTCGCTGCCGGACGTGCTGACCCTGCGCGCGGAGGGCGGCAACTTCGATACCAGCCGCGGCTTTCTGGCTTACAGTCCGGATGTCCCCACCGTCGATTCCTACTTCGCCTATGACGGTTCCTATACCGACGGACCGTTTCTGAATCCGCTCCGCTACCGCCGCGACAATGTGAACGCCAACTTCACCAAGACGCTGGGCGCGGACCAGAAACTCGGGTTCCGGTTCCTGTTCGGCCGCAACAATTTTTATTCTTCCGGCCAGATTCCGCTCGACCTGGTGGCCGCCGGCCTCCTCGACCGCTTCGGGTACATCGACCCCACCGACGGCGGGCACGTGGTACTGGGGACGCTGTCGGCTTACTACAGCAAGACCTTCCACGACGCAGGCACGCTGCGGGCCGACGCCTTCCTCTCGCGATCACTCTTCGATCTCTACTCCAACTTCACGTTCTACTTGAACGACCCCGTCAATGGCGATGCCATTCAGCAGCACGATTCGCGCCTGGCGCAGGGCGCGAACGCCCAATACACGCGTCCCCACAAGCTATTGAGAGCGACGGCCGTGCTGGTTGGTGGAACCAACTATCACGACAGCGAAATCAACGTCGGTCTTTACCCGCGCGACGGACGGACGCCCACCGGTGTCACCACGCGCGCCCACGCGCACGTCACTAACACCGCGGGCTATGTGCAGGAGAACCTGAGTTTCTGGCGCGGCCGGTTGCTGCTGGGCGCCGGCGTCCGTTACGACGAGTTTCGCTACGACGTCCGCGACCTGGTCGTGCCGGCCCAAAGCGGTCTCCAGTGGGCCGGCCGCTGGCAGGGCAAGGGATCGATTGCCTATACGCCCTCGCATGTAGTGCCGCTGACTTTTCATGTGAACTATGGCCGCGGCATCAACAGCGTTGACGCGCGCGTCGTGGTGCAACATCCCGAAGATCCGCGTCTCGCCACCACGGATTTCTACCAGGCCGGAACCTCTTCCAACTTCGGACGGCTCTCGCTCACGACGGATGTGTTCCTGATAAACCACTCCAACGAATTGGTCTACGATCCCGACGACGGCACTTACGAATTCCAGGGTCCCAGCCGCTCCTATGGCTATGAAGCCAAGCTCTCCATGGCCTTGACGCGCCATCTCGCGCTGAATGGCGGACTGACCAAAATCGGCAATGCGTACTTCACGGGGGGCGACCACCGCGTCTACGTGGATTGCGCGCCGCACTTCGTGGCCAACGCCGCGCTGACGCTGGCGGCATGGCATGGCTGGAGCGGGTCGCTGCGCATGCGGGCCATCGACCACTACCGGCTGGATGAAAACGACCCCTCGATTGTGGCCTCCGGTCACACCGTGTTCGATCTGGGCCTGGCACGGGCGATTCACCGCGGAATCGAATTCAATCTGAGCGTGGACAATCTGACCAACCGCGATTACTACGAGACCCAGAACTACTTCGAGTCCCAGGTCGCTCCGCTGGCGCCCGCCGTGTGGCGCATACACGGCACGCCGGGCTATCCGCTGACGGCGGTTGCGGGGATCACGTTCCGGTTGCGAGGGAAGTAGGGAGCGGCGAATCGCCAGCTACAGCGACGCGAGATCTTCCAGACGCCGCACCACAATGCCGATTCGCGATTGGCTCGCCGCGTCCGGGAGCAGACTTCGCGGCGATGAAGACAGGACCCGAGACCATGCGGATTTCGAGGTCGTCCGAAAGCCTTTGCGTAACCGAAAACTTCATGGCGGCCCGATACCAGCGGTTGGAGAACCCGAGAATCTTCTCATCCAGCACCGCGACCACGTTATTTCCTCCCCGGCCGCGGGGAGCACGCGGCGCGAGGGGTCCGGTGCGCGGGCGCCACGCTGAAGCCATGACCACCGCCGACAAGGGTCCGGTGTAGGAGCCGGGCAGCGGTGATGAATCGCTCAAGATTTGAGTCGTTCATTGGCTTCTCGGAGCCGCCGGCACAGTTCCGTCCCGGCAATCTTCCGTTCGCGGACGCGGCTGTCCCGGAGAGCATCTGCGAGGGCCAGGTATTCGTAAAAGGACGGGTCGCGCAGGGCCGCGATGGGGGCGGTCTTGTACAGCGGCTCGAACGCGATGCCCCGTTGCTTGCCCTCCTCACACGGCCAGACGGGACCAGGCTCGTTCCCTTGCGCGATCATACCGCGAAGCGGCTTGGCGGCATACGACGTAGGAACCCCACAGGTGAGTTCTCCCCGTTCCGGCGGAAAAACGTACTTCAGCCCGTGGAGGAGGAATTCCTCGAGCGCACTGAAGTTCGGCCGGTTCTTCAGTCGAGGGCCGTGGAGCAAGTGGCTACCCTCAGCGCGCCGCACGGAAGCATGCACCTCCGACGGGCTCATGCCACAGCCGGCGGCGATCCCCGAACGCGTTTTCAAGAGCGCCAACTACCGAATCACCAGGCCGACTGAAGTCAATGCGGCCACATTCAACGCATTGAGATCCCTCGCGAAGCGGACAGCTTTACCAGAAGACGATGATGAAGCGGCGTTTCCGGAGGGGCGCGAGGTGATGCTCCAGCATAGGGCGCGGGAGAGGAATTCCGCTGTCGTCCAGGCGGCGAAAGCGAAGTTCTTACTCAAACACGGGAGATTCGCCTGTCAGGCATGCGGCTTCGACTTCGAAGATTTCTATGGCGAGGCCGGCCAGGGATTCATCGAGGCGCACCATACGATACCGGTCAGCGAACTACGGCAAGGCTCGAAGACTAAGGCAGCGGATATCGCCCTTGTCTGTTCAAACTGCCACCGTATGCTGCATCGCCGCCGACCCTGGATCACGATGTCAGATCTCAAGACCTTGCTGGAATCGCAAGGCGCAGTTTCCTGACGAGTTGCGAATCGGCCAATGGAGGGACCTACACGATACGAAAGGCCGCGGAATTGTCCTTCGATCACCAAGACTGACAAGCTGGCGCTTCTCAAGGAGTACACGACAGAGTACGAAGCGCTCGCTAAAGCCGATCCCTCCGCTCTGAACCGGAAGATTTCCAGAGAGGCGTTTTCGGAAGTGCTCGATGCGGTTGGGGTGCTGCTGACAGAGAAATGGACCGCCCTGGCCGCTTCGCCAGGTCTCGTGCAGCAATGGATCGATATCTGCTCGGCGGACGAGCCCGCGAGTTGTGCCGCGAAGCGTTCGACCGCTGCTTGGTCACCGGAGACGAGTTCAGCGCCGGCGTCGAACTTCACCATCCGATTCGGGACGGGCGACCGCCGATACCGTTGAGCAAGACGGGGCACTCACTGATCGAGGGCCAAACCACCAACGCCAGCGAGGATCCGATGGAGCAGGCCCTGGTCGAACTTCGGCAAAGGAAAGAGCGGTCCTGGAAGCACCTCCGACGAGGCTGCCTGGACCTGCTTGGCCGTGCTGAGCCATGGGAATCCAAGAAGAGCGCTGCCGATGCAAGAGCATTCGCGCGAGCAGCCGTTGCGGCGTCGGGAGCCGACTGCGCCACGATTCTCGCGTGGCTACAAGCGAAGGGTATCTGACCACAAGGCCCACGAGTGGCGTTGTGCTTATCCGTTAACCGCAAAGGCTCCGCGGGTTCGAGTTGTCCGGCCTGAGGCTGGACATATTTGGCCAGCCGTTAACCAATTCCCATAATCGGCAGGTGAGACGTGGAGAAACGGGCTCCGGTGACGCCGCAGGCGTGCAAAGTTGGCCCACCATGAAGAACGCGGAGACAAAAGGAGAGACTGAGAATGCGCGAAACGTCGGCCAATTGGGGACTTGCGGAAACGGCTAGACCGTCAACAAAATGCGGGAAAAACGTTGGAGAGAAAAGGTTTGGCTCCTCAAGTGAAACAAAGGGTATTTCACGACGGAGAGACACTGGTAAATGTGTTGATTCTAAATGGGCTACTCAAATCCAGACAGATCGAAGATCGAAGTGATCGAAGCTCAGGGCGACGCAATGAGGGTTCTGGCTCGGCAAACACGCTTTTCGAACTTTCGAACGGGTTCTCCGCCATGCCTGCGAGGTGTTTCCTTGAACTAAACAGTCCACTCCCCCACCCTCCTCGAACTCTGAACTTTCGAACTTTCTCCGGGAGGCGAACCGCGCGATCCTTCTCTGCGGCACTACATAACCGCACCATCAGTCGCAAAGTCGAAACTGCAGATCACTATGCAGCCAGTGGCCCCAGGCCAACTGTGCCCTCTATGCGAGAACCTGACCACTTTTACCTGCAGCCGCAAAGATGGTCGACACAGCACTCGGCTTTTGCCACCATCTCTCGGAGGATCTTCTCTTTGTCAGCGCCCTTCTTAACAGCGGCAAGCACCTGCGATTCCTGCTTGGGCTTCCTTACAATCGTCATTGCGATAACTCCTTATCTGAATCTGCATCTGTGTTGAAAGACATGCTCTCTTCGGTTCCGTTAGCGATCAGTAGCTCCCTAAAGCTGCCGAAAGCAACGGTCTTGAGCGCGAAAGATACGTTGGTGGGTACGAGTTTGCAGTAACTTCCGGTTGCATCTCCTTCAACTCGCGCCCGACGGCAACCTCCCATGCAAAGCGGCAAGTATTTGCAGGAGTAACATTTCTCATCGAAAAGATCCATTCCGAACCAGGCTTGCCACCGGCCATCCTCTCTTACGATCTCTCCCTGAGAGTTGAGGTAGCCAAACCTCTCTTCAGCAGCGAAACGGCTCACGCTGCACTTGTAGAGATCCCCGGCATGGTTGAAAATGAACTGGTTCTCGCGCTCAGCATAGCAATACACCAATTGCCCAATCGGCAATCCGCCCTGTGTGACGTCATAGCCAAGTTCCCGAGCCAACGCATAGTATCGGAAAAGCTTGTCCGAAATCTCGCGCGCCTCGATGTTCTTCGTCGCACTGAGGCAATGATCGCCGAAAACAGGCTCGAAGACGACACGTAGAGACGGGCGAACGATTGGGTCGAAGAGTTCCAGCAGGTGGGGGATGCTGTCAATGTTTTGGTGATTGAAATTGACGCGCAGTGAGACGTGAACGCGAGGATCAGTCCTGGCTAGGATCGTGATACTCTCAAAAACTCGATCAAACGTCCCACCACCGCCACGTAGGCGCCGTGTTCGATTGTGGACTTCAGGCGGGCCATCAACCGTGATCTGATAGTTGTGGATGCCGCGCTCCACCAAGATGCGTGCCCTTTGCTCGTCGACCAAGTAGCCGTTCGTCGTGACGTTCCCTACCAGCGCCACATTGTGCCTTCGACAGATATCTTGGGCCGCCGTCGAGACTGCTACCACAGTCTCGAAGTTGAGCAGAGGTTCACCGCCGAACCAACTCAAAAGGAGCACGCGGAACCGCGGGATCTGTGCCTCGAAGAATGCAATAATTCGCCGCTCAACCTCGCTGCTCATCGCAGAGCCAGCCTGGTGGGCTTCATAACAGTACGGGCAGGCGAAGTTGCAGTTCATGTTTGGCAGGACAATGATGTCTAGCCTGTTGGGGTCGCACATGCCAGCGCGTTTGCGATTGCGAACAATTTCCATCTCGTCGCATCGGTCATCGACGGCGTAGCCCAACTCTAACATCCGGTTGAGGAAAGATTCCTGTTCTTTAGAGACCGGTTCGAAGACACCCTCAGAGAGAAAACGATTGACGAGTGGAAGTTCCTCGGGATCGCACACTGAGAGGCTACCGCGGAGGGTGTTGAAAAGCACCACTCGCGTATCGTCGGTGGCTGGAACCGAAATGTTAAATACCGATGCTCGCATGCGTCACGCACTCGGATCCGATACCAGACATGATCGTCCGATAATACCGCACAACCGCTACTGCGTGCCGGCCCGCTACGTCGGTTGCCGGTTGCCCGTCAAAGCCGACTCCCAATTCCTGACCATCTACCACCAAGATCGGGAAGTAGTCGCTTACGCCCGCTGCTGGCGGCGCGGTCAAACGCTGGGGGCCGAGCGGTTCGAAAAGGAGTTGCTCGACCAACGCCCCGCGGCCCATCTGTCGCGAACCCAGCAACGGCTGGTCGCCCAGCTCGGCGCCCGCGCCGCGGAGTACCTACGAAACCTGGCTCAATCGGACCGAGCCTTGCCACGCCAGATTGCCGAGCTCAACGAACTGGTCCGCGGTTACGGACCGGAGGCCGTCGCCCAAGCCATCGACCAAGCTGCCGCCGCGCACGCCTTCGGCTTCGACTATATCGCCAACATTCTCCGCCAGCAGAGTTCACCGCGTCCGGTGGAGCCGCTCGTGAGGCTCCAGGACCCGCGGCTCAACGAACTGGCCACCGATCAACTCTCGCTGCTGGAATACGACGCATTTCTGCTCGAAGACCCGGAAAAGGAAAAATCATGACACTCGCCGAGAAACTGGAACGACTCCGCCTTCCCACCATGAATCGTCAGCTCGATCAGGCTCTGCAACACGCCGCTGAAAAGAGCCTCAGCCCGGCGGCTGCCTTGGAATGGCTCGCCGACCTGGAACTGGAAGCGCGCAACGGCCGCGCCGTCGAAAGACGGTTCCCCTTCTCCCGCTTGCATGGGCCGCACTCCATCGACTCGTTCCTGTTCCAACATCACAAATCGCGGCAGCAGAATAGAGCGCGCATCCTCCGCCTCCTGGATCTCGACTTCATCGACAAGGGCACCAACATCGTTCTGGTCGGCAATCCTGGCACCGGCAAAACATTCCTGTCGAAAATCATCGGCTGGCGGGCATGCCAAGCCAATCGTCGTGTCCGGTTCACCACCGCCATGGATAGGCTCAACCAACTGACCGCCTCGCAGGTCGATCACTCCCTGGTTCGCAGGCTCAAGTTCTACACCGACCCGGCGCTGCTGATCTGCGACGAACTCGGTTACCTGGCGCTCGACCAGCAAACTTCCAATCTCTTTTATCAAGTCATCTCGTCGCGTCACGGCCTGCGCCGCAGCACCATCATCACCACCAACACTGCCTTCTCCGAGTGGGGCAACATCCTCCACAACACCACCATCGCCACGGCCATCGCTGATCGCCTGGTGGAGAACTCCGAAGTCTTCCAGGTGAACCCCTCAACGGCGCGGCCCATAGGGCGGGAGCTTCGGCTCCCGCTCGTTGTCTTTCCATCCATGTTCAACTTCAGCGCCAATCATCTGCTCCTGCTCTCGCGAACGGAATACCGCAACTGTGCCGTCTTCCTCATGCAAGACCATGCCACGCGCCGGGTCTATCGGCTCTACGACTTCACCAAATCGCTCGCCCTCGAAGCCCAGTCTTCTACTGTGTTGCGGGCAAGGTGAACAGCGCCGACAAACTCTACCTGGTCATCGAATCGGTCAAGAGGGATACCAAGCACGCGTGGTCATCCACTGCTCACGCTCCCGTGGACGGCGCGGAGGATAACGTGATGATCTGATCCCTGCGCCCGAGCTGATACCGCTCGCTGGCTGTGCTCCCGCACACCTGCGCGGTCGTGTGCCCGCACCCGCTCAAGTCGGCACGTGGTGCATTGCCAAAGCGGCCATCCTGGCGCACTCTCTCACCGGCGCTAACAATCCGGGACCCACCCGATCGCGCGGTACTGTTCCGGGTCGTCCGAGCGCTGGTCTTGGTAATACGGGCGAGTGAAGACCCCTTGCGCCTCCTCGAAGCCGACGCCTCGCTTCGGGTTGCGCCTCAGCGACTCGCTCTTGACCTTGCTGAACCGAAATCGCATCGCAGGGTGGTATGACAGTTATACCATATCAGTCCCGGATCCTGTGCTCCGACATCTACGTCAAGGTTTATCGCAGAAAAACTTGACGAACTACATCGTGAAGGCCGACACTTGGCACATGGGAAAACGCGCCCGCATCGCGGATTTGGTCCGCCAGCGGATTGAAGGCGGCGGTGAACGGGTGTGGCGGTTCGAGGACTTCCGGGACCTTCCGGTTATGGCCGTGGCACAAGCGCTGTCGCGCCTGACGCGACAGGGGATCATCGAACGCCTGAGCAAAGGGGTCTACTACCGCGCCCGACAGACAGCGTTCGGCACGAGTCTGCCCAGCCCCGCCGCACTCCGGAAGCTCGCGTCTCAACGCAAGACGGTTTTTCCATCTGGAATCGCGGCAGCCAATCTTCTGGCTTTCACAACGCAAAGCGCGAAACGCGGTGAGGTTGCCACTAGCGCTCTCAGCCTGCCCCGAAAGCTCATCGGCAGCGACACGGTGATTCACACCAGGCGGCCGGAGGCATGGGCCGGTCTTTCGCAAACCGACGCGGCGCTGCTCGACTTCCTCAGGCGAGGGGGCAAGACCAGCGAGTTGCCACCGGAAGAAACCGTTCGCAGAACCGTGGTCATATTGTCCGAGAGAGGCCGCTTTGAACGCCTTCTCAAAGTCGCGGACTCCGAGCCTCCACGGGCGCGCGCGCTGCTTGGCGCCGTCGGTGAACAGTTGGGGAAGAAGCCCGCCGTCCTTCGGCGATTGCGGGCTTCGCTGAATCCGCTTTCCCGATTCGATTTTGGACTCTTGAGCGGACTGCCGCGCGCGCGCGAATGGCAGGCCAAAGAGCACCGCTGACATGAAGCTGTTTGAACATCCCGATTTCGGCCAGGCGATCCTGCAGGCGGCGGAGCACTTTCGCGACCAGGGCTGGCGTCCTGCAATCATCGAGAAAGACTACTATGTCAAGGAAGCATTGCGAATCATCGCCGCCGCGGGCGACAAAGTCATTTTGAAGGGCGGCACAAGCCTGGCGAAAGGCTGGAACCTGATCCAGCGCTTTTCGGAGGACATCGACATTTTCCTCGATCCGGCCGCCTTCCAGCCGGCCTTGGGCAAGAGGGGCATCGACCGGGAACTCAAGAGACTCCGGGATGCCGTCGGCGCTCATCCGGCGCTCGCACTCCTTCAGAACGAGGGTCAAACCATCGGCGGATTCGGAGCTTACGCCAGACACTACTACGACTTGTTTCAACTGGCCGCACAGGCGGAAGTGATCATCATGCTCAAATCGTCCGAGTACGCGGCCATCAGGGCGGATTATGATCGAATCAGCCGCACCCATTTTCCAAAGAGCTATTTCTATCCCGACGGGATGCGCTTTTCCCGTAGCGATGCACTCTTCCCACCTGCAGCTCTGGCCGCGGTCATCGGCGCCGAGCACGAGATGCAATGCCGGATGCTCTGCTACGGCCCATATCCGTCATGGATGGAGGTTCAGGCCAGGCTTCTGGAACTTCGGGATCTGCTGTAAGGAACCGGTTCAATCGCGCCCTTATTTCCCGTACACCGCCCGCCCCACCCGCCTCATCCACTCCAGCTCCTCGCCCGTCATCGGCCCGCGCCGCAGCGCTTCGAGCGCGTCGTCAACGTGCTGCGCGGTGGACGGGCCGGTGAGACACACATCCACGTCCGGCTGGGCCAGCACGAAGCGGTAGCAGTCGCCGCCGGCCGGCGTCCGCTCGCCCTTCGGGATTCCCCCGCCGAACCACTGCCTCCTCCCCGTCAATTGCCCCCAACTCGTCGCCGTAAATGAGACCAGCCCGGGCCGGTCTCTCGCCGGAAGCTGCGGGAAGATGTCGCGCTCCGCACCAGTGTGCGCGGCGTTGTAGCGG
>Ga0326727_10014838_pt1 | contig 16868 bp, 13 predicted proteins | sample MB2enrmetagenome_FD_207643 | JGI IMG/M metagenome (GOLD analysis project Ga0326727, IMG submission 207643) | Lab enriched peat soil microbial communities from McLean, Ithaca, NY, United States - MB29MY | ecosystem: Environmental > Terrestrial > Soil > Wetlands > Peat | place: USA: New York...
TGTGTCCCGAGTGCTGCGCGGCAGGGATTGATATTGATCCATAACGGGCGATATTTCAAAACCCGTAATTTGTTGCCTTTTGCATATTCGATATCAGAACGATCAGAAATATACTGGAATATCTTCTGTAATTCCTTGGGTTTCAGGATTGCATCTTTCTTGTCCTTCCCCGAGCCGGTTGGCACCATTCGTTCTATTGTTATCCCGCTGATTTTCTCCTTGATTGCAAGGTCAATGAGACTGGGAATCTCACCCCTGTTCAATCGTTGCAAAGTGAACATCACTTTTACATCGATGCCATGAGAGACGAGGATCCGGATTCCCCTCAGGGCTTTTTCAAAAGTTCCTGGACCACGGATTTGATCATGAATTTCTGGCGTGGCTCCGTCAAGGGATATCTGGATATTATTGAGTTTCTTGATTTTTTCGAGTTTGGATGCTATTTCATCGGTGATTAAAATTCCATTGCACAGAACATCCAGCCGGGAAATTTCATCAGAATTGTCAAGATACGACAGAAGAGGAAACAATTCCTTTTTTATAAGTGGCTCGCCACCGGTTATTGATATATCACCTTTCTTTTGCCATTTTGCCATCGTGGAAAAAATCTTATTGGCAATATCTTTGAGTTCATCAATAGAAAGATCGGACTCATCGGTGTAACTCTCCTGGTAACAATGGCTGCAACGTAAATTGCATTTGTTGGTGATGTGCCATTGAAAATAGAAATCCTTGGACTCTTTTAACGGTTTTTTGCTGTCCATTGATATTGAGATATTGAGGATGTTAGATAATTAATCTATCATTTTTCCGTCATAAATGTTTGAAAAACTTCCCTCTCCCTTCAGTAAAACCTAAGCCCCCCGTCCTATAGAGTACTTATTCAGCCCAAAGGCGCCCGAGGGCGGGAATGAAGAATGGCAGATTTCGTACAGAGTGCAAATGTCAAGAGTGCAACTCGCACTCTTGCCGAACCTATTGCAGACGTGGCGATGTTCAACACTATCGTCCAGTCGGTCATCACGACCAACCCGTTTGCATGTGTTGAGTATATGACGGCCGGTGAAAGCCACCCGCCGGTCGAGAAGACCAAGGAGGCATACACCGCGAAGTTCGTCTATCAGGACACTGATGCCAAGATCGTTGGCACGGGCACCCACAAGTTCAACACCCTTCCCGGATTTAGTTCCGGGGTGGCTGCGCTGCTTGCCGCTGTTCCGATCAGTACGGCACACGGTGGTACCGTGGCTCATGATACCGATAATGATGCGTTCAGCGCGACCCTGAAGTGCCACGACCCGAACGGTGAACTCTATATGGTGAACTTCAGCCGCGACCGGGTTACCATCACCTCGTACTCGGACGATGCAATCCAGACGAAGGTCGAGACCTGGGCAGACGGCGTCCCGGCCCTTGCCTGAAGCCGCCTGACGAAAAGAGCCGGAGGGGATGGCGGCCCCCCGGCCACCCTCTCTTTTGGTTCTCTCGTCACTGTCGGAGAATCGTTATGGAAACTGAAGTTCTTGGGATAGTGCTTGGCACTGTAGTCCCGCTCTATCCCATGCTGTTTGCCATCTATCAGAAGATCGGCAGATACGATGAGATCGTCGAGGAGTTCAAAAAACTCCGGGACGAGCATGCAGTCTTTATGGAGAAACATCATGGCTACTGAAAACATGCAGCCGGTCGCAACCGTGACCGGCCTCTACCGGGGAAAGTTCGGCGGCCTCGAACCGCTGACGGCAAACACACCACTTTCTCTTGAGGAAGTGCGGCGCAATCCGATTTTCTATGAACTGGACCTGCACCCGGAGCAGGGCGATGAGAACCTGATCATCGATCTGATCTACGACAACCTTTCGCCGATGCGGTTGCAGGACCTGTACCGGGGAACCGACATCCCGCGCGGTGTCCGTTTCTGGCCGGACTGGTTCGAGATCCCGCCGTATGATGAGATGCACGACATTGACGGACGCCGGGTCTATCCCCGGGCCCCGGGCATCCACACGGTACAGATCCGCACGGGTCGGCGCAAGTTCGCGCAGATGGGCCGGGTCCGGGATTTTTCGCCCGAGCATGGCGGATACACCAGCCCGGTCTTTGAGATCCGGATTGCGGAGGATGCCAATGTTCGAGAATGAGTTACAGACCCGGTGCGCGATCTGCGGGACTGGGCTGCTGCTCGGGGGCGTCCTGGTGCTGGCGCACCTCCCCCTTCTCCTTCTCCTCATTCCGGTCGGGATTCTTTTCCTTGGTCTCGTTGCAGACCCGGAGGAGACGCACGCGGTCTGGTACGGGATGCTGAACATGCTCGGTATCTTCGATCTCTCCGCGCTGACCGATGCAGAGCGGTCGAACTACGCCGAGAAGCGGCATTACTTCTGGTTCGGCGAGGTCGTGATGGCATCAGTGCTGGCCGATGTGTTTGCCGTCCCGGTCGGGATCTTCCTTGCGGGCCGGGCGGAGATAACCCTTGCATTCATCGGGGCAGCGGTCCTGTTCCTGCCGCTCTTTGTCTTCCTGCCGAAGCTGATCCAGCGGGCGATGAAGGCAGATGTGGACGCGGCGATCGAGACGTTCGGGAAAAATGAGCAGGTGAAAAAAGTATTCTGGATGATGTTCGTCTCGATGGCCGGGCTGGTCCTGGCCCGGGTGCTGGACCCGGAGACGGCCCGGCAGGTTGTGGGGGTGATTACGGGGATGGGTGGGTGATCAAGGGAGAAAATGCCTGCACCCCCGGATTTCTGGGAAATGTGGATAATAACTAAAAATTCTTCAACATTATTTGATCCAATTACCTGACTGGCCGGTTATCACGATAATTTTTACTTTCTTGAATGATATTGTAAATCTCCTCCATCGTTATAGGAGTATAATTAATCACTTCGACGCTTACATTTACTCTCTTTCGTCTGATATCTATGAATGGAGTGTTGATGTGTGTATGTCCGTGAATTATCCAGTCTCCGTCAAACCAGTTTGTTGCAAGACTATCAGGGTCGTGTAATACTAAAAATTTCATCCCCCGATAATGTAACACATATTGCTTATTCCATTGTTTGTTATCATGATTCCCTTTGGCAAGGGTGATCTTTCCTTTCAATTTTCTGAAAAGTCTGAAATCTCCAAAATCCCCGAGACAAAACACCCGGTCGTACCGACCGACGACGTTATTCCAATTTGAGATTAATCGTCTATGCATATCTTTGAGATTGCGAAATTCAGGACGACACCATTGGATAATATTTCTGTGTCCGAAATGCATATCCGAGATAAACCAGACTCGATTTCCATCGATAACATCGATGGTGTCTCCGAAACGCACTATCCTGTTACCAATGAAAGTTCTGTAAAAAAAATTCTTAACTTTTCGAATGAAATGTGACATATGAACCCCAGTTTAAGCAGTAATCGATTATTGTTCATTGATCTTTAATCTACTTTTGCGACGGGCACTCATTTCCTTTTAAAGAAGGGTAATTTACTCATAAAATTATCTAAATTGAGCCCGCCCTCGGTATCATCAGGTTTTTCAATCTTCTTTTTCTTTGCCTTTTCACTTTGATTGGTTAGGGATTTTACAAACTCATCGGGAATTTTCTTTCGTTTTTCTTCATTTAATCCAGCAAGATATTCCTGAATTGCAATAATTTGGATTTGGTTTAATTTAGGGATAAGGGGAATAATTTTTAGCAGTTGGCCCTCTTGGTCCAAGCGCAAAAGATATTTAATTAATTCGATTGTTTTCTCTTGTAAAATCTTATTCTTTTCAGCTTCTAAACAAAATACGTCGGTAAAAATGGAAATTTTCGAATCCAGGATTAGAGTTTTTAACTCAGCATCACGAATAAAAAGTTCTAGCGCAATTCTATATTCGTCATCGGAGAGGATTTTGAGAATTTTTGGCAGGCCCTCCAAATCTTCCGACCATTTAAGATAAATCAACTTTAGCGAATTATCTTTGTTTTTTGTTAAATATACATTCAAATCGGTAATTTCTTGCTTTTTCGGAGATGTATTTTTTATAAGGTCTTTGAACAGGTAATGTGAAATTTCATTCTGGTCAAATCCATTCAGAGCTTTTTCAAGGAGATCTGCTTTAGGTCTGTTTTTATATTCAGAATCAATGGCACCGGATAAGTATTTTACAAAATTCTCGGATGAAATCCCTTGCAGAACAGAATCAATTTTTTTTCGAAATAGAGGTTGGTTGTTCTCCAGAAACATTTCCAGATGGGGGGACTTGATCGCAGCATTGATCTTTTCTTTTGCATAGGATTGATTGGATAGGTAGCGATCAAGTTCATACGCAATATTCCTAAAGGAAATCGTTTCCTCATCGTTCTGAGATTTACCTCCTTGAAAAAACCATTTTTCATAGGGAGATACTTCATCAATGGATAAATTTGTAAGAGTTTTCATATCCACGTTAGCGAGAATTATCTGAGGAGAGCCGGGAGGGGATCTTGGGTAGCAGTATGCCCAGTAACGGGTTGCTACAGGATTACAACCCGAAAAGAATGTATCGAAGGTACACGAAGTGCGAACTTCGTCAGGAATAAGGGAAAAAATTGCTTTGAGGGTACTGCGGAGTTCTGTCTGATTTCCGGATAGAATAAATGATTTCGATTCACCCCGGATTTTTTGTTCGTGCATTGCGAGATGTACCATCTTTCTGATATCTTCGGAATTCCAAAGTTTTATCGGAATACTCATCCTGTGTTCAAATGATGAGAGGTCCTCAGGAGAAATTGTAAATTCTATTGGAGGCAGGTTCTGATCTTCTTTCCGTCCCCGTGAAAACGCATCCTCCAATGTTTTCACAAATTTATCCTGAAAAAGATCAAAAATCACGAAGGGGTTGTTGTTGATTTTTTCAAAATCCGTTTTTGAAAAGACAAAACTATGCGCGATATATGCACCTTTTCGTCCAAATTTATCAAGATCTGCCAGGGGGACGATCTGAGAAGTAACAAATTTTTCCCCTAATCTAAAAAACACTATTTTTTCCGGGTTGTCGTCAGAGTAATAATATCCTAACCTCCGCTCAATCTCCTCGGAATCAGATTCCAATAACCTATCTTTAGAATAAAAAAGAGTTTGAAATCCCCTGATATTCGAAGGCGATTCGGCTTTCTCAACATTCCCGTAGATGTGCTGGGCTGCGTGAATATCAGTCATGATTTGCCCTCCCGTATCAGCCTGAAACCAAGATAGTTCAAACGTTCATCCGGTTTGATTTTCTTAACAGTATCTGTTAATGGATTCCAAGCGGCCTGATAAAACCCATTCCGAGGAGCTCCGATACCTACATAACTATTCCCTTGTGAAACCCAATCAACAACACCATCCTTCATCATTGAGAATTTTATGGGAGGTGTTGAAATTTTTATCAGTTTTTTCCAAATTTGATTTGCTGGATATGACATGTCGGCGGGGGGCTCAAAACAAGGCAGATTGTCCATTAATCTGTATACCTCTCTCCATTCTTGAACGGTGGGAATTCGAAAATCTTTCCCAAACCATTCTGAAAATGAATGAACTTCTTCAATGTGAAGTCCGGTAATAAATAACTGCTCATAATTGGTTTTGTTGACTTGTCGATATGATACACGGGGATTGCAGGAAAGAATTTCATCATACCATCTATCCCCCAATCGATTTACTTCTGACATATACATCTCAAATTGAATTTTTGTAATCGGCCACAGTGTAAAAAAACCAATATTTTCTATCTCTAGCATAGGGAAATGTGTTTTATCATCGGTGATTACGTGGATTGTATCATCAGGTGATTGAGACATAATACCCTCCTTTCAATGGATAATATGGTTTGAGATCTTCGTACTGGATCCATTTTTTCTTGTTAGTGTCATAACGATAGATTACAGATTTGGCTTTTTTGTTGATCGCAACTGAATTCTCATCTATTCTGATGATTTCCGGATTGTACTGTTTGTAATAAATTCCTTCAGGCAAGTCCTTGAAAATTACAAACCCTCGAATCTCTTTTAATGAGTTGTAAATAGGTTTACCTAATATCGATCCTTTCTCGTTATGGCAACGTAAGGGTCCACTTATAACACAGCCACATGTGGGACATTTAATAACATCAGCACGGGTATGCTCGTTGAAAAGTTTTTCTTCATCAGAACTTAATTTTTCCCAAGATTTTCCATTAGTCTCAATTAATTCGATAATGTCCGTTGAATGAGATTCTGCCGAGGTTAAAGAGATTTTTTCTTTACCTTCACTTTTTGTGATTTTGGCTTTAATGTTCGTCCCAAATGCTGCAATATTGATGGAGTAATTCTTCAAATTGGATGAATTTAATGCAATACTTCCCTCAAAGGAAACTGAATAATCGGGGTTATCCCAATAATAAGGCATAAAATCCTCACCATCTATTTGAATAGAATGAATCGGATTTGCTAGTTGATGCCCATCAAATGAATCTTTATCAATTTCTGTACCGATCTCATGAGTTCCCCGCATCGATTCGCTCATCTTGACCAGGAGAATTTTTGTAGATTTGTGATTATCAGCCCAATCTTCCAAATCATAAATAATTCCAGAACCGATAATTACAATTTTTGCGTTGTTAACCGTCATAAGAACCGGGGAAATAAAACTTCCTCGTTTATTATTCTGTTTTCGCCACAAGCTCACATTTTCCTCAAAATCTTCGATATCATATTCTTGGGAATTGCCAAGGAAGAACAGTCTCTTCTTTATTTCAGCAGGTGTTTTTTGGAATATTTTTTTAGCAGAATCAACAATCATTGCCCAATCGTTTTCAGCACTTTCACTTGCATCAAGTATTACGACAATTGTTTCGAATTTGGGACTTTCTAAAGAGAGAAAATGTTCTTCCATGGCGATCAGATTCTATTTTTATTTAATAATTCCACTAATCTTGCCATCCGTCAGTTCAAAGGAGAATGTGACATTTGACATTTTTTCATATTCAGCTCGTAATTTTAGGTTTGCAAGTTCAATCAAAATTTCGGCATCAATGATATTATCAACGGACCTTCCCCCGGATTTTGCAATTTTACTGCCCGATTTTTTTAAGATATGATCAACAATTGAATCAGAAAAAATGAGTTTTAGCCCATCTGGCTTGCACTCCTCATCAAATTTATTTTTTATATGGTTTAATTTTGATTTAACGATCTCTTTTTGAATTTCGGGAGCACTGATGTAATTAAATGGGATAATATTATTGCCAATCCTGTTCAAGAGTTCCGGTCTTGAAATCTCGTACATAAAAAAGTTTTCAACGGATGTTACGAAATGGTCCTTAATTTGTGCCTCTTTCTCTTTTTCATTAATTTCTTTATCGCTTATCTCATCAATTCTGGTTCTTTCCTGGATAGGTTGGCCTCGTGAATCTGTAGTTCTTGTTCCAATGTTTGACGTAAAAACAATTATCGTCTCCGTAAAAAAAACCGTTTGTCCACGACTGTCGGTTAGTCTACCTTCATCAAGGATCTGAAGGAATATATCCATAATCTTGGGATGTGCTTTTTCAATTTCATCAAAAAGGATAACGGAAAACGGTCGTTCACGTACCGCATTGGTAAGAAGACCTCCTCGTTCATATCCGACATAGCCCGGAGGAGATCCAATAAATTTTGATACGGCATGCTCTTCTTTGAATTCACTCATATCAAATCGGATAAATTTCTCTTTGGATTCAAATAGAAACTGTGCAAGTAATTTTGCAAGAAATGTTTTTCCAACCCCGGTGGGCCCAGCAAAGAAGAGGACGCCTTTAGGTTTTGATGCGGTATCTGATGACAGTCCGGAGAATCCTGCACGTGCCATTGTGACTGTATCAATAATTTTATCAACTGCATCATCCTGTCCTTTAATCCCCCCTTCACCAGTAAACCAATTTTTTGCATGATCGATTTTCACCAGGTCGAGTTTCCCCCAGTGATCTTCCTGTTCACCCAGTCGATATTTATTAATAATCTTTTTAATTTCACTTGGCCCCAGTTCCATTGTCTTTTTAATATCGGCGGATATGTTGTCGAGATCTCGTAAATATAGGCCTTCAGTTTGTGCTGAAATATCGGTAATATCGGTGGATTCTCCCAATTTATGTTTTAAATAACGTTCCCTATCATCTTTGTCAGGAATTGGAATTGAAATTACAGAAGTTTTAGGAGAGTTTGTGTATAACTCAACGGGGATCATGGTATCACGTAGCGCCACCATGATAAGCCGGTTATTCGATGTGATGTTCTCGATGATTTTTTCCAGGCGTAAGATTAATTCCATCTCGTCTGGTGCATAGGTATTCTTATAAGATACAAGTTTGTCAAGGTAAAAAATCGTAGCTAATGTGTTTTCATTCGGAGAATTAAGGTATTTTTTCCCCCACTTGGCAAATATTTGTGCAGGTGGGATAGCCTGTTCTATTTGATCTGCTTGTTTTTTTGAATTCTGGGATTCTTCATAGATACGTTCCTGACCTACATTATCGTATAAAATAATTCTCGAATACTTCTTTTTCCAGAGACCCCGGATAAGTTCTGTTAAATTTTCATAGACAAGATTGTTTTTTGGATCAATGTATCTGTCACGAACATTCCCATGAAGGATGATAACTTCACGGTGTTCGATTGCCATCATAAGGTTCTGAATCCAGACGGACATCGATTTTTCACCTAATCTGTGTTGATTGTATCGTTTTCAACAACATGAACGTTCCCAAATGTATTCCGGAGCAAATTTATTTTTGCTTGTGAAATTTCAAGATTCTTCACAATGGATACCGGGATAAGTTTGAGTTTTTTCTTTCTATCATTATCGTCATCATTTTTCAATTTCATTACGAGTTCTTCAATATCTTCATTTGAACAATTAAAAATCAAGATCTCATTCATATCAATGGGCCTCTTAACCAGGAACCAGTTGATATTAAGAATACCATTTTCAAATTTATATGATTCAACCATATCATCAAGTAAAAGAACCACCTTTTTTACATTCTCCAGGTATTTCTTGTTACTTTTACAATTCCTACATATGGGAACAGCTGACAAATTTAAAAAATGCAGAATTGGCTGTTTGTTTTTAATGAAATTAGAGTAACAATTCAAACAATACAGATCCGATTTTTGTTTCATATTTTCATTATACAACTCAATTTTCTTGATTGCCTCTTGAGCTGCTTCTTTGATTACCTTGGATTTCGCCTCATTGGAAATTTTGAGAAGTGGTTCTATGGCACGAGAATCCTGAATTTCACCTAAAATATAGATAATATCCTTTTTCAATTGGATATCTTGGGTGTCACGTTCATTTCCGCTATTAAATGCATCAATCAATGGTGGAACAGCATACGTATCTAATTGAATCAATCCTGAAATTGCAAGTCTTTTACACGCATTATCAGAATCATTTAATGAGAGTATTAATGGATTAACCGCTTTTGGATTCTTATATTCTGCCAATCCCTGCAACGCTAAAAGTCTTACTTTTTTTGATCTATCCTGCACGACTTTTGAAAGTATATCAATTATCCTTTCGTCATCTATTTTACATAGTGTAGAAATGACCCGGAATTTGATGTCTTCATTTTCATTATCAAGTATCGCAGATAGTGGATCGATTATTTTTTTACCAAATTGATCAAGATCGCTCCATCGTTGTTGTGCAATTATCAAACTAATCTTTTCATTATCATTTCTGGGCAACCAACCAAGATTATTAAGAGCGAGTGCAACAGCAATTCTTACCTGGGTATGTGGATTATACAGTTTTTGAATTAAAGGTTCGATTGCTGTTGGATTCCCCAGCAGCCCTAATTTTCTTGCAGAATATTCTTGAATGGTAATATCTTCGTCCATCAAGCCAGACAAAAGAGGATCTAATGCAGGATCTCCTAATTTTAAAAGGTCCTCCCATCGTTGATATGCGAAAAGAAAGTATGCTCTTTGAGATTCCGTTTGAGGAACCCAGGATAATTTCTCAAGCTGAATTGCTGCATTCTTTCTCTTCTCCTTATTACCACTTGTAAGATCATGAATTGCTTCTTCAGCAGTAACTTTTTTGGGATATCGTGGTTTCAATCCTGGACAATTATGTGATTCTGGTAATCGGTGATCGATGCAAAAACTCTCTCCGCACCTGCGGCAATCATAGGGTAGTCCATCAATTTTTTTATTGCAGTAAGCGCATCGTGTCATTTTCTTCTTTTTAAGCGCGGAGAAATCTCTGGTATCAAATGCATTTGGATGGTAATTTTTCTTTATATCATATTTTGTAACAATCCCACAAGGTTTACCATTTCTGGTAATTCCAATGCCGTTAATTCTTTCATTTTTAATTATTCGTATAGCCTCATTAACATCAACATTTTCATCAATGGTAATTATATTTTTTGACATTATCTTATCGACCGGAGTAGAAGGATTCAGGTTGGCACACCGGTTAAAAAAATATTTCCGACTGATCACACCTATAAATTGATCAGAATTTCCGATAAACACACTCCAGAACTTGTTCTTGTTAAAAATCTCTTGAATTTCCCGGAGCGTTGTTGAAGGAGGGACAAGTATCGGATTTCTTGTCATTATTTCTTTGATTTTCACAGATTATCACTTCAATTATTGAAAAATTTGGCAGATTGATATATGTGTTTAATATCACTCAATTTCCCTCGTTGTGAATCACCTGATCTTCACCAGAACCCCCAAGTTCCCCTTTTCGTATTTTCACCGGACCTGATTTTTCATTGACCCGTTTGAATTTTGTCTCAACGCCAAAATTTTTCTGAAGAGATTCAGATACTTTGTCAAATTCACTCAGACAGTGATTATCTACAATACCGGAGTCAGCATCGATAGAATCCAACGACAGGAAAAATTTTATTTTTCCTTGTGAAAATGTATCAATTGTATAAATAACACGATTTGATTTTCCTTTTCCCTCGATTGAGGTTCCAACTTCTTCGAAACCCATGGAATTACAGACTTTTTTCAAGGATTCAAGGACATATTTTCTTTTTTGATCTTTCTCATCCAAATCTTTCGCGTCAGTTATTTTTGCATCCAGATCTTTTTGAATTTCGGTTATATTTCTGGCAAGATCTGCATATTTTCCCTGTTTGAGAAGTAATTTTGAGTCTTCAAATTTTTTATCTATAGTACGCATTTCTTCGTCAAACCATGGTTTTAATAATGTATTTTCTTGCTCATATTGATTGAAAACGGTTGAAAATTTATTGATGGAATTTATTTGATTATTCAAATACTCAGTTGTTCGATCTTTCAAATTCGCAGCATCTTTTAATTTTTTATCCTTAATGCAACGTTCTAACTCAACAAGATCCTTTGCAACCTTATTCACTGAGTCCAAGCCGGCCCATTTATTCAGTGGTTCTTTATTTGCCTCAAATTTTGCATTCAGATCAATCATTTCGTCAATTATTGACCTCTCCAGATTGTCGGCGTCTTTTGTAAAATTTTTTGTGAGTGTTTTCAGATACTTTTGACCATCTTCCCGCAATGAAGTCAATTTTCCTATCTGATGTTTCAATGTTGTATTTTGGCCGTTTCCATCAAGATCTTTGATAGTTTTTTGAACATTAGTCGTCCATCTTTCGGCTTCTGATACTGAATTTCCAAAGGTTTCTTTCACTCCTTGAGGTGTTGTTCGGAGTAATTCTCCTAGTTTATTGGTGATCGCTGCAACTCTTTGCTTTTGCTGTGCAAGATCCGCAGTAAGTCTTGCCTGCTCGGCTTTTTCTTGTCGTATCCGCTCGTTTTCGCGCTGTGCTTCCCGGATTTTACGTAACCTTTCCTGATTAACGACAAATTTGGTAGTTTTTAAACCGCTCATAATTGAATAGTATTATGGTAATAGAGATATATTGGTATGCTATTGATCAAAATTGATTGTGCCTACTTCTAAAAAAAATCAAATAAATATTGCAGCTGAACTTAAAGAGTCCACAGTCAACGGACCTGGAAAACGTTATGTCATTTGGGTCCAAGGGTGCCATTTCAAATGTCCGGGCTGTTTCAATCCTGATTTTCAACCGTTTAAAACAAATAAATTGGTAGATGTATCTACTCTCGCCCGCCGGATTTTTTCAGTAAAAACAATCGAGGGGATAACATACACAGGAGGAGAGCCACTCCTGCAATGTGAGACGTTAGTTGAGTTAAACAAATTATTAATTAAAAAAGGACTTTCCATTGTCTGCTATACGGGCTATACTCTCAAAGAATTGCAAATGTTAAAAAATCCCTACATCACTGAATTCCTATCACAGGTTGATATTCTCATTGATGGAAGATTCCAAGAAAACAACAAAGCAAATTTATTATGGAGAGGAAGTAAAAATCAGAACATTCACTTCCTCACGAATCGATATAACGGATATGAAAAGATAATCGATTCTGGCGGGGAAATTGAGATTATTATTGGAAACGATAAGATCACATATACCGGTATGCTTCAAGACGAGATTATTAAAAGAATGAATGATATGATAAAAAATCACGGATGAAAAACATGCTCTGTCCCTATTGCCTGAAAGAAAATACAATCAAAAGAGTAGAGGAGGGAGGACGGGCATATTATATCTGTTCGGAGCATGCTGAGCCGAAAATTCCTATTATTTATGGGGAAAATCCAAAACTTCCGAGAGATGTAATTAGCGCAATCGGTTTCAGTGGGCACGGCAAGACAGCATATTTTGCCTCCTTATTTTCGAGTCTGAATGATCTTGCACGAGTATGGCCAAATTTTGCAACACTTCCTATCGATGAGAAAGGGCTAGATACGGTTCATGATAATATTAAACTCCTCAAAGGGGGACATCTTCCGAGTGCAACTCCTGTAAATTTTCCATTCCCAACAATCGTTCAATTCTCTGATATGCCAAAGTTCAAAGACCGGTTCTTGATTTTTTATGATACCGGTGGCGAAAACTTTGAAAAGGCGAGCAGACTCATCGCAAATGCGAACTTTGTAAAACGAAGTCAGACCGCAGTTTTCTTTATGAGTTTAACTGATCTGGACTATAATGCGCAGGAAATGAGCCGCCTTCTCGCGGTTTATATAATGGGTCTTAAGGAAATTGGCGGTGAACCGAAACAACAGAATCTTTTGGTTGTTCTTACCAAAGGAGATCTTCTGGCCCCGAAACTGGAAAACCGGCCTGATATATGGGATTACCTTGTTCATGGAGATACAAAAAATATCCAGTATGCCAACATCAAGAGCCAGATTTCGGATATGAAAAAGATATCAAACTCTCTGAAAGCATTCATACGAGAGGATATTGGTGCAGCCCTTTTTGTATCTCTGGGTGAGAAAAATTTCAGGGCCGTCGATTTCTGTATTGTATCTGCATTAGGTGCAGCACCAAATGGTGACCAATTGCCTACTGCTGCCATACCCAAACGTATTTTTGATCCAATCCTCTGGGTTATGAATAATTCATCAGGGTGGCGTGCTTTTTTTTTTAATTTGAAGAACTCTTTAAACAACCACATTAATAAATTTCAAATCTCTAAACCGAATAAAGTTTTATCGTCTCGTCCCTTGCCAAATAAGAAACCAATTAATCTACGGAACATTACCAAATATACTGTATTCGGTCTGGTTCTAATTTTTGCTCTTCTATTAATCTCCCATCCAAGTATACTCCCCAATATTTCATTCCCAGAACTCAATCTACAACCCCCTCTGGCACCAACAATAACACCTGTTGCTGAAAGTGATGCTAAAAATTTAGCGATCAGAACCTATGGTGATTATTTACAGGAAGGGCAAACGAATTCGTATTATTTTGATTTTAATCCTAATAACTCAAATACTAAAATGATAAAAGTTTTCGCTCAAACACAAGCCGGAAATATAATAACGTCGGCCGTTGGGTTGAATTACGTTCCTTCAATTGACGATAATAAATTTGATTATATAGCATCATCTTCTGTAAATAATCCTTATGCCGTTATTGAAATTGATAACCCAAAACCAGGGCGATATTATGTAATCGTTAAAGGGATTAATGGAAATGGATATACAAGTGTCTCCCAAGAAGTGTTCACTTAAATTAAGTAAGAGATGGCTCGGTAAAAACCTCAACAAACTGGAAAAGAATCTTGCAGAATTGCGATACCCCCAATTGAGCAGTGGACTATCTTAAGGAAGAACACAGGTGAAAAGCCTCTGGGCCTGTTCGTCTCGATTGCCAAGCTGATCCTGACCCGGGCTCTGGACCCGGTGACGGCCCAGCAGGTTGTGGGAGTAATTGCAGGGATGGGGGTGTAAGGAGATTTCAATTTTTATCTTGGCGGAATTCTATTCCCATTTCACCATCGATACTTTTTTCTGGTTTTCTTTATTGTGTTCTTTGTAATATCGTCAGATATTCTCCTTTAATCCTTTTAGATTAAAACTGGTATTTCTTCTTCGATAGAGGTGTGACAAATTTTATCCGGAATACCCATGAGGGGTCTTTCATTGCTCATGTGTTAATAGAAAAAATATCTGGATTACGGGTAAGTGCAACGGGACTAAACCATTTAGTGTCTAAATTCCCTGTTCCATGTGAATAACTCTACCCGGACTGCGGACGGGTACAGCGAGATTAAATCACTCCGGTGGTTGAATTTTGTTGTATCTATAACCGTCACAATACCCATTAAAATGATTATTAATGTTATGTTTTACACATCGGTATGTCCTTTCATCGGAAGAAATATAACATGACCAACACGATTTACAACAGGTAATATTCCAATAGTATGGAATTTTTTTTCTTGACGGAATATTCGGGTTTATCGCATACGATGGAACTATCAGCCTTATTTCTTTTATTTCTTCTTCAATTCTATTTGTGGTTATTTCTTTGAATTCGTTTTCCTGACAATTACTGATATTTTTCTCTGGCTTTTTCAAATCACTTTTCAAACCAGGATTTTGAGATTTTATGGATCCCTCCTCTATTTTTGGTTTAGGCTTTGTTTGCCAATCAGGTTTCCATGGGATTTCACGGGATATTTCGGTAGTTTCTGTGACGATATCTTCGGTTTTTTTCACTAAGGGTTCCTCATAGTATTTCTTGATATTTTCTTTGGTTTCTTTTAAATCGAAATTCGAATTTTCACAATTTTCCTTGTTTATGGATAGGTGATTTTCTTGGAAAGACTTTGATAACTTTCCTCCTGTCTCTTCCAATCTTTCCAATTTTTTTTCTGTTTTTTTAATTGTTTCAATGCTACTGGTATTATCGTTTATTTTATCTCTAAAAATAAAACGACGTATTTTATCCAGAATCCCTTCTTTTTTGTAATTTATTTCGATAAAGAGATCTCCACACGGTGCTCCATAGTCACCAGCTTCACCTAATCCTTTTAAACGAAGTCGCATACCATTTTTTATTCCAGGTGGAACCTTTACTTCGACTGTCCGTTTGACTCTTATATGCCCAGATCCACGACATTTATGACATACTCTCTCTGGAATTAGATTCTTTGTATCACTGCCCGTCCCATTACAGGCAATGCATGATTCCGTATGTAACAATTTTACATCTCGACTAAATCCAATTTCTGCCAAATCAGAAGAAGCCTTAAGATGCATTAAAAGATCCGCCCCGGGTTGCGGATCTTTATGAGAATTCATAAATTGTGTATATAAATTAAGTTTAAATATTTCACTAATCGTTTAGATGCGTAATTGGGATCTGATGAGCCTTACGGTTTGGCCGGGCTTCGTACAGCTGATGTTCGGGATTCGGTCGTCAACCGTCGGATCGGCAGGTTGACCTATGCCCGCCGGTGCCTAGATGCCTCAGCTGTTCAGGCATACAGGAACCAGGGCGTCACGGTTACACCCCGAAGGAAGATGGCGTATGTCGTAACTGATGCATGGCGGTTCCGGGTGAAACCGTGGTGGTGTGCGAAATTGTTTGATCCTGTGTACTGCCGTGAGTTGGTCGATAAAGCATGGGGGAGATCTCAATTGCCATCACCTTATGAACCCAAAACCGGCCCCTGTATGCAGGGTAGGTAATATGGGGAAAATACGCCCAAATTGGACTCCTTTTCCGGATTTTGGATCCTAACCTCATCGGGAAACTCCTGTAAACCGCTTCTTTTCATTTCGCATGGAAAAAATGCCTTAATTTCGCTCTGTTTGTCAAAATACGGCAGATTTCGACCTCGCCCAATGGCCGCCAAAGGCCCTAGAATCGAGGTTAATTTTAACCCATGCTTTTACCCATCCGGCATCCGAAAAGCCGAATAAAGGCCGAATTTGAGGATCTTTTTTTCCGACGGAGGTCCTAAAAATGAGGTTTTGTGGTAGTTTTACGATGTAAGCCGGTCCGCGGAGCAAGTGCGAGTGCGCCGAAGGTGCACGAAGCGTGCGAAGCGGGGCGGCGATCTGCGGGTGATTATCCTCCGGACCGCCCACCTTGGAGTCCCGCCCACCATGCCGAGGGCGGGAACCATCGTGTCCGGTTGGCATGAAGACGCTCGGTCATGTTCACTCGTCCTCATTCCGTTCGCTTGCGCTCACTGCATTCCGGCTCGCTTCACATCACCTCGCTGCTTTTTGAGGTTGCTCTGTTGGTAGGATGACGCCCCTGGCTCGTCACTCCGTTCCAGCGCCAGCGGCTGCCCGGCTCGCTCCTCACACCATGCTTCGCATCGTGTTCGTCGCTGTTGATGCGAGAGACGCAGACGCTCAGTGACGCACTCGCACGACGCATCAGGGGCTCGGACTCGCCGCGTGCCGCGTCTCGTTACCTTCGCACCCCGTCGCGGCGCTCGCTCGGGCCGCTGTGGCCCGGGACCTGCCGCCCGTGCTTTGTTCGCTTACGGGGATGGACA
>Ga0326727_10014840_pt1 | contig 16867 bp, 17 predicted proteins | sample MB2enrmetagenome_FD_207643 | JGI IMG/M metagenome (GOLD analysis project Ga0326727, IMG submission 207643) | Lab enriched peat soil microbial communities from McLean, Ithaca, NY, United States - MB29MY | ecosystem: Environmental > Terrestrial > Soil > Wetlands > Peat | place: USA: New York...
CCTCAGGTAGGACTCGAACCTACAACCCTTCGGTTAACAGCCGAATGCTCTGCCATTGAGCTACTGAGGAGTGTCGGGCTGCAATTGGCTCACTACAAAGGTAGCAGAGAGTGTGTGTTGCGTCAAAGCTCCGGCGAAGAATTGGGGAGCATCAGGCCCCCCAACTCCTGTAACGGGTTGGGAAGCGAGCAAAATGGGCAAAGGTTCCCGGCAATGCGATAGGCTGAAACCATGGAGGTGCTTCAATGTCCAGGATCTCCCGGCTTGACCGCAGCGAGGTGACTCCTGAAATGGCGGCTCTTTACGACAAAGCCTTTGCCCAGCGCGGCAACGTGCCCAACATGTTTCGCGTGATGGCGCACAGGCCGGAAATCTTTTCGACCATGCAGGCTCACTTCGGCGCAGTGCTCAGCACCGGCACGGTGCCCACGAAGCTGAAGGAGCTGATCATCGTCCGCACCAGCCAGGTGAACATGACCCCCTACTGCCTGGCCAGCCACACCATCCTCGCCCGAAATCTCGGATGGACCGACGACCAACTCGCGCACGTGGCCGACTGGCCCCTGCGCGATGATTTCACCGCTGCCGAGAAGGCAGCGCTGCGGCTGGCCGAGACGGTTACGCTCGATGCCCGGTCAGTCAGCGACGAGCAGTTTGCCGAATTGCGCAGCTTCTACTCCGAAGGCGAGATTGTGGAACTGCTCTGCGCCATTGGCCTCTTCAATTATTTCAACCGCTTCAACAATGCTCTGCAAATGGAGCCTACCAAGCCCGGCGAGGGCGGCTGCGCAGCGCCTGAAGCAGAGACTGCGGCAGCCAGGTGACGTTCATTCGCTCTTCGATCCCCGTGAAAGGCCGGCGTCGAAGATCGCACGATCAATTCCGATCGCTAGCCAGGACACGGCCGCTTTCGAGAGAATGAATTAAACCATCCTAAAGTGATCTGTCCCGCAAAAAAGGAGTCCCTTTCGCGCATGAAGCTCACCCTGCCTCCGGGCGAATTCCGAGCCTATCTCTTTGACTGCGACGGCACCATTGCCGATTCGATGCCGCTGCACTACAAAGCCTGGCAGAAGGCTCTTGCGGAATGGAACTGCGTCTACCCTGAAGATCTCTTCTATGCCTGGGGCGGCAAGCCGGTCCGCAACATCATCGCCGATCTGAACAAGATGCAAGGCCTGAACATGCCTGTCGATTCGCTGGCCGCGCGCAAGGAGTCGTTCTACCTCGAGCAGCTTCCGCAGCTCAAACCCATCGCCGAAGTATTGGAGATCATCGAGGCTCAGCACGGACGGATTCCCTTTGCGGTGGTCTCGGGAAGCCGCCGCGAATCGGTAGTCGGCTCCCTGACCGTGCTCAATCTGCTCAACAAGTTTGATGCCATTGTCTCGGCCGAGGATTACAAGAACGCTAAACCGGCTCCGGATCCGTTTCTCATTGCCGCCGAAAGGCTCGGCGTTGCTCCCAAAGATTGCCTGGTCTTTGAAGACACCGCTTTGGGCATTCAATCGGCAACCGCTGCCGGAATGGCTTCCGTGATGGTTCCGTTTATCATGCACAGAGACTGAGGAACCGGCGCCCGCCGCGAATCGTAGGTGAACTATATGCCCGGCAAAAATGAATTGCACTCCCCGGAACAAGCGCAACGCGCTTCACAACTCGACGGCGAACCGCGAGTGCAATGGTTTCCTTTGCTGACCATCGCCGCCGCCATGACGCTCCTCCATCTGCTTACCAACGGCCGGTACGGCTTCCACCGCGATGAGCTTCAATTCCTGAGCGACGCCCGCCATCTCGACTGGGGATATGTCTCCTATCCGCCATTGACACCGTTTCTTGAGCGCGTAAGCCTCGACCTTTTCGGCCTCTCCATGGTGGGCTTGCGGCTCTTTTCGGTCTTGGCTCAAGCAACGGCGATTGTCGTCGCCGGTCTGATGGCCAGGGAGCTTGGCGGCGGCCGTCTCGCGCAGGTCACAGCAGTTCTGGCTGTCGCGCTCTCGCCGCTTCCCTTATTCCAAGGCACGGAGTTTCAATACACCACATTCGATTTCCTGTGGTGGGTGCTGATCGCATACTTCACGATCCGACTCCTGAAATCGGAAGACCCGCGCTGGTGGCTGGCCATCGGTGCTGCCATTGGCTTTGGACTTGAGACCAAGTACGCAATCGTGTTTTATATCGCCGGACTTCTGGCAGGCCTCGCGTTCACGGGTGCGCGCCGATTCGTTTTCACCGGCTGGTTCTGGGCCGGCGTCGCCCTCGCGCTCCTTATCTTTCTACCCAATCTCATCTGGCTAATTCATCACGATTTCATCTCTTACCATTTCCTCCTCTACATTCATGTGCGCGACGTGGGCGAAGGCCGCGCCGAAGGCTTCCTACTCGGCCAGTTCTTACTCTGCGCCAACCTCTTTGCCGTTCCGCTCTGGCTCGCTGGACTTATCGCATTCCTGCGTAATAGGCGCTACCGATTGCTGGCCTGGATGTACATTGTCCCACTGGCGATTCTCTTCTTTTCCAAGGGGCGGCACTACTACATGGCTGCTGCATATCCCATGCTCATTGCCATGGGTGCAGCCGTCGGCGAACGCTGGGTCAACACGATTCCCGCCTGGGGCCGGCGAAGCGTGGAAGCTGTCTTCTTCACAGGGGTTGCGGCTTATGGAGCTCTGGGGTGCGCGGTGCTGTTGCCGCTGGCGTCCAGCGGCCCGTTGAGAGACTTCACACTGCGGAACAATGGCGACCTTTGTGAGGAGATCGGCTGGGACGAACTGGTCAAAACGGTTGCCGGCATTCGCGATTCCCTGCCTTCAGACCAGCGCGCAAACTTCGGCATCCTTGTGGGCAACTACGGCGAGCAAGGCGCGATTGAAATGCTCGGCCCGCCCTACCATCTGCCACTGCCGATCAGCATGACCAATTCGGCGTGGCTGCGCGGCTATCCCACGCCACCGCCAACCACCCTGATCGTGATCGGCTTCTCCCAAAAGCAAGCCGACCAGGCTTTCACCGGCTGCACACTGGCCGGGCATAACGGCAATTCAGAAGGTATCAAGAATGAGGAGAGCAAGGACCACCCGGACATCTTCGTCTGCGGCAGTCCGCGCCTTTCCTGGCCGGAGTTCTGGAAGAAATACCAGTCGTTCGGATAGGCGAACTCGACCGTGAGCAAGGCGAACCAGAAACACCGCGTTGCAAATGCTGTGGGCGCTATACTGCAGCTCATTCGAGTGTTTCACCGGAGCCAGTCTTGAAGCGAATCAATTGGGCAGCCCTCGCGCTTTGCGCATTCCTGCTAGCCCTGCCGGCCTTGGCAGAACAGAATGTGACAAAGGTCAGCTTCTATTTCGTCGCAGAATCGAGAACCTTTTACTCATTCATCCCGCCTGTAGACGGCCCGTTGCCCGTGGTCGTTCTCTTGCATGGCTCCGGACGGAATGGCGAAGTCATGGTCGACCTCTGGAAAGACCTTGCCGCCCGAGAGCACTTCATCCTTGCGGCGCCCGATGCTGACGATCCTGCCGGCTGGGACATCAAAGTTGACCCGCCAAGCTTCCTCCACGCTGTCGTCGATCAGGTCGCCGCCAAACACCCCGTCGATCGAAATCGCATTTACCTGTTCGGCCACTCCTCAGGCGCAGAGTATGCCCTGATTCTCGCCATCCTCGACTCCCATTACTTCGCCGCAATAGCGCTGCACGCCGGCGCGTTGCAGCCCGGTTACAGCAAACTGTTTGCCTACGCCGGGCGGCGAATGCCTATCGCCATCTGGGTTGGAGACCGTGACCCGCTCTTCCCCCTCGACAGCGTAACGGCTACCAAAAAGGAATTTGAGGCGAATGGCTTCCCAATAAAGCTTTCCGTGATTCCCAACCACGATCACAACTACTATGCAATCTCGAAGGAGGTAAACGCCGGCGCCTGGGACTTTCTGAAGAAGGCTCAATTGAGGCCCGCCAGCGCAGCAAACCCGCAATAGGCAAGACCGAGCCTCGCAGATGCAACCGAATATCTAATACACGCCGACACCGACGCTATAGAGCAACACCGCCACCCGATATTCGCTGAAATTCCCATCGTCCAACGCCGGGCAATTGCCCACAGCCGCCTTCCGAAAATGCGCCTGAGGAAGAATCTTCGCCAAGTCGTCGGGAAGCTGCGTCAGGTCGGAGTTTTGCCATATCATCACAAAACTCGGCTGCACACTGACCATGGTGCGGCCCGCGCATAGCGCGCGCGCATCCGCCGTATTCTGGACGATGGCTAGCCCGTGACTCCGCAGCAAGCCTGCGATGGCAGCCTCCACCTGGACCTGCGTCAGCACCGGCACGATATGCGCATAATCGGCCACCACATACAACATCCCATGGAGTTCAACGACCGCCACGCCCACGCTATCCACATCGCGATTCAAAACGACATTGAGGTTGTCGAGTGAGTCCATCCATTGCCGGTGAATGTCGGCGGGCGCGGAGCCCACGGCAAGATTCTCCGCGATAAAGCTGAAGTGTGCGCCAGCCTCCCCGGCACGCGAACTCAGGTCCGGCTCACCTTTATAGCGGTGGGCAGTCTGGCCCTCCAAGCTCATCCGCACGCAGTGCTTTTGGGCCGCATTCGCTAATGAATCATTCCACGCTAGTGGCGGAATCCCCGCTGCGGCACGAGCTTGATTAGCCAGCACGAATATCTGCCACGCCTCTGCCCGAACCTTATCCGGCTTTGCATCCGATTGCGATGAGCTTGACGGCGCCTGCGCCACTCCCACAGGCGCCATCAATCCCAAACACAGAATCACTCCCCACCACGAGATGCGCATACATAATTAGACACCGCTCCCCGGAAAGTTTCTCCGTGCGCCTTTTCTCACATTCAGTGCTGTGCGAGGTTCTCGCATCCTCCGAAAGCGGTTAGCCGGAGTACGAATTCAATCCAAAATAATTGGGTGGAGTCGTTCGCGGAAGTCAGTACAGCAGCACAGCCACCTTGTAAGCCGTAAATGAGGCCACGGCAACCTCTGGCGCGCAACTGCCGACCGCGGCCGCATGATACCGCCCAGAGGAGATGCGATCCACCAGCGCACTCGGCAGGCGATCCAGATCAGAGCCCTGCCAGAGCATCAGAAAGCCCGGCTGCCGGTTGGTTGTGGCCAGCCTCTCCTGCACGCAAGACGCGCGCGCATCGCTCGGGTCGCCAGTCAAACCCACACCATCCCTGCGCAGCAGTTCCGCGACAGAGGCCTCAACCTGAGTTTGCGTCAGCACGGGTACAGACCGCTCGTAGTCGGCCACAGCGTAGAGCACACCGCGGCTGGCCACCACGGCCACGCCGACGCGGTCCACATTGGGGCTCAGCAGGTTGGCGCGGTGGTCCGGCGAGTGCATCCAGCTTGCATGAATGGCTTCCGGCGACGGACCGATCGCAACATTCTCTTCGATCACGCTGAAGTGCGCGCCGGCCTGCCCGGCCCGCTCCGCAACCCCGGCCTCGCCGCCGTAGCGGTGAGCGATCGCCCCTTCGGCTGCCATGGTCAGGCAGTGTTGGCGCGCCGCGGCCGCCAGCGCCGGATCCCATTCAAGCGCTCCAGCCCCGGCCTCGACCCGAGCCTGATTGGCCAGCATCACAATCTGCCAGGCCTCCGGCTGAATTCGCACTGCCCTCATGTCGCGCAAGGTCGTCTGCGCCATGCCCACGATGGGAGCCAGCGCCAGACACACGATTAGACTTTTGGGCACGTTACTCATGATCGAATTGAACCCATTCTAGTACCGTAATCGCTGTATTCTGACTATGCTGATAGCCTTTTTGAGTTACGAATGTGGTATATCAATACCGAACCCGGATTCGCCGCCAGCCCCTTGCCGTTTTGGGACTGGTTCTGCTTGCCTGTTTTGTCACCGCCGGCCTCGCCTCGCCTTGGCTGGCCCCGCACAATCCAGCCGCCATCGATCTGCTTCACCGGCTCGAAGGGCCATCCACTTCCCACTTGGCCGGAACCGACGAGTTGGGCCGCGATACGCTCTCCCGCCTGCTCTGGGGAGCGCGCCTTTCGCTGGCTGTTTCCGTCACAGTCGTTTCCGTGTCGCTGGCCCTCGGCCTGGCCATTGGAGGCCTTGCCGGCTACCTCGGCGGCTGGGTAGACACGGCGCTAACTACCTTTGCTATGAATACGTTTCTGGCTCTGCCCGGCATTCTGCTGGCCATCGCCTTCGCCGCCTTTCTGGGCCCAGGATTCACCAACCTCGTGCTCGCTCTGGCTATTGGTGGATGGGCCGGATATGCCAGGCTGGTTCGCGCTCAGGTCATGGCCGTGCGCGACCGTGAATATGTAGATGCGGCCCGAGCCCTGGGTGCCAGCGGCATGCGCATTTTTTTCCGCCATCTGCTGCCGAACATTGCGCAGCCCATTCTGGTGCAGGCCACCATCGGCATGGCCGGAGTTATCCTGGCTGAAGCCACGCTCTCGTTTCTCGGCCTGGGCATTCCCGCGCCCGCGCCAAGTTGGGGCTCGATGCTCAACGACGCCCGGTCGCATCTGTTCGACTCGCCGCATCTGGTGCTCTTCCCCGCCGCGGCCGTGGCTGGCGCCGTGCTCGGCTTCAACTTCATAGGCGACGCATTGCGCGACCAGCTCGATCCGCGTACACGGCTGGAGTTGGGACTGTGATCATGCTCAACCTCACCCTCACAACGGCTAATCCCCCAAAAATACCTGTCATCCTGAGCGAAGCGTTCTACAGCGGAGTCGAAGGACCTGCATTTCGGGTGTTCCCATGTATGCGCGAAAAGCGGGTCATCCTGAGCGAAGCGTACTTCAGCGGAGTCGAAGGACCTGCATTTCGGGTTCTGCCATGAGAATCGGCGTAGTCAGCGACACCCACGGCCTCTTGCGCCCCGAGGTTGCGCCCGCGCTGGCCGGAGTCGAGCGCATTCTTCACCTCGGCGACGTGGGCAAGGCTTCGATTTTGAAAGAGCTGAACAAGATTGCGCCGGTCACGGCCGTTCGCGGCAACGTGGACCGCGAAGGCCCATGCAGCAAACTGCCGGAGACCGATGTGGTGCTGATCGAAGGCCGCTATATCTACATGCTCCACGACCTGAACACGCTGCATCTCGACCCCGCCGCCGGCAAGTTTGCCGCCGTCCTCTTCGGCCACACGCATGTGCCTAATTTCTATAAGAAGAAAGGCGTGCTCTACTTCAATCCCGGCTCATGCGGCCCGCGAAGGTTCAATCTGCCCATTTCGATTGGGCTGCTAACGATTGATGAAGAAGGCGAGCTTGAGGTGGAGATTGTGCCGCTCGCCACGGCATAGACGATGGACCAAAGCATCTGTCAAGCACGGAATCAGTCGAGAGAAGATGAAAGGTCCCGCGCGGCTCTCCATGCCCAGATGGCGCAAATAGGCTGGATGATCAGGAGGCTCGCTTTGCCAAGGAAAAGGGCCAGAGGGATAGAAACAATCAACATTACGACCGTGCCCGTGGTCGTGCAGTAAAGCAGACCGAGCGGACCAACGAGCAGGGCAAGGACAACCGCAATCCAGACCTGCTTCTGCCCTACGTCGAGAAGTCCGAATGAGCTGACATTCTCGGGCAGATTTACGGGCAGCGAAACAAGCCTGATCCCATCACGCTTTGCTGGAGCGTCTGGTAATGCCAGGGGCCATGGTGCGCCACACCCCGCGCAAAACCCGCTTTTGTCGCGGGACATCGATCCGCACTGATCGCACACGGTCATGAGTTCATTCCATGTTTTGAAGCAATTCTATCCTGAGCGCGTTGATGGCGATCTGAAATTTGCGCCGGTCGTTCCAGCCGGATCAGCCGCGCATTCTCGGGTTGACCCAGCGGTAGACCACGTCGGTCAGCAGGTTGACCAGCACATACGTCAAGCCAATCGACAGCAGGCATCCCTGCACCAGCGCATAGTCGCGATTCGAAATCGCGCTCACCGTCAGCCGGCCTAGCCCCGGCCAACTGAAGATGGTTTCGGTGACGATGGCGCCGGCCAGCAGCGCGCCAAACTGCAAGCCGACGACCGTCACGATGGGAACCAGCGCATTGGGCAGCGCGTGGCGGCAAACCACGGCGGTCTCGCTCAAGCCTTTGGCGCGGGCGGTGCGGATGTAGTCCTGGCCTAGCTCTTCAAGCATGGCGGTGCGCACCATGCGGGTTAGAATAGCGGCCAGCGAAGCGCCCATGGCTATGGATGGAAGCACGAGATAGCGCCAATCAATTGAACTGGCCCCGCCGGAGTTCGCGCCGGAAACAGGCAGCCAGCCGAGTTGGATGGAGAAGACCAGAATCAGCACCGGGCCCAGCACCAAACCAGGTACAGACAGGCCGAACAGGCTCACGACCGAGAGCAGTTGATCGAGCCAGCGGCCGCGGCGCACAGCGGCCAGAATGCCGGCGGGCAGCGACAAGGCAAGGCCCAGTCCCAATGCAGTTAAAGTGAGCGCCAGCGTATAGGGGTAGCGCGCGGCAATCAGGCTGGCGACGGTCGAGTGAAGGCGGATGGAGCTGCCCAAATCGCCGCGCAGAACGCCGGACCAGTAGTGAATGTACTGCGTCCAGAGCGGCTGGTCGAGGCCGTATTGATGGCGCAAGGCAGTGACGTCTGTTTGCGTTGCGCCCTCGCCCAGCATCTGCAGGATCGGGTCGCCCGGAACCAGGTGAATGAGCAGAAACACCAGCGAAACCACCAGCCAGACGACCGGGACGGTAAGAACGAGGCGGGTAAGAATCTGCTTCATGGGCTGGAATCAACGATAAACCAGAGAGCAGTGGTTAGTGGCTAGCGATTAGTGGTTAGAGCGATTCTACCTACGGAGCACCAATCGATCTCTTAGCATTTTGAACCTGGTGCGGGCGTGGACGCCCGCACGACAGCCGGACTGGAGTCCGGCGCTACAAGAAGCGGCGACGATTAAGAGAGGGACTTGGGCACTACAGCTTTCGAATCGCTGACGTGGATTGTAGGCTGTTGTCAGTTGCGGCGCGGTCCGGTTGGCGCCGCGTATACTACCGGCAATCTCAATTCGGGGGACGAAGTGGACACCGTAGAGCTGATCGGCGCGACCATGGGCCTGGGATTTGTGGCCGGCATTCGGCTCTACGCCACAATCTTGACCCTCGGCCTCGCCATTCGCTTCGGATGGTTCCACCCCGGGCCCATGGCTGCGCAGCTTCGCATTCTCGCCGAGCCCATGGTGCTGATCGCCGCCGGCGTAGCCTGCGCAATCGAGTTCTTCGCCGACAAGGTTGCCTGGGTCGACAGCCTCTGGGACTCCTTTCATGCCTTCATCCGGCCGATCGGAGCGGTGGTGGTATCGGCGGCTGTTCTGGGCAGCTTCGATCCGGCCCTCAAAGTCACGTTGATCGTCCTCTGTGGCGGCGTCGCCTTTGCCAGCCACAGTTCCAAGGCTGCCACGCGGCTGCTGGTCAATCACAGCCCGGAGCCGTTCTCGAACATCGCTATCAGCCTTGCCGAAGATGCGCTGGTTCCCTTCGGCGTCTGGCTTTCGCTCCGTCATCCTCAAATCGTCCTTGCGCTGGTCCTGACTTTTCTTGCCACCTTTTTCTGGGCCGCGCCCAAGGTCTTCCGCGCTGTCCGTTTGCAGTTCGTTGCTTTCATCATATGGCTGGGCGTGGGCGAGCACATAAAGCAGAACGAAGCGAGTCCGGACTTCTTCGCCTCAATGAACCCTGATGTAGCCGCAGCGCTCAATGTTGTCGCGCGGCACGCCGCTCCAATCGTGGCCAGCGATGCGCAGAAGGTCCGGCGCGCGCTTCATCTCGATGCGCCCGCCGCTGGAATTCGCGCAGCCGCGACGGACAACATTCGCGGGCTAGGCAATTCGATCGGCTATCTGGTAATTGGCGCCGAAGATCTGGCGTTTGTGGCCAAGCGAGGGCTGCGGCAGCGGGTTCATCGCATCAAGTTTGCCGATATCGAGCAGGCGCAATGGAAGCGCGGCCTGCTGATGAACAGGCTCATCGTGCGAACTCCAAAGGGCGAACAGGCCTTCTACGTCTTCAAGGACGTCGCGATTCCACGAGTGTCGGCTGCATCGCGCGAAGAAGTGTTCGTGGGGAAGGTCTAGGCGGACTTCCAACAGAATAATGGCATCGCGGACTGGCGTGTCTGGCAAGACCGCCTCTTTCGAGGCATGCGATTGCCCCTCGAACAGCTTGCGCGTAGCAGATCAATCTGCAAAACTGGCCATGGTTGCCGACCATGGTCCTTCATTTTCTGATTCAAGGCCGCGTGCAGGGGGTGGGCTTCCGGTGGTATGTGCACCGGGAGGCCAGCGAACTGGACCTGCGCGGCTGGGTGCGCAACACCGAAGACGGCGATGTGGAGGTGGTGGCTTCGGGCACTACCGCCGACCTGGCCGAGCTGCGCGCCAGCCTGCGCCGCGGACCGCGCGGCAGCCGCGTCGATCGCCTCGTCGAGCATTATTTAGATGACAAAGAAGCCGAGGAACTGGATGCGTTCAGGATTGAAGGGGCGTGGTGAAGCCAATTGTCAGTAGTCAGTTTTCAGTTGTCAGTTGAACCGAAACGCTGATGACTGAAAACTGAGAACTGAAAGCTGCCTTTATAATCTACAGGGAAGCCGAACCGCATCCTCGCCAGTTCCCTTCCTGCGAAATCCAAACGAAGCCTCAATCTGGAAGGAACCGACGAATGCCCGAAGATGCAGATGCGATCAGCAGCGCCAAGCCCGTCAACGTTGATGCTTTGAAGTCGCTGGTGCGGACGGTGCCCGATTTTCCCAAGCCGGGCATTCTCTTTTACGACATCACCACGCTGCTCAAAGATAAGACCGGCTTTGCGCAGATGATCGATGCGCTGGCGGCTCATTACATCGCGCGCAAGATCGACTTGGTGTTGGGCATCGAGGCGCGCGGCTTCATCTTTGGGCCGGCTCTGGCTTACCGGCTCAACGCCGGCTTTGTGCCGGTGCGCAAGCCGCGCAAGTTGCCTGCTCCCGTGGCTCGCGTGACTTATGACCTCGAGTACGGCTCCGACAGCCTTGAGATTCACCTTGACGCCATTCAGCGCGGCCAGCGCGTGGTGCTGGTGGACGATCTGCTGGCCACTGGCGGCACCATGGAAGCCACCATCAAGCTGGTGAAGCAGTTGGGCGGCGAGATTGCCGGCCTGGCCTTTGCCGTCGAGCTCGACTTCCTGAAGGGCCGCGAGCGCTTCAAGGACTACGACGTCTTCAGTCTGCTGCACTACGACGAGTAGCGCGGGCGTCTATCCTCACGCAAGCTCGGGAAACGCTTCAGGTGCTGCGTATCAATAAGTGCTTCAACTGCGTGGCGCTGTGTCAGGGCACGACTTCAGTCGTGCCGTAAGTCCCACAAAAAATGGCCGGCTTTAGCCGCTGCGCGAGAAGGCTGTGCTCACTGAGGAATCCTGAGAATCATGCCTCAGGGGCTAAAGCCCAGCTTTCAATTCAGCAGCGTGTTAGGCACGACTGAAGTCGTGCCCTGACACGATGCCCTGAAGCTGTCATTGATGCGCAAGGCTTCAGGGAGCGTTGTCGGCCGCCGCAGCAGCCCCTTCCGCCTCCTCTTCCGCGGCATCCGGCTTGAACGACTGCGCATCGGCGAAGCGGTATCCCACGTACACGTCCGTCAACAGATATACGGGATTCGACGGGTCGTCCTCGATCTTCTTGCGCAACTGGCGGACGAAGGTGCGCAGATACTCGACCTCTTCGCGGCAATCGGCGCCCCACACGGCGGCCAGCAGCTTGGCGTAGGTAACCACCCGTCCGGCGCGGCTCATCAGGCAATGCAGGATGTCGAATTCCTTGCGCGTAAGGTGCATCGGGCGTCCGCCTTTGGTTACCACGCGCTTCGACGGATCGAGGCGAATCTCGCCAACCTCAATCGGTGCGTCTTCGTTCCGGATCGGAGCTCTCACACGGCGGACCGCGGCGCGAATGCGCGCGATGAGTTCCCTAGTGCTGAAAGGCTTGGTCACATAGTCGTCGGCTCCCAGATCCAGGGATTGAATCTTTTCTTCTTCCTGGTCGCGCACCGTGAGCATCAGGATGGGCAGCCTGGGCAACGCGGCACGAATGCGGCGCAGCGTCTCCACACCGCCGATGCCCGGCATATTCACATCGAGCAGCACGATATCGTAGACTGCGCCGCGCAGCATTTGCAGCGCCTCTTCGCCGCGCGAAGCCTCGGCAACTTGAAAGCCAAGCTCAAGCATCGGAGGCCGCAGCGCGCGGCGGATGGCAGGCTCGTCGTCGACGATAAGTATGCGAATGGATGGCACGTTCATCAGGAACACCTCTTCAGTACAGGGGCGGGTATGGCAGCGAAGAATGTGGTCCCCTCGTTTTCTTCGCTGGTCACCCAAACGTAGCCGCCATGAATCATCGCGGCGCGCTTGGCCACAGAGAGTCCGATTCCGGTGCCTGCGGCGCGGTTGGAGTGAGTGGAGGAACGATAGTAGCGGTCGAAGATGCGCTCCCGGTCCGCAAACGGAATCACCGGCCCGTAGCTGTGCACCGAGAAGATTGCCTCGGCGTTCACGTGGACGACGCGGATGGTGATCGCGGTGCCGAAGATCGAGTATTTGCACGCGTTGTCAATGTATTGCGTGAGCAGCATGACCATCAATTGGCGATCGCAGCAGACCACCAGATTGTCGTCCTTCAGGTCGATGATAACCTTCATGCTCGCCAGCCGGTCCCTGAGACTGGCCACAACTTCTTCAATCAGCGACCCGACGCCGACGGGAGTTGCATGGATAGTGACCTCGCCCGCGTCGAGCCGCGCAGTAGTCAGCAAGCGCGTAGTCAGGTCGCCCAGCAGGCCGGTCTGTTCGTCGATCAGTGCAACCAGGTCTGCTTGCCCCGGCGAAAGGTGGCCCATCTCGCCCAGCCCGGTGCTGGCGGCGCGAATGGCGGTGAGCGGCGTCTTGTAGGCGTGCGCCAGGCTATCGAGAACAGTGGCGCGCAACTGCTCGGTGCGGCGCTCGGTTTCGATGCGGCTCTCATTGACAAAGGCCCGGTAGCGGTCGAACGTGATGGCAATCAGCGAGGCGATGGCGTTGTTGGTGAGCGGCGTGGTATCGCCGCGCACCACCAGGCTGCCCACCGGCACCGTTCCCAGACGCACCACTCTGCGCCCTATTCCGGTCTCAGCATCGTCGTCCGAGGTCTCGAAGTAGTAGACATTCTGCGCGATTTCCTGCGGATCGACCGACCAGTATCCGGCCTGATAGACATCGTGCAGATCGGCGTCGAATACGGCCACCGCCTCCAGCGAGAAGATCTCGTGGATCAGCTCCACCAACTGCGGTCCGGGCTCCACGTGGAGGTTCATCTGCAGCGTGCGCCGTGTGAACTCGTAGAGATCGTGCATCTGTCCGCCCCGCGATTCGGCCTCGCGCGCGTTCCCGGTGACGCGGGCTGAGAGCCTGCTGACCACCAGCGCCACCATCAAGAACACGATCAGCGTAATCGTATTGGCGGGATCGGCCGCCGGATTGGCCTGCGATTGAAACAGCGGCTGCCTCGCGGTCAGGTAAGCATGCACCAGCACCGCGGAGAGCGAAACGATGGCCGCCTGCCAGAACCCGCAAAGAAGCGCGGTCGGAACCACGATCAAAAGGTAGAGCAGCACGGAAAGCGGCAGCAGCCATCCGGACCAATGCGCAAACGCCGACACAAGAATAACGGCCAGAATCCCCAGGGCGCACTCCAGCGTGAACAAGAGCACGCGCAGTCCCGAGCCGTTCACGCGCCTGATGCCGAACAGAGAACGCATGGGGATGTAGGTTCCAGCCAACCCGCCACCAGCCTCTCGATCCCTGCATGGCCTCGAGGAAAACTCGGCGATCAGGAATCAGAATCTTAGAAGGGAACAGAAACGGGGCGGGGCTTTGCGCCCAGCGCCTCGATTTCAATAGTTATCCCGCGCTTCATCCCGCATCCTGAGTAGTGGTCCCATTACAAATAACCCAAGTGGGGCTTCACGGGGATGTTTAGAGAGATTTTAACAGGCGTTGATGGAATCCTCACGCTCTTTCGTCGATCATGCGGCGGCTTGCGCTGCGGCCGGCGGTGAATTCTTGACGTTCGCCAAAGCATTGAACGATTCTCGCGGTCGGGGAAACGACGTAAGCCTGACTTTCAGTTCTGCGTGCCGGCCTGAATAGCCGCATCGAGCGCCGGGTCGCGGCCCGCGAGCAGGTCGGCTCTGCTCATGCCGGCTGCGATATCCGGAAACAAACTCGGGCCATCCATACCCTTGTCGGCCGCAAAGTACCTCGTTGAATAAAGGATGACGAGTTTCGAGTTCGGCAGAGTGAGTGACTTGACTTCGCCATAGGAGCCGGGCTTGCCGCCCGTCGGTTCGCCCACCAGCGTCGCGCGAAACTTGAGCTTCAAAACCATTGCGTTCATCATCGCCGAAGAGAAAGTCTCAGGCCCAATGAGAACATAGATCCTGCCATTCCATCTTCGATGCGCCTTCAGCACCTCCAGCAGCGGATGGATGACGCGTGAATCGCCGCCCCCGTTCCGCGTCAAATCAATGACCATGCGCCGAACGGGCTTCGCGTCGAGATCGGTCATCATGGAGCGCACGAACTCGGCGAACGCGAGCTTCGGGTCTTCGGCGCAAACGCCGTAATTGATGTAAGCCGTCTGCGAATCGTCGAGGTACTGGTACCAATAGTAGCGATCCCTCTGCTTGAAGCTCATCGGAAGAGGTATCCGGAGCGCTTCAAACACACCGATCCATGGCTGCGGATTTTCGACAAAGGGCAGTTTCACTTCGAGTTGCGTCTCGCCGGGACGGTCCAGCGTGAGGGTAACGCTTCCGTCCGCGTCAATCAGATGCAGCGCATCCAAAACCGGGCGTAGCTTCATCAGGTTTGGCGCACTCCATTTCAGCCATGGCTCGTTTTCGTAGGAGACGAACGGCGCGACAGCTTTCTCCAAACCCTCAGGAGTCATGGAGCCGATTCTCGCCACTCGCAGTCCAATCAACTGCTGGTACGCGGGAGTCGCCAGCCAAACCATCATGCCATCTGAAAACCAGCGGAATTGGACCGGCAAAGCGCGCTCGAAGCCCATGGACTTGGGCATTACCACGGAGGTGTGAGCGACATGGGCGCTGGCTACAATTCGCGCCAGCTCAAGCACGGTTTCCGCATCCGGCCGGGCGCCGGCACTCCGCTTGAGAGCGGCAATCGGTTCGCCGAATTTCTTCGGAGGGTAGAGCTTCTCAAAATCGATCTGGCCACGCGACGACATTGAGCCCGTTACATCGAGGGTCGCGCCGCGGGCAGAAAAGCCCTGGACAAATGCGTCAATGTCCTGCTCCCAGCGGGCCTGTCGCGCTGCGGGCGAGTCATTGGCTTGCGCGATTGCAAAGGCAGGCCAGCACGCAAGAAGCGCCACCAAGAATCGCATTTTCACAGTGCCAATATGCTAGCAGGCCCGGCCCCATCTGAGCTCCACGGGCGTCATGGATACAACTAATACATGTCTCAAGAAGAAACGCGGCTGCAGTCTTGCAAAAAGTCCAATCGCTTGCCCATCTATACTTGCCGTTTATGACTATACGATCCCCAATTCGGAGTCTTCTGGTTACGAAACAGGTCCGGATCGGCAACGGCCAGAGCGATCGTATAACAAAGTATCGGGCGGTTAATTGCGGCGATCCTCCCGGCGCCGCAAGGCCGGCTAGTCCTGGAGTTGGAAACGCGCTTACAGTACGCGCCAACGGAAAAAGTCAGATCGACAGTTCATACGGCCCGCCATTCGCTTAGCCTCTGCCGGCTTTCTTGCTGCCGATGCTACCGTCCGCGCTCGAGCTCACGGCCTCGAATGGCCTTTGATAACCTCATAGCATCTGCTACGTCCCTGAGAGGCCTCACGTGCGCGCGCTGCTCATCTCGCTGATTCTCGCATCTCTGGAAGTATCGAGCGTGCCCGGACCGGCGCTGCCTGAGGCACGGTTGTCTGCGCGTATCCAGCGCGCGGCGGCGTTCTATCGCGACCGCGATGGCTTTATGGGACTGGTAGCAGTTCAGCGCGACCATCGCTTGGTCTATGTGTCGGGCTTTGGGTACGCGAATGTTGCTTTAAACATCCCCTTTGGGCCCGACACTCGCTTCCCGATTGGCTCTGTCTCGAAGCAATTCACTGCGGCCGCCATCCTGCTGCTCCAACAGGACCGAAGACTCAAGACAAGCGATTCGGTCCGTCGTTATTATCGGAATGCTCCGGTCTCATGGAGCGGCATATCGCTTCGACATCTGCTTACGCAGACGTCTGGAATTCCAGATTTCGACTTTGGCCGGATCTATCGCGACTCCCCGCATCGGCCCGAGGAGTTATTGAAAGATGTTTTGCATAAACCGCTCGAGTTTCAACCCGGCGCGAAATTCGACTACACCAACGTCAACTACATGCTGCTCGGCCTCGTGGTTGAACGAGTCGCCGGCCAACCCTTTTGCCAATTCGTTCGCGAACGCATCCTTCGTCCGCTCCAACTCGATCAAACTGGATGCACTTGGAACACGAGCGTCGTCCGTAGTGCTCGCGGTTATCATCCGTCGTCCCAAGGTCCGGTCGCGTTCGAAGACAACGACCTGGGCAGTCTTGCCGGCGCCGGCAGTCTGTATTCATCGGCCGGCGATCTGATCCGCTGGACCGAAGCTCTGTTTGAAGGACGAGTGCTGTCGAAAGCCTCCCTCATGGAGATGACTACGCCGTTCCTCAGCGGCTACGGTTATGGTCTCAGCATCGACGGCGAAGGCGCGCAACTGGACATCGGCCACACCGGTACGGTCGACGGTTTTTTTGCGTGCCTCGATT
>Ga0326727_10014841_pt1 | contig 16866 bp, 10 predicted proteins | sample MB2enrmetagenome_FD_207643 | JGI IMG/M metagenome (GOLD analysis project Ga0326727, IMG submission 207643) | Lab enriched peat soil microbial communities from McLean, Ithaca, NY, United States - MB29MY | ecosystem: Environmental > Terrestrial > Soil > Wetlands > Peat | place: USA: New York...
ATCCGCCACCGACGGCCTGATGCAGCGGCTCAAAGAAGCTGGCGCCGGTGGACTCGAGCACAGCGATGATCTCCTCCTCGCGCTCGGTGAGCGGCTCAGCGAGCGGCCGTTGCTGCGCGAGCAGAGGTAGCTTGTCGGCGAGGAACAATGCGATGCGGCCATCACGCTCGCCGATGGGATCGATACCGGCCCAAGCGACCTCGCCGGCTGCAATCAGCGTATCAAGTCCGGCAGGTTCGTACCCCGCGACGCGCGCGGGCAGGATAGCGGCTTCGAGTAGTGATGCCGGAACCGGCGCTCCCTGGAGGCTTTCGATGGCATCGAGCAGTGCGTCAAGATGCGCGTGCCCACTGCGGCGCGGCGAAAGCAGGCCCTGCCAATGGGTGAAAAAACGTGCCAGCATGTGCTGCTCGACGGGCTCGACTTCGCGGCGAAGTTTTGCAAGCGATTTGCGGCGGATCTGGCGGAGGATCTCCGTGTCGCACCACTCGCGATGCAACCCGCCGGGGCGGAATCCGCCTTCGAGGATGCATCCTGCAACACTGAGCTGATGAAGGGTGTTCTCAATGACCGCCGGATCAAGGGCAAAACGATCGGCGACTTCGCGCAGAGTGAATGGACCGTGCGTGCGAGCGTAACGGCGGACAAGCTCAAGCACCGGCTGAGCAACAGGCTCGATGAGCGACGCTGGAAGCCCAGGCGGCAGTGGAATGCCAAGTGCATCGCGATAGCGGGCCGCGTCTTCCACGGCGATCAGGCGGCGTTCGCCGGCAATTCGCAATTCAAGCAGCCGGCGGGCGCGGAGAAGCCGGTCAAGACTCGTGAGGACTTCAGGCGAGACAATGCGGCGGCTGAGTTCTTCGCGGGAGAGATCGCCGAGCCGCAGAAGCAGATCGTGGACGCCGTCGGCTGAGTGAGCACGATGTGACTCAACGAGGCACTGCGCAGTCTCCTCAACTTCGGCGATGGCATCGGTGTCGAGCAGTTCGCGCAGATCGGCCTCGCCGAGAAGCTCGCGAAGCTGTTCCTGGTCGATGGTCAGGGCCTGTGCTCGGCGCTCGGCCAGCGGCGCATCGCCGTCGTAAACGAAGTTGGCCACGTAGCTGAAAAGCAGCGACGAGGCGAACGGCGATGGCTTGCGGGTCTCGACGACGTGAACGCGCAGCTGACGCTGCTCTATGGCGCGAAGTGTTTCAATGAGTGCCGGCATATCGAACACGTCGCGCAAACACTCGCGGTACGCCTCAAGCAGAAGCGGGAACGATGGATAGCGCGAGGCAACGCTGAGGAGGTCGTAGGAGCGCTTGCGAAGCTGCCAAAGAGGCGAGCGCTGGTCGGCCCGGCGGCGCGGCAAAAGCAAGGCACGGCCCGCGGCCTCACGGAACCGACCGGCAAAGAGTGCGGTGGAACCAAGCTGGCGCACGACCATTTGCATGGCTTCGGCCGATTCGACGAGGATCCAGTCGGGATCGGGCGGCTCTTCGGTATCCGGGAAGCGAAGAACGAAGCCGTCGTCGCCCCAAAGCGTCTCCACTTCCGGTCCACCGGCGGCGCGGATGCGCGCACTGATGGCCATGGCCCAGGGGATGTGAATCCGGCTGCCGAACGGCGTGAGGACGCAGACGCGCCAGTCGCCAAGTTCGTCTCGCGTGCGCTCAATGACAATCGTGCGGTCATCGGGAACCTGCCCGGTAGCAGCTTCCTGATCGGCCAGGAACTGAAGCAGGTTTTCGGCGGCGCCGGGGTCGAGGTCGTGCTCAGCAACGAGCCGGGTGAGCGCCGCGGGCTTCGGTAAAGCGCGAAGCTCACGGACCAGCGCGCCAATGCGGCGGCCGAACTCGAGCGGGCGGCCGGGGCCATCACCTTTCCAGAAGGGCATTTTGCCGGGCTCGCCGGGGGCAGGGACGACGAGAACCCGGTCGTGCGTGATGTCCTCAATGCGCCAGGTGGAGGCGCCCAGGATGAATGTCTCGTTGGGGTGGGACTCGAAGACCATTTCCTCGTCGAGTTCACCCACGCGGATGGCCTTGCCGTCGGTGTGGGCGAGAAAGACGCCATAGAGCCCGCGGTCCGGAATGGTCCCGGCGTTCAGGATCGCAAGACGGCCGGCTCCTTCGCGGGCGGTGACGACGTTGCGGATGCGATCCCACGTGAGGCGCGGGCGAAGTTCGGCAAACTCGTCGGAGGGATAGCGGCCGCTGAGCAGGTCGAGGACGCCATCGAAAGCGGAGCGGGTGAGACCGCCGAAGGGTGAGGCGCGGCGGACAAGATCATAGAGTGCATCGGCATGGACTTCCGGTTTCGGCTCGATAAGACCTTCATCGGCGGCATCATTCTCCCAGGTCTGAAGTTCCAGACTTGGGGCACCCAGCCGGCTCACGGACGAAGACCTGTCCTTGGGGAACCCGGAACGGTGACTTATCCGGCGCTTGAGGTGTTTGGGATGCGCGGGAGGTTTGTATCCCGGCGGATGAGCGACGATGGCGACCAATTGCTGGCAGAGGACGTCGAGGGGGTTGCGCGGGAAGCGGGTGGATTCAATCTGACCCTCGTGCATGGCGCGGGTTACGGCGGCACACGCGACGAGGTCGGCGCGGAATTTCGGGAAAAGCACGCCTTCGCTCACGGCGTCCACCGAGTGGCCCGCGCGGCCAATGCGCTGCATGCCGCTGGCAACCGACGGGGGAGCCTCGATCTGGATGACGAGGTCGACGGCCCCCATGTCGATGCCGAGTTCGAGCGTCGACGTGGCGCAGAGGGCCTTGATCTGGCCCGCCTTGAGCTGCTCTTCAATCACGGAGCGCTGGTAGGCGGCGAGAGAGCCGTGATGGGCGCGGGCGATCTCCTCGCCGGCGAGATCATTGAGAGCACCCGCCAGACGCTCCGCCACCTGGCGGCTGTTGACGAAGAGAATGGTCGAGTGACGTTCGCGAATGAGTTCGAGCAGCCGGGGATGAATAGCATTCCATATCGATACGCGGCGCGGCGTCTGGGAGGCTGGCCCGGTGGGGATCTCCTCCATGGTCTGGAGGCGCGCCATATCTTCAACAGGAACTTCAATTCGAAGCTTCAACTGCTTGAGAGTAGTGGCATTGACGATCGTGACTGGACGGAAACGGAGCGGGGAATCGGTTTCTCCAGTGGGCAGTGAACGGAGATCAGTGGTCAGTGGTGAATTCTCGATCGGATCGAGAGATGCGGCTATGGTGATCGGTGGTTCAGGGGCGGCAACCCTGTCGCTTATGGCATCTATCTGGGCACGGCTGAACTGGCGCACCGAAAGATGGACTTCGGATTTTGTTTCAACAACTTGCACTCCAGAAGTTGAAGTTTCGCTTCGTGGCCGGCTAATATCCTGCCTTGCCATGAGGGGTGTTTTGGAGGCAACTTCAATGCCGCCGAGAAAACGGGCTACCTCCTCCAGCGGGCGCTGGGTGGCGGAGAGGCCGATGCGCTGGAGACGGCGCCCGGCAAGTGCCTCAAGCCGCTCCAGGGTGAGGGCCAAGTGCGCGCCGCGCTTGTTCGGCACCAGTGCGTGAATCTCGTCGATGATGACCGTATCAACGGTGCGAAGCGCGTCCGCAGCCTGCGACGTGAGCAGCAGGTAGAGCGACTCGGGAGTGGTGATGAGGATGTCAGCAGGGTCGCGGCGGAAGCGGGCCCGCTCCTGCTGCGGCGTGTCGCCGGTGCGGACGCTGATGGCCGGATCGTGGAATGAAACGCCCCTGCGGCGAGCCATGTTGGCGATACCTGCGAGCGGCGAGCGCAGGTTGCGTTCCACGTCAACGGCAAGAGCCTTGAGCGGCGAGACGTAGACGATCCGGCAGCCCTTCTTCTCGCTTCCAACGTCATGAAGCATGAGCCGGTCGAGGCACCAGAGGAACGCTGTAAGTGTCTTGCCGGTTCCGGTGGGCGCAAGGATAAGGGAGCTTTCGCCTCGGGCGATTACCGGCCAGCCAAGGCGCTGCGGGGCCGTCGGCTCGTCGAAGACAGCCCGAAACCACTCGGCAGTGACCGGGTGGAAACAGGCAAATGGGTCGGCCTCGCAGGTCGGTTTGGGAGGAGGAGCGGGCATCTTCTGATTTGACGCTCTTTGAGGATAGCGCGCGTGGCCAGCAAAGAAAAGGCGAAAGAATGCCTAGGGGACGCATCCATTTCCGACCTGACGCGGCGACCAAATCCGTCGGGTCGCCGGAACATTCCGATCTGGTATGCGAAGAAAAAAGTCAGTTAGGTTCGAAGGCGGACGGCGTGGAGCTTACGCCGCCGGAAGATCCAGATTCGCTCTCGCTTCACAACAAAAAACGAATGTCATGATGGTGATCCACATCAGTTTGCCACGCCAGCCCGACCGCGCTTGTGGCACTCCACGAAGTACCACACTGAAGAACGCGCTTCGGAGTGTGCGCTGCTAGGATTCGGAGCAGGGGTTAGTAAGTGCGCGAGCACCTGGCAACGCTGTTAGACGACTTCAGAAAACATGAACGCGAGATCGCGATCGTGCGCTACCAGGGCGTGCGGCGGCGCGTAACAACCTACGGCGAGTTGGCTCGGCTGGCGGGGCGGTTTGCGGCGCTGCTGGAGGAGCGCGGAATCGGACTGGGCGATCGCGTACTGCTTTGGGCAGAGAACGGCGCGGAGTGGGTGGCGGCGTTTTATGGGTGCATGCTACGCGGGGCGATGGTTGTTCCCCTTGAAGCATTAGGCAGTGCGGAATTCGCTGCGCGCGTGGCGCATGATGTAAAGCCGAAGCTGGTGGTCGGGGATGCGGTGCTGCTGGCGAAGCTGCCAGGGATCAGCCACCCCAGTGAGCAACGACCGCATTCTGGGGACCCCGGCAGGGCTCAGGGGTCAGGGAGCGCGTTGCCGCAAGCGCCTGGCTTTGAAATCCCAAAGCTGGCTTTCGAGGATTGGAGCACTTCCGTTCCCGTGCGCGAATCCGGCCCGATACCGGGACTCGCGCGCGAGACACCGCTGCAGATTCTGTTCACTTCGGGGACGACGGGCGATCCCAAGGGGATCGTGCACACGCATGGAAATGTGATAGCAAGCGTGGGTCCGATTGAGCAGGCGGCACAGAAATATCTGAAGTACGAAAAATACGTTCATCCGCTGCGGTTCCTGCACACGCTGCCGCTGAGCCACGTTTTTGGGCAGACGATGGGCCTTTGGATGCCGCCGATCTTCGCGGCTGAGGTGCACTTTGAGACGCGACTGGTGGCTCCGCGGCTGGTGGAGACGATCAAGCGCGAACGGATCTCGGTGCTTGCCGCAGTGCCGCGCGTGATGGCTTTGCTCAAAGCGCATCTTGAAAACGCCCGGCCGGGGCTGGCGGAGCGCGTAGCGACTTCAAAGGGCATGAGGGCGTGGAAGCGCTGGTGGGTTTTCCGCGACGTGCATCGAGCGCTGGGGTTGAAGTTCTGGGCGCTGATTTCGGGCGGCGGTGCGCTGGCGGGGCCACTGGAGCAGTTCTGGAATGCGCTGGGGTTCGTTGTGGTACAGGGATACGGAATGACCGAAACCACTGCGCTGATCACGTTGAACCACCCGTTTCACGTAGCAAGCGGAACCATCGGCAAACCTATGCCGGGACGCGAGGTGAAGATCGGTCCGGATGGCGAAGTGCTGGTCAAAGGTCCGATGATCTCGACCGCGACGTGGAGCGGGGGCGAGCTTCGCCAAAGATCGGACGAGTGGCTGGCGACCGGTGATCTTGCCGAAGAACAGGCAACCGGAGAATTGCGCTTCCTTGGCCGTAAGAGCGAGACCATCGTTACGGCCGCCGGAGTCAATGTACATCCCGAAGACCTGGAAAGCGCCCTGGAGGAGCAACCGGAGATCACCGCGAGTGCTGTTGTGCCTGTGGATACGGCTGCCGGACCCGAACCGTGCGCGGTGCTTGCCGTGCGCGGTGGCGAGGAACAGGCGGGCGAAGCGGTGGATCGGGCCAACACAAAATTGGCGGAGTTCCAGAGAGTGCGTCGCTGGTTGGTGTGGCCGGAGCCGGATCTGCCGAGGACCTCGACAGGAAAGGTGCGGCGCAAGGCAGTCGCAGACTGGGTGCGGAGCCAGCGTTCGGCGCAGGTATCTGCAAACGGTTCGACTAAGACAATTGGCGGAGACTGGCTCTTTGCGCTGGTCGCCGAGATTTCCGGCGAGCGGCCGTCGGGCGGAGATGACTTACGTTTGAGCGAGGATTTTCTTCTCGACAGCCTCGATCGCGTGCAATTGGCGGCAGCGCTGGAGGAGACACTCACCGACGCTCCACCGGAAGGTTCAGTCGACGCTGCGCGAACACTGGGGGACTTGAGACGACTCGTCGCGCAGGTTCGCGGTTCCGAGTCCCAAGGTCACACTCCGCCCCTAGCAACTGCCAAGCCGCAGTCGACGAACGAAGAAGCGCTGCACCGCTCGCCTGCTGCTTCGACCCCAGTTGCCGCCTCGACGCCAATACCTGAGGTTCCGATCGCAGCGCACGCAGAAAAATCCGATTTCCGGTATCCGCATTGGCCATGGTGGAAGCCTATGCAGTGCATCCGGTCGGTATTCCTGGAGCTCATCGCCCAGCCGTTTGTCTGGTTCCTGGGCGACCCCAAGGTGGCTGTGCCCCCGGGACTGATGGCAGACGAGCCAATGTTAATTATCTGCAATCACGTAACGGCTTACGACGGAGCCCTGGTTGAGTACGCCCTGCCAGGACGATTGCGGCGCCGCGTGGCAGCAGCGATGCAGGGCGAGATGCTCGAGGACTTTCGGCATTTTCGCGATCCCGACACCGGGCGGTTCATGCTGTTCGGGCCGGCGGCATACTGGCTGGTGACTGCGCTTTACAACGTGTTCCCGCTGCCGCGCCGGAAGGATTTTCAGCGCAGCTTTGCGCATGCGGGCGAAGCACTGGATCACGGGTACAACGTGCTCGTGTTTCCAGAAGGAACGCGATCGCCAGAGGGTAAACTCGCGCGGTTCCGGCCGGGAATCGGCTCGCTGGTGAAACAGGCGCAGACGGCAGTGCTTCCGGTCGCGATCCTGGGCTTGGGCGAGTTGAAGGTGAAAGGCCGCGGGTGGTTCCGCTCAGGCAAGATCGAGGTCCGCGTCGGCGAGCCGTTGCGGTTTGGGCCACTGGAAAGCGAGTCGGCGATCACGGAGCGGCTCCACGCCGAAGTGTCGAGCTTGATGCAGGAACCGGGAGCTGGCCGTCAGTGATCTGCCGTTTGTGATGCGGACGGCTCACCCTGCTGCGGCGGATCCTGGGGCTCATTCCTGTAGTTCGCTGCGTAATACTCGTGCGGTGCGCCCCGGTGGCCCTGGCAACGCGCAAATAGTTCCAGCCCGAGTGCCGTAGGCGTGAGATTGGCATCTTGATCAAACGAAAAGAACTTGGACTTGCTTCTCGGCTCGAGAAGCCCAAGGAGCGACAACTGGAAAATGTTACGGTCAATTTTCATCAGATCGTGCGCGCCGGTTATCTGAATGAGATCCTGGGCCGTGCAGATCATCGGCTGAGCGGACACCGCTCCATTCGCAGCGAAGACCTTCCGGGTCCGGGTGCAGGCCTGGGTGAAGAGCCGCGCATCGATCGTGGCCATTTCAGCAACAAGATCAATGTAGGGAATATTCGATTCGTCGTCGCCCATAAGGGTGCACGCAGTCGCGAGAATGCCGGCCCAGAGCTGCTGCGCGGCCTTGTCTTCAGCCCACGAACCATCCTGAACGACGCGCATCACGATGTTTTCCGGAGCACGAAGCCTGTCAAAATTGGGCTCGGCTGCGAGCATGATCTCGGCCTGATGAACGATGGCGTTGGCACTGGCGATGCGTATGTTGCTGAGGCCCTCGCGGAAAAGCAGCTTGAGAGCCTGGGTGGCCGAAGGGCAGATGCGGCGGAGAAACGCAAGCGCGCGTGCAAGGCGGAATTCGCTGAGTATGTCTTCGGGCTCAATGAGGCCGTCAGTTTTCCAGAGCCACAGATCCATGCACTCGGGAAGAATGAACGATAGCCCCATTCCGTCTTCGCCCCACCACACGGTCTTCGTTTCAATGGTGACCTGCTTTTCGGGATCGTCTTCGGGGAGTTCTGGATCAACGAGGCGGACGGGATTGACTTCACCCTGGGGCCAGCGCTCGCGGGTGACAAGATACATTCCGGTTGCGCTGATGTTCCTTACAAGGTCGAGCCCAGGCGATGAGCCGGTCCAATGGACAGCTTCGAGACCGGGCACGGAGCGCCGTTCGGCACGCGGTCGCGTTGGTTCCGGCGGAGGGAACGCCTTTTCGAACCAACCCCTCAGTGACTTCATGCTGCCCTCCTTCGTTCTCGACGGCTGCTGCGATCTTCGGCTGGCTGCTCCTGTGCCGGTGAAAATTGGCCGAGTTGGATTGTTCCTGAGTGCATCCTACTACCGCAATTGCCGCTTAGTAATGGGGAGGTAATTACTTAGGCAGTAGGCCGGGTGTGGTCGGCGAGCGAGGTTTTTAGAGCTGCATCCGGCAGACGTAGCGCGGCTTGAGCATCAGTCGGCTGCAGCCACTCCTGCCGCACAGGGCAAAGCCTCAAAGAATTCAGCAGGTTCCCCGCGATGGCCATGGCAGCGCGCGTAGAGTTCGAGGGCGAGCGGGGTCGGGGTAATGACCGCCTCGTCTAGGAGTGAAAAGAGCTTTCGTTTGACGCTTTTTCCCATCAGGCCGAGTTCGACCAGGTGCTGAATATCGCGTTCAATGTGCACGCGGTCATGAGTGTCGGCAATCTGAACTAGCTCCTCAGCGGAGCATGTCAACTGCATGGCAGACACACCGCCGTTCCGGCCTGTGGATATTGAAGCGCGAGTGCAGGATCCCGCGAGAATCCGGGCCTGGATGGCCGTGAGCTGGCTGAGCAGGTTCACAAGCCTCAGAGAGGACCCATCGGTCTCTCCGGCCGTGCACGAAGTTGCGAGAACACCGGCCCAGAAGTGCTGAATCCATTCGGTTTCAGCCCAGGAGCCGTCGTCAAGTATCCGCAGGACGACATTTGGATTGGCACGCAAGGAAGCACTGTCCTTCTCGAGGGCGAGGAGTTCCTCGGCGTGCAACGCGATCTCGATGGCGCTTGCCAGGCGGTAATTGCTCAGTCCTTCCCGGAACAGCACGTTCGCTCGCTCCTCGGCGCTGGCCGCAATGCGATGGATGAAGGCGATAGCGGCAGCAAGCCGAAATTCGCGCACGACATCCTCAGGTTCGGTTTGCGGGATTTCGGCCTTGATGGCGCTTTGCCAAAGGCGCAGATCTGCGCCGCGCGGCAGCATAAATGCAACACCGACACCCGCGCCGTCGCAGCGAATGGATTTCGCCTTCACCGTGAAGCGACGCTGAGGAAAGTTCTCAAGTGCGCCGGAGCGCTGCAGTGTCAACGTGAGGAATTCGCCTGGCTTCCAGCGGTCTGTTGTCAGAAGGTATGCGCCGCTGCTGCTGATGTTGGCGACGAAAGACTGTCGGGGAGTTGAGCCTTCCCAGTGGATGGCAGCGAGTGCTGGAGATTCGCGGCGTTCTGCACGCGGGCGATAGAAAATAGGCAGTCGGAACCAGCTTCTCAACGAACTCAATGCCACCCTCCCGGAGCGGTGAACGTCGCAGCACAGGCGGTCACACTGGACCCGGGAACTCCGAGTTTTCGGGCCGGAACGTCGCCAACCGCCTCATTCGAATGGATTTTACTGAGCGGGATACCGATTGATTTGTGCCGCATGTCACCGATGGTTTTGGAATGCACCACGCGGGTTCCGTCGATGAGAGGAAGGTCGATCAGGTTCGAATCGCAATACGCGATTCCGCCATCCTGATCGCGATCAGGTCTTTGATCGTGATCAGGACGGAGGGCGTTACTGTTCGAGCGCAAGCGCGCCGGCGAGCGTAACCCCGACACCGTAAAACGCCTGCGCATTGCCGCGATAGCCGTTGCAGCGGGCGTAGAGTTCGAGGCCAAGGACCGTGGGCGCGACCGAGGTGTCGCTCATCTGCTGAAAGAAAGCGGTTTTTTGCCTCGGCGCAATCACGCCAATATCGGCCATGTAATTGAGTTCGCGATCTAGCTTGATGAGATCGTGTGAGCCCGAGAACTTCATCAAATCCGCGGCTTTCCAGTTGAGCGGGCGTGTGGAGATATGCCCCGAACCGTTGATCAGCTTCGTAGCCTTATTGGATGCGGCGGAAAGGATGCGCATGTGAAGGGCCTTGAACTGGCTAAGCAATTCGACGAAGGTGAGAGTCGACTCGTCGCCACCTGCATTCGTACAGGATGCGGCGAGAAGACCCGCCCAGAATTGAAGCATCCACTTGTCGTCAGACCAGGATCCGCTCTCGACGACACGCCTGACGACGTGCGGCAGAGCGCGGAGATGGTCGGCCTCGACCGAGGCGCCAAGCATCTTTTCGGCTTTAAGAGCGATTTCGATCGCGTTCTCAAGACGGTAATTGCTGAGCTCTTCGTGAAGCACCATGCTCATCGATTCCTTGATTTCAGGAGCGATGCGCGAAAGGAAGGAGATCGCCTGCGCCACACGAAACTCCCGCAAAATGTCTTCGGGCTCATTTTGCTCGGTCGCACTCTTCAGCGGGCTCTGCCAAAGCCGTAGATCGGCGCCCGGAGGAAGAACAAATGAGACAGCCACACCGTGCTCGTCCCAGCGAACAGTCTTCGCCTGAACGGGAAAACTGTTCTCCTTCTCCGGAGGTCCGCTGCGCTGCAGAGTCAAAGCGATGACCTCTCCCGCTTCCCAGCGATCCTGCGTAACAAGAAAGGCACCGGTCGCACTGATATCGCGCACGCTGTTCTGGCGCGGAATTGGGCCCTTCCAGTGATATGCGGCTAACGACGGGGAGCAACGCCGTTCCGCACGGCGGCGCTCCGCTGATGGTCTTTCGGCCTGGGAACTGGATGGATTCATACTGCCCTCGAAATGTTTCTCGGCGCAATCTATGGATCGGGAGGAGGTCTGACCCGGCTGCGAACCAGTCCCTCGCGAACGCACCCGGAGCGCCTTACAACTGACAATCTTACTCCCGAATATCCCACTTTTGTGGGATACGCGAACGTTACTTTCGGCACAAGACGGAGGATTCTGGGCATGGACGGATTGGGGTACGTCGGATAGCAGAAGAATTCCCGAGCGCCAAGTGGGACAGGCCGTTCTAAGAATTGGTGTGCCGTCCAGACCATCTAGACGGGTCGATAATAGGTTGTCCCTCCAGAGAAGACCGTCGTCCAGAGCGAGCGGTTGGGGGGCTGTTCGGCCGATCCGAGGAAGAGACAGCCATCGGGCGCTGTCAGCCGATGGGTGGCGGCCAGCAAAGTGCGGCGCGTCTCAACCGAGAGATAAAGCATCACATTACGCAGGAGAATCACGTCAAAGCGCTCCTGAAATCGAAGCGGTGCGCAAAGGTTGGCCTGGCGGAAGTTGCACATTCTGCTGATTTCAGGTTTGACGATCCAGTCTTCGCCGGCGCGGTCAAAGTAGCGCACAAGTAAGCGGGCGGGAAGTCCGCGATTCATCTCGATGCGTTGATAGCGTCCGAGGCGAGCGCGCCTGACGACTTCGGAACTGATGTCTGTCCCCTCGATACATATATCCCAAGTGGACAAGAGCGGAAAGTGCTCGCGAATGAGCATGGCCAGCGAATAGGCTTCCTGGCCGGTAGAGCTTGCCGCGCTCCAAAAGCGCAGCTTTCGGGCTGCGCCGCGTGATTCAATCAGCGGGGGAAGGACCTCGGTTCGAAGCACGTTAAATGGCCGGCAATCGCGAAAGAAGCTCGTCTCATTGATGGTCATGGCCTCGGCGACCGCACGCTCGAGTTCGGGATTGCCCGATACGCGGAGAAGACCGACAAGTTCGTGGAGATGCGTCATCCCATTCCGACGCAGCAGCCCCACGAGGCGCGATTGAAAGAGATGATCATGCGATGGTTCCAGCACATTCCGCGAGTAGTGAAAGACGACCTCGCGGAGGTAGGAATAGTCGGCACTGGTGAGGGCAGTCATAAGGGAACCGGCGATTCACGAACTTCCTGCAGGTCGGACGCAGCCTTTGACGTGAGCCGGAGAATCTCGGGCGCGATGGCCGGAAGCGGCAGAACACGCCGCGCGATGCCTGCCTGCACCACCGCTCCCGGCATTCCCCAAATGACGCTGCTGGCCTGGTCCTGCGCAATCACGGTGCCGCCCTGCGCACATAGAAGTCGAGAAGCGGCCAGGCCATCGGAGCCCATTCCGGTAAGAATGACGGCGAGCGTTGCGGGACCGTACACCGCCGCGACCGAACGAAACAGAACATCGACGGCTGGACGACAGTGGTTCTCCATTGGGCCCTGGTGCAGGTGCAGTGTTGGCGGCGCTCCATCGCGGGTTGCCGCGAGAAGGGTCATGTGCCAGTTGCCGCGCGCAAGATAGACATTGCCGGGAAGCACGGGTGTGCCTTCGGTGGCCTCGCGAACGCAGAGACGGCATCGCTGGGTGAGCCGCTCGGCGAGCATCCCGGTAAAGAGTTCAGGCATGTGCTGCACGATGAGCACGGGAAGCGGGAAATTGGTCGGAAGAGCAGAAAGAACCACTTCGAGAGCAGCCGGTCCGCCGGTCGAGGCACCAATCGCCAGGACAGATGGCGCGCTCCGCGGAAGCTGCACCGGAACGGGGACCTCGGCCCGTGAGCCCGGTCGCGACGATGAGCCGGTAGCGGCGACCGTGAGTGCCTGGATTTTTGGCAGCAGGTCTTGCGCGAGAGTTTGCAGCGCGGATTGGCGATCCGTTTGGTTTGCCGGTTTGGCAACATAATCCGAGGCGCCGCTGGCTAGAGCCTCGATCGTCACCCGGGCTCCGCGCAAAGTAACCGCGCTGACCATCACTATGGGCATGCCGTAGGCGCGGGCTCGGATCATGCGAAGAGTCTCGAGCCCATCCATGTTGGGCATTTCAACGTCGAGCAGAACGAGATCGGGGTGAATGCACTCAAGTGCGTCGAGAGCGGACTCGCCGTCAGAGGCGGTACCTGCTACTTCGAGCGAGGGGTCGCCAGCGAGGACAGCGCGCAGCAGACTTCGCATCACCGCGGAATCGTCGACGATGAGAATGCGTGTGTGGCGATCATGCGCCATCAGCTAGTTCTCCGCCAGCCCGAGAATCGTGAGCTTCTCCGCGAGAGCCTCTTCGTCAAACGGCTTCATCAAGTATTCGTCCGCACCGCTGTCGAGAGCCCGGATGATGAATTCGTTTTCGGCCTCGGTGGTGACCATCATGACCTTGAGGTTCCGAAAGCCCTGCGCACGCAGTTTGGTGATCATCTCAAAGCCGTTCATCACCGGCATGTTCCAGTCAATCAGCGCGAGATCGAACTCGCCCCCTGAATGCAGTTGCGCGAGGCCGGTCTGGCCATCCGCAGCTTCTTCGCACGCATTTCCCTTCTCTTCGAGAAGGCCGCGAAGAAATCCCCTGACAAAACGAGAGTCATCGACAATCAGCGCGCGCATAAGCTTCTCCGATTCAAACAACCTCTGCCGCAGCAAGGTGCAGCGGGTCGAGACGTGCCGGATCAAGGATCACCAGCAGGCCGTGGGGGAGTTTGTAGGCGCCTGAAAATATCCTCTTCCTGCTCTCGTCGAGCGTGGAGGGATTGGGTCCGTAGTCTTCGGGCCAAACGGTCAGAACCTCTCCCACCGCATCCACGAGCACGCCGAAACATCCTCCGGAGCATTCGAGAACAAGGATGGTTTGCGGATGGTGTGACACCGGCATGTCAAGAATCTGGCGAAGGCTCACGGTGGTGAGGACGTCCCCGCGATAGTGAACCAGGCCGCCAACGAACCCCGGTGCAAGGGGCACAGGTTGCGGGCGGGCGGAGCCGACAATCTCGAGGATGTGACTGATGGGGAGGCCCAACAGCATCTCTCCCACGCGTACGGAACACATTTCGATTGGGATCGTCGCGAAGGTTCTCCCGCGGCGCGATAACTCCGTGGATGGGCTCATGACAGCACCTCAGTAAGCCGCCTGCCGCTTAATTCGATGGCAGGGCTGGGAGGTTCCGGAATCCGGGCGAGATCGACGAGTCCCGTAACGCGCTCTTTGAGCAGCGTGACTCCTTCCGTGCGCCGGCTGCTGCCAGCTTCAACGAGATCTGCTCCAGCGGCTACATCGAGCACGTGCGAAACTACGAAACCAACATGCCGGTTTGCATCTCGGCACACCACGACCACAATCTGAGTGCCCTCGCCAGACGCAGCGAGCAGTCCGTCGGTGTCATCGACTGGCAGTATTTGTCCACCAAAGTTGAGTACTGGGCGGTGGCCGACGTATTCGACGCGCGACGCGGGAATCTGCTCGATACGAAGTACGTCGTCGAGCGAGACAGCCGCACGCCGGCCTGCAATATCGACGAGCAGGTAATCCGCTCTCCTTGAGGTTTGCAAGTCGGAAGAGTCCTCGGAGATGCCTGGATCCTTATCCTCGGCCGACAACCGGATGCCAGCGCGCACGGCGATTGCCGAGGGATCAAGGATGAGGGCAAGATTTCCGCTGCCGAGCACCGTAGCTCCGGAGTAGAGTGAAATCCCTTTCAGAGCTGCGCTGAGCGGCTTGACGACGATCTCCTCGGAATCAGCCAGGCCGTCTATGACCAGGCCGAATCGGCGACCATCGGCATCGAGCACGGCGATGTAGCTTTCCATTCTGTTGTCGCGGTCGTGAGTCAGCCCAGGTGAAAGCATGCGATCGAGGAAGACAAGCGGAAGCAGGCTGCCGCGAAGTCGATAGAGGGGCGCATCCTCGATCCACTCGATTGCGGACGAAGCTTTATGCGCGGAAACGTGCACAAGTTCTGAGAGCGCCGCCTGGGGAAGCGCGAAGCTCTGGCCTGCGCTGTGCACAATGAGCGCCGGGATGATGGCCAGCGTAAGAGGGATGCGCAGGCGAAGCGTGGTGCCGCTGCCCGGCCGCGAATCCAATTCAACCTTCCCGCCGATTTTCTCAACGTTGGTACGGACAACATCCATGCCAACACCCCGGCCGCTGACCTTGGTCACTGCGGAGGCGGTCGAGAGGCCCGGCAGAAAGATGAGCTGCAGCAGCTCGCGCTCGGACTGCTGCTCGGCGCGTTCGGCGGAGATGAGGTTTCGTTCGATCGCCTTCTGGCGCACGCGCTCAACGGAGATTCCGGCGCCATCATCGGAAACTTCGATGATGACGTGACTCCCTTCCTGGACAGCACGTAATTTGAGTGCGCCTTCCGGATCCTTCCCAGCGGCGATTCGCACCTCGGGCGGTTCAATCCCATGATCGAGCGCATTGCGGACGGCGTGGGTCAGCGGGTCTTTAATGGCTTCAAGAAGGCTTTTATCCAGCTCAGTCTCCTGCCCTTCAACTTCAAGGCGCACACGGCGGCCCAGAGACTGGGAGAGATCGCGGACCATGCGCGGGATTTTGGCAAACACGTTGGAGACGGGCTGCATCCGCGCCTTCATCACCGATTCGCGAAGATCGGCCGTGACCATATCGAGCCGGCGCGAAAGCAGCGTGAGGCCGGGGACGGCGGCCGTGGCCTGCAGAACCTGATTGCGGGTAAGCACTAATTCGCCAACAAGATTCATCATCCGATTCAGCAGGGCCACATCCACACGCAGAGTGCTTTCGGCGGCACCGAGCGCCGTGGCACTGGTCTTCGGCGCGTCGTGCTCGGCAGGTGTTGCGGCGACTGGCGATTCCAGCGGCGGTGCTGCCAGGGACCGTTGCAGTGCTGGATTCGACACAACAGTAGCCGCAGCAGCAACCGGAATTCTGGCACTCTTCTTTGCAGTCACAATGACGGCGCGAGAGGAGCGACTGCGAACCTTACTGCGCGCCGGCACTGCGGCTTCGACTGGCGTCACGGATGCCACTGCGCTGGGCGGCGCCGCCTGAAGCTCCTCAAGCCGCTGAATCAGTTCGGCATCGTCACCATTGCCTTCCGACTCCTCGGCCTCGATCGAGCGCAGAATGGAGCGTAGCGCATCGAGGAGTTGGAGGAGTGCGGTCACGACTGCGGCGCTGGCCAGTATCTTCCCTTCACGAAGCAGACCGAGCAGGTTTTCTCCGGCGTGTGCAAGCTTCTCGAGCCGCTTGTAGCCGAGGAATCCCGTGGTGCCCTTAATGGTGTGGACAGAGCGAAAGATCTCGGCAATCAGCGCCGCGTCGCCGGGACGCTGTTCGAGGTCGGTCAGGCAGCGTTCCATCCGGTCGAGACCCTCCTGGCTCTCGATCAGGAACTCTCTTGTCAATTCGTCCATCGCACTCTTCTTCTGCGCAGCATGTCATGGCTTCGAACCCGGCTGGATTAATCGGGTGGAGCGCACAAGAGATTCATCGGAGAAAACGACAGGAGACTTGAGCAGGACAGGCGGGCAGCAGCAAGCGGGATTAGGAAATCACGTCCGGATGTACATGGGGAGCGGTCATGCATTAGCCTCAAAGTTCACTCGGAATACGAAGAGGACTGCAATCATGATGACGAGCTTTTCGCAGGCTGCGCTCGGCAATCTGCTCGAAGACGCGGAAAAGGCCGCAAAAATGTCGTACTCGCCCTACTCCGGTTTCAAGGTTGGAGCTGCGTTGCGGCTCAGCAACGGCGAAGTGGTGACGGGAACGAACGTGGAAAACGTGAGTTTTGGGCTCACCATCTGCGCGGAACGCGCGGCACTGGTGCGCGCCGTAAGCCAGTTCGGACCGGGAATCCGCATCGAGGCCGTGGCAGTTGCAAATCTGAATGGCGCGCCGAGTCCGCCGTGTGGGGCCTGCCGCCAGATGCTGGCGGAGTTCGCTGAACCGGAGGCTCCGGTGGTGTTCCCTGCGGCAGACGGGACACGGACGATGCG
>Ga0326727_10014842_pt1 | contig 16864 bp, 18 predicted proteins | sample MB2enrmetagenome_FD_207643 | JGI IMG/M metagenome (GOLD analysis project Ga0326727, IMG submission 207643) | Lab enriched peat soil microbial communities from McLean, Ithaca, NY, United States - MB29MY | ecosystem: Environmental > Terrestrial > Soil > Wetlands > Peat | place: USA: New York...
CGGCGCTGCCGGCCTGGGCCGCCTGGGGGCCGTTCTGCAGCTTCTGCTGGATCTGGTTGAACAGGGTCTGGGCGTCGGTCAGGTCGCCGGAATTGATCAGGCTGCCCAACTGGGTCAGGTCGGACCTGAGCGAAGCCGGCCCTTGGCCGGAGGCCAGGGACTGCCCCTGGGCGGAGAGGGTCAACGTATCGGCCTGGCTGCCCGAGCCGGCGTCGAACCCTTCCCCGGAGGTGGCGCTGCCGGAGCTGCCCGGCAGCGAATAGAGGCTGGTGCTCTGGATGCCCCAGGAGCCGAGCGCGGATAGGGTGGAAATGTCCATAGTTCCTCCAGGAAAGTTGGAGCAAGGTCCGATCTGCCCGCTGCAAGCGCCTTGCCAAGCCCACGCCTGTTGTTTCGGTGGGCCGAGCCTGCCGGTGAGGGCGCTCGGCCCAATGGTAGGAAAACGCCGCCCAATGGCCAAAACTCGGGGTCGAATGGATGCAGGCCTGGGCCCAGGGACGGACCCTATGCAACGATGGGCTTGGAAGTTGATTGAAATACAACGAGATATTTGAGGCCAGGCAATTTCGGCAGCCCGTTCGTCATGGCGGCCGTCAACCTGGATTCGGTTAGGATCGCCAATCAAACGACATCAGGTCCGGCCCTGGCGACGTTTCGGCCCTCCCAGCCACCCATTCGACCCAGGATCCCGGTGGCGGGTGAGAGGGGCTGTTTTGATCAATACAAGTGCCCCACCCATCCAAGGCGTTCCCATGCGGCAGGAATTCGTCAGTAAATCCCTGGTCAAGCGGGTCAGCGTGCCTGCCAACCTGCTCATGGTCGGCCTGATCGGAGGCATCTTCTGCCTGCTCCAGTTGGTTTCCCGATGGCCGACCGGGCGGCTGGACTATGGTTCACATCACCCCGTTCCACTTGGGCGAACCCCTGCGGCGTGCGCGGCTTGGGTTTGAAGGACACTCAGGCGTCAAAGCCCCCCAAGGAGCAGGGTGAGGGGCAGGCCAAACAGCCGGATCTGCTTCATGGCTATTTGGTCACCGTAAAGGACGACAGGATGCTGGCAAGGTCATAGCTTGGATTGACCGTGAAGGTGATGGTATCCGCCCCCACACTGGCCCCAGATGGCACCGGCACGATGATCTCATTGGCTGTTTGGGTCGTCGGCGTAGCGACGGTAGTGCCGAAGGTAATCGTGCTGATTCCCATTAGCCCCGAACCGGTGACAGTCACTGGGGTGCCCTCCGAAGCCGAGCCAGTGACCGGGCTTAGTGCGGTAATCTCCGGTGCCACAATGAAGTCCATTGCGGATGAGGTCGTGCCTCCCGAGTTGGCGATCGTGATGGGTCCGGTCACTGCCGCGCTGGGCACAGGAAATGTGAGCTCCGTGGTGCTGACGACGTTGCCCGTGTCGGCGGGCACGGTGACACCACCCAGGGTGACGGCGGTGATGCTGGTGGAGAACCCAGTGCCGGTGACTGTCACCGTGGTTCCGACGACGCCGGAGGAGGGGGTGAAGCTGGTGATGGTCGGGGCGGTCACCGTGCTGGACCCGGCCCCGCAGCTCAGCACCAACATCGCGGTCAAGCCGGACAGGGCCGCAAGGCATGAAAGGCGCAGCATCCTCATGGCCGACCCTCCGGCGAGCCATCCGCATTCAGGAGGGTGACCAGGGTGCCGTCCTTGGTGAGGGTGCGGGCCATGAACAGGGTTCCGCGCCCCCCCGTGCTCGCCACGCCCACGAGGGTCAGGGCATCCCCTGCCGCCAGAGTGACCGACTGCTTGGTCAGCACGGCCTGGAGACCGACCATGACGTCATATGTTGTACCATCCGACAGGAAGGTGAGGGACACAAAGGGCCCGGGCCCGTGGGAGCTGAAATTCACCGTCGTGACTGTCCCCTGGAGCGTCACTTCCCTGGTCGCGTCATAGTTGATCCTCGGAGGCCGGCCCCCACCCTGGGGTGGTGGGCCCCCGGCCCCAGGAACCTGGGCATATAGCATCCCGCCCATCAACAAGCCTGCAAGAAGCAATACAAAATGTTTCACCGAGCACCTCCTCGCTACCAGGATGAGGCAGGAGCCGCCGAAGCGGCCATCTTCCGGTGAAGGGCACCAGGCGAGGGCCAAATGTTGATGGAGGATCGCCAAATGGCGACCTGCCAGGAGCCACGGGGATGGAAAGGCCCGATGGGGGACGAACGGTTTTTGGGGACGGATCCTCCAAGCCGGTGTAGACCGACGGTGGGTCAGCCCCGGTGAAGAGCGGCTTTCACAGCCCCAACCGCTCCTGTAGGCGCGGTACTCCCCCTTGGCTCGCTTCCACTTCCCTTTCCCCGGCGTGCCTGACGAGGTTCCGCCGCCCAAAGGACGGCCGCAGGCCGAAGACCGCCTCGGCACGGACCAGGAGGTGGCGGTGGATCCTCAGCGGTTCTGTCGCAAAGATGACGGCGGGGCGAAAATGCCTCCTCCCAAGCGGCAATCAACCAACTCCTCGGAAGAGGGCCTGGATAGAAGATGGCGAGGGCCTTCGTGTCCCTCCGTTGCATCTGCTCGACCTGACCTTCCAGGATCATTGACATCAATTTGTAGCCTTGAAGCGTTCGTCTGACAAGGATGTGGAACGGCTTGGGTCGGCCACAACCACTCGCAGGGCCAGGGAACGATCACGCATGATCCAACGGTATATCAAATAGAAATCATTCCCATTAACAACTATGTCCGTCCGGACGGGCTGCATGGGTCCGGGTACCGACTAAAGTCCGGGCCCGCCCGGCGGCGGCGCCTGGCCATCGTCCAATTCCGCCGCCAGGGCCCGGTGAGCGTCCCGTTCCCGCTGGCGGCCCTCGCGGATCCTGCGCGCCTTCGCCAGCTGGTCGGGGGTCAGGAGGGCGTTGATCTCCAGCATCGCGGCCCGGTGTTCCAGCATGGCCTGCAGCCTCGCTTCCGAGGCCACCAGGTGCAGGGAGCGCAGCTTGGCTTCGGGCACCCCGGGATCTTCCATCGCGTCCCTGAGCGCATCCTCCTTCTCCCTCGCGGCCTGTTCCCGGGACTTCACGGCGGCTTTGTGCCTGTCCAGGACCCCCTGGATGGCTTTCTCCTGCTCCGGGGTCAGGTTCAAGGCCTTGAACATGGCCATGGGCTCGGGGCGACGCATGCCTTCCGGGCCGCGCTGCCCCGGGGGGCAGGGCGGGGGAAAGCCGGGACCCTGGGCTGGGAGGAATCCTCCCGCCAGGGCGAAGGACAGAAGCGCAGTGCGGTTCATGGGACCTCCTGGATGGGACCAGGATGGGACTGGGAACCGTGCGAGTCACTGCCCGGCGGCCAATGGTGCTCAGCTCCCGCCTGGCGTCGTTCCGGACCGGCCCGGCGGTGTCAAAGCCCGAGGCGCTCCCGCAGCCTTGGCGCCCCGCCCCGGCTGGCCTCCACCTCCTCCCCGCCCGTCAGGCGGATGATGACCCGGCCCCCGGCGGAGGGCCGCAGACCGATCACCATCTCTGGGCGGACCAGGAGGTGGCGATGGATCCGCAGCAGGCCCGCACCCGGGAAGGCTGCCTCCACTTCCCCCAGGGAGGTCCACTGGGTACGCAGGCGGCCCCCGGCGTGAGCCCAGACCACCTCGTCCTCCACTTCGAAGTGGGTGGTCTTGGCCAGGTCCACCAGCACCATCCCCTCCCCGGCCAGGATCGGGTAGCGCAGGGAGCCGCGGGCCAAACGGAGCGGAGCCGGCTGGGACGCCTGGGGCAGGTGGCGGGTTTCGATGCGGCGCAGAGCCCGCTCCAGGCGGGAGGCGGTGATGGGCTTGAGCAGGTAGTCGGTGGCCTCCGAATCGAAGGCCTCCACCGCATGCGCGGAGAAGGCGGTGGTGAGGACGGCCGGAATCCGCCCCTCCAGGGATTTGAGGATGGCCAGGCCGTCCAGGTTGGGCATGTGGATATCCAGGAACAGGGCGTCCACCTCCCGGGGCCGCTGCAGCCATTCCGCCAGCCCCCGTCCCTCGGCGAAGGTGGCCATCACCTCGCACCCGGCCTCTTGGAGCAGACGTACCAGCCGCCTGCAGCTCAGGGCCTCGTCCTCCGCCACCACCACCCGCAGCCTGGTCATGGGTTCCTCGCCGTCCAGCGGACCGCGGCCACCGCCCAGTCGCCGTCCCGCTCCAGGGTGAACGTGCCGGCGGCCTCGGTCCAGAGTTCCAGTCGTACCCGGAGGTTGGCCAGCCCCACGCCCTCCTTGGCCCCCACGGGCAGGGGTGCGCCGGTGTTGGCCACCGTCAGGGCGAAGGCCTCACCCACGCGGGAGCAGGCGATCCGCAGGGAGCCGCCGGCGGCGGAAGGGCTGATCCCGTGCTTGACGGCGTTCTCCACCAGGGGCTGCAGGAACAGGGGCGGCAGGACCACGGCGTCGGCCCAGGCTGGCCACTCCCAAGCCACCTTGAGCCGGTCGCCCAGGCGCATTTCCTCCATGGCCAGGTAGGCCTCCACCAGGGCCTTTTCCTTCCTGAGTGGGACCAGGTCGGTGTCGCCGTACTGGGTGAGGGTGCGGTAGAGGTCCGCAAGCCGGGCGATCATCTCCTCCGCCGCGCCGGGATCCTCATGCACCAGTTCCGACAGGCCGTTGAGAGCGTTGTAGAGCACATGGGGCTCCAGCTGGCTCTGCAGGGCGCGCCGGCGGGACTGGCGCAGGAGGCCGGCCATGCTGCGCTCCCTGGCCTCGTTCGCCTCCCTCTCGGCAAAGGCCCAGCCGAACACCATGGCGAAGGCCAGGTTGACCGTCGCCAGGCCCAGCGAGGGCGCCAGGGGGTGGCGGGGGCCGGGGAACGGTCTGGGGAAGGGCATGGGTGGAGGCGGGGGCGGCGGGGGAATCGGGCCAAGATGCCGGAGGCCCCCGGGCCCGGTCAGGTGGAGCAGCGCCAGGAGCAGGGTCACCCAGGCCAGATCGAACACCAGGGCCTGAATAAAGCCCCGGCCCAGGCCCGCCATGGGGGCATCGTCGCCAGTCCATTGCCAGGGGACCGGGGCCAGGGTCAGGTGGGCGAAGAGCAGGACGAAGGGCACCGTCAGTTCCGCGATCCCCGCCCCCGGAGGCCCGGCGGTGGCCCGGAACAGGCTGAACACCGCCCCCACCAGCAGGACCATGCCGAGGTTGCCCCGGCTGGTGACGCGCCGGAACAGGGATGGAGGGATTGATTCCTGCCGCATGGATGGAACCGGTTAGGGGAAGGGGCCGCAGCTTCAGCATCCATGAAACCAGCCCGGGAGGCAAACCGCGGGTGGGGGCGGCCCAACGGCCGCCAGGCCCCGCCGGACGGGAGGGCGGGGCCGCTGGACGGTTCGGCGGCGGACCGCAGTATCGCGGCCAAGGCCTTGGAGGCCGCCCGGCCTCAGTGGCCTCCCGGTTTCCGGCACGGCGCCAAGTCGCTCTGATCAAGTAGGTCTCCCCTCCTTCCATCGTCAGGAGGATTGGGTCCACCAGAATCAAGACGATCTGTTCCCGGTTCAGTTCGAACGCCCTTCCTCGCATTCCTTGATCTGACGGGCCCAGCGCCCCGCGCAGGCGGGATCCCGGTCGGGAAAGGGTGGTCTTAATGCGGGTTAGCCTGGCCAGGTGGAAGGCTCCTAGGCTTGGGGGACGCCGGTGGGCTCAAGGGGAGAGATGCGCACGGTATTCGGGCCCGAAGAACTGGGCGTGGAGTTCCCTGACCCCCTCCAGCCTGATGTGGGCCCGGCTCAGCGGGCGACCCGCCGAAACCTGGCCGGGCATCACTAGGTGGATGCTGTCCCAGCCGAGCAGATTCGGCGCCTGGAAATCCTTGACGGGATTGTCCCCGATGTAAACCATCTGCTCCGGGCTCAATCCCAGCACCTTTTGCAGGTGGCGGAAAACCATGGGGTTCGGTTTCCAGGCCTGGCCCCCCCAGGCGTCCGTGAACAGGATGGGATCCGCCCACCTGGAGAGGCCCAGGGCTCGCACTTTCTGTCGCTGGGCCTCAAGGTAACCGTCCGCGATTATCGCTATGCGCAGTGATCGGGCCTTGGCCTCGCTGAGGAACTCGGCCATGTGCGGGTATAGCTCGATGTCCGGCGCGTGCGACCGGTAGACCTGGACCAGTCCGTGTACCGAGACTTTCCCCCAGACCGAAGGGAAGGCCTCCAGCAGGCGATCGAAGATACGCCTCCCAGCCGCCCCTGCAGTCGCTCTTCGCTGCGCTCGCCCGGCACGGGGACAGCACCCGTTGAAACGCCCCTAAACAATCAGGTCGGTGCCTCGCTAGGGGTTCCACGACCCAATCGAAGCGAGCCTTCGGGACCTAAGACCCATTTGGATGGCCTGGAAGAACCAATCGGTCCCGGCGACGACGAACCAGGGCAAAAGACTGGGACACGTACGATTCCGTAGTCAGGCTCCCTGCTGGCAGGGTTCATTCAGAAACAAGCCTGAAGTGTGAATGCTATCGTTCCAGACTCTGGTGAAGCGTTCTGGGCGATCAAGGCGGGGGGCTTTTCCCCACCTCCATCTTCGTTACCTACCGAGCGAGGGGTTTCCTTGGTTTAGGCCCGGCCCCGGCGTTTTTCCGTCCCTTGGTCAAAGTGAGGGTTTCGAGCGCGTGGGCACGTTTTTCGAGCCATGGCCGGGCGGAGGCCGTCTTCTCCTTCAATTCAGCGATGGCGCGCTCCATGGCGCGTTCGAGTTCCATCCTGTTTTCCGCGGACAATTGGGCGATCCCGGATTCCCACTCCTTCTGCTTCAGGGTTTCCATCTTCATGACGAGGGCGCGGCCGGCAGCCAAGATTTCCACCCGTTTCAACCGCCGGTCATCCGGATCCTCGGTGCGTTTGATGAACTTGGCCTGGACCAGACGGTCCACGAGATGGCTGGTCGTGGCATTGGTAAGCCCAAGTCTCTCGGCGATTCCCGTTACGCTCTGGACGCCGACCCAGTGCAGCATGTTCAGAGTGATCCACTGGGGAAGTGTAAGCCCAGCCTCCGTGATAAGACGGAAGGTCAGCCGCTCACCCCGCTGCCCAAGGAGGAGCAGCAATTCCCCCATCAGGCTCGGGAAGGCTGGCGGAGGCGTCATTGGCTTTGACATCGATCGCTCCTTCCTAACCACGTTATCAGATCCATCAATCGATTTGATGGGTGTGATGGTTAGTCGGAGCCCTGGGCCAGAAGCAGGCCGGCTCGCATCCTCCCCAGATACCGGACGAGGCCTTCCTGTTCCTCCCTCGCCATTCCGCTCATGAGCCGGGTGATGCAATGCAGGTGCCCGGGCAAGATGCGTTCGATGAGACCCTTTCCCGCATCGGTGAGGGCGATGGGGGTGACCCGCCGATCCCGCCCGCGTCCCTCCCGCTTGATGAGGCGGTCCCGTTCCAGGCCATCCACCAGGCCGGTGATGTTGCCCTTGGTCACACCGATGTCAGCCGCCAGTTCGGATGGGGTCATGGGGTCCGGCAGACATCGCCAAAGGAGGGCGAGCACATTGAACCGGCCTGGGGCCATGCCGTGGGCGGCCAAGTCACGATTGGTCGCGGTGGCCACCTCGTTGGCCGTGGCCATCAGGCTTAGGAAGGTTTCCAAGGCCTGGGCGCCGGATCCCTCCCGCAGCGGCGGAAAGACCGCTTCAAGGGGGCGCATGGTCTCATAGCTGGGCATGCGTTTGGGAAAACCGCGGATGGCCATGCGGCGCGACAGGGGATCCGGGGAGCGCAAGTCAGCCTCCGGCCACCGGGCTTTCCAGCCAGCCGCCGCCCAAGGCTTTGTAGAGAGCAATGTAGTCCTGGGCCACGGCCTGGTCGCTCTGCACCAGGGCATCCTGGGCCTGGTAAAGGGATCGCTCGGCATCCAACACATTCAGGAAACTGGCCAGGCCGTTGCCATAAAGCTGGCGGGACACCTCCAAGGCGCTGGCGCTGGTGGACACCGCCTGGCGCAAGGGGCGATTGCGGTCCTGCTCACGACTGTAGGCCACCAGGGCGTCCTCCACATCCTCGAAGCCGGACAGCACGGCCTTCTGGTAGGTGACCAAGGCCTGCTCTTGGCGCGCGTTCTGCACCCGGATGTTGGCCCGGATGGCGCCGGCGTCGAAGATCCGCCATTGGAAGGTGGGGCCCACCGACCAGGTGCGGCTGTCGTTCTTGAACAAGCTGCCCGAATTGGCGCTCAAGTAGCCCGCACTGGCGGTCAAGGCGAAGCGGGGGAAGAGGTCGGCGGTCGCCACGCCAACGTCGGCCGTGGCGGCGGCCAACTGGCGTTCGGCGCCGCGGATGTCCGGGCGGCGGCGCAACAGGTCCGAGGGCAATCCGGCGGGCACCTGGGGCGGCGCCTGCGGGATCGGGGCGACCGCTTCCAGTTCCTGGGTCAACGCGCCCGGAGCTTGTCCGAGGAGCACCCCGAGATGGTGCACGGCGGTGCGCAGTCCGGTTTCCAGGGCCGGCACCTGGGCTTCGGTTTCGGCCAGCACGGTGGCGGCCTGGTCCGGTTCCAGGCTGCTGGTCAGACCGCTGTGGAATCGGTCACGGGTGAGAGCGACGATGTCCTGCTGGGCCTTGATGTTGTCCCGGGCGATCGCCAGCCGCTGCTGGAAGCCCCTGGCCACCGCGTAGGTGCGGGCCACCTCGGCCACCAGGGTGACTTGCACGTCCTCGCGGCTGTATGCGGCGGCCTGGACCCGGGCCGTTGCAGCTTCCCGGCCGCGCCGGACGGCCCCGAACAGGTCCAGTTCCCAGGAGGCGTCGAACCCGGCCTGGTAGGCGTTGCTGACCGTCTGCGTGCCCGGGGGCAGAAGCTCACCGAGGATCGGCTGGTTGGAGCTCTGCCGCTCCCGGATCTTGCTCCCGGACGCGTTCAGGCTGGGCCAGGCGGCGGCATCCTGGATGCCGGCCTGGGCCCGGGCCTCACGCACCCGCGCCTCGGCGATGCGCAGATCCAGGTTTGCCTTCAGGGCTCGTTGCACCAGGGAATCCAGCTCGGGATCCTGGAAGGTCTTCCACCAGGTGGCGGCTGCAGGCGGGGCTGCGGCGGCTGTCCCGCCGGGCACCTCCTGCCATTGGCTGGGCGGGGTGGTGGTAGGCGTGCGGTAGGTGGGGCCGACCATGCAGCCGATCATGGAACCGCCGGTCAGCAGGGCGACGATGAGAATCTTCATGGCAATCTCCTCGGGAATGCGGGGGTCAGTGGCCCAGGACGGGCGCTTCGTCCTTGTTCACCCGGCGCAGGAACAGCACGATGCCAAGCACCACCAGGCAGGCGACAGCCATGATCCGGAAGATATCCAGGTAGGAGAGCATGGCGGCCTGGGCCTGCAGGGTGGCGTAGAATGCGGCCAGGTTGGCGGTGGTGAATCCGCCGGAGGCGTTGACCCGTTGGACGAACGCCGGATCCAGGCGGGAGGTGTGGGCGGACAAATAGACTTGGCGGATCTGGGTGCCCCGGACCAGGAGCGCGGAAGCAAGGGCGATCCCAATGCTGCCCCCGAGGTTCCGCATCAGGTTCATCATGGCGCTGGCGTTGTTGGATTTGCCCGGCGGCAGGTTGCCGTACGCGATGGTGTTCAGGGGCAGGAAGAAGAGTGGTAGACCCAGGCACATGAATGCCCGCGCGAGGGCAACGTTCCGGAAACCGACCTGGGTGTTGAATCCCATCATGTAGAACAGCGACCAGGCGGTAAGGCCCAGGCCCAAAGCCATGAGGTATTTCGGCTGCACCGAACGCACCAGGCGGCCGGCTAACGGGAACATCACCATGAGCAGCATGCCGCCGGGCAGGAGCACCAGCCCCGCGTTGGTGGCGTTGTAACCCAGGAGGGTCTGGGTGAAGGCCGGAATCAGCATGGTGGTCGCGTTCAGCACGAACCCGACCACCAGCTGCAGGACCAGGGACGTGGCCAGGCTGGGGTTGGCCAGCAGCGGCAAGTCCACCACCGGATCCCTGGTTCCCAGGGTCTCCCAGAGGATCATGCCGAGGAAGCCGAGGGCGGCCACGACCGTGAACGCGACGATGAACGGCGAGCCGAACCAGTCCGCCTCCTGCCCCTTGTCCAGCACCACCTGCAGCCCGCCGAAAGCCAGCACCACGAAAGCGAACCCCAGGTAGTCGATCCGCGGTTTCCGGCGCTCGCCCATGGCCCTGGCGACCTCGGAGGTGGGAGGATCCTGGATCAGACGCTGGGTGAGGGCGAGGGACAGCAGGCCGACCGGCACATTGACCAGGAAGATCCAGCGCCAGGAAAAATTGTCGGTGATCCAGCCGCCCAGGACCGGGCCAATGGCCGGGGCGACCACCACGGCGACGCCGTAGATGGCGAAGGCCATGCCGAAGTATTTGCCTGGGAAGGTGTCGGCCAGCATGCTCTGCTCGCTCGGCGCCAGGCCGCCGCCACCGGCACCCTGGAGCACGCGAAACACCAGCAGCATCCCGAGGCTTGGAGCGATGCCGCAGAAGAGACTGCTGAGGGTGAACAGGGCCACGCAGGTCATGTAGAAGCGCTTGCGCCCCAGCAGGTCCGAGAACCAGCCGCTCATGGGCATGACGATGGCGTTGGCGGCGAGGTAGCTGGTGAGCACCCAGGTCGCCTGGCTCTGGCTGGCACCCATGCTCCCGGCGATATGCTGGAGGGCCACGTTGGCGATGCTGGTGTCCAGCACTTCCATGAAAGTCGCCATGGAGACGACCGCCGCCACCAGCCAGGGGTTGACCCCGGGCTTGGCGGCGCTGTTGGGGGTTCTAGGCACGGTCATGGGAACCTCGTAGGTCGGGATGGGAAGGCCGAGGGCCAGTCAACGTTCCACCCGCACCTTGGGCAGCACCGACAGCCCCGGCGCCAGCAAACTGGCCCAGGGGGCGCCCGCAACGGCCTCGAGGGTGATTTTCACGGGCACGCGCTGCACGGTCTTGACGAAATTACCTGTAGCGTTCTCCGCAGGCAGCACACTGAAGCGCGATCCGGTGCCCGACTGGATGGAGTCCACCCGCCCGCTCAGCTTGAGCCGCGGGTAGGCGTCCACCGTCACCTCCACCGGCTGGCCCGGACGCATCTGGCCGAGTTGAGTTTCCTTGAAGTTGGCGGTGATCCAGACCTCCTTGGGGACGATGGTGAACAGCGATCCCGTGGGAGTGACGTAGCTGCCCGGCTCTACGGTCTTGCGAGTGATGCGGCCATCGGCGGGGGCGACGATCCGTGTGTAGCCGAGGTTCACCTGGGCCCTTTGGGTGTCCGCCTGGGCCTTGGCGAAGTCCCCTTCCGCGGCGGTGACGCTGGCCTGCGCCGAGGCGACCTGGGCTTTGGCCGATTCCAACTGGGCGGCGGCCGCCGCAAGAGCCGCCGCTGCCGTCTTGCGGTTGGCGATGGCGGCATCCAGGTCCTTCAGGGTTCTGGCCCGCTCGTCCAACCCCTGTTGACGCTTCAGTTCACGGTCCGCGTTATCGAAGGTGGCCTGGGCCGAATCCTGCGCAGCCCGGGCTTGGTTCACGGCGCTCTCCGTTGCATTCACCGCTGCCCGGGCCTCGTCCAGGCGCCCCCTGGCCGCAGCCTCGGCCCCCTGGGCCTGGCGCAACGCCACCTGCAGGTCGACAGGGTCGATTTCCACAAGAAGGTCGCCCTTTCGCACCACTTGGTTGTCGTCGAAGTGGACGGAAGCCACCAGACCTGAAACCTGCGGATTCACGGCGATCACGTGGCCGTCCACGAAAGCGTCGTCGGTGGACTCGAAGGGGGCGATGGCACGCAGGTAGTAGAGGGTTCCTCCGCCCAGGGCCAGGATCGCTCCGGCAGCGATCAGGAACTTCAGGCCGAGGCGGCGGCGCGGTGCGGGGGGAGCCGGTTCGGGCGTCATGGGGGTCGTTTCGAGGGTCATGGAATGCTCCAGAGTGAGGGCGGGTTTGGTCCATAAGGTTCAGGGCTGAACCAAATGGGCGGAAAAAACCCCGGCCCTGCGCCGCCAGCGGCGCGAAGCTCATCTGGACGCCTGGAATCAGGCCGGGGCTGGAATCGCATGCCCGAGGTGCGGATGGGTCCGGAAGCGTCTGGCGCGGCAACTTGAGGGCCGCTCTTCATCCGGTTTTACGGCCTTGGGCTCTGCGTTGAGAGGTTCGATCAGGCTCCTTCCCGATCCGGCTGAGTGAGCCAGGCCTTCAGGAGCCCGATCCGGCCCCAGAGGATGATGGCGGAAAGGATTCCCAGCACCAGGGGCGGTACCGGCGAGCCGGGGAGCTTGGTGAGGTGCGCCAGGACGGCACCAGCCATGGTGCACGCCAGCAAGGCCGCCCCGGCGGATGCAAGGCGAGGAAACAGGAGCAGGATCGCCCCTGTGGTCTCGATCGCTCCGGTGAGATAGCGGAACCACTGGCCGAGGCCGATGGTCTGAAAGTCCGCCACCATCGCTGGCTGGCCGGAGAGCTTGGCGAACCCAGCCATGAGGAATGCCGCGGAGAGGAGGATCTGGAGCCCCCAAAGGGCTGCCTTCCCGGCCTTGCCGGGGCGCTTGATGGGATCGGGGATGGTCATGGTGCCTCCAAACAGTGGAATGAGGAGAACAAGGGTGACGAGGGTCAGGGTTCAACCAGGGGCGCCAGATACCCCATGGCACCCTCGTGGAATCGCCGATAAGCCGCTTCGAGTTGCGCTTGGGTGTTCATGAAGAAGGGGCCGTGGGCGAGGACCGGGCCGGACAAAGCGGCGCCCGCAAAGAGAAGGAAATGTCCACCATGGAATGCTTCGAAGGTCAGAGCGCCGCCACTTTGGAGTGCCAGTGCGTGGTTGGCCGGTACTTCCCGGCTTTGACCTTCGGAACTCACCCGGACGAGCCCGGTGAGGACATACACCAGGGCGTTGTGGCCTTCGGCAAGGTCGAAGGGGGCCGGGCCCTGCAGGTGGAAGTCGAGCAAGTGGAAAGGCGTTGCAGGCACCAGTGCGGATGAAGCTCCCTGGTAGTCTCCGACCACCGCCCGTACACGGTCTCCCTTCCCATTCCGCCATTCCGGCACCGCATCCCCAGCCACATGCAGCACCCGCGGCGCCGCGAGCTTCGCATCCGGGTCCAGGTCCACGAAGATCTGGAACCCGTGCAGTTCGCCGTCTGGGCGGGCTGGGCTTTCCTCGTGGATAACGCCACTGCCCGCCTCGGTCCAAATGAGCCCGCCAGGGCCGACCACCAGGTCATTGCCCAGAGAGTCCCGGCTTCGCACACCGGCCGGGGAATCCTCGAGCACATACGTCACCGCCGAAAAACCGGCATGGGGGTGCGGCGGGAAGGGCCGGCCGCGCACCTGGAACCGATCCAGGCTGAGGATCGGCGAGGTCCTGTCGCGCAGCCGGTGCAAGCCGAGGTTATACACAATGAAGTCGACGCCGTTGTGATACGGCTGGGCGGAGAGGACGGGGGAAAACTGGATGGACATGGGCAGGCTCCACAAGGGGATGGCGGGTTGGGGGTTCCAGCCGCACGTGCGAGCTGGTCTTAATTTAAGGTTGCTGTTATTGCAATGGAATGGCGTTTTGTGAAACACATGGTTGCAAAAATGGAACACTGGGCTGATCATCTCCCTCATGAACAACCTGGACGCCAATGACCTCATGCTCTTCGCCCGAGTGGCAGAAGCGGGCAGCTTCAGCCGCGCGGCCGAGCAGCTGCGGCTGCCTAAATCCACGGTGTCCCGGCGTGTCGCTGCGCTCGAGGAGGGCCTTGGCGAGCGATTGCTGCAGCGCACATCCCGCAAGCTTGCGATCACCGACTTCGGCACCCGGGTGCTCTGCCATGCCCGTGTCGTGGCTGCGGAGGTCGAGGGTGCGCTGGCCTTGGCCCAGCATCGCCAGGCCGAACCCAGCGGACGCCTGCGGGTTTCCCTGCTGGGCGACTTGGCCGCGCTGGTGCTGCCGGAGATGCTTGCCGCCTTCGCCCGCAGGTACCCGGAGATCCTCTTGGAACTGGATCTGAGTCCGCGGCGGGTGGATGTCATCGGGGAGAACTTCGATCTGGCCCTGCAGTTGGGTGAACGCCTGGAAGACAGCGGCCTGGCCGCGCGCAAGCTGGTCGACCTGACTGTGGGGCTGTTCGCCGCGCCCAGCTATCTGCGGGAGGCTGGAACGCCAGCCGCTCCGGACGATCTCCTGGGCCTGCATTGGTTGTTGAGCGGCAGGTTGGGGGAAACCCGCGAATGGAGCTTGGGCCGGAACCTGGCGGGTACGCACGAGCATTGGCACGCCCAGGCCAGGCATTACACCCTGGCCAATTCGCCGGCCATCCTTCTGCGCATGGCCCAGGCCGGTTTCGGCGTGATCAGCGTGCCGGACCTGTTCACCCGGGGGCATGTCCAGCGCGGAGCCTTGACCCGGGTTCTGCCGGAATGGAGCATGTCGGCGGGCCGGGTCTGGGCGGTGTTTCCCGAACGGCAATTGATGCCGGCGCGCACCCGGGCCTTTCTGGATGCCCTGGTCATGACGATGGGAACGGCTGATACAGTTGGCCATGAGAATCCACCTCGCTAGCACCGTAGGATTTCGTCGGAAACCTGCGTGCGCTCCGGCGAAAGGCCGCCGAGCCCCAGGGCCCGCCGGTCAAGCCACTGCCGGGCGGAGGCGTTCTTCTCCTTGAGTTCCGCCACGGTGCAGGCCAAGGCGTGTTCCAACTCCAACCTGGCCTGCGGGGATAGTTCGGCGATCCTGGCTTCCCACTCCCGCTGCTTGAATGCCTCCATCTTCGTGACGAGAGTCCGGCCGGCAGCCGAGATCTCCACCCGCTTCAACCGCCTGTCTTCCGGATCCTCCGTGCGCTCCACGAACTTCGCCTTGACCAGGCGTTCCACCAAATGGCTGGCGGTCGCGCTGGTCAACCCGAGCTTTTCGGCGATGCCCGTCACGCTCTGGGCGCCAGCCCAGTGCAGCAGGTTCAGGGTGACCCATTGCGGGAGGGTCAGCCCGGCTTCGGTGATGAGGCCGAACGTCAGACGCTCGCCCCGCTGCTCAAGCAGCAGGAGCAATTCTCCCATCCGTTTCGGGAAGGCTCGCGGAGCGGATTCGGCATCCACCTGCGCGCCGTTCCGGGTCGGCTCCAGCTCGCCGGGGGTGGGTGCCGACCGGTCTTGCAACGCACCCAAGGTATTCACTCCATCGGCTTTCATGCTTCTGACTCCTTGACCAGCCCGGCAGGCTCCCGTTGACCCACCCGAGGCGCAACCAGGAGGGCCAGGCCGAAGCTGGCGAAGGCTATCGCCAAAGCCAATGGGGTGCCGTGGGGCAGATCCGGAACGTGTCAACGACTTTGAGACAAAAGTCGGCCTGATTTCAGGCGCCGGCCAACCGGTTGCGGAGAGCCGCCGGGACCATGGAAATCGCTGGCGCGATTCCCACAGTCCCTTGGAAAACCCTGCGGGTTTCCCACACCTCTCCGCAGCAGGGGTGATCATCATGCAACTTGTTCCTTTTCTTGTTCTTTCGGCCGATTGATCCAGGCGGGGCCTGGCAGCGCTGGCGGCTTGGGGCGGCCCTTCGGGAACCGCTCCGGGTGGGCCTGGAACGCCAAGTCGAGGACGGCCTGACGTGCCTGATAAATGGCCTCAGCCCGACCTTCGTGAACGTCGATCGGCGTCATCATGCCGATCCCACTGTGCCGGTGGCGGGTGTTGTACCAGTGGAAGTAGCGCCGGCAGAAGCTGCGCGCGTCCTCGATGGCACCGAACCGTTCCGGGAACCCGGGGCTGTATTTCAACGTCTTGAACTGGGTTTCCGAATATGGGTTGTCGTCGGAAACGTGCGGCCGACCGTGGCTACGGATGACCCCCAGATCGAGCAGGAGGTCGTGCACCGTCTTGGACACCATGGCCGCCCCGCGGTCCGAGTGCAGGGTCAGATCACCGGGGCGGATGCCATGGCGGACGAAGTTCTGGCGGTGAAACTCCTTGGCGAGATGCTCGTCCTCCTTGTGCTGGACGGTCCAGCCCACCACCAAGCGGCTGAACAGATCGATGGTGACGTAGAGCTTGTAGCGGGTGCCGCGCACTGGGCCCTTGAGATCGGTGATGTCCCAGCTCCAGACCTGGTTCGGGGCCTGGGCGCACAGCTCCGGCTTCACATAGACCGGATGAGTGGCCTGTTTGCGCCGTTCCTTCACCTCCTGGGCCGCGTCGAGGATGCGGTACATGGTCCGGGCCGAGCAGAGATAGATCCCCCGGTCGGCCAGAGTGGCGCAGATGGTGGCTGGCGGCCGGTCCACGAACTCCTCACGGTGGCAGACGGCCAGGACGGCCTGGCGTTCCTCCTCGGAAAGGGCCCGCTTGGGGGTAGGCCGGGCGGCCTGGGACTCCTTGGGCTTGCGCGCGCGGTAGAAAGTGGCGCGGGACACACCCAGGGCCTGGCAAGCCGCGAGGACCCCATGCATCTCGGCCATCTCACGGGCTGCTTCGATCAGCTCTCGTCGTCCGGGAGTTGCTGGTCGAGCTCGATCCCCATCAACTCCGCAGCTTTTTTTTGAATTTCCAGGAGCAGTTCGGCCCGCTTCAGCTTGCGTTCCAAGGCACGCTTTTCCTTATGGAGGCGCTTGTTCTCAACCGCCAGGGGATTAACCCCTTGGCTCTTCGCACCGGGCTGGATCGGTCCCAGAAGCCCTGCCGCACGGGCACGCCGCCATTCGGTGAGATTGGAGGAATACAGACCTTCCCGGCGCAACATGGCGGCCACTTGTCCGGACTCCGTGGCGGCATCAGCCTCGGCCAAGATCTTCAGCTTGAATTCGTTGCTGAAGATTCGGCGCTTGGGCCGGGACAGGGGTACCTCGGCATTTCCTAAATTCACGACCTTCGACATTTCCTTTCCTTCCATGCCCACCATAGCTGAGACGAGTGAAGAATTTCTGTCTCACCATTGTTGGCACGGGGGG